>Ga0163154_10003930_pt1 | contig 20039 bp, 21 predicted proteins | sample OliLakLV19MP9P1_FD_148649 | JGI IMG/M metagenome (GOLD analysis project Ga0163154, IMG submission 148649) | Freshwater microbial mat bacterial communities from Lake Vanda, McMurdo Dry Valleys, Antarctica - Oligotrophic Lake LV.19.MP9.P1 | ecosystem: Environmental > Aquatic > Freshwater > Lake >...
GTTTGTGTAGCGTGGCCAAGGACGGAGATCTTGACGTGAGAGCCACTCAGGACAACCTTGCGATTCAGCCCCTCCGCCGCGCGGACCGCGCGCTTCTTACAGCGCCGCAGCTCACCGGCGCGGGAGCACAGCGAAGAGGGGCTCGGCCGCGCGGAGCCTCGCGAGCACGGCCGGACTTGCATTTGGCCCTCTTTCGAGGAGCATCAAATCAAAGCCGGATTTACTCAGTGATGGCGCTTTCGAACCAATCTGGACAGCTTGCAGAGCGGTACGGGTACACGCCTTACGGCAAGCGGCGGGTGGTGTCGCCTGGCGGCGCGACGTTAGCTGCAAGCGCTGTGGGGAACCAGGTTGGATTCACGGGGAGGTATCACGATGGTGAGACAGGACTGACGTACTTCCGGGCTCGGTATCAGGATGCGGAGTTGGGGAGGTTCGTGGGGCGGGATCCAATTGCTTTTGGAGATTTTAGGCGAACAAGCGATTTCGGCTTTGGCGTGGCCATACCTTCCAGGAGTGAGATTGGCCGAAGAAATGCGATTGCAAATATTGCGCTGCCCGGCGCGGAGGAGCGACCTCTTCTTCAACAACGAGCTCCGGCGGACATGTCCCTTTACACTTATGCCAGTGGGCGTCTCGATCCCTATGGCACCGAACCATGTGAGCAAGACTGCGTGGATAAGGTGCGTCAACAGTTCGATGGAGTGATCACCGCTCATGGGCAGCAAATTCAGAACTGTCTTGATCAATTTTTTGCCTGCGATGATCAGGCTCGTCCCGGATGTGAAAAGCAGGAATGCATTGACCGGCACCGGGAATGTGTTAGGGCGGCAGATGAGGCCGCTCGCGGGTGGGAGGACGACCTGAACGGTGAACTTGAGAACAAATGCGGGTGTGTCATCAATGTTGCTTAGCGCCAGGCCACGTAGTTCAACTTGGTCGACCGACACACGGGGTGTCTAATGTCAAAGGAAGCACTCCAGTGAACGAAGCGCGACTTGGTAACGGTGCTACGCTCACACTGATGAGGTCGGTCGGCAAGTGCTGCGCATGGATCCTGTTGGTCGGTTCTGCTTTCATGGCCGGTAGAATGCTTGCCCTCCAGGCTCTCGTTCAACAACGAGACACGAAATCCCACTCGCCGCGTGTGGCGATGCACAATTCTGAATTGCGCGGACGTCCGGCTGGATTAGCCCGCGGGGAGCAGTCAGCGGAGCCTTTCCAGCTGCGCCGCCAACGCGACCCAACCTTGCTCGACTCAGTGGCGCGGTTACGGGGGTTGATTCGGAGCCATCATGTGGGTCGCGAATTAGAAGTCCTTCGCGAAATCGACCGTGTGGCAGACTCCGATCGTCGTCTCGAGCTGCTTGAGGACATCATGGAGTACGGCAGCGAGGGACTCAAGCTTGATGGGCTTGCGAGGGTGTTGGACCCAAGGTTTCCAAGACCTAGGGTTCTGCGGCTCCTCACGGGAATCGTTGATGCAGAACTGAATGAGAACGTTCAATTAACGGCGACGCATAAACTTGCAGCTCTTGCTGCCGAGGCCCGACTACGAGAAGATGAAGAATTTCCGACAGCATTGAATATCTCCTACCAACATGCGAGGACTGATGGGGGGCGCATCGCTCTTGGTGTGGCACTCAGCTTGGTGGGCGATTCGAGCCGCACTGGGGAGTTTCTCCCGCTCCTTATAGGCAGGTTGAGTGCATCCGACGACTTCGTACGCGCAGAGGCGGTTTCAAGCCTTGGCCTGCTGAAGCTAACTGACACTACAGGGCACTTGGCGGCAACGATGAAGGACTCAAGCAGGCGAGTCAGGCTTCGAGCAGTGGAGGCTCTGGCGCGATCCAACGACCCGAATGCGGGGGCTTTGCTCTCGCAAGCAGCCTCAGGGTCCGATCCGATCGTGGCCCAGGCCGCGCAGAAGGAGATCTCTACACGCCGCATGAGTGCGAAAGAGAGGTTGTCCGTTCAGCTCGGTGTTGTTGTGCGATGAGCCCGAGACCCTGGCGTTTGCTTGCGGTCACCCTCATCTGCGGAGTTGTGGGAGCTGGAAGCGCCGTTCTTGGTCCCACCCGGATGCCCAACGGAGAAAGTATCCCGGGGCCGCACCCCTTGCCACCCTCCAGCATGGGGCCGCAGCCAGCGACGCGCGACCCGATGCCCACTGTTCAAGTTGGTTCGGGGGGAGGGCAAGGTGACGGCGTTGGGGAGAGCCAACGAGCTTATTGGGAAGCGCAAATTCTCCCGCTGTTGCGCCGAGACACTGTTCGAGCATCTTTGGACGCCGCTTCGAAACTTCCCGATATTGTAGACCCAACGTTGAGGTACGAGATGGCGCGCATTGTCGTGCAAGGAGGCAAGCGTGAAGTTGCAGGGCCGGTCATGGGCGCCGTGGCGCCCACCCTACCCGATCGATATGCACTTGACCTCGCATGGAGTGTTCTCGCCGGACATGACTACGACTGGCGGGCGAAGAGTGAGGCCGTGCGCACGATCCTTGGGCGGCAAACGACCCCCGAATTGGTGCAAGAAGAGGAGGAACTACTGAAGCTGCGCCAATCTGAGGAGCTGGGGACTCGGGTTGCGGCGGCTGCGCTGCTGCAGCGCCTGAACCATTCTGCGACCGAGATTCTCGCCATCCTACTTTCGACCCTACGAAAGGAAGATCCGGTTCAGCGAGAGGAAGCCGTCCGCATGCTGGCAGTCTTTGAGGGTGAAGATGCCTTAGGAGGACTGCGCGAGGCCGCCGCGGATTCTAGTACGCAAGTGCGTCTTGCGGCGGTGACCGCTCTAGCGAGGCAGCAGTCTGAAGGTGCCCGACGAACGCTGGAATTCCTAACCCACGATGAGAGCCCTCGCGTCTCGGAAAGCGCACGGCGGGCGTTGCGGCCGTAGGGGAATGAATGAGGTCTCGGTCATTGCGACCGCGTTTGTTGTATTGATTTCAGCGGGGTGGGCATCAACACCCCGAAGGCTTGCCGCTGGGTCACGGTCTGACGCGGCGCGACATCGGGTGCGATGGCCGGCACGCTAGTGCGATTGCGCTTCATCAGCAGGAACGGGAGCAGCAACAACTCGCCGGGGGCTACAGCTACATGTTAACTCTTAAATTGGCATCGTAGACCGCGTTCGGATTAACATCGTACAAATCCAAATAAATTGAGCGCATGTGACTGCACTGCGGTCCGAAAAGTGGCTCAAGCGTGTCTTAGACGTCTGCAAGTGTACGACGCTGCGGGTCACGCGGGTATACCTGTGGTAACAAAGCGCGTGCTGCGTTTAGTGAGCTAATCACAGATATCGGACGGGCCTGCCTTGACGCGCGCCACGCCGCGCACTTCTCGACGACTAGAAGAGGCCGAGGGCGGCGTGGTGCTCAGCACAGCAGGGCGGTAGCCCCGCTGTACTCGCGTTCTGGGGAGCTAGGAAAGGTACTGTTCTTGCCTCCAATGGGGTTGAAGCAGGACGCGGTTGACCTGTTTCAAGTCGACAATTTTCGTGCGGTCGCGGACGGCTTCAAGCAACGTTGAAAGACACAGGTTTCTGGCTCGCCGCAGGATCCCCTCGGAGGAGCGCACGATGAGGTCGAGCGCTTCGAGGGTAAACGTGCGGTGTGCCAGGGTGACGCGGTCGAGTTCGGCGAGGATGAAGGTGTTCATATTTTCCGCTGTGAGCTTGGGGACCAAGGCAGAATAGGTCACACGGCTTTTGATATCCTCATTGACGGTGAGAGCCAATTTTGTCAGCAATCCCGGCTGAGCAATCAGTACAAGATTGTGGTTCTTCGGAAAGTCCTCGAAGAGTAGTCGAAGACGCCGTAGCGAGTCAACGTCCAATAAATGCGCGGCGTCGACGATAGGGACCAGCATCTTGCCGAGATGGTGTCGAAGATTTCCTGTTGCTGTCGCAACAGCGAGAGCCTCTCGTGAGAGAAAGGGTTCTGGTCTAGGCCGAAGTGAGCGCGGCTTCTAGTGCTTCAAGGATCAGCCCTCTCCGCGGTGCAGAGCGCGCCAACCCTACGACCCCGTAAGTTACCTGCGCGCGAAGCCCGGCGAAGAGGGGCTCGGCCGCGCGCAGCGAAGCGAGCACCGGCCGGCCTTACTTCTCGCCCCCTTTCGAGGAGCATCAAGAGACACTTTAGTCCACATGAAGCGCTTGAATCAGGTGCCCGTCGCGAACTGGGACCTGGCGCTTCCGAATGGCCAATACACGGTACGGCTAGTGATGGGCGACCCCAGTTTCCAGGATCAGACCAATCACATCAAGATAGAAGGCGTCACGTACACGGACACGGATCCGTACGACGACGATCAAGATGTGGACGCCTTCGGAGACTTTGACGAGGTCACACGCACGGTGACGATCACCGACGGCAAGCTAACGCTATCGCCGAGCAGCGGCTGCTACAACACGAAGCTGGTGTTCATCGAGGTGACACCACTGAATGGGGGCGGGGGAACAGCGACACCAGGCTTGGCCGCGGCAATGTATAAGTACGACGCCCTAGGGCGCAGATTGCAGAAGACGGTGGGGGGAGTCGCGACGACGTTCGTGCACGACGGGGACCAGGTGGTCGCGGAGTACGAGGGCACCACGCTCAAACGCCGTTACATTTACGGGACTTACATCGATGAACCTTTGGCGATGGTGACGTCGGCGGGCACGCAGTATTACCATCAGAACCGGATTTACTCAGTGATGGCGCTTTCGAACCAATCTGGACAGCTTGCAGAGCGGTACGGGTACACGCCGTACGGGAAGCGGCGCGTGGTGTCGCCTGGCGGCGTGACGTTAGCTGCAAGTGCTGTTGGGAATCAGGTTGGATTCACGGGGAGGTATCACGATGTCGAGACGGGGTTGACGTACTTCCGGGCGAGGTATCAGGATGCGGAGTTGGGGAGATTTGTGGGAAGGGATCCGATTGCGTTTGAGGATGCTGTGATTAGCGGACGAATGTGGGCAAACCACCGCGCTCGGATCAGGAGTCTCTACGCGTACGCGCTGAACAATCCCCAGACTTTTCTGGATCCGAGCGGAGAAGTTGTGGATGTTAGCCGCGCCTCACCAGAAGTTCAACAAGCATATCAAGAGGCCAAGGACTATGTTGGGACAGTTGGAGACAACCCAATAGCGAGGTTGGAAGAACTCCCGTACACAGTCTACCTCCAAGACCCATCCGAACTAGGTGATGCACATTTCTATCCACCGCAGCCGGGGATAGATAGCCCAACAATCACTTGGGACCCGAACGGGGGTCTGGCAGGGGAGGGTGGAGTGCAGAGCCCCGCTGTAGTCCTTGCACATGAGGCTGCACATGCTGAGCATTACCTCACCGATCCGGCAGGCTTCGAGAACCGGACCGAATCGAACACAGGGTACGGTACAGAATTTGCGAATGACGAAGAGGGATATACTACACTCGGCGAGGAAACCCGCATCGCCAAGGCCCTCGGGGAACCCACGCGCACTGACTATGAAGGCCAATATGTCCCTGTTGATGGACCAACAGTTTCGTGCGTGGGGTGTACGCCAGTTCCAAAGATATGTCGCTAACTCGAACTTGACTCGGCTGAGAGGATTCACCTGTGTATTTTCAACGTCTGTGGCAAGTACGCGTACTGAGTGACCACGCCAGTACGCCCCGCAAACGGCGGGCCCGCCAATTCCTATACCTTCTGGGAACCGTCGCAACATGCACTGCCGCCTGGTTTTTGCCACTTTACCAAATTGCCTTTGCTTCGCCTGGGAGAAAGTTGCCGCTGCCACCGCTCATCGCTGCGGTCACTCCATTTGGCGGTCCAGCGAAGGCGACGTTGAGGGGGGTGATGTGTGTGACTAAGTCCAATGCGACAACCTCGTTGAGAGAGATCTCTTGGTGCGAACCGCGTGTCCTCATGTATCTCCCCGCCTTGAATATTACGGCAAGGCCCTTCAGTACGGGCTTTCCGGTTGAGCCCGCATGCTCCGAAAAGCCTCGCACGGAATGGTTTGCTGTCGACTACAATGGTAAATTCACAGTAAAAAAAGGCGGAGCTTATAAGTTCCGTCTAGTGTCTGATGATGGTTCCCTGCTGTGGATTGATTGGAAACAAGTCATCGATAACGACGGCGTTCACTCGGTAACCTCCAAGGCCGCGGTAGTGCACCTGGAACCTGGCGAACACAAGGTTAGAGTATTCTATTTTCAAGCCCGTAGTTGGGTGGCACTGCAGCTCTTTGTGACACCACCAGGAGATAAAGAGATTCTATGGCGCTCCGAGTTTTGAATACGACGCCGCCAATCGGCTGACAGAGCGGAGCTACCCGGATTCTCAGAACGACCTCTACGTGTGAAGATCCCCCGATTCGGTGGACAGCATGACTATACCACACTGTGCTGAGTTTTTGATCGCAATTCAAACTCGATGGGGTTGAGGTAACCGAGGTAGGAATGGCGACGTTCGATGTTGTAGAAATTTTCGATGTAGTCGCCGATCGAATTCTTCGCCTCATAGCGAGCGGCGTAGCGCTCGTGATCGACTAGCTCGGCTCGCAGAGTTGCAAAGAAGCTCTCGGCAACGGCATTATCCCAGCAATTCCCTTTTCTGCTCATGCTTCGTCGCACCTGGTGAGCATTCAAGGTTGAGCGATACTCGGTGCTCGCGTAGGGGCTTCCGCGATCAGAATGATGGAGAAGTCCCGGCGGTGGTCTGCGGGCTTGCAGAGCGGTCTGCAACGCTTCCAATGCCAAGACGGTGTCGTTGCTTGAGCTTGTCGACCAGCCAACAACGCGGCGGGAAAACAAGTCAAGCATGACCGCCAGATACAGCCACCCCTCGCCGGTCGCGATGGCCGTAACATCAGTCACCCACGCGCGGTTGGGCTCACTCGCGCTGAAGTCTTGGGCCAGCAGGTTAGGTGCTATCGGACCGTTGTGGTTGGAGTCAGTAGTCCGCTTGAAACGGCGTTTTCTCCGGCCTTGAATGCCATTTTCTCGCATCACCCGTTCCACACGCTTCCTCGCGATACGGAATCCACGCGCCTTCAATTCCTTGTAGACACGCGGACTGCCGTACGCCCTGCGGCTACGCTTGTGCACGGCGGCAACCGTCACTGCAAGCTGAGCGTCGGCGTCTGCACGGGCCGCTCTTGGGCGTTTCCTCCAAGCGTAAAAGCCACTGCGTGCAACTCCGAGCACACGGCACATAGTGTTGATTGGGAAGGCCACCTCCTGGGCGATAAAAGCAAATTTCACTTGCTCTCCTTCGCGAAGTAGGTGGCCGCAGCTTTTAAAATGTCACGCTCCATGGAGAGGCGCTTATTGTCGCGTCTCAATCGAGCAAGCTCCTCCCGCTCAGCAGTTGTGAGCGCACCAGGCGGCCCGTTGCCAACGTCTACGTCAGCTCGCTTGAACCACTGACGAAGTGACTTCTCACCGAGATCGAGGTCTTTGGCGATTTGCCCAATGCTGCGATCACCCACTCGACAGAGACGCACCGCCTCCGCCCTAAACCCAGGCGTAAAAACTCGCCGTTTCCTTTTTTGATACTTCTTGACCATGGATCACTCCTGACGCATTCTCGCGCCTTCTGGGGTGTCCACCAAACCGGGGGATTTTCAGAACCGTTTCCGCGCTCCAAGGATTGGCGGAGGTGATCCCGGTTGCGCCCGTGGCATACTACCAACCATAGAGTCCCTCCACCAACCGTGGAACGAGCGCCTTGCCCGCAAAGCAACGTTGGTTCCTCCCCGAAGTTCCTGCTGAGCCACCGCGGTGCATGCAATCGGCCTCAACTTCACGGAAGCGTTCGAGCAAGCCGAAAACCCCTTGCGACCGACCGAAAATCTCGGCTGGCTTCGCTCTGGCGCGTAGATCGGGATTCGCTAGCCCAAACAAGTGCGAAGCCGCCCCGAACGTTCTGGCTCGTGTTGGTGGGCACGACCTTACCATCGGGATCAATTGGAACCTGTGCCGGCCGTCCATCTGAGGCATCATTGACCCACTCCATGGCGTTCCCTGACATGTCAAAAAGGCCCAGTCGGTTCGGCTCAAGAAGGCCTACCGGGTGAGTGAGCCCACCTGAATTAAAGCAATACCAGCCTATCTTCTCCAGGTTGCGATCACAATTGCACACATACCGCTCAGGATAGACCGTGATATCACCGGAATAGAACGCCGTCCTGGTGCCTGCGCGGGCAGCATATTCCCATTCCGCATCCGTCGGAAGCCGATAGCCCTTGCATTCGTAAACGGTGGACGCCGTGGCGGTTACGGTGTCGCAGACCAGGCCGGGGCCGACTCCGAGTCCCGGAGTGCCACGACAGGTTTCGAGTTTGTAGCAAGCCGGCAGGGCTGGGGTGGCTTGAGCCGAAAGGAGATTGGCGTACCATACAGCCTCGTACCAATTCACATTCCCGACCGGGCACTTGGCATCAATGCAGTCACCCTTGCCGTTGGGCTGCAACCCGCTGGGGTTAGCAAAACCTGCGGCCGTCCATTCACCTTGGGTTAACTCGTGTTGCATGATCTCAAACGGGCGTGTAAGCGTGACTGCGACTTGCATGTCCTCGATCGGAGCGTGGCCCCACTCGCCCTCTGGAGAACCCATGACGAAACACCCGGGTGGGACACGGCACCAGCCGTTGGTGCAATCGGGCTGGTGCGCTGGTTGCTTACAGTTGCTTGCGTCAAAGGTGTCCACTACAGGGGTGGGCCCAAGACTCCCGCCACACGCAAGCCCTCCCGCACTGGCTACGCCGCCTCCCACATGTCCGCCAGACCCTGCCGTGGGGCCGGTGCTGGAGTTACCTCCAGACGGTGCCACCTTTGGGCATTTATCAACCGGAAGCACATCGTTGCCGAAATTGTAGGGTGGCGGCTTGCGCACTGAGCTACCGCCACTGCCCCCCGTGCTGGCACTTGCGCTGCAGGGATCCGATCCGCCCGCAGCGAAGCCACCACCTTGGCTGGCTGACACGGTGCCGAGCGGCTCTTCCGTGTGTGCACAGGCAACGAACGGCGCGAGGAGCACCAAGCCATAAATTACGCGAAGGTCGGTCATGGTGATGGCGTTCGGGCCAGGATTAACAGCATAGAGGTAGCAGTGCCGAACAAGGCGAACGTGAGCGCCAACACCTTCCCCGCGACTCTTGTGTTGACGCTTTTCATGGAAGGGTCCGGACCAGACGGAAACCCAGCTGCACAGACCGGTCGTAGCGCGATGTCTCGTCCTGCTTGGCTGATCTGAAGGCAATGGCCCAAACCAGAGCAGAACCACTGCGGACGTTTCGACTGATCGCATCCGTAACTCTGCCGTCCGGGTCGATTGGCACGGTCGCAGGTCTACCATCCGATGCATCATTGACCCATTCATCCGCATTTCCTGCCATATCGTATAGGCCTAACTGGTTGGGCGTCAGTAGCCCCACCTGATGAGTGAGACCGCCCGAGTTAAAGCAATACCAGGCTATCTTTTCTAGATTCTTGTCGGGATTGCAGACATATTTGTCAGCATACCTCGTGATATCGCCCGAATAGAACGCCGTCTTGGTGCCCGCGCGAGCCGCGTACTCCCACTCCGCATCCGAGGGCAGCCGATAGCCTTGGCACTCGTAGACGGTTGGGCCTGGGGTGGTCACTGTGTCACACACTAAGCCTGGTCCAACTCCCAGGCCGGGAGCACCCCTACAATTCGCCAAGCGATAGCAAGCAGGCAGCGAGGGAACTGCATGCTCGGAGAGGAAATTCGCGTACCAAACGGCTTCAAACCAATTTACGTTAGCGACAGGGCAATCCGGTTCCAGGCAATCACCCTGCCCATTTGGCAGGCGACCGCTGGGATTTGCTGACCCAGTCGCCACCCATTCACGCTGCGTCACTTCATGTTGCATGATCTCAAACGGGCGCGTGAGCGTGACGGCAACGCGAGCTTCTTCGACGGGTGCGTGGCCCCACTCGTTTTCGGGCGAGCCCATGACGAAGCAACCTGCCGGAACGCGACACCACCCATTTGCACAATCAGGTTTGTGAGCAGGCTGGGTACAGTTGCCGGGATCAAATGTGTCGATGAAGCCCGTCTCTCCTCCCAGAGCAATGGATGCAGTCCCGCCCAAATTCGCTACCGAGCCGCCTTCGGATACGATTGATGGCGTGCCCGCGGCACCACCGGTGACACCAATCTTGCCAGCGGGCGTGCGGCGCGTGCAGCACAACGCGAAAAGGCAGGCCAGAACGAAAAGCGGCGACCTACTGGAGATTCTCTGAAACACCAAACGCATCTCCTAGGTCACGAGCTCTCTTTCGTGCGATCGGATCTGCTGAAAATCGCAGATTGATCCCTTGCACAAATCCCGCCTGTTCCAAAATCCCGCGGTTCCTCACCTCGTTCCAAGCCGCTGTTGCATTCCTGCAGAAACCGGGCACGGCGGCAGGTGGTTGGCCCGGCTCGGGCGCACTGCAAGCAAAGCGGTAGATCATGTGAATGTCGTCCATGGTGGCGGCGCCTGGTCCAGTGTTAACACCATACAGGAAGCCCATCCAGTCGCGTTCCGTGCCCATATCGGCCGCGACTAACCCCGTCGCCGGATCCGCCATGGGGCAAAAGGTGTTCCGCCACTTGAACCACGTGCCCCCGACCGGCGGTGCACACGACACCGGGAATGGTGGGAGTTGCGATTTCAACAGCAGATTGGCATTGGGGGCAAAAAAGTCCTCGCACACGGCGCCAGGCGCACAGGTTTGCTCAGCAAATTCCTTGTAGTAGACGAAGGTGCAGTTCGTGGGATCGTCCTGGTTGCTCCATACGCCACAAACGTTAAACTGACGCCGTATTTGTGCTCCTCGGCAGCTTGGTTACCTGCTTAGCAAAGGCAGGCACACACCATGCTCGACTGCTCGACTCACGGAAGCGTGCGAGCGAGGCGAAAGCCCATTGCAACTGACCGAAAATCTTGACTGGCTTCACTCTGGCCTGCCAAGCGAATCGCAGTTGCCCAAACGAGCGCCATGCCCCCCCTCACATTGTGGCTGGTGTTGGTGGCCTTCACCTTGCCATCTGGATCAATCGGGCCTTGTGCCGGTCGTCCATCTGAGGCGTCGTTGACCCATTCTTCTGCGTTGCCCAAGGCGTCCACAAGGCCCAGTCGGTTTGGATCCAAAAGCCCTACAGGATGCGTTAGCCCGCCCGAATTAAAGCAATACCAGGCTATCTTCTCAAGATTGAGATCGTAATTGCACACAAACTCTTGAGGATACACGGTGATATCACCAGAATAGAACGCGGTCCTGGTGCCTGCGCGGGCAGCATATTCCCATTCCGCATCCGTCGGAAGCCGATAGCCCTTGCATTCGTACACGGTGGACGCCGTGACGGTCACGGTGTCGCAGACCAGGCCGGGGCCGACTCCGAGTCCCGGAGTGCCACGACAGCTTTCGAGCTTGTAACAAGCCGGCAGGGGTGGCTTGGCTTGAGCCGAAAGGAGATTGGCGTACCACACGGCTTCGTACCAATTTACATTGCCGACCGGGCACTTGGCATCGATGCAGTCGCCCTTGCCGTTGGGCAGCAACCCGCTCGGGTTAGAAAAACCTGCGGCAGTCCATTCACCTTGGGTTAGCTCATGTTGCATGATCTCAAAGGGACGTGTAAGCGTGACCGCAACTTGAACTTCTTCGATCGGAGCGTGGCCCCACTCGCCCTCCGGGGAACCCATGACGAAGCATCCGGGAGGCACACGGCACCAGCCGCCCGCACAATCAGGCTTGTGTACTGGCTGTTTGCAGTTGCTGGCATCAAACGTATCGAGGACTGGGGAAGGGCCAAAAATGCTTCCGCCAGCTGCAGAACCTCCCGAATTAGATGCCCCGCCGAGACTAGCAGCCGCGCCGCTTCCTCCAGATTGGCTGAGCGAAGTGCCGCTTTTTCCGCCAATCCCGGACGTTAGCTTAACCGGAATTCCCTTGTTCGGCTCGTGGGAGCACGAGCCGAAGCCAGCAACCGCGAAGATCAGCAGCGGTAATCCGCGACAATATCTACTGGACATTGTCCGAGACTCCGAATCTGTCCCCGAATTGAAGCGTTCTGGTTCGTGCGATCGGATCTGCTGAAAATCGCAGATTGATCCCTTGCACAAATCCCGCCTGTTGCAAAATCCCGCGGGTCCTCACCTCATTCCAAGCCGCTGTTGCATTGCTGCAGAAACCAGGCACGGCGGGAGGTGGTGAGCCCGGTTCGGGCGCACTGCAAGCAAAGCGGTAGATCATGTGAATGTCGTCCATGGTGGCGGCGCCTGGTCCAGTGTTAACACCATACAGGAAGCCCATCCAGTCGCGTTCGGTACCCATGTCGGCCGCGACTAACCCCGTAACCGGATCTGTCATGGGACAAAAGGTGTTCCGCCACTTGAACCACGTGCCCCCGACCGGCGGTGCACACGACACCGGGAATGGTGGGAGTTGCGATTTCAACAGCAGATTGGCGTTGGGGGCAAAAAAGTCCTCGCACACCGCGCCAGGCGCACAGGTCTGCTCAGCAAATTCCTTGTAGTAGACAAAGGTGCAGCTGGGCGAGGTTGGGTCGTTCCAGATCCGAGAGGCGAAAAATTGGGCGAAGCCCTCGACCTGCGCTCCGCTGCTTCGCTCCAAGGATTGAAGACAGTGGTCCCCGTTTGCCGCCTTCACATGCTGGCAACCACAGCGTTCGTCGATGAAAGCTGGATCGAGCAGCGTGCCGTTGAAACGGCTTCGTTCTCCCCCGCAGTTAGGTTGTCCAGGCGGACAATCGAAGTTGTAGGATGGCGTTATGGATCCCACCGAGGAGTGCTGAAACTGATGGCCCGCTTCGTGCGCGGTAACAAATTTCCACCGACTTTGATCAGGCCACATGCAGCTGCAAGTTGGCGAGTCAGCCACGCACGGCATCGGGCTCAAGCTCACACCTCCGGGATCTTTATAGCAAAGCTGTGCGCCCTGGCAGTCGCTATCGATCCGGCAAGACGGAGCCCCCAGCGGTTTCGTCGCTGGTCCGATAAGAAGGCGAGACCCATTCCAGCAGGAATCTATGCTCGTAACGACACCGCCCTCCTTGAGCTGGCAACCGTCGCCATAGACGCCCTGGTAGGTTCCATCCGCTATGCCCGTGTCCGGGGCTGACAGCATCGTGCTAATCGTCGCAGCCACGTTGGTGATGGGGGTGAACTGCTCGTTCTTGAGTTCAATCCGATCCGGTGGGATCTTCCATGCCCCCCCGGTCGAAGACCATTGATCAAATGGAGGTTGCGCCGCGTCCGAAGACGTAAACTCCACTCGAAGCGGAAGAGCGGCAATGGCCGTGCTCAGCGAATAGTTGATGGTTCCGGTGGGAGTCGGTCGGGAGAAGAACGCCAACACGCTCATGCTGAAGTTCAGGGGGTTGCTTTGCCTAAACACGAGCTGCTGCGATGGGAAACCTCCTGGGACGCAACCATCTTGGTCCAACTGACCTTGCATGGGTGTCGTGCCCTGCTCGTCCGTGACGTTGAGCTGAAAGAAGGCAAAGCTCGCCGGATAGGTCTTCAGCCCCGATTGTCCCAAGGGTGTGCCCTGCTTACCTTCCCCGAATCCTTCGTCGACGTAGGCGGCGGTCCAGTTCGCACAAATTTGTGTATTGCCGGTAATCTGTGGTGGTCCAAAGGGTTCAACACTCCAACACAGGCTGGCGGAACCAGCGCCAACGCATCTCCCCTCAAGGTCCGCTGGCGAAATCGGGGACTGCCTATCCTTAGCCGGTCCTGCTACACCGCTGATCGCCTTTCCGGTTGCGGGATCGATCACGAGGTCCGCTACGATGAGCACGTCATCACTGACGAGCGGGACCTTGTTATCTTGCCAAAGGGCTAAACCGACGTGGATAACGGGGAGCGACACCGGGAGATTGGCGGAATAAGGCTCGGGAGGAACCACGGGGAAAGGTCCAACGCAGGCACTCGCGGGACAGGTGAAAACGCGCCGGCGGTCAAAGTGTTGGTCCTCGATCCACGTTTCTACCTCAAGTCGCTGTTTCTCCAGGGTTTTCAAAGGGCCATCGTATCGGACCCTCGTGACAGAAATCGTGAACGGCTGGACGCCAGTTTGTGCGGCAGCGGCCGGTGCTGGGGCCGCAAGCGCTACAACCCCAGATGACCCTGAGAGCGAGGTGGCAACGTTAACGCTTGGCCGCTCGACAACTCTCGACACAAACGAATAGGGCGGAGGCTTCTGCTTGAGCGCCAATGGTGGGGAGGGGCCATCACCACGAGCTTCCGTCACGGGCCGAGACGGATACGCCGCATCGACCGTACAGGCTCGTGAAAGCTGGGTTGCGCGAGCGATCTGTCCGTCGACTTGCCACACAAGTTCTCCGCCCACCAGTTCAGCCCAGAGAGCCCGCTCTTCTCGACCGGGTGTGAACAGGGGTATGGGGAGCGTTGCGTGGGGCCCGACGGGCGACAAATTGTTTGAAGGCCCAGGAGGAATCGTGACCGCATGATCCAGTACGTTTTCGTAGCCAAATAGAGCCGCGAAACGCCCTGGCCCCACCTGCGCGACGCAGTTCACGAACGGCTTGGGCGGCAGGACGGAATCCCACCCCTGAAAAGGAACGTGCTGTACGACTGTGCCCGACGAAAGCAAGACCTCCTTGCCGAAGAACGCTCCATTGTACGAGCCGGTCCCTAGTTGGATCTGAGCACTCGAAGCCACGACCGTGCCCACGAACCCGCGAGCAAGCAAGATCTCGTCACCAAAGAACACAAACAGGGTGTTGCCCGCTCCCGTTTGGTTTAGCCAAGTCCCCTTGCTCTCCCAATCATCGAAGATGTTGACCACGACCCTGCCACTCGGGGGCAACTCAACTGTCGCGCCGGATTTCACATAAAGTGATGAGAACTTGTATACGCCAGACTGAAGCTTCAAGCGACCACGAGCCAAAACCTTGACCGAGCCATATGTGCCCGGTTGCAGAGTCGTGACTTGGTCCGATTTGACCGTGACAATGGGGCCCGTGCCTCGTGCCTCGGACCACGCGAAAGACTTGAGCGGGTCCAAAACGGCGTGCTCCTGAATCGTGCCAGCGATCGAGCTGCCGCTCTCTCGTGTGACGGTACCGCTTGTGATCACGTTGCCCGTCACTTTTGCGTTAGCGAACAGCTGGATCCCGGGTCGCGCTACCAACCCAACGATCTGCGCTCCTGTCCCGATCTCAACTGGGCGTCCACCCAAACTGATAGCCAGGGAGGGCAAGCCCGGAGCGGACAGGACCTTGGCTCCAGGCGCAAGCTCCAAAGACTCCTGAGCGGACAGGACCGGCCCTTGCAGGTTCGCCTGGCTCGGCAGCGTGATGGTCATCGTACGGGGCGTGATATCGTCGTCGACCGAGAATGCCTGCCGATGCAATTTCACCGCGGGCTCCCCGGTGCGTGAGGAACAACCCGCGATCGCAAGCGCGATCCCGATCAAAAGCGTGCAAACCCAGATTCTCTCTTGGTGAACCATCATGGCCTCCTCAGTGATGCGTAATAAGTCGCCTCCCGATCCCACGTTTGCGGACCGCCTTCAATGCAGGGTGGGCCGGGCAACGACACTGCAACATCACTGAGTCGCTTCGGCGATTTTCGGGATCGCTTGCCCCGCGTCCCGGAAAGAAAGCCGAGTGAGTCCGGGGAGTTCGCTTCAGCGTCGCGAACATCGAACTTTGTCACACGCTGCCGGGTCAGCTGCTCAACAGCGAACTTTGTCAAAACGCTCAAGATCCATGCCGTTCGATTAGACCACTAGTTCCGTGCGATCGCGCCGAGGGCAGGCCCTGAGGTGTTTACGGGTTTTCCGATAGACGTGGCCTGCGACACGCTCGACGGCAGGAAAGTGCACACGCAGCATTTGATATCGAGTCGAGCCAGGCTGGTTCACCTCTTCCGGATACCGCTTCTCCCTACCTCCCCTGATCCGTCCCAAATTTATTGATTTCTTCCGCATGTCGGGCCTGCCTTTCGACCGTGAGCAGAACATTCGCCTCACCCTTCGTCATGGCGGGGTGGCGAGAGCACTTACCGTCCACTACAATTACTGCAATCTTCCAGGTTCAGCTACGCAACGACTACCCATGAAACGGACGGCACGATAAATATGACTTCATTCCTTTTTCGAGTAGTTGTTAGCCGAGTGGTGTGCATTGCCCCCCTTTTTATCGCTTGCGGTACGGGCGGGGGCGGTACGGCCGAATCGTCGCAAACCGTCCAAAAAGTCTCGCCTGGTTCCCTGATTGCCACCATTTGCAACAGAGAAGCGGGGCCCCCGTTCGCCCCGAAGCCCGACCCCAATTGCGTCCATGTCGGGACCTGCGGAGTAAGTTGCAGAAAGACGCAAGACGAGCTCATGGCTTGTGACCGACTGTCGCAATGCCTGATGCTGACGGGCACCGAGTTGGCTGACAGCTCCGAAGGCCATGCCATCGCAGAAATCTGCGGCAGAGAGGCGGGGCCCGGAATCGCGCTAGCTCCCCACCCGGACTGTGTTACCGCCGCGTGTGGCAGGGCGTGTACGCTCGCAGACGCTCCGCGCACCCATGCTGTGTGTGACCGACAGCACCAGTGTCTTGCCCTGCCATAAGTCCGGTGTGGGTTGGAGCATAAGACAATCGAACTGCCAAGGGGCAAGAGCAGGCCCGCTACCCTGGTCGCGATCTGAACCCGGCTAAACTGCATCACCGAAGCTCAAGGAGGCTGGAACGAGCAAACTCCACAACGTTTACAGGAGAGAGCTACGAGTTGCGAGTGGCCGCAGCTACGGCAAACGAGGTGCAGGCAGCCTGCGGATAAGAGACCGCAGGGCAAGTACTCCTGGAACTCGCGCACCACGAACTTCGGGAGACCGCCACGCTCGGCGAGATCTTCCAGCACCTCAGGCCAATGGGCTTGGACGGCCTGGTAGAGCACGCCCTCTTCGGGCCTTCGGCGCGCGTAGCTGTCCCGGCGAACGGTAGGGTGTAGTGCTGCATGGGCGTGCGCAGGGTGGGCCACAGCCATCGGCCATGGCTAGATGCGTGCCGGTGGTGGCGCGGCGCGATATGCGGCTAATTCGCTAGGTCAGGGTGGCCGAACTGGCGGACAGCGTGGCCGTGGCCAGCGGGCAGCGGGCAGAAGCAGACGAGTCTTGCGCCTGCGCCCGTAGCTCAGCTGGATAGAGTGCCGGCCTCCGAAGCCGAAGGTCAGTGGTTCGAATCCACTCGGGCGCGGAGGCCAAAACAGCCCTTGAAATCATTCGCCAAGTCTACATCGTCGAGCAGACCGCCCTTGAGCAGGGCATCGCCCGAACCCCTGAGCACTTGAAGCTTCGCCAGGAATTGAGTTTGCCGCTCATGGAAAGCCTGCAACTCTGGATGAAACAACAAGAACCGCTTCAGCTCCCGAAGAGTAAGCTCGGGCGAGCCATAAGCTACGCTCGCAAGAACTGGGAAGCGTTGACTCGGTTTCTCGGAAATCCCCTCATTCCGCCTGATAACAACCGATCCGAACGAGCTCTCAGAGTCGTCGCGCTCGGCAGAAAGAACTTCCTGTTTGTCGGCAACGCGGAAACGGGCACGAACCTCGCAAATCTCTACACGGTGCTCGCTACCTGCGAAGCCAACGGCGTTAATCCGCTAGCCTATCTTACCGATATTCTAACCAAGCTCGACTCCACCCCAGCCAGACAAATCGACCAGCTTCTTCCGGAAAACTGGCGTCCGCCTCCAGCTTCGAGTTGAACTCACCCATCTCAATTTTGGGGAGTCGTCAATCAGTGGCCTTGCCGCTACGGTTACGCGTCCAGTTTCAGCCCGTCCCCACATTTGGCCTGGCAGGTGCCATCGGCGCAAACGGGCTCGCTCCGACAGAAAGGCGAACAGCCGTCGCCTGTGTCGAAATTCTTGTCGTCACATTGCTCGGTGCCCTCAGCTACGCCATCGCCGCAGGTAGGCTAAGCCAACCGAAGGATCTTCTTCGGTTGCAATTGCTCAAGATCACCGCTGAGAGGCGCTACGGGCCGTACCGTCCGCAAGTCCGGCCTGGCTGGGAGGGTACAAATCCAACAGGAGCACAGGTGATGCCTTCAGTCAATGGGTCGCCAACGGCCAGGTCGCCCAAGCATTCCTGATCGTTCACGCACGAGCGGCAACGCCCGGACTTGCACGGATACGGGCCACAAGGGTTTAGCTTAGCCCGCGTCTCTGCGGGCAAGCTTGACGGCGGGATCTGACATTCGATTCCGTAGCCATGGGCGAAGGTTGGTTCACCGCATTGTCCGGTGGTGTCGCAGAACCCTTGCGGGCACTGGTCGTCACGCGAGCAGCCCGCCTTGGCATCAATGGCGCCTCCGGTGCCCCCGGGCTCCGCTGTCGTACTCCTTCCGGCGCATGAACATAATGCGAGCAAGAACACGCACATCGCAACGCCAAGGCCGTGCCGAGTCTTCGCCTTCGCTCGCAGTTCAGAGAGCAGGGTGCTGTGCTGGTTCATAAGCCTCAGTTGACTACTTGGGGTTCGATCTACAGACAAGTGCCAGCCGCGCCGGTCGTGTAACCCGGCCCGCCATAGTAAAAGTAGCGATTCCATCCGCTGGTGGTGGACGTAGTGACCGCTGTCTTGTTGTAGCACTGGGGATCGCCAAAGAATGACCCTGCGGTGGTAGAGAACCAGACGTTTCCTGACGTCCGGACGTTAATAATGTCCCGCACGTAGCCGACCCGCCCGTAACCGGCGGAGACAAGAGAGCCGGCAGCCATGTCTGACGTGTTCCAGGTCGTAGGCGTTGCGTCGCTGACTTCACCGTACCAATTGACGCCGCACGCACCCGTCTTGATGTACTTGAAATTGATATTGGGGGCCGTGGTGCCGATCGGGTAGTAGCCGAGCCAAGTGTAGGCCGTGGGGCTAACATAGTCCTGGATCCACCAGGCGCTGTTATAGAAGATAACTGCGAGACGACGCTCGTACTGTGCACCTCCAGCCGTTGAGTAGGGCCCGCCTACGATCGCTCCTGGCGGAAACGCCCCAGCGTACGGGACGAAGCCGAGAAAATTCTGATTATACCCGCCAACGTAGTTTCCGGTTGAAGCGTAGCCATTGGTGTTGAAGTAGATGAAGTGGTGTAATTGGGTGTCACCGTAAAGCGCCTTCTGCTTCTGAACACCCCACTCAACGGTTTCGGTCGCAGCGCCCGCGGTGGACTCGCAGGAGCTAATTGAAGTCTGAATCAGCGACATCTCACTGTCCGGCACGCCCTGGATGTCCCAGAGGTTCACCCACGCCTGGGTGCCCGTATTGACGGCGGTTGCGGCAATATCGCCATACCCGGCATACAGTCGGAACGTGCTCGCGCCTTGAGGGGGGCGAATGCTTGCCAGAAACTCCGCGATGCTCCCCAGCTTGCTCTCGCCGCTAATGTAGTAGCTGAGATTCGGCCTCAGCACCGGCACGGCGCCGGCCGGCCCCGGCAAGTATCGGTCTTCCATGCCGCGAAGGGCATCCGGGGTGACGCTAGCCGTGCTAAAGGTCCCATCCGGTGACGGCGCCGGCGGGGGCGGGGTTCGTGTGTCGTAGCTCGGATCCAGATCGTGTGGATCCACCCAGTCAATCGTTTGCCCGCGGTTCGTGTGCGTGGTGCTGATGATGCGATAATTCGCGAAGTGGCGCTTGGCCAAATGGTCACGTACCTCGCGGGCCCGCACCCTGGCTGCGGCGGGCACCGTCCCAACCACCCCGGCGGTACTTAAAAGGGAGCCCACGTCGGTCTCAGCCACGCCATTCGTCAAGGTGGAGTCGGCCGCAGTGGCAGTTAACGCTGAGTCAACGGTTACGACCTTTTCTGACGCCGAATCGGACCCAGCGCACGCAAAAAGACTGACTGATACAAAGGTTGCCAAGCAGAGACTGGCCCCAATTCGCGTTCCTCCCGAACCCCCATAGCCCAAGTTCGACTGCAATCCAGCTGGTAGTGTGATGTCATCGCAGATTGTTTTCATTGGTGCTTACCTCTATTGAAATCGAAATGCCTTACTAACGGC
>Ga0163154_10003936_pt1 | contig 20008 bp, 11 predicted proteins | sample OliLakLV19MP9P1_FD_148649 | JGI IMG/M metagenome (GOLD analysis project Ga0163154, IMG submission 148649) | Freshwater microbial mat bacterial communities from Lake Vanda, McMurdo Dry Valleys, Antarctica - Oligotrophic Lake LV.19.MP9.P1 | ecosystem: Environmental > Aquatic > Freshwater > Lake >...
CACTTTTGGTACACTTTAAATATGAATACAAAGTTTATCGGAGTCAAAGAATTTCGGCAAAACATCTCTGATTATGCCAAGGAAGCAAGGCGCGCAGACATGCGACTGATTATTGTAAATCGTAACAAGCCACTATTTGAGCTCAAGCCCTTTGCTGCAGATCAGACTCTAGACAGTCTTTTTACCGAGCTGACTAAGGCTGAAAAGGATATAAAGGCGGGAAAATTTATTACCCAAGAAGCAATGTTAGCAGAGCTTGCTTAGTGTCTTATGTCGGATACTATATCTGTCATTTATTCCCCAGACGCTCTCAAGGATATTAAAAAACTTGATAAAAAGGAAGGAAGAAAAGTGGTCCTAAAAATAAAGGATAATAGTGAGCAGTCCAACCCTCTAATTAGAGCCAAAGCCCTTTCAGGTATCTTGTCTGGATTTTATCGGTATCGCATTGGTGACTATCGAGCGATATTTTCACTGAATGATTCAGGACAAATTTCAATCCTTAAAGTACTTCGAGTGAAGCATAGAAAGGATGTATATAAATTATAAATTTTTGTCTTATTGAGTCGTTGTATAGTTATCTAAAAAACGCCTGGAATTTTCTTGAGAAAATTCCAGGCGTTTTGTGTCAGGAGCTACTTCACAACTAACTCAAAATCCAACTGCCGGGCTTCTTTATCAGCGTTGATCAGCTTTACTGTCACTGGGTCACCGAGCTGGTAGATCTTGCCAGTGTTTTTGCCTTTGATGCGGTACTTGCTCGCTTCGTGTTCAAAGAAGTCGCTCTTGATACTAGCGAGTCTGACCATACCGTCAGCTAGACATGATGACTCTTGAACATATAGTCCCCAGTCAGTCACTCCAGTAATAACGCCTGCAAAAGTTTCACCAACTCTATTCATCAAGTATTCCACTTGCTTAAACTTGATCGAGTCTCTTTCAGCGGTCACGGCTTCCATTTCTCGTTGTGAAGACTTGATAGACATTTGTTCATACTTGGCTACTTCTTTCGGTCCGATAGTGACTCCGTCTAGGTGCTTTCGTAGCATCCGGTGAGCCATCAGGTCAGGGTAGCGACGAATCGGAGAAGTGAAGTGAGTGTAGAACTTGAAAGCTAGACCGAAGTGACCGATGTTCTTAGTCGAATACACCGCTTTGGCCATGGTCCTTATACTCGCAGTTTTAATAAGATTTTCTTCGGGCTTACCAGCGACTTCTTTTAGTAACTTGTTAATCGCTTTAGCTTCAACAATCCCTTTTTGGGTTTCAAATTCGTAACCAATCGCCTTGAGGAAAATAGCTAGCTCTTCGACTTTGTCTGGATTTGGCGTGTCGTGAATCCGATAGATGAAAGCCAAGTCAGTGTGCTTTGATTTGGCTAGGTCGTAAATGTAAGTGGCGACTTCGCGGTTGGCCAAAAGCATGAAGTCTTCGATCATGAGCATAGTCTCGACGCGCTCTTTTTTGTACGCGTTGATCGGCGCACCACGTTCATCTAGTTCAAACTTCACTTCAGAAGAATCAAAAGCGATAGCTCCGGCCTGGTAGCGTCTTTGCCTTAGCTTACGTCCAAGAGCCATCATGGTGTTTAAATCATCAAGGTGAGGCCCTGACTGCTTGTCTAGCACCGCTTGAGCTTCTTCATAGCTAAAGCGCTTGTCAGAGTGGATGATAGTTTGTCCGTACCAAGCATTTACAATGTCAGAGTTTTGATTTAATTCAAAAATAGCGGAGAAGGCGAGTCGGTCTTCGTTTGGTCGCAGGGAACAAAGGTCGTTACTGAGAATCTCAGGCAACATAGGAATCACTCGGTCGACTAGGTAGACAGAAGTGGCTCGATCTTTCGCTTCTTCGTCGATACCGTCATTGTCGCGGACGTAGTGAGAGACGTCAGCAATGTGAATCCCGACTTCGATGTTACCAGAGTCTAGCTTGCGACACGACAGGGCATCGTCGAAGTCCTTGGCGTCGGCAGGGTCGATCGTCATGGTCATGATGTCTCGAATATCTCTTCGCTTAGGATCTTTTAGGGCGTCAGCAAAGATCTGTTCCTTGTTGGCAAACAATTCTTGCGCTGCTTTCTGGACACTCTCGGGGAAATCTTTAGAAAAACCACCACTTCGTATAATGGCCTGCATTTCAGTTTCATGATCACCAGCGTGACCTAAGGTTTCAGTAATCTTGGCGATAGGGTCAATGAGAGACTCTGTCCATGATGTAATTTCTACCACTACTTTCATACCTACGTCGTTGCCAGTCGCTTCAGACAAGACCGGGCGAATGTGAATCCGACCATTGTCTGGTTGCAAGAACCTTACTTTGTTGCTTCCAACGTTTTTCTCTTTAACTGTACCAATAAGTTCACGGTAGGCTTTTTTAACTACTTCCACCACTTCACCTTCTTGGCGCTTTCCCGGAATCTTTTTCTTTAGTTTTAACTTGACGATATCACCATCTAGAGCAAAGCCCAGGTTCTCCCTTTCAATAATAATATCTTCTTCAAGGTCAGGATGTTTTACAAATCCAGTTCCTTTTCCGCGTACCATGATAATTCCCTCAAATTCATTAGTTTCTGACATATGTGGCAGTATAGCATTAGGTTTACTATTTTCCAGCTAATTCACTCCATTCAAGAATCTCTTGTCCTATTGACCAAATTTGTCATATCTGATACTCTAGCGCCACTTATGTTAATGATGCGTTTACAAAGAGTTGGTCGTAAAAACGACCCATCTTATCGTCTAGTTATCGTTGATAAACGAGCTGGTCCTAAGAGTAATAAACATATTGATCATTTGGGTTCATACAGCCCGAAGCTAGGTCATGTGGTTATTGATAAAGATAAAGCCGTACACTGGTTGTCCAAGGGAGTTCAAGCGTCTGATACGGTTCACAATCTTTTGATTACTCACAAGATTATTGAAGGGAAGAAGCGAAATGCTCTATCTCGGAAGACTCCGATTATTGATGAAGCTAAAATAAAGGCAGAAGCTGAGGCTAAGGCCAAAGCCGAAGCTGACAAGATAGCCGCTGAGGAAGCTAAGGTCGCGGAAGAAGCCGCTGCTAAGGAAGCAAAGGCTGCCGCCGAAGCTGCTCCAGCTCCAGAAGCTGAAGTTGCCCCAGTAGAAGCAGCTGCTGAACCTGAAGTTGCAGAAGCCACTCCAGAGCCAGAAACTACTCCTGAAGTTGCCCCAGAAGCTGAACCAACTCCGGAAACTACAGAAGTAAAAGCGTAGTCAAAACACACACTTCAAACAAAAACGGGTTTTTACACCCGTTTTTTGTTTGACTGCTATAGTAGAGTCTCGTATGATTAGTTTAGCAGCCCATGTTTTAATTAAACGGAGCATGCTTATAAGAAAATAAAATATTGTTGTATGGATACCCACGAAGATAAGCAATTTCTTGAGACGTTAGTTAAGTCATTAGTAGACCACCCTGAAGTGGTAAAGATTAACCGGACGGTAGACGAAATGGGAGTACTCCTTACTCTAGATGTTCATGCTGAAGATATGGGGAAGATTATCGGTCGTTCAGGTAACACTGCCAAGGCTATCAGAACCCTACTTCGTGTAGTGGGAATGAAGCACGACGCTCGAGTAAACCTAAAGATCAATGAGCCAGAAGGCGGCCGAGGAATGAACCCAGAAATGAGCGCAGCGATGCGAGAGGATAATCCGAGTATTGATACTCCTAAATCACTCGATCAAGCCATCGAAGATTTGAAAATCTAATTGGCGAATTTCATCGTTGTGTTGCGATAAATTATTCTTCACCGTACTATTCGTACGACTCGAAATAATTTTCTGGCACGCCTCGAACTTCATCCAATTAGAAGTTTTAAATGCAACCTAGAGATTCAGTAGAATATTAAAGAAAAAGCTCAGTGCTACGCACTGAGCTTTTTCTATGATAGGATTTTATAAATATGCATTTCCATATCATTTCAATATTTCCAGAGTTGTGTCAGACCTACCTCGAGTCAGGGGTACTTGGTCGAGCTCAAAAAAAAGAGAAGGGAAAAGGAGCTAAAGTAATTGGAAAAAAGATGTCCGTTTCATACTATAATCCGCGTGATTATGCTAAAGACAAGCATAACAAGGTCGATGATCGACCATATGGTGGTGGTCCCGGTATGGTTATGCGCGCCGAACCAATCCTTAAAGCCTGGCAAAAGGCTGTGGGACTAAAAAAGAACCACGACAAAATCAAGACTTTTATTATGTCGCCTCGTGGAGAAATGTTTAATCAAACCAAGGCTAAAAATTTCGCTGCTAAATACGAGCATATCGTTTTGATTTGTGGTCGTTATGAAGGTATAGACGATCGAGTCAAACAAATCCTAAAGGCCGAAGAGATATCGATCGGAGATTACGTCCTGACTGGTGGAGAACTTCCCGCTATGACTATTATCGACGCGGTCGCTCGCAATATCCCCGGGGTCCTTGGAACCTTTGAATCCTTAGAAGATGAGCGTGATACTAATGGTCAGTCTTTCACTAGACCAGAAGTTTTTAAGCATAAAGGGAAAAATTATTCAGTGCCTGCCGTCTTGGTAAATGGAGATCATAAAGCCATTGATGCGTGGCGAAAAAATTAATATGAAAAAAATCTATCTAGTTTGGCTTGTTGTTTTACTTGGTATAGTTACTATAGCTTCAGTGACTTACTTTACTGTTGTAGCAAAAGATCCTGTAAATCTAACCAGTATAGAATCGTATATTGACGTAAAACAAGATTCAGATTCGGATCTGGACATGCTGCCAGAACCAGGAGTACCACCAGAACCCGTCCCTAATCTTATTGTAGGTGACGAAAAAAGTGAGGTAGTAATTGGCGTTGATGAACGTGGGTGGTCAGTTCTCAGAGATGAGCAATTTGGTTTGGAGCTTCATTTCCCACCACAATGGATTTTTGAGAAAAATTTGGGTGAACAAAAGTACACCTTCATGCCCAAGAAAGTGTTAGAAAGGGAAGATTTAAATCTATATGAATACGATAGTTTTTCCGTTCTCTTTTCGAGCGCAAATGAGGTGGCAGAAAGAATATATTATGCTCGTGACCCTTGGCAGCACTTTAATTTTAGAATGCAAGAATTTGGGGCTACAAACACTGAGTTTAAAGCCAATGATGCCTATTGGTTAGCCGATGCACAGGAATACGCTGTCGAGACTCCTTCTCAGGCTGATGAAAGTATAAGAAGGGCAGTGCTGACTTTCCGCAACGATAGTGATTTCTATAATATTAGCGTGACGCACGTTCCAGAGACATCTACACTCCTGACTTGGGAAGACGCGTTGTATTTTATTGAATCAATCAGCGTGATTAAATAAGTTGAGTAATCGTTGGCTTTTGCTATACTTTCGTTGATCAGGCGTCTTTTACTTGCTTAATTTTCTATATTTGCTATAATCCGCCCCACATACGCAAGGGGTCTCGGATGAGTTTTGGGTGGGAGATTTTCATATCGCGGAGTAAGGACGTGATGTTGATATTAATAAAATAACGACAACTAACATAAAAAAGCGCTCTTAGCGCATTTTGCTGTTATTTGGCGGAGGTAATAATCATTTAGTGTTTATGGAAGCAACACATAAAGATCGTACAATCTCAGTAGGTAATTTACCTCAGAAGCGGTTCGAAATTAGTCCAGAACCGAAGATCCCATTACCAGATTTGATTGAGCCACAACACGAGTCATATCGTTGGTTTATTGAAACCGCTCTTAAAGAAATCTTCACTGAATTCTCACCAATCAGTGACTACTCTGAAAAGAAGTTTGAACTAAAATTCAAAAAGTATGAACTCGGCGCGCCTAAATGTACTCCAGAGCAAGCTAAAGAAAACAAACTAACATATGAAGCGCCACTGCGAGCTCATGTGATTTTGAAGAACAAGACTTTTGAATCTGATAAAGATCAGGAGATTTTCATGACCGACCTTCCAGTCATGACTGAGCAAGGGACTTTTATTATCAACGGTGTAGAGCGAGTAATCGTGCCTCAATTGGCGCGTTCTTACGGAATCTTCTTTACCCAAAACGAATCAAAAGGCAAGCAACTATTTGGCGCCAAGATTATTCCAGCTCGTGGTGCTTGGGTAGAGATCGAGTCTGAAGCCGACGGCGTTATTTACGTTAAGATCGACCGGAAGAAAAAGTTTCCAATTTCTTCTTTGCTTCGCGTCCTTGGTCTAGAAAAAGAAAAGGACATGATTGCTCTAGTTAAAGCTGTTCCTCGAGGTGAGGAATACATGAAGGCGACTATCGCAAAAGATACCGCCAAGACTACTGAAGAATCATATATTGAAATCTACAAGCGTCTTCGTGACGGAGACCTGGCTACTGTCGACAACGCTCGAGAGTTTGTTAAGTCTATTTTCTCACCAGAGCGATACGACCTTTCAGAAATCGGACGACACCACTTCAATGAACGGTTTGGTCGCCCAATCGACAAAAAGGCGACTGACGAGCGCACTGTCTCAATTGAAGACATTCGACTTATCATCACTCACATCGTGACTCAAAACCACGAACCAGGCGCCCTAGCTGACGATATCGATCACCTAGGTTTTCGTCGCGTTCGCTACTTTGGTGAAATGCTTCAACAAAGAGTGCGAGTCGGAATGACTCGAATGAAGCGAAATATTCAAGACCGAATGTCTACTATTGAAGCAGAAACCAGTCTGCCAATGCAGATCATCAACCCGCGTCCGCTCCAAGCTGCGATCAAAGAATTTTTCAGTACCAACCAACTTTCACAGTTCTCACAACAGCAAAATATTTTGGCTGAGATCGAGCACTTGCGTACTCTGTCTGCTCTAGGACCCGGTGGTCTTACCCGCGAACGAGCTTCTTTTGAAGTGCGTGACATCCACCCAAGTCACTATGGCCGTCTTTGTCCTATCCATACTCCAGAAGGTCCAAACATTGGTTTGATCTTGCGTCTTTCAATGTATTCACGAGTTAACCGTTTTGGAATTATTGAAACTCCTTACGCTAAAGTTGAAAAGGGAATCGTCACCGACGAAATCACTTACTTCAACGCTCACGAAGAAGAAAAATACAACATTGCTCACGCGGCTATCGAAATTGACAGTAAGGGTAAAATCAAGAATGACTTTGTTGAAGCGAGAAAGAAGGGTGATCCACTGCTAGTGGCTCGTAAAGATGTTGAATATATCGACATCGCTACCAACCAAGCTTTCTCAGTAGCGACTTCAATGATTCCTTTCCTAAACCACGACGATGCCAACCGTACGCTCATGGGTAGTAACATGCAGAAGCAGGCGACTCCTTGTCTAGTACAAGAAGCGCCGCTAGTTGCCACTGGAGTAGAAGGTATGGTCGCTCGTGACACTAAGCGAGTAATTTACGCCAATGAAGCTGGTGAAGTTGTTGAGTGTGACGCCAAGCATATTGTCCTAAAAGACAAAGACGGTAAAAAGCACGAATACAAACTAACTACTTTCCAACGAACAAACGATTTCTCAGCTTTCTATCACCGTCCAGCCGTCACTATTGGCAACAAGGTGAAGCGAGGTGATCTACTAGCTGACACTTCTTCAACTGACAATGGTCAGATCGCAGTAGGGCAAAACGCTCTAGTGGCTTTCATGAGTTGGAATGGTGCAAACTACGAAGATGCGATTGTTATTTCTGAACGACTAGTAAAGCAAAGTAAATTCTCAACCGTACACCTCGATGAACTTGATGTTTCAGTTCGTGATACTAAGTTAGGTCCTGAAGTAACTTCTTCAGATATTCCCAACGTTTCAGAACTTAAACTACGTAACCTTGATGAAGACGGAATTATCCGTATCGGGGCTGAAGTCAGGCCTGGAGATATCTTAGTAGGAAAGGTAACTCCAAAGGGAGAAACTCAACTAACTCCAGAAGAACGACTACTCAGGTCTATCTTTGGTGAAAAAGCTAAAGACGTAAAAGACACTTCACTCAGGCTAGAAGCGGGAAAGCGTGGCCGAGTTATCGGTGTCAAGATTTTCTCACGAGAAAACGGCGATCAGCTAGAAAGTGGAGTGATCAAGCGAATCCACGTCACAGTCGCGCAAGTGCGTAATGTGTCTGTCGGAGATAAGTTGGCTGGACGTCACGGAAACAAGGGAGTTATCTCACGTATCCTACCTGAAGAAGATATGCCATACACCGAAGACGGCAAGCCTATTGATGTACTACTGACACCACTCGGAGTACCTTCACGTATGAACCTGGGTCAGATTTTGGAACTCCACCTTGGTATGGCTGCTCATACGCTTGGTTACCAAGCGATCGTACCACCATTTGCTGGAGCTTCTGAAGACCATGTAAAGAAAGAGCTAGTAGCTGCCGGACTACCATCGGACGGAAAGATCCAACTACGAGATGGTCTCACTGGTGAGAGTTTTGCGCAGAAGACAGCGGTTGGCTACATGTATATCCTTAAACTGCACCACATGGTGGAGGACAAGATTCACATGCGATCAATTGGACCCTACTCGCTTATTACTCAACAACCACTGGGCGGTAAAGCTCAAGTCGGAGGACAGAGATTTGGAGAGATGGAAGTGTGGGCGCTACTCGGATATGGAGCGGCCTACACCTTGCGTGAAATGCTCACTATCAAGTCTGACGATATTGTGGGACGTTCAGCGGCCTTTGACTCGATTGTACGAGGAGAAAAGATCAGTCACCCTCACACTCCAGCAGCCTTCAACGTTTTATTAAACCAGCTTAGAGGTTTGTCTCTGGACGTGAAGTTGACCAGAGCCGAGAAACCGAAGCGTGATTATGAATCTGCATAAATAAAATATCTATGTCAAAAACACAACAATTCACCAAACACACTCCGGCCTTGGCAAACATCACTGAAATCAGCTTGCGCCTAGCTTCACCGGAAACTATTCTTGAATGGTCTCACGGCGAAGTCACAAAGCCTGAAACAATCAACTACCGAACTCAGCGCCCTGAAAAGCACGGTCTTTTCGACGAAAGAATTTTTGGACCAGTAGAAGACTACGAATGTTCATGTAAAAAATACCGCGGTATACGGTATAAGGGTATTGTCTGTGAAAAGTGTGGAGTAGAAGTTACTCGCGCTATCGTCCGCAGGGAGCGAATGGGACACATCGACCTTTGTATTCCAGTAGCTCACATTTGGTTCTTGCGTGGAGTACCTAGTAGAATCGCGATGATTCTGGGTATTACGGCTGCCTCTGTGGAAAAAGTAATTTACTTTGCCGGATACATTGTTACTAAAGTGAGTGAAGAGGACCGCACCAGACTACTACGAGAACTAGATACTGAATTTAAAACTAAGATTAAAGCACTACAAAACGAAGACGCTAAGGAAGCTTTGAAGGAAAGAATGGAGGGGATGAAGAAGGAGATTGAAACTATTAAAACTGGAGTAGTCCTAGACGAAGCTAGTTTCCACCGTTACTCAATCAAGTACAGTACTTTGTTCGAAGCCCGTATTGGAGCTGAGGCAGTTTACGACCTATTCAAGCAAGTGAACACAACCGAATTGGTGAAGCGACTAGAAACCGAACGCGAAACTGCTGGAGCGATGGAACGAGCCAAGCTAGACAAGCGACTATCACTTATCCGTGGTATGACCAACTCTGGCGTACGTCCGGAATGGATGTTCCTAACTCGCATCCCAGTGATCCCACCAGCTATCCGCCCGATGGTGGCTCTTGAAGGTGGGCGACATGCTTCTTCTGACCTAAACGATCTTTACCGAAGAGTGATCAACCGAAATAACCGTTTGAAGAAATTGATCGACATCATGGCACCTGACGTGATCTTGCGAAACGAAAAGCGTATTCTGCAAGAAGCGGTAGACGCTTTGATCGACAACTCTATTCGTCATGGTGGTGGAGCTTACTCAGCGATGAGTCAAGCCCAACGACGACCTTTGAAATCACTTTCTGACTACCTAAAGAGTAAACAGGGATACTTCCGTCAAAACCTACTCGGAAAGCGAGTAGACTACTCTGGACGTTCAGTGATTGTTATTGGTCCTGAGCTAGCTCTAGACCAATGTGGTCTGCCAAAGCACATGGCACTTGAACTTTTTAGACCTTTTGTTATCGCCCAGCTACTAAAGCAAGAGTTGGCATATAACATTCGTGGAGCTGGTAGATTGATTGAAGACGGAGTGCCAGAAGTATGGGCTATCTTGGAAAACGTGATTAGAGAAAAACATGTTCTTCTAAACCGAGCACCGACCCTTCACCGTCAAGGTATCCAGGCTTTTAGGCCGGTACTTATTGAAGGTAACGCTATCCAAGTTCACCCACTAGTTTGTCGTGCGTTCAACGCCGACTTCGACGGTGACCAGATGGCGGTTCACGTACCGCTTTCAGATGAAGCCCAACTAGAAGCTAAGGAAATTATCTCCGCTAACAAAAACATTCTAAAGCCAGGATCTTCAGAACCAGTAGTTTCTGAAAAACTACTTGATATGGCACTGGGAGCTTACTGGATGACTAAAATCATTAAGGGAGCTAAGGGAGAAGGAAAATATTTTTCTTCACCAAACGACGCGATCAATGCTTACGACTATGGAGTCATCGACTTTAGAGCGGCTGTCCACGTACTTGCTACAGATACGGACAAGTACAAGCAATACGAAGGTAAGGTATTTGAAACTACTGTTGGTCGCTTGATCTTCAACAGCGTTCTGCCTTCAGATCACGCCTTTATCAATGACGTGATCGTGCAGCGAACTATCTTTGCGGTCGTGATCGACATCATCGACGCTCGTGGTCCAGAAGCCGTACCAGCTATTGTCGACAAGCTAAAGAAGCTTGGTCTAAAGTACGCCACTATGTCCGGTTCTACTTGGGGTATCGACGAAGTGAGTGTCCCTAAAGAAAAGCCAGCTATCCTAGAGAAGGCTCGCGTTGAAGAGCGAGGTGTCTTTGCGGCTTTCGAAGAAGGTTTGATTTCTCGAGATGAACGGCGACGGATGATTGTAGAAGTATGGCACCGCGCCAAGACTTCAATCGAAAAAGTACTGCCTGACACTTTGGATGAAAATGGTTCAGCTTACGAAATGTGGAAGTCTGGAGCCCGAGGTTCTCTAGGGCAAATTGCTCAGATGGCCGGGATGAAGGGTTTGATTGTAAACACTCGAGGAGAAACTGTAGAGTTCCCGATTTTATCTTCAATGAAGGAAGGTATGTCACCGATTGAATACTTTACGACTACTCACGGTTCTCGTAAGGGACTAGCCGACACCGCTCTTCAAACAGCTAAGGCTGGTTACCTAACTCGTCGACTCTTCGTAGTCGCGCAAGACGCTATCGTGACTGAGTCTGATTGTAAGACTAAGAACGGTATTAAGATTGGCCGTATTTCAGCTTCTGGTATTGAGATTGCTTTCTCAAAGGCTATTAAAGGCCGGGTACTGACTGAGGATGCTGTCGATTCTAAGGGTCGAGTAATCTTCCCTAAGGGTCACTTACTCACTCGTCTCAACGCTATTTCTATCGAAGAATCAACTTGTGAAATGGTAGAGGTGCGTTCACCAATGACTTGTAAAACTCTTCGTGGAGTTTGTCAGCAATGTTACGGTGTTGACCTTTCTACCAACCAACTAGTAGATATTGGAGAAGCCGTGGGAACTGTAGCGGCTCAAGCGATTGGAGAGCCTGGTACACAGCTAACAATGAATACCAAGCACGCCGGAGGAGCGGCGTCAGTAGGAGGAGACGTAACTTCTGGTTTACCTCGTGTAGAAGAAGTATTTGAAAAACGACAACCAAAGATTCCTGCCGTAGTGTCTAAGTGTGAAGGTCTAGTGGTTGATATTAGAACTGAAGGACGAGAGAAGGTGATTGTTGTCGCTCCAGACATGACGGCTAAGGGCGCACCAAAGAAGAAGGATAATATTGAGTACGAGGTTCACTATCGTCGTGTCGTAACTGTTTCTAAGGGAGACAAGATTATCTCTGGACAAATGATTACTGACGGTTCAGCTTTGCTGCCTGAACTCTTCAAGTTTGGTGGTCAAGAAGTTACTCAAGATTACATCATTGCTGAAGTAAACAAGATTTACGAACTACAAGGAGTGACTATTGCGCGAAAGCACATTGAACTTATTGTTAAGCAAATGATGTCACGAGTAAAAATTACTTCGTCTGGAGACAGTACGTTTACCGTCGGGGAAGTGATTGAGGAGTGGATCTTTGTTGAAGCTAACATGAAGCTCAAAGAAGCCGGTGCGGAAGTCGCCAAGGGTGATAAGTTGATCTTAGGTATTACTGAGACTTCATTATCTCGAAAGAGTTTCCTTTCGGCCGCTTCTTTCCAAAACACAACTCGGGTCTTGATCAATGCCGCTGTGAAGGGAAGCCACGACAACCTAGCCGGACTAATGGAAAACGTTATCATCGGAAAACTAATCCCAGCTGGTTCAGGTTTTGAAGGAAGTAAGAAGTACAAGATGCTAGAAGCCTTGAGAAATCACAACTAGGACTTAAATCTTAGTCAAAAAACAAAGGACCGCAGCCTCTGGCTGCGGTCCTTTGTTTGTATAGTGTATGAAAAGCAGAGTAGCCGCGCCCTCCGGGCGCGGCTACCCCCCAAAAAAAACTGTGCATAACCCCCCCATTAACCCCAAAAAACCAAGTATAATAAACTCATGTTTCGCCTTGGACCCTTTTTTCTGCTACCACTGCTTCTTTTGGCACCAATACACACGACTCACGCGAGCGAACGTGGTTTCATCGGGTCATTTCTCTGCACCTTAGGTTCATACATAGGTATAGAGTGTGATACTGAAGTATCAATAACTCTCCTAGAAGACTCTGATCCACCACTACCAACACCAGCTCCCATCACCAACACTATCTACCAACCCGGTACTACCACTGTCATTGAAAGATACAACACCACTACTACTGTTCCAGTATACAGAGACAGTACTCCCGAACTTACCCAGGCCGACCTAGATCGAGCCATCTATCTCCTTAGACAAGAGTTTATCTTTACCAACAACACCAAACCCAAGTCACTAGAAATAATTAAACAAACAGATAGAAGAGTTTCTAGTACTTTGTTCGAAAAACAAATTGATTCCTTGGCTGATGACTCCTCAGATTCTGACCGAGACCTCAGAGACGAACTGACTGCCATTGATCAAACTAACTACGATCAACTTCTGACCATCATTAGCAATGCTACTGGTACTTTATCGAGCAACTCTTTCAATCAAGGAGGAAACAGTTTTGCTGGTCCAGGTGTCTTAGGGACACTTACTAACCAACCACTGTCTCTCGTTACCAATGGTACTGAGAGATTGTTTGTTGGGGTTGATGGGAATGTCGGTATCGGTACCACCACGCCTTCAGCTAAATTGTCCATCACCGGAACGGCTGGTACTGGTGATATCTTTGCAATAGCTTCATCAACTAATTCCCGTTTATTTACAGTGACAAGTGGAGGGAATGTCGGGATCGGGACATCAAATACCCAAGAAAGATTGCGTGTCTTTGGTTCAAATACAGGTATTACCATCGAAGATACCGACTGGGCTCACTTCAAGCTCATCGCAGATTCAGACGGTAATGATTGGCGAACAGCAATTGTGCAATCTGGTACAAACGGTGATTTACAGTTTCGTTTAGGTCAAGGAGCAGCTGGGATAGATGGCTCAGCAGATTCTAAGTTGTACATTACAAATGGTGGCAACGTCGGGATTGGTACCATCACTCCGTCAGCTAAACTTTCCATCACCGGAACGGCTGGTACTGGTGATATCTTTGCAATAGCTTCATCAACTAATTCCCGTTTATTTACAGTGACAAGTGGGGGGAACGTCGGCATCGGCACCACCACGCCTTCAGCTAAATTGTCCATCACCGGAACGGCTGGTACTGGTGATATCTTTGCAATAGCTTCATCAACTAATTCCCGTTTATTTACAGTGACAGGTGGAGGGAATGTGGGTATTGGGACTGCGGCACCTGGGCAATTATTGAGTGTTGCGGGGACAGCAAGTGTTCAAGGCACTCTCTTCACAAATGATATAACAAGTTTTACAGGTGGTCAGCTCACTATTCAAAATGGTGATACAGGAATCAGATTTTTAATGAGCTCTGCTAATGCATTTGTTACCTGGAATAACTCGTTTGATGTATCGATGATGTATATTAATGCAAATGGCAACGTCGGTATTGGCACCACCACGCCAACAGCTAGATTACACTTAGCAGCAGGGACAGCATCAGCCTCAACAGCACCACTTAAACTTACAAGTGGAACACTAATGACCACGCCAGAGGCAGGAGCTATTGAGTACTTAACCAATCAATTCTACCTACGTGGAAGTGATGGTTTATCTGTGGCTGGCAACGTCGGTATTGGTACTACGGCACCAAATAATGCCCTTAGTGTTGTTCGAAATGAAAATAGTTCAGCTGCACTTATAGGCATTACCAACAATGATAGCGGTACTGCTGCTAGAGCTTCTATTGAGTTTACAAATGACGCGGGTGGTGGGGCGTTTATTGGATTGAATGGCAGCGCTACCGGTCCTGGGATTGGTCACCCCGACACCTTACTTGCACAAACATCCAAAGCAAACGGTATTGCTTTTATTGCAAGCCACGACGATGGGATATGGCGCGTGCTTACAGGAGGCACAGCGTCAGTTAATGAAAGACTACGCATAACCGCTACTGGCAACGTCGGTATTGGCACAACAGCACCAGTAACCTCTCTACAGGTTGCTCGCAGTAATCCATCTCTCGCAACTACGGGGGTATATCAGCAGCTAGAGCTTACGGGTGGTACTGGAGCTGAGGCAAACAGACTTTCTCTTGGCGTGCTCACAACAGCGGTCGGTGGAGCACCAATCGGAACGGGAGTAATACAGGCGCTTGTAAATGCGTCGGCCTTTACAAACTTACTACTCAACCCTAACGGGGGCAACGTAGCTATCGGACAAACCACAGCAACAGCTAAGTTACACTTAGCAGCAGGGACAGCATCAGCCTCAACAGCTCCACTTAAACTCACAAGTGGAACACTAATGACCACGCCAGAGGCAGGAGCTATAGAATACTTAACTAATCGATTCCATATACGTGGAAGTGATGGTTTATCTGTGGCTGGTAATGTGGGGATTGGTACCACTAATCCTACTGACATACTAACTATTGACGCCGGTGGCGCAGGTTCTTCAAGGAATACTATTAGACTAGGGACTGGTGGCTGGAGTGAGCCGGGCTCAGTAGCGAGCGGCACTGTCGATGGTACAAAGCTAAATTTACATAACTCGGGTGATAATTCTAATCAAATTGGAATGAATGCCTCTGGAGCATTATGGTTTCGCACAGGAGGTTCACAGGCTAGTAACTTCCTTTGGTTTACAGCAAATGACAACGTATCAGTACCGACAGAAAGGATGCGTCTAAGCAATAACGGCAACGTCGGCATTGGGACGATTGCGCCACTTGGAAAACTTGATATTGTTGGAAGTAATAATCCTGGCGTAGGTGGAGAACCAACACATCTTGGAACCTTTCGTTTAATTGACAGTGGTGGATTTGCTGGACTGGCTGGAGGTCTTGAATTTAAGTCTACTTCAGGCGGAGGAGGATATGGATTCAGAATTTCAAGTCCTGATCTTGGAAATGGAGAGACACCTCTGTATTTCCAACGTCGAGCAAACTCGGCAACATGGACGGATTCGATGACGATATTAGGATCAAACGGCAATGTTGGTATTGGCATTACATCTCCAACAGCTAAACTTTCCGTCACAGGCAGTGGTACTGGAACCGGTTTAGCTTTCAATGTAGCCGACTCTGCTAATACTCCGAGATTTACCGTTCTAGATAATGGCAGCGTCGGGATCGGCACCACCACGCCTTCAGCTAAATTATTTATCACCGGAACGGCTGGTACTGGTGATATCTTTGCAATAGCTTCATCAACTAATGCCCGTTTATTTACAGTGACAAGTGGAGGGAATGTCGGTATTGGCACCACCACAATACCCGAACGCCTTACCGTCGACGGTACCATCAGAGCCAGTAACCTCTTAAGTGGAGGACCTACAACCCTCTCTACCGACGTCAACGGGAACATCATCACTACACCATCAGACGTTAAGCTAAAAAGAAACATCACTAATATAGAAAACGCTCTAGAAACAGTCCTCAACCTCCGTGGAGTCCGTTATGAGTGGAAAGACACCACTCGCTTTGGTAATAAAGTAGAGGTTGGATTCTTAGCCCAAGAGGTAGATCTGCTCATACCAGAAGTAGTCAGGAAGGGAGGTGAGTACTGGGCACTAAATACCCCGAACATGCTAGCAGTGGTCGTGGAGGCAATTAAAGAACTCTGGACCTATATTGAGGCTAAGTTTGCTGAGCAAGAAACGGCAAATACTGAGCAGGACACGGCAATTACTGAACTAAAACAAGAGATAGAAACCCTGAAGTCAGAAGTAAGAGAATTAAAAGAGGGGCCAGCTCCAACACCAACACCAACACCAACACCAGAGCCTGAGGTAGTAGCGGAAGAAGAAGAAGAAGTTGTTCCTGAACCTGTTGAGGAAGTGATTGAAGAGAGTGAACCAGAAGTTGAAGAGGCGGTAGTAGAGGAAGAAGTTTAAATAATTTACTTAAGGGCAGATCTGTTTGTACAAGTGATTAAATTTACCCTCCCAAACCTTTCAGTTAACTGAAAGGTTTGGGAGGGTGAAAAAATAAACGTCGCCACCGAATCCTAAGGGAGGCTTAACCTCCCTTAAGTTTTTTGCTACGTTGACAAAATAACTATTCGATGTATTATTATTTATATGAATAGCAAGACCTCCAATTTAGGCCTTATTCTCGTGGTGTTTTTACTCGTTGGTATATTTAGTACCGCTTCGGCCCATAATAACAAACCAACAAGCCTCTCTTTGGCCTCTGATACTTTAGTCAATAAGTCTGAGCAGGTTTTTAAGCTGAATCAAGAACTACAAAGTGCTTTTTATCGCGCAGACTCACCAGAAAAAGAACTATCATCTGAAAGACTGCAGTCAGTTATAAAAATACGAGAAGCCTTACTAGCAGAACTAGCGGCCGAGAATCCGGCGGCCTTTTTCGCCGGGCTGTTACCGCAAACGGAAAAAGCCAAATTACCTAAAGCGATACAATCAACTTTAGAGCGTGAGGTAGTGGTATTAGGAGTTTTGCGCGCCATACACATTGATGATTTCACTAACCATGATAATTCTTCAACAAAGTATTTTTTGGAAACAGACAACAAAAACTACGACTTATACTCCGTAAAGTCTTTGGATAAATTTTTCGTCGGATCAACTATAGAGGTAAGTGGTGTTAGTTTAGCTAATTTTGTCGTCGCTAGAAATCTGTCGCTGATAGACAGTGCCGATCAGTTAATTGCTTCTGAATCAACTGGAGAGCAAAGAGTGGCTGTCCTACTAATTGATTTTGCGGATTCGGTTAGTCAAAGACCTTTTAGTGCGAAGGAAGCTCAGGGAATTATTTTTGATAGTCAATTCCAGAAGTTTTTCGCTGAGCAGTCATACAATAAAGTGAGTTTTGCTGGTGATGTGTATGGCTGGTACACCTTACCTAGAAGTGTCACAAATTATTCGGTTTGCGGTGGAGCGGTGACTCAGGAGGAAGTCGAAAATATTATTGCCCAAAATAATATCAATTTACATAAATACGACCGTCTTCTAGTTATGCCTAGTCATCCTTACGTAACTAATGGTTGTTCAAGTGTGGGTAAATATAATCAGATCATAAATGGTGAGAGCTACTATATTTCTACTTCTTGGATCGGTAATCTAGTGCAATATAACTGGCCATCTTTCTGGGGTGCACAACCTTTTTCTTGGACTAACTTGGATTATCTTTTAGCTCATGAGTTAGGACACGCTTTAGGTGTCCAGCATGCCAATGGCTTGGATTGTCATAATGAAATAGTCTATGGTAATGCGTGTCGGGCAATCGAGTATGGAAATGCTTTTGATACGATGGGTAATCTTAGCTACTCCCTTCACTTTAATGCTTTTAACAAAGAGAGATTGGGTTGGATAACAAAAGACAACAGTACGACAGTGTCTCAAGATGTTAAAGGTCTAATTATAGATCCTTTAGCTGTGGGTAAGGGGAAGGTGTTGGTAAAAATATTGCAATCCAATCAAAGTTCTAGGACTAAAAAATCTCCATACTACTTGGAGTATCGAAAAGCCGTCGGTTTTGATAGTAACTTGAAACGCCGTGACTTCAGTTCAAATCAGCAGGGAATTTTTATTAACAAAATACCATCATTTTCTGTGGCCCCTCAGCTACTTGATATGACTCCACGGGATGCTGCTGATTGGTACAGTGGAATTAGAAATACGACTTTAAATAAAGGTCAAACTTTCACTGACCTTGGACGAGGTATTTCGATAAGTGTCTTAGGTTCTACCTCCACCGCAAGTTCAACTATTTCGGATCCAATCATGGCTATTTCCAGAGACACTAGACCAACGGTAGCGATTTCTTATTTTGCGCCTGAGTGCGAAAGATTTGTTCCAAGAGTTAATCAGGCCTACGCGCCAAACTTTCAGATACCAGCAGGGGACTACGGTTTTATTAGTATGAGATTTGAAAACGCCGATTACTATGGATGCGGCGCTGCCAATTTTGTGATTGAAACCATCTTACCTCCTGGTTGGTCAGTATCTCAGACATATCCAGAAAATAATCTGACCAGACTAGAACCAGAAGAGGAAAGTTATGCCAGTACAAATTTCTATATACCAGTTGGGACTACTCCGGGGGCATACTTTGTGGAAATGAAGGTCCGAAATACCGCCAGTGGTTTGGTAAGCTCGTACCCGACAAATATTTTCGTCACAAATTAATTTGCTCTACCTTAATCTCGTGGTATCAAACGTGATATTTTATAAATTTTATACTGATTTATCTATCCTTGAAGATAGATAAAATTATTTATCTTTTCTCTTTTTGGGGTCAGCTACTACTTCTTTAAAGGTATTTAACTCATCAGTTAGGTTGAAAAGAAAAAAATGCATAGGGTAACGTTGTTTCAGATCTTCGAAACTAAACGGAATAACTCTTACTGAATTTTTCTTAGATTTACCTCTGTCCACTTCGAGTTTAATTTTTTTGTTTTCATCTAGAATACTATTATATGCCGGTAACTCAGCACTGACCCATCGTCTGATGTTGCGAAAAGTATTTGGACTGATATGTAACTTTTCACAGATTTCATAATAAGTAGCTCCAGCTAGAATGAGACGAGCAATGGCAAGTCTTCGTCCGATCGCATGTCGCTCTCTTTCGGTTAAAACCTGTTCTATAAAGGAGTTTACAGCGTTTTTACCACTAAATTGTTTAGCTGCAGACGTGAGTGCGGTCTGTATCAATTTCTGCTCCTTCATTTGTTGTTTGTACATAACAAGTCTACCTAAGAAGTAATAGTTATTGCTATCTATCTCTGAAGATAGATAGCAACCTCACTGTCTATAATATCACCAGAGATAGAATAAATAAAAGTTCATAAAGATACTTTATCTATCTTCAGAGATAGATAAAGTGTCAAGGAAGCTAGTTATTGTATTAAAGAATAATTTTAGAGAAAATCAATATATTTGGGCAATGGCTTGGTTTTCGAGTATAATATATGAAATTATGTCTGATGCTGTTCAACAAATAAAAGATCGTCTCAACATTGTTGATGTGGTGTCTGCCTACGTTGAGCTTCATAAAGCTGGGCGACATTTCAAGGGCAAGTCACCTTTCACTAGTGAAAAGACTCCGTCATTTTATGTATCTCCGGATCGCGGAATGTATTACTGTTTTTCTACCAGTCAGGGTGGTGACATGTTTACGTTTATACAGACGATGGAAGGTGTCGACTTCAAGGAAGCCCTCAAGGTCTTGGCACAAAAAGCCAATGTCGAGTTGGTCCCGATGTCGAATGAAAATAAAGGCGTGCGTGATCGGCTCTACGCGGTCATGGAAG
>Ga0163154_10003938_pt1 | contig 20006 bp, 19 predicted proteins | sample OliLakLV19MP9P1_FD_148649 | JGI IMG/M metagenome (GOLD analysis project Ga0163154, IMG submission 148649) | Freshwater microbial mat bacterial communities from Lake Vanda, McMurdo Dry Valleys, Antarctica - Oligotrophic Lake LV.19.MP9.P1 | ecosystem: Environmental > Aquatic > Freshwater > Lake >...
GTTCTGAAGGCGGCGGTTCGGGTTCTTCGAGGCTCTGTTGGACCTGAGACTGGGCGAAATATTCGTGGAGCGTGACGGGTTTATCTTTGAGGTCGCGGGTCTGGGAAAAAAGCTGTTGGGTAATCCAGTCTTCCGCATATTGACACAGACCAGGCAACAGGTCCGGGCTATCACTGGAGAGCCGCTGGATCGAGGCCAGAGCCGAGCTATCGGAACTCCGCCGCAGGGCTTGCTCTGCTGCCTCCACCTGCCCCAACAACAGGGCACAAACCGCCAACTCCAAGGACACATCCCGCCGTTGCGCCAACCGGATCAGATAGCCCCGAGCCTGCCGGACCAGCGCGGGCTGCCCCAAGGCCAAGCCCTGGGCGATGAGGACCTGAGAGACGAGGTAGGCTGCCCCCACTGAGGGGCGTTCCGCTTCCTGGCTAAAAAGTTGTTGTTGCTCCTGAGCATCCAGCAGGGGAAGTAGGTCCTGGATGTATTGAAAAAGCTGGTCACGGTTCAGATTGGAGCCGTCCTGCCCGTCCCCCTCAATGCCCTTGCGTTCCTGGAGCATCTCGGCGAACTGGGCGAGAGCAGCGGCGCGGTCGTCGCCCTGCTGCAACTGCTCCATCACCCAACGTGGCCTGACTTGCCGGAATTTATCCTGTAATTCGCGCTCTAGCCCCCCATAACGGCGTTGGCTGGCGAGTTCTCTGGCCTGCTGGAGGACGGCAACTCCCGCCCTAATTCGTCCCTGTTGCAATAACTCAGCGGCGGTATCCCGGTGGGCCAAGGCCAACACCAACCCCCCCTCGGCGGTGTCTTGGATTTGGGGGGCATAGGTCAATACCCGCTGGCTCTCCCCTGCCTCCAAGAGGAATAACAAACCCGCGATCAGCGCACTCCCACTCAGGGTGAGGGCGGGCGGTCCCTGCTGGAGTCCTTCGTCGTAGTTGGCGCGGAGGTCGGGGTCCACCAAGGTATCGTGGGCTTCCTGGAGGAGTTGCTGGCGAGCTTGGAGGACAGCGGGCAAAAATTCCACCCGGACCTGCTGCTGTTGACGGTCCGCCCACGCCTGTTTGACCTGCTGGGTCTGTGCCGTCGTCGGGACATGGAGCAAGTCGTAATAATTCAGGGCCAGAGTTGCGGTCACGGTGGTAATTTGATTCCCTGTTTTACTCTAGTCCAGATGTCCACCCCTGGGTCAGTTCATGATTTTAGTTGCGCTCTAACCCCAAAATTGGTCCTATTCTGGGGGATACGATTGCGGATTCCCTAAATGCGTCTGTTCGCCCCACTGCTGCTGAGTTTGAGCCTCCTCCCGCTCCCCTTGTTGGCGGAGGAGAGTTTTGATTTTTATCAGCAGGGTCCCTACCGAGCGCAGGTGCCCCGGCCCAGTGTGGTCACGGGTTACGAGCCGGGGACTTTCCAGACCCCCCATGGTCAGATCCAGCGTGTCCTCGAACAGATTACCACCACGGCCCCGGATCGCGTCCGGCTGCTGGAGCTAGGCCAGACCTGGGAATACCGTAAACTCTACCTAGCCGTCATCTCCGCCCCCGAAAATCTGGCACGACTCCCCCAGATCCAAGAAAACTTGGCCCGACTCGCCGACCCCCGCCGCACCAGCCCCACCGCCGCCGCTGACCTAGCCCGCACCACACCCACCGTGGTCTGGCTCAACTTCGGCATCCACGGTAACGAGTCCGCCAGCTATGAGACCGTCCAGCAGGTCGTCTACCACCTCGCCGCCAGCACCGACCCCGCCATCCTTGACATTCTCAAAAACACCGTGATCGTCGTCAACACGATGCACAACCCCGACGGACATGAACGCTTTGCCGTCTGGGAAAACTCCGTCGCCGTGGGTGACCCGGAGCGGTTCAGTCTGGAACACAACGAACCCTACCAGATCTACGGACGGCTCAACCACTACCGTTTCGACCTCAACCGCGACATGCTCGCCCTCACCCAACCCGAGAGTCAAGCCGTGGCCCAAGCCGTGTTGCGTTGGCATCCCCAAGTCTTTGCGGACTTCCACGGGCAGGTCTCGACCTACTTTTTTCCGCCGGTAGCCGACCCGATTAACCGTAACTTACCCCTGACCACGAGCAAAACTTGGTATGAGAAGTTTGGTAAAGGGAACGCCGCCGCCTTTGACCGGTATGGCTGGAATTATTATGTGCGTCATATTTTTGACCTTTATTATGCGGGCTACATGGACAGTTGGTCCTCTCTCAATGGGGCGACAGGGATGACCTACGAAACCGACGGCGGCGGACCGCGCTCCCTCAACCTCAAACAAGACGACGACACCATCCTCACTTTCCGCCAGGGGATCGCCAAACACTATGTCGCGGCCCTCGCCACCCTCCAGACTGCCAGCGCGAACCGGGAGGCCCGTCTCAAAGATTATTACCAGTTCTTCAAAACGGGTCTAGAGGAAGGCCGCACGGGACCGATGCGCCAAATCATCTTGCTCCCCGCTCCCGACCCCGACCGCACGATCCAACTCGTCAAGAACCTGCTCCGTAAAGGCATTGAAGTCCGGGTTGCCGGGGCAAATTTCAAAAGTAACCGGGCCCACGACTATTTCGACGGGGCAGTCAAGTCCCGCGACTTTCCCGCCGGGGCCTACATCGTCAATCTCGCGCAACCCCAGAAACGCCTTGCCAAGGCCCACCTCGAACCCGACAGCGGACTGGACCCCGGCTTTGTCCAACGGGAACTCGAACGCCGTCTCCGCAACGAACGACGGGGTAATAAAGTCGCCAAGGAGGACTATGAGTTTTACGACATCACTAGTTGGTCTCTGCCCTTAGCCCAGGGCGTCGAGAGCTACTGGACAGAGGATGAGACGATTCCCAATACACTCCCCGTCCAACTCACGGGCGAAACGCTAACTGGTGCACCTTTATTGCGGGGGGGTATTCAGGGCGGACGAGCAGTGACTGCCTACCTCATCCCCCAGGGCAGTACTGGTGCTGCCCGACTCGCCCTCCAACTTCTCACCGAAGACTTCAAAGTAGCCGTCACCACCCGGACCCTCAACGCCGGAGGCCGCAACTGGCCCAGCGGGACCCTCCTCGTCCGTGTCATCCGCAACCCCGACTCGCTCCATGAGCGCATCGCCACCCTGGCCCAGACCACCGCAACGATGGTCTATGCCATCAACTCCGCCTACGCCGAGACGGGTGATACGGGCATCGGTTCTGAGAATGTCCTGAGCCTGACTGCCCCCCGGATTGCTGTGGTTTGGGATGAGGACACCGCACCCACGGACTACGGCGCGATTTGGTACACCCTGGAGCAGGAGTACAGACAAAAATTCACCCCGCTCAGCCTCCGTGCCCTCCGCCGCGCCGACCTCCGCCGCTTCAACGTGGTCATCCTCCCCGATGGCGATCCCGAGGGTTATGCGGCGGTCCTGGGTAAGGGCGGGATCGAGAAACTCAAAACCTGGGTCCAAGACGGCGGGACCCTGATTGCCCAGGGCGGGGGTGCGGTCTTCTGTACCCTCAAAGAAGTTAACTTGACCACGGCTCGGCTCGTCGGCGAGCCGGAGGACGAAAAACCCGTCAAACCTGACCAAAAACCTCTCTCTGTGCCCGGAGCCGCCCTCCGTGCCCGACTGGACCGCGACCACTTCCTGGGCTATGGCTACCCCAGCGACAGCCTAGCCGTGCTGGTCCATGGGGACCGTTTCTTCCTCCCCTCAAAAGAAGGCGCAAATGTCGTCCGTTTCGCCAAAACAGTCCCCGTCATCGCGGGTTTCACTTGGCCCAACAACACCACCCGACTGCTAACTGAGACTAGCTATGTAATTGATGAACCCACCGGACAGGGCCACGTCATCCTCTTCGCCACCCCGCCCAACTACCGCTCCCTCTGGCGCACCACCAACGGCATCTTCCTCAACGCTCTACTCCTGGCCCCCACGCTGTAGTTCCACCCCAGGCGAAAACAAGTACACCAGATTCAGAATGGATAAAGCCCTCCGCCTACGCGCTAAATACCACTTTCACGAATTCAGCTACTCCTGAAAAATGGTTCCTACGGACGCAACAACGGTTCCTACCCCGAGGCCGAAACATGGTAGATGTTCTCGCCACATCCTCAGCTACATACTCATGGCACCGCCCAATCATGTCCGCTAGCCTGGACCTATGCGTACACCAATGATTGAGGTCCAGAAGCTCGGCAAGACCTATCCCGTGGCGGTTAAGGAACCGGGGTTAATGGGAACGTTGCGCCACTTCGTGCGGCGGACGTACCGGATGGTGGAAGCGGTCAGGGACGTTTCTTTCACGATTGAGCCGGGGGAGATGGTGGGATTTTTGGGTCCCAATGGGGCGGGGAAGACGACGACACTCAAGATGCTCACGGGGTTAATCTATCCGTCCACAGGCCGGGTCCGGGTGGCGGGGTTTGAGCCTTTCCAGCGAGAGCGGGCTTTTTTGCAACAGATCACCCTTGTCATGGGCCAGAAGCAACAACTGCTCTGGGACCTACCCGCCCTGGATTCTCTCAAAATCAATGCAGCGGTCTACGGGATTGCTGAAGATGAATACCGCAAACGGGTCGGGGAGTTGACCGAGATGTTGACTTTACAGGACAAACTGACCCAGCCCGTCCGTAAGCTCTCCCTGGGCGAGCGGATGAAAGTTGAACTGTTGGCGGCTCTGTTGCATCGACCCCGTGTGTTGTTTTTGGATGAGCCGACCCTGGGACTGGATGTGAATGCTCAAGTCGCCGTCCGGGATTTCCTGTTGGAATATAACCGTCGGTATCAAGCTACGGTGCTCTTGACTAGTCATTACATGGCGGATATCACGGCTCTCTGTGACCGGGTGTTGCTCATCCACCAAGGAACTTTAATTTATGACGGGAGCCTGGATGGACTTCTAGAACGGTTCTCGCCCTGTCGGGAGGTGAAGTTGGAGTTGGCTCGACTGGAAGACCCGGCGATGTTAGCTAAGTTCGGTACGGTCAAGGGAATAGAGGGCCGGGTGGTGCGCTTCTTGGTTCCCCGTGAAAAGCTAACCACGGTGGTATCTCAGTTGTTGTCGGGGTTGCAGGTGGTGGATTTGACGGTGACGGACCCGCCGATTGAGGAGATTATCGGGGAGTTATTTACCCGTGGGCAGGTGGTGTGATGCTACGTCAAGCTCAGGCCTTACTGTCGGTCTATTACGCCTACATGGTCGAGTACCGGGCGGAGTTGTTGTTGTGGGCCTTGTCGGGCAGTATGCCATTTATCCTGTTGGGAGTCTGGACAGAGGCGGCGCAGGGGGGGAAGTTTGGGTTGGGACCCTTGGACTTTGCCCGTTACTTTATTAGTGTTTTTATGGTGCGGCAGTTCACGGTGGTCTGGGTAGTCTGGGATTTTGAGCGCGAGGTGGTGGAGGGGAAGCTTTCGTCGCGCTTATTACAGCCGATTGACCCGGTATGGCGGCATGTGGCGGCCCATGTCTCGGAACGTTTTGCTCGCTTGCCCTTCGCCTTGGGCTTGGTGGGGTTTTTCTTTCTGCTTTATCCCGAGTCTTGGTGGGTCCCGAGTTGGCAGGGTTTTTTGAGTTTTAGTCTGGTGGCAGTGGCGACGTTTGCGCTGCGGTTTCTGATGCAGTATACATTTGCGTTGCTCGCGTTTTGGACGGAGCGAGCGAGTGCGATTGAGGAGTTTTGGTTATTGTTGTATTTATTTTTGTCAGGGTTGGTGGCTCCCTTGCAGGTGTTCCCGCCTCTGATCCGAGAGATTGCGCTTTGGACTCCGTTTCCCTATCTAGTTCATTTCCCGGCGAGTCTATTGGTCGGGTTGCCCGTGGACTTGGGCCGGGGACTCTTGGTCATGGCGGGCTGGGCGGTAGTTTTTTGGGTGGTGAACCGTTGGCTCTGGCGGCGGGGACTTAAACAGTATTCGGGGATGGGGGCTTGATGGGGCGGTACTTCCAGGTATTGAAGTTATTTTGGGGGGCCTCGCTCCAGGCAGAGTTGGAGTACCGGAGTAACTTTCTAATTGCTTGCTTGACAAGTTTGGGTAATTTGGCGGGGAGTTTATTTGGGTTGTTTTTGTTTTATCGGACGGGCTATCAGTTCGAGGGCTGGTCCTGGGAACAGGCATTGATTATTCTCGGGCTTTTCACGTTGTTGCAGGGTTTTTCGGGGACATTTTTGAGTCCGAATCTGAACCGAATTGTGGAACATGTCCAGGAAGGGACACTGGATTTTGTATTGTTGAAACCCATTAGTTCACAGTTCTGGCTCTCGACTAGGACCTTCTCGCCCTGGGGATTGCCGGACGTGATTTTTGGGTTGTTGGTGATTGGTTATGCGGGAACGTTGTTGGGTTTGGGGGCCGAGAACTATCTGTGGGCGTTGATTCCCTTGGGGTTTGGTTTAATCAGTCTCTATAGTCTCTGGTTTATTTTGGGAGCGACGAGCATCTGGTTTGTCAAAATCTACAATGTCACCGAGGTCCTGCGCGGATTACTGGAGGCAGGCCGATTCCCGATGGTGGCCTATCCCGTGGGCTATCGGTTCTTTTTTACTTTTATTATCCCGGTGGCCTTTTTGACAACGATCCCGGCGGAGACGTTGCTGGGACGAGTGGAATGGGGCTGGTTGTTGGGGGCGGGATTATTGGCGGCGGGACTTTTTGGGTTTGCCCGGTTCTTCTGGGGGTTCGCGCTCAAGTTTTATACCAGTGCATCGAGTTAGAAATATAACCGGATGTATTTAACAAAAGTCGGGACTCATGCGCTTCCTAACCAAAGAAATCCCCCCTAGAACAGGGGGGAAAGAGTCTGCTTGAGTTGTTACTTTTTAGCGACACGCAGCTTATGTTTACGGAGGCGGATGGACTGGGGGGTGACTTCCACCAGTTCATCATCACCAATGTATTCCAAGGCGCGTTCCAGACTCATGATGATGGGGGTCTTGAGGTGGACGAGTTCATCGCCGCCAGCAGCACGCATGTTGGTGAGCTTCTTGGCCTTGCAAACGTTGAGTTCTAGGTCGGTGTTGCGGGTGTGTTCGCCAATAATCATCCCCGAATAAACTTTGGTACCGGGCGTGATGAAGAAGACCCCCCGCTCCTCTGCTCCCTGGAGCGCGTAGTAGGTGGCATCTCCCATTTCAAAGGAGATGAGCACCCCTGAACGTAGTCCGCCAATCTCCCCAGCGAAGGGGCGGTAATCCAAGAAGGAGTGGTTCATGACCCCTTCGCCCTTGGTATAGCGGATGAACTCTGAGCGAAAGCCAATCAACCCCCGCGCCGGGACCACAAATTCAAGCTGAGTCCGACCATTGCCGAAGCCAACCATATTTTGCATTTCGGCCCGCCGCTTGCCGAGGTTCTCGATACAGGAGCCCGAACTGAAATCCGGGACATCCAGGATCAACATCTCGAACGGCTCATAAACCTGCCCGTTCACCTGCCGGAAGATAACCTTGGGCTTGGAGACCTGAAACTCGAATCCTTCCCGGCGCATCGTCTCAATCAAGATGCCCAAGTGCAGTTCGCCCCGCCCAGAGACCAAAAACTGGTCCGGGGAATCGGTTTCTTCAATCCGCAGCGAGATATTGGTTTCCAGCTCCCGGAATAGTCGGTCGCGCAACTGCCGCGAGGTGACGAACTTCCCTTCTTGACCCGCAAAGGGGGAGTCGTTGACCGAGAAGGTCATCTGGAGGGTGGGTTCATCGACCCGGATCAGGGGCAGAGCTTGGGGATTCTCAATACTGGCGAGGGTCTCACCAATGTTGATATCGGCAAAGCCCGAAATCGCCACAATCATCCCGGCTGTCGCCTGGGGAATTTCCACGCGGCCCAAGCCCTCGAAACCCAAGAGTTTCGCTACTTTACCGCGCTGGATCGTCCCGTCTTCCCGAATCCAAGCTACGGTCTCGCCGCTTTTGACCGTCCCGTTATGGATACGCCCAATCGTGAGCCGTCCCAGGTATTCCGAGTAATCCAGGGTCGTCATCTGCAGCTGAAAAGGCTTGTCAGCATCGCCGATGGGCGCGGGTACGTAGCGCAGGATGCCCTCAAACAAGGGGATTAGGTCCACCCGCTCATCTTCTAGGTCCGTGATCGCAAACCCACCGAGACCCGAGCCGTAGAGGACCGGGAAATCTGCCTGGTCATCGTCCGCCCCGAGTTCAATGAAGAGGTCCAAGACCTTATCCACGGCCCGGTGGGGGTCCGCTTGGGGACGGTCAATCTTGTTGACCAAGACCATCGGCTTAAGGCCCTTCTCCAGGGCTTTTTTGAGAACAAAGCGCGTCTGGGGCATGGGGCCTTCATTGGCATCCACAATCAGTAGACAACCATCTACCATCCCCAAGACCCGCTCCACCTCACCACCGAAGTCGGCGTGACCGGGAGTGTCCACGATGTTGATTAAGTAATCTTTGTAATGCACGGAGGCATTCTTAGAAAAAATCGTGATCCCGCGTTCGCGCTCCAAGTCGTTGGAGTCCATGACACAGGTCGCCACGTGTTCGTTCTCGCGGAAAATACCGGACTGTTTGAGCAGGGCATCTACCAAGGTGGTCTTGCCGTGGTCAACGTGGGCAATGATGGCGATGTTGCGAATTGATTTGTTAACCGTCATGATGCACCGCAGAGGGCTGGCTTTACAAAACTTTAAAACCCTAACTACTCTAGCATTTTTTCAAGACTTGGCATGGGGCGAGTGACCTATCTAGCCAGAATCGGCAACAGGAATTGACGGACAGCCTGGACCATCTCCAGACTAATCGTGTGTCCAACTGGGAATTCCTGATAATCCAAGACTAACCCTGCTTCTTGGAGGACCTGCTGGAGATTGCGCCCGAAGCGGACGGAGACAATGCCGTCCTGGACCCCGTGACCCACGAAGAGGGGCGGATGGGGCGGGGGCGGGAGATCCGGTAGTCGGTTCAGGTAGCCACTCAGAGCAACTAAGGCCAAGGGGCGCGGTAGAAAGGTCAAGCCCACTTCCAGAGCCATCACCGCCCCTTGCGAGAAACCCAACAGGATAAAGGGCAGAGGTCCGTAAAGACTCTGGAGATGCTGGATCAGGTGAACAAGACGTTCAGCACTCTCGGGAATATCCAGATCCGGTTTGCTCAAGTCGTACCACTGGTAAGCCCAAGTCGCCATAAAAAATGGGGCCGTGGGAAAAATATAACGTACGCCCGGTAAATCTAGGGCTTCGGCGAGGGGTTCGAGGTCGCCGCCGTGGGTGCCCATGCCGTGCAGCGCAATCAAGAGGTAGCTGGGGTCGGGGGCGGGGTTGTACTCAGTCCAAGTCAAAGCTTCCATAACCACAATTATAAGAACGACAGCAACGCCCTTGTCAGTCCCGAGGGAGTGTGCGATCTTCCTTAATAAGGGATCACGTGGAGAACGGCATTGATGAAGGCTTGGCTTGTACTTTTTGTGGGGTTAGGACTCGGGTTGCCCGTCTCGGCGGGTCGGGTGCGCGATACCGTTAGTAATATCTCCTTTGTGCCGCCCCCCTACTTCCAGACCAGTTTCGGGGCCAAGGGGAGTACGGTCCACTATCTGCTCACGCCCCCGGATAAGCATGTCACGATCTATACCGGAGCCTTACTAGACCGTAAATTCACCACCGTCCGGCCCATGGATGCCCAACAGATCAAGGCACTTTGTAACCAAGCTAAAACCGTCCTCTTCCCCAAGGGCCTCACCCTGGGGCTCAATAAACGCTTCTTAGTAGATGGTCAAAATGGGGCTGAGTGCCGTTTCAGCAATCCCTCTGGGCAGTTGGTGCGTTGGATTGGGATTCCTGAGGCCGGACAGTTGGTCTATGCCTACGCCGATTGGCCCAAGCCGCCCAATGAAGAGCAGGTGGATACTTTCAGGATGTTCTTGGGCAGTATTCAGATTTTTTGAGTTAAGGCGTGAAGGCCAAGGGAACCTGACTAATTTGGCTAGGAATCGGGGCGGGGCCGGGATTGTTGATAATCTCAAGGATCTTGTGACGGGCACTGGGTTCGAGGGCAGACTCGATACAGACGCGGGCCACATCCGCCCGGTCAATCCGTCCCTCAAAGAGGGTATCTGCCTGACGAATCAGGACTCCCGGCTGGTCGGGAGGCAGGTTTTGTAGACCGCCGGGGCGCACAATCGTGTAGGCGAGTCCACTGCGCTGTAAATATTTCTCTGCCTGTCGTTTCCAGAAGAGGACCCCGCCAAATAGGTTGAGGGGATGGAAGAACCGAGACACACACAGGGAAGAAACAAGGATAAAATGCCCGACCCCAGCGGCTTTGGCTTGGTCCACGAGATTGAGCGTCCCCTGATAGTCCACTTCCTGGGGATTACTCTTGAAGGGCCTCGCTCCGGTTGCACAAAAAACAACCTCTACCCCTTGCAGAGCCGCTGTCAGGGTAGCGGGCTGCAAAACATCCCCCACTACTGCCCGGATCTCCTGAGCCTTGAGCAACTCCACCCCCTCGGACGAGCGCACCAGCCCACAGGTGGGGATGCCCCGTAACTGCAACTGTTCGATGATCCTGCGCCCGGTCTCGCCCTGGGCACCTACTACCAACGTCTGCATACCCGCTTCCTGTGGTTTTACTCCATTGTACTTTCTGTAAATGTTTGTTCAGAGCCAGGGGTTGTGCAGTAAGCTTGTAAAGGTCTTTTTAAGTTCTCTACCATGGCTCTTGGTCAGCAAAAAATTAGAATTCGGCTCCAGGCTTTTGACCACAAGTTGCTTGATGCCTCCTGCGGCAAAATTGTGGAAACTGCCAATCGTACCAACGCCGCCGCCATCGGCCCCATTCCCCTCCCGACCCGCATCCGCCGTTACTGCGTTCTGCGCTCGCCCCACGTTGACAAAGACTCACGGGAGCATTTCGAGTCGCGGACCCACTCGCGCATCATTGATATCTATCAGCCCTCCACCAAAACCATTGACGCGCTGATGAAGCTGGACCTACCTTCGGGAGTGGATATCCAGGTCAAGCTCTAGATGACCGCCTACTGGGTAACGGGCGGCTCAACGAGCATCAATCTGGATCTGGCGGCTCTGCACGGGACAGGCATTGAACTGGCTGAGAAAAACCCCGTGCGGAACACCGCCGAGCCCCACTCAGGGTTTGCCTACGGATTCAAAGTGTTGCGGGCGATGGTACCTGATACTTTGCAGTTTGTAAACACGACAACCGGGGTTGACTGGCAGAATCGGCGGGGGACAATCCTCCATGGTGGGAGCCTCAATCTCCGTCTAGTCGGCATTCCCATCGGTTTGAATGCCAGTAATTTTTTGTTTGGCTATGATCCCACCCGGGCGGCTGGAGGTTATCACCTCAGTGCAAAGGTGACGATGTTGGGCCGGGTGGTCTTGTTTGAGATTGAGCGGGTCCGGCTTGCCTTTGATCCCGTTACACTCCGGTTAGAACTGCATGAATTTAGCCTGACGATTGCAACGGAGGTCAGTGGGGTCTTAGAAGTCCATACTGGCAAGGACGTGACACGGACTTTGGTGGGACAGGGCCGAGCGACGGTCCAATGTGAAGCTCTTTGAGTATTTTTGCCTACTCAATTTACAGTTTTTTGTCATACCCTGAGGGGAGAACGCGGGGAGCGAGTGCGTGAAGGTTTGTTTATTTTCTGACTTTGACGGTCCCTTGATGGATGTATCCGAGCGATATTTTCAAGTCTATTGTTTTATCTTGCCCCAAGCGGCTGAGCCGGGACAGCCCCTCAATTATCTGAGTAAGGCAGAATTTTGGGAATGCAAACGCGCTCAGGTCAACGAGCGGACCATTGGTCGCCAGTCAGGGTTGACGGAGGAGCAAGCCGAGCAATTTGTCCGCCTACGCCGTCGCCATGTCCACGCCGACCCATTTTTTGCCCATGACCGGGTCCAACCCGACGTGTATCACCATCTCACCCGGCTCCAAGCAGCAGATGTGGACTTAACTGTAGTCACGATGCGCCGTACCCGTGAACTGGAGCCGACCTTAGAACAATTTGATCTAGCCCGATTCTTCCCTTCAGAGTCGCGCTATTGTCTCGCGAACGACTATCACAAGAGTAATGATGTCCACGACAAACAACTCCTTTTAGCGCGTCATTACCCCAAACATCAGCACCAGCGGTGTTACATGGTCGGCGATACCGAGGCGGACATTCTGGCGGCTAAACACTTGGGCATCCCGAGTCTGGGGGTCCTCTGTGGCATCCGTAATGAAGCTCGGTTACGCGCCCTGGACCCCTGGAAGATTGTGGCTAACCTAGGCGAGGCAGCGGACTTGATTTTGCACGATGCTGGTTAGGTTACATTTGTGGTTCGCGCTTGCATCACCTAGGTGAGGAGTATCTATGTCCGGGTCCCAGGAAACTATGACTGATGCGCTGGCTCCTCCTTTTCAGGGGCAAGAGCGCGTAGAGCAGATTATCGAGCGTGTCGTCCAGCAACAAGAACAAATCCTGGGCCTCGTCCAGAACCAACAAAGTCAGCTAGAGCAGTTGACCACGATTATTCAACGTCAGCAGACCCAGCTTGAGCTACTCCAGAATGAGCAAGTAGCCCTTTGGCAACGACAAAAAGAGAGTGACCAACGCTTCCAGGTCCTCCTCGACGAGATGCGCTACATCGTCTGCCAACTCCCCAGCCCCGGCAATTCCCAGAACTGAGCCATGATACTATAGAGTTTCAGATACGCTACATCCTGCGGACGTGGCGGAATGGTAGACGCGCTAGACTTAGGATCTAGTGAAGCAATTCGTGAGAGTTCGAGTCTCTCCGTCCGCACCATTTCCAGCGTGTCAGCCTCAGCCGAAGCTAATCTATGGGTTGTTAATAAATTCATCAAATGGAGCAAGAATGCTAACTGAGCGATATCAAGAAGCTTTAGTCTTAGCTTTCCGGCTGCACCAACATCAGCAACGCAAAGGCGGCGGACCTTACATTTCTCATCTGCTCACGGTCTCTGCCTTGATCTTGGAAGATGGCGGGAACGAGAATGAAGCCATTGCCGCCCTGCTCCATGATGCCGTTGAGGACCAAGGCGGACAGCCTACCTTAGCTCTGATTAGAGACAAGTTTGGCGATGAGGTTGCCGCGATTGTAGCCTCATGTACCGAGTCCGACTGCACCCCCAAGCCGCCTTGGAAAGACAGGAAACTCTTGTACTTGGCGCATTTACAAGCGGGAACCCCGGCTGTTGCTAGGGTGTCTCTTGCCGATAAATTCCACAATGCCACTACCCTCCTGTCTGCACTGAGAGCGCAGGGAGCGGGAGTTTGGGAACGCTTTAAGGGCGGGCGCGAGGATACCTTATGGTTCTATCGCGAGTTACTGGCGATTTATCGGGAGGTTCTTCCCGCCAGTAGTCGTGTTGCCGAACTAGAGCGTGTTGTGATTGAATTGCAGACTACGCCTACCTAGCGAAAGTTTATTTTTGAAGAGCTGAGGGCCCGGGCAGAGCTTGGTCCAATTCAGCCATCGCCCGAAATACCAGGGGAAATAAGGGTTCAGCGAGAGCTTGGAAAGACCGGGCATATTGACGAATCTCAAACTGGGCCTCTTGAGCCAAACGTAAGCCCAAGAAGTGTAATAGAGAGCGCACATTCACAGTGAAATAAAGACTGGTATAGGTGCAGTGGGGTAAAACTCCCCGCGCCTGTTCGCGACAGACCCCCAGGTTGAGGAGTTCTTCATAGACTTGATAGGCGGCGTGGACTTGCTGAGCATAGAGTTCAATAATCTGGGCCTGGGGTAGATCATCGCGGACAACTGAAGCCTGACGATTACTCTTACTCTGTCCCCTAAATTCAACGGGAACATAGGCTTGGTTCTTAACTTTTATGTATCTCCCTGACTGTTGATTGAAGGAGTTGTGAACCACAATCCCATTGGCGACGAAGTTATGCCAATCTCCTGCAACTGCCAAATCATAGGTTTCCTCCTCTCCTACGTATTCGACCCTGACCACCCGCTTAGGATGGGCACGAAGAACTGTTGAACCGGGGCGTGGTCTTGTGCCTACTGCCGAGAAATCAAATGAAGTCCGGTCTGAAGCAAAGGCCATCTCTGACGCTTGGGTCCGGTGGACAAGACGATGGCATGGATGACACAAGGAAATTAGATTATCTATTTCTCGCGCTAAACTCTCGTCCATCCACACAGGAATGATGTGATGAGCATGTAATTTGCCTGACTGCACCTTGCACCCTTGGCATACCCACTGAAATCGCTCGTGAACACGGGCTGCAATTGATGTGGTCCATTGCCCAATCAAAGCGCGTTTTTCAGTAACACCACCACGCCAAAAGTAGTTATTCTCTCTGGGTCTATTGCGGACGGCTGTTCTTCGTTTCTCTTGCCCTTCAGGAGAAATTTTTAGAGAATATCCCTTGCACCCTCTATTCCAGGGTGTATTCCCCTTAGCAAATTCGCGCTCCGCTTCTGTAAAAGAAAGGCTATGCTTTTTCAGCCACTTGCTAATGGTGTGGATAGAACAACCAGCAGCATCTGCTATTTCCAGAAGAGAAGATTCCTTTTCACGCATTGAGCGGAGCCATGCTGCATCTCGATACCGCCCATCGCCAACCATGGGAACGCCGTTGACCATCAAAGAGCAAGGGCGCGTCATGATGGCTTTTTCTCCCCGCATCTCCAGACCAACTGCATCATCAAGTCTTTTCCAGCCCTCATCTGTTAAAACCCGATGGTGGGAAGTCATCTTCAGTGTTTTTCCATCTTCAAGCGTGACCTGGAAGACAGGTTGTATCCCTTGCGCTGTAATATCGGCAATATGCCCCACTGTAAAAAGTCCTGTTTCCTCGTTTAGCACACGCAGACGACGTTTCTTCATTCGAGAATTCATAGGGCGGTAGCCACTTTTTGTATTGTGGGCCTTTTGGCCTTGGGTCCATTGACGATAGAGCTCACCAATAGTTGTACGTAGCCTCGGGGATGTTTCTCTCCCGCAGTTAACAAACGTGATCTCGGCATCACCCGTTAAACAGGTGCCAGCCCTGTGTCTTAGCATCTCTTGGACTACATAAAGCGGTGCGGTAACTCGATAGGTAATGAGGTTATGTTCTAGGGGCGAACCATGCTCGTGTTTGAGTAAGTATTTGATGAGTTTGTAATTCTCTTCCTCTGACCGCTCCTGGAGGTCCCCAGCTAGACTGACCCGCGCCGCCGCTGCAATCATCTGGTCATCACCCACGTGCTGAATTAGATGGACTGTGCTAATCCCGTCACCGAGGGGATTAGCGGGGTTAAAATCTTCTGCCATCACTAGTCCAAGAAGAAAAGCGTAACAATTTTACGTTGTTCCTCCGCCTGTTCACAAGCGGCGAGGAGCGTGTGGGAATCATGGAAGGCAAAACAGATCAACTGCTGGCATTTAGCGATGATCTCCTGGTTACAGAGCAGACTCGCCTCCGCCAGTGGTAAGTCATTGCGTTCACTGTGTTCCACCAGTTGCATCACGTTCTCTAGCTGTTCTTGGGACTCGCGGGGCTGGCGGTCTAGGCTCTGGGGGAGGATGACGGTCAAAAGTTTGGGATCGGCACGGAGGGCACCCCGGATTACAGCGAGGTTCGCCCCGGTCGCGCCGGAGGTCAGAATCCGGTTGCCGACTAAGGCCAGTGCGTAACCCAGCATTTCAATGAGTTGTTGGTGGGTCCAAGGAACATGACGGGACCCCAGGAGGGCAATTTGTCGAGAACCCGTCTGCTGGATCGTAATCAGTTCTTGCAAAAAAATATCAATGTCAGCAACAGCGCGAGTCAAACAGCCCTTCCCTTTTATCCTTGCGGATTGGCTTTTTAAGGTTAGCAGAAGTGGTACCGACTGACTAGACTAGCCGCCAATCTGAGACATGGTGCGGGCGTAGGCCCCGGTACTGTGCCCCCGGTCGCGCTCCTTGAAATGAATGTCCTGCTTGAGGACCAGTAAATCCGTCACTTGTTGCTGAATTAGCTCAGTCCGTACCCCGGTACGCAGGAGTGTTTTGAGGTCTACCTGCCCGGATTCATTCAAGAGACAGGGACGCAGCAGCCCATCGGCGGAGAGGCGGACCCGGTTACAACGGTCACAGAAACATTCGGACATCTGAGAGATAAAACCCACGGTCCCCTTGGCTCCCGGTAGCTGGAAGACCTCCGCTGGCCCGTTGCCGAAACAAGCTCCCGTCGTCAATCCGAAATGTGCCCGCAACTGAGCGCGGATTTGTTCGGAACTGACCCAACCCACTTGGTCAAAGTACCCAGTATTGCCAATTGGCATGAATTCAATGAAGCGCACGTGCCAAGCTCGTTCCAGGGTCAGGGCGGCAAGATTCACGACCTCGTGGTCATTTACCCCCGGCAGGATGACCACATTTAACTTGAGCGGGTCAAACCCGGCCTGATGCGCCCTTTCAATCCCCGCCCAGACCCGCTGCCATTGATCACGTCCAGTAATCTTGCGGAAGGTCTGGGCCTCCAGTGAGTCCAAGCTGATGTTGATCCGACGCAACCCCGCCTGATAGAGATCCGCCGCCATGTGCTCTAACAGATAACCGTTAGTAGTAAGAGACACGTCCATGACCCCAGGCGTTTGAACTAATTGTTCCACCAGAGAAACCACCCCCCGGCGTAACAAAGGCTCTCCGCCCGTCAAGCGAAAACGGTTAATCCCCAAGGGCACAAAGACTCCACGGACTAGGTACAAAAGCTCAGTATCAGTCAGCGTTTCCTGACTTTGGAGGTAGGCGAGTTCTTCAGCCTCGGGCATACAGTAGGAACACCGGAAGTTACAGCGGTCAATCAGACTGATGCGTAGATAATTCACGGTGTTCATCGGCAACCTGGGACAGCGTAGACCCGTAAATAGGGTATGTATAGAGTTATTCTATCTCTGTCGCCCAACGATGCTTGCCATGAAGACCGTCCCTTTCCTGTGGTTACTGCTTATTGCTGTGAGTCCAATGGTCCTGGCTGCCCCGGAAGAAGCCGCTACCCAGACGGGTCCGGTGAAGACCGTGGACCAAAAAGCCGCTCTTTTGGAAGAACTTTCCTTTGTGAAGTCCGCTCCCCAAATCCAAAAAATTCCCATGTCCTACCGCATCGTCCCGATTTGCAACAAAGAGACAGAGAAGCTACTTAAAGAGATCAAGATTGAAAATGACCGCCGCCGCACTGCCGCCGTGGTCCTGACCACCCCGGCCCAACTCCCGCCCGCCCTGCGGACCGCCAATGGCTGTCCCCAATGCACCCGCGAAAAAGCGATGGGTACCTTTATTACGATTGAGTTCAGCAACTGGCTCAGGATGCTCCCCGAGTCACGCCGGGAAGAATTAGCCGGAGTCTGCGCGGAAATCTAAGTCAGCGCAAGGTAACGAACTCCTCCGCCACTGAGGGGTGAATCCCGATGGTGGTATCGAAGTCTTTTTTAGTCGCACCCATATTGAGGGCGATGGCAATCCCCTGGATGACTTCCGCCGCACTCGGACCCGCCATATGTGCCCCCAGCACCTTGTCTGAAGGGCTGTGGACTACCAATTTGACCAGGGTTTTTTCGGCGCGACCACTGAGCGTGTGATAGAGGGGGCGGAACTTGGCGCGAAAACAGCGCACCGCCTCCGGGCCGTACTTAATCATCGCCTCCGTCTCCGTCAGCCCGACCGTACCCAGTTCTGGCTGCGAGAAAACCGCCGTGGGGACGAGTTCTTGACTGATGGTCCGGGGATGGTTGCCAAACTCGGTATCAGCAAAGGCGCGGCCCTCCGCGACCGCCATCGGAGTGAGGTTGATGCGGTTAGTGCAGTCCCCGACCGCAAAAATATTCGCCTGAGTCGTCCGGCTGTATTCATCTACTTTCACCGCTCCGAGAACGGTTTCGACCCCGGCATTCTCTAGCCCCAGCCCCTCGACGTGGGGAACCCGTCCAATGGCGCACAACACCGCATCCACTTCAATCGGGTCGCCCTGAGAGAGGGTGATTACGAGTCCGTCATCCTTTTTCTCAATTTTTTCAATTAAGGTCGTGAAGCGCAGGTTAATCCCGTGCTGCTCCATACCATCGCGGACCATCGCCCGCAGGTCATCGTCAAACCCGCGCAACAGGTTATCGCCCCGGATGATTTGGGTCACTTCCGTCCCCAGACCATGCATGATCCCCGCGAACTCGACCGCGATATAACCCGCTCCTAGAACTGCGAGCCGACGCGGTTGCACGGGTAGGTGAAACATCTCATTAGAAGTAAGCGTGTATTCCATACCGGGGATTGCCAAGGGCCGCACGGGTATCCCGCCCACGGCAATCAAGACCTTGGCGGCGGTCACCTGGGTTTCGCCCACTTGCACTGTGTGATTATCCAGCAACGTCGCCCGCTGGGATAAAAGAGTGACCCCGGCCCCGGTTAGCCAGTGGGTATGGAGGTCGTTGAGCCGTTGGATTTCCTTGTCTTTAGCGGCAATCAGTCGGCTCCAATGAAACTGACCGGTAACCCCTTCCCAGCCGTAGCCCACGGCATCCTCGTAGTAGTCCGAAAAGTGGGAGGCATAGACCATAAGTTTTTTGGGAATACAGCCACGGATGACACAGGTACCGCCAATCAGGTCTTCTTCGGCCAGGGCAACTTTTGCGCCGTGGGCTGCGGCCCGCTTCGAGGCTGCCAGTCCACCCGACCCACCGCCAATCACAAAAAGGTCATAGTCAAAACCCATGGCTGCTCCTAGGTCACGTTTTTACTTTAACGCGCCGGTCTCGCCAGCACTGGGGTCGAGGGAGCGCAAGTAGACCCCCAGAATTTGTTCGCGGACTCGGTTGGGTGCATTCAAAAAGGACTGGAGCCGACTTTTGCATTCGGCTTGACGGCGCGGACTATCGAGCCCCAACAGACCCGCCAGGACCAAAGCACTGGCCTCCCGTCCCCTAAACCCCGCTGTTAGACCCGTCTCAAAAGCTTGCACATCTTGAATATAGGTCTGGAACCAGGGCAGGACTTCGACAAGCTCTGGGTCACTGAGCAGACAGATTTCGCGCAGGAGGTTGTTGAAGCTGATGTTGCAGGGAGCCATGGCAGAGGGAGGTAGAACGGGCACAAGAGGTTCCTCGGCGACGCTAATACCCCGTTGGGTCAACATCTCTTGAGCATAGGCCCGGATCTCGGGGTCCGTCGTTTCCTTGAGGACACGCTTGAACATAAAGATAGCCCGGTCTTCCTCGCCCTGGGCAACCATGCTGACCCCGAGCCAGAGGCGGGCGGCAACCTGGGTGGGGTCCTCCTCAAGTAATTGCCCCAGGACGGCGACCGCCCGCTCATAATCCCCAGCCTGATACGCGTTCATACCCTGTTCTAATGCGTCGCCCACAATTCATGCTCGTCAGTCGTCCTCATCATACGACTTGGGGATTCAACCTAGTCCAAAAGGCCATATCGGAGTGGTCTAACTATAGCGACTCAGGGGAACGGGCTCCAGCGTGGGCTTTGGAGCTTGGCGGACGGGGTTGAGCCACCGTTCAAGGAAACTAAATACCTGGGAGGAGAGTAAGGTCAGCGTTAGATAGACCAGAGCAACAGCGGCATAGATTTCAAAAGCCCGGTAGTTCCCCGCCACGATTAACTGACCGCGCCGAAACAACTCCTCAAAGCCAATCACCGCCACCAGACTCGTGTCTTTGAGCATCGTGATAAATTCATTACCTAAAGGCGGGATCATCCGCCGTACCGCCTGGGGAAAGATGACGTACTGCATCGTCTGGGTTGCATCCATCCCCAACGCTTGGGCCGCTTCTTTTTGGCCCGGGTCAATAGACTGAATCCCCGCCCGGACAATCTCAGCAATATAGGCTGCACTGTTGAGACTCAAGGCCAGCACCGCCGCCGCCAGTCGGTCAAAGGTAAAGTCCAGCCCAAACCCTTGAATCAAAGCCGGCAGCCCAAAGTAAATCATGAAAATCTGGACCAACAATGGCGTACCCCGAAAAAAATCAATATAAACCCGTGCCAACAGACTCACTGCCCGGTTCGACGAGAGCCGCCCCACCCCAATCAACGAACCC
>Ga0163154_10003944_pt1 | contig 19993 bp, 15 predicted proteins | sample OliLakLV19MP9P1_FD_148649 | JGI IMG/M metagenome (GOLD analysis project Ga0163154, IMG submission 148649) | Freshwater microbial mat bacterial communities from Lake Vanda, McMurdo Dry Valleys, Antarctica - Oligotrophic Lake LV.19.MP9.P1 | ecosystem: Environmental > Aquatic > Freshwater > Lake >...
TGCTTCCTTCAAGACAAAGAGATGCAGCAGCGCGACCGAATGTGCCCTCGGCCAATCTTGTAGCTCGCGCCTCGGAGTATGCATCGATCCAACCAAACACAGCCAGTGTGACTTCAAACAAGGCGACAAATGCGTAGGTATTTGTTCCGGTAGGTTTGCATGCGGGCAGCCGGAGCCAGGCTGTTCTGCGGTTGGTGACGACGCTAACTTGCTCCGCTGTTCCGACACCCTCGTCTGTTCCAACCTACCGCCCCCCGTCAACACCGATCCGCGAACTGACCCCAACTCTAACTTAACAGCTCAGGTATTCCCTCCCGACACGTTCTTCCCGCGACCGGTCGAAAAGCCTTCTGAGTATACATCCGCCAAGCCTCCAGGGTGTGGCGGTACCGGGGAGCCCGCGTGCAGCTTCCCGGTCGGTGAACACCCCTGGTGCAAGTACAAGGTTGATCCGAGCGAAGCACCCGGTGTAAGAAATGTTTCTGACGCTGCTCCTGCGTTCGGGGACAAGAAGGGTAGCAGCGGGAGGCTGGGGCCCATCAGTTTCGATTTCGATCCGAATCTGGAGTTGAACTACGACATTTCTGAGCCGCTTTCGTTGGGGGACGCCAAGTTCAAAGTTAAGGCTCAAGCTTCCGCCACCGCCACCGTAGGGTTCAAGCTGCTGGGAGTCGGAGGCGATGTCACTCTCATTGACGCACTCGCGCGCCTTGAGATGGATCGCTGCGGGCTTGCCGCTGATGCCCATCTGATCTTGTTGGGGAAGGACTTCTTGCCCTCGCTGATGGGAAACAATGCGCGTCTATTAGATGATTTAGACACCAGTGCTGCCGCCCGGGCAAGATGCGAGGAGGGCATCCAGAAGGTTTCCCAGCTAGTCAATCGCGCCCAGAAAGCGCTTCGCGACACGCAGGAGCTGATTCGACAGGAAAAGGAACTTGTCGGAAACGGGAGGCGCTTTGCTGGAGACTTCTGCCAAAAAGTGATCGGGGATGGAAAGGCTCTTCCGCCGGACTTCCCAACTGCCGATGCGCCGTTTACTGGTTGCGGCCTGCTATCCCCTGAGGACACGATCAACCTGTTTGTTCGGTACTACGAGCAGGAGGTGGGGAAGCTGATCGCGGGCCAATCGGCGCTGCTAACTGACTCCGTTCCCTCTCTGCCAGGGCTCGAGATTCCGTTCTTGGAAGGCGGCACTAACGGACCAGGCAACCGTCGCGAGTCCAATCAGGTCGCGAACGTCTCGTTCTTCATCGGTCCGATTCCGATGAACCTAACCATCGACGTGTTTATCGAATACGGCTTGAATGGGGCCTTTACTTTCGCGCTAACCCCGAAAGCCTTGTTGACCGCGTATCAGAGCAACACGCAAGAGCCGATCGCGAAAGTCGACGTGTCGCTAACACCCACTGCGAGCTCTGGGGTGACGCTGTTTCTTGGCGCCGGGTTCGATTTCGGTGCGGTGAGCGCCAAGGTTGGTCTTTCAGGCACGGTGGCCTTAGGTCGTCTGGAAATCCCGCTTTACGCGGGCGCAGGCATTGGGGTGCAATCAGAGGTGGATGCACGACCGCTTCCCTCGGATCTAACCGGCATGATTCCCAGCGCTGACCTCATCTTTCCGCCGGGAGTGCCCAAGAAGTATCGACTTGATGCGTTCTACAAGGTGGGAGCCAGCGTCGGGATTCATGAAATCTTGCACGGGGAGCTCGCCGCGAAGGTGCGGGTGAAGTTTGCCTTCTTCAGCAAGACCTGGAGCAAACGCATCGTGAAGTTCGACGCTGGCATCCCGGATATCAACATTCCGCTGATTACTGCCGAGCACGACCTTTGGTCCCCCGAGGCAGATTTCAGCGCGCTTGGGTCGATTCGGATGCCTATCCCGTTCATCAAGTTCACTGAGCTTGAGACCCCTCCACCGTTGCCCCCGCTTCCACCTCCACCTCCACCTCCGCCAGGCTCAGGCGGCGCAGGCAACAGCGGCGGAAGCACCGGTAGCGGCGGAGCGACCAGCAGCGGCGGCGCAGCAACCGCAAGTGGCGGGCGCCCTCCCGTTAGCTTGCAGGTTAGCGGCGATCCGCGATACGCAAACTTGGATTCATCGCGTGTCGGTCAGCTGTTCTACGACGGTTACTGCGAGTGCAGCCAAGCCGGTCAGGGTTGCAAGGCGGCAAACGATTGCTGCGGAACGAGTAACCTCTGTGTGCTCGACGACAGCCTTTCGACGCCTGCGAGTGTTTGTGCGGCATGTGTTCCGCGGCTGGCCCCAGGTGCGGCAAAGGGGCAGCAGTGTAATACTGACTCCGATTGCTGCCAAGGCGATCAGCGATGGAATCGGTGTTATCCGGCAGCGGCAGGTGGGCCCTCCTACTGCCAAGCGTGCCGGGGGCAAGACGAACCTTTGGTGGATCCGAATGGAACGGGGGCCGAATGCTGCGTGTACCTTCATCCGTTTCGAGGGCCGGGTGCGGAGGCAACCAGGCCGGTTTGTAGTGCCGGCAGGGGTCGAACACTCGGCCAAAGCTGTAAAGATGTCACCGATTGCGCAGGGGTTTTTGGTGAGACAGTCGACTGTTCAGCGGACCAAGTGTGCATCATTAAGCCCCCAATCATTCTCAAGTGAGACAGTTTTCAATGCATTTGAAGGAGAGAACACTGATGATCGGTTCACGGCTGGCATTGTTCGCGGCGCTTGCGTCAGGCGGTTGTGGCGACACTGCAGACTCTATTCCCAAGCCGCCTGCAGCGATGCCGTCTGGGTCACCGGCTGGGGGTAGCTCGCCAAGCAGCGTCCTGAATGGTCTGGGGGGGATGCCCCCTTCGCCTGGCAGCGGTGGAGTGGGTGGGCAAATCGTAAGCACGTCCGTTGGAGGCTCAGCAAGTGGGGGCGGGCCGGGGAGCCCGACATCAACGAAAGTCGAGGAGCACGCTTTAGTTGTCACCCCCGCTGGTGGTTGTGCCCTTGATGCCAAAGGAGCAATCCAGTGTTGGGGAGGAAAGTTCGCGGCGGGCGCTGCGCCTAGCGGAAAATTCTTGCACCTCGCCAGTTATGGCGAAGCGGTGTGCGGTATCCGAGAAGACCGCGTGCTCCTTTGTTTTGCTGAGCCGGGTGACAGCGTGCCGTCACTTCCCACAGCTGCCATCGAGGGAGTCTCAGCGGTCGGAGTAGACAGTTCTGAGATCTACTGGCTCGATGAAAGCGGGAAGGCCAGTATGGGTTTATCCCGTTCATCCTTCATCGTCTTTGCCCCACCACCGGAGAGCGAACGCTTTTCCCACGTAACCGCAGGATTCCGGTTTGGGTGTGGATTGCGCAAAACCGATGCAACCATTGCATGTTGGAATGCGCTGGCAGAGCCTGCCCCTACAAGCCCTGACTGTGCCACCGGGGACGAGATTGGCCAGCGGGATGCGCCGTCGGGCATGTTTTCGGACATGAGCACCTACGCGTGGACGACGTGCGCTGTGCGCAACGCTGGGGAGTTAGCATGTTGGGGCGCAGGCAAGGGTCCGAACCCGGTGAAAACATACCCCTGCGATGCGAAGAGTACCACTACCGAAGCCGTGCCACCGCCCGGAAAGTTCAAGCGGGTCGCGATGGGGCTCCACTATGGGTGTGCAGAAGCTGAGGACGGGCACGTTGAATGCTGGGGCAACGGTACCGCGGATACGTGCGTAGTTGGGTCCGTCGAATGCCGACAGGCACGGCCGCCGGCGGGGACTTTTGACCAAGTGGCCGTGGGTACCTTTCATTCTTGCGCTATGACGACCGCTCGGAAGATAACCTGCTGGGGCTATCCAGGCCCTGACGGGGGAGATGGTAGGACCGTGCCGCCGGGGGAGTTTCAGTGATCAGGCAGGTATGGCTGAGTGCCGCAGGGGATCCGAGAGATTCGGAGGCGACTATCTTGCCGTGTGGCGCCTTTGAGCTGATCGGTGCGCTGCATTGCCGACATCAGGAAGGGAATAGAAAACGATGACCCGAAGAGTTATTATGGCATCTGTGCCGCTGTTGATGTTGTTAGGGTGCGACACCGCACCGGAGGGCTCAGGTCGGGTAGAATCTCCGATAATTAACGGTCGTCCGATCGTCGACCTCACAAGCGTAGTAGGAATTCGTGTTAAGCGGCCGCCACCCTTGAAAGTTTCCGGGAGCACTGCTGGTTCAGGAAGCTACCTCGGTAACGGATGGGTTCTCACTGCAGCTCACGTTGTGGAGGGTGCAACGAGCGGCGAATTGGTATGGCCGTTGGGCGGCTCCGGCCCTCTAGACGTTACCCAGACGCAATTCGCTCCCGGCATGTATATCCGCGGAGTGCGCCAGAATGCTTCAGTCCGAGGTCCACAGGACCTTGCCGCTGTCTTCTTCGAGAACCAAGGGACTGAGCCGCCGGGTGAGGCCGCGCTGGATTGCAACGGTCCTTCAACGTTCCTGGACGTGGAGGCTTGGGTCGCCGGGCGTCCGACCGTGCAGGTGCAGTCGAGTATACTTCACAGGCTTACCAGGCCACGAAATTGCCCTGACTGTCCGCCTACGGCGAACGCTATCACATCGTCGTTCCCTCAGTACAACAGTGCGTCATTTCGTTTAGCAGTGCTTGGACCCGACCCATGGCTGGTTGGCTGGTACCCGAATTCGCAAACACCTAGTACCCCCTTCCAACAGGTCTGGGAAGGGGACTCTGGCTCCGGCTGTTTCGAGGATGGTCTCCTGAAAGCGGTCGTTGTGGCAGGCAGAAGACCGGCAACGCAGAGGCGATCGCCTTACGTCCTCGGCGAGGGCGTAGCCGTTTCTCTTTTTTGCTCCTGGATCAAGGACGTTACTGGCGTAGGAGAATCAGGGGCGGCGTCGCCTCAGCAGGGACTGGGTACTCGCGTTCTTCAGTCTGCAGGATCAGGGTCGGCATCGTACAAGCCAGGACTGGGTACTCCCATTCATCAGTATCTGGATCGCGATAGCGTGGTCGACACAGGCACGTTCGTGGATGTGGGCGCAGGGTTGGTTGAGCTCGAAATCACTAGGTCATCATTGGGAAATCTCACCTACCGCGTGGAACTCCCCAAGGACGCATGGCTAAACGCTGCAACCCTTGGGAACTTTGATGGGCGTGGGCAGGCGCTTGCGTTTCTCAATCGGCAACGCATCGCCTTTAGCGGTCTGAATGGCGCTGCGGCTCCAGAATTCGGAGGGGCGCCCGCGGAGCATTATCAGATGATATCGACCGCAAGGATCGATGGGGACTCCTACGACGACCTCGTAGGGCAGCGACGGAGCGGGGAGATCGATGTCTTCCTGGGATCCTCGCAGGGCCTCCGATTCTCGCCGGAGATCGACGTGGCTCCTCTTCGGGTTGACCGAGATTACTTCAGTGACTTCGTGTGGGCCAAGGGGACCAAGCTGAGCACCTTCAGTACGCTCGGCGGTCACTCGGCAATCACCGTGTCCGACAATATCTCGTTGGAGACGATGGTCGCCGGTCGGTTTCGTTCATTCCCGAGTGAAAACGCTGGAGTTGAAGACATTGTCGGAGTGGGCAATGGTGCCGTCATTTGGTGCAAGTCAAGCTTGTTTGGGTTGGCGTGTGTTCCGGCCCTTGATGCACCATTCAAGTCCAACGGACAGCGCGTAGCCACCGGCGTTGAACTGGACGATTTCGATTCGGATGGGTTGGATGACATTCGGGTCGCGTACGCGAACAAGGTTCCCTCCAGGGTCTTCATGTCATCGGCGAGAGGGTTCGCGGTTGACTTCGGGCATGGCGTAGACCACGTCGTGGGTGTCGATGTCACAGGCCTGCGCCAGCCTGCAGCCGTTTCTATCCGAAATGCGGACGGCCCCATCGCGCTGCAGGTTCGGATAAACTCGGCGCCCGACAGCACGATCCCGGATGTCGTACTTCCTGAGGTGATCACTCCGATCCCCTACGCAGCCCCAGTCATGCTCCTCGCAGGCAACTTCAACGGAGATTCGAGTGACCCCGCAGGTGCCACCGCAGGCAGCGCACAGATCGCCCCAGGTTTCCCCATCGAAGACCTCGCCATCCTAAGCGGCGGCAAAGTCTACGCCCTCATCTCCAACGGCGACGGCACCCTCACCACCAACACCCTCGACGGGGCCACGGGCATCACGAAGATTGAAGTTACCGACGTCAACGGCGACGGCCTCGACGACCTCGAAGCCACCAAATCTGACGGTTCCGTCACGGTATACTCAGGCGTCCCAGGTCCCAGTGAGGGGCTGAGCCCACTTAGCACCAACTTCACTGGCCTCCCCACCGCCGAAAGCAACGACGGCAAGATGCTCGTCTTGAGCGGCCAAGGCGTGGATACGGTGGGAGCCAGCGAAGCTCGACTTAAGATAAGCGTGGGGCCGGAAGATACTGCGGCACTCAATCGCTTGGTGGTGGAGGTATTCGACGGCGACAACGGCGGCCTGCACCAGTTTGATAAGGAAACGAACGTTCTCAAAACTTGCTACCAACTCAGTGCGGACCCCTGCGGGGATGGAGGCAGCGGCAACTGCAACGGTGGCACTCGCCCGCGGGTGCTGCTGAAGACAATGAGCAGCGACGAGCTGCACGACGACGTGTGGGACCCCATTTTTGATGGCCCGCACCCGGCCACCGCCTCGCTTACAGGCGACGGGAAGGCCCCGTTCACGTACGAGCTTCACGTATTTATGTCGGAGAACTGCAACACTTTGCCCGACCCAACCAAGACGCTAAAGGTGGCAACGGCAGACGCCTTCAAGGTGCGATCGAACGGTATGGTGAGCCACGCGCTCGGCGAATTTTCATTCATTGGAGCGGATTCAACCGGCCCTTTCGGTGTGCCTGACTTACCCTACATGCGCGACACGGATTACGACGGGACCTTCGAATTCCCGATAGCCGTAGGTCCTGGCGCCACGGAGATCCAGCTCAAAGAATCAGATGCCGACTCGTTGAACGACAGCAAGTTTCCAGGTGTGTCGCTGGGGGCGAGTGCATCAATCCAATACAAGCTCTTGGATCCGAGTGGCAACTCGATGCCTTTGGTTGGTGCCGAGGACACGTCGCCCACCACACTCGTCACGAATCCGTCAGGAAACAATGACGGCGTCAAAGCGCTAAGCGTGGAAACGCGAATCCATAAGATTACCGGGCCTGCGGCGGGCATCTGGAAATGGCGCTGGGAGGGCGTGAAAGCGTCTAACGCTGTGCACGTCTTTTCGCCTTTCGGTTCACCAACCACCCACGAGGTTCTGGGGGCCCGGCGTCAGCGGCCATTGGCCACCACCATTCAGTTGCCGCAGTATTGGAGCGGCAACTCCACCGAGATCGCCAAGGAGCTTCCTATCGAGTTAGGGCAGGGGGGCGGCGTTTTGAAGCTTGCAACCGTGAGCGACGTGCAGCGAACGTTGGACACGCCTTCTAACACCGTCACTGATGAGCTTTCACACCAGCTTCTGGTCGCCAGGCTGAACCAAGGAAGAAGCCTTGCGCAAGGTGAATATATTGCTGGCGCATTGGTTTACGGGACGACGATCCCAGTGAGGACTGTGCTTGGAGCCGCGGATGCTGCGTTGTCAGGGCGCGCAACTCCCCCAGGGCTTACGCCCGAAAGACTCGTGCGGCTTCTCAGTTCGGTGAATTTGGGAGAAATCACGTATCGCCAGCCCGGAGTGCCATTCCCCGATCAGCCGATGGCTGACGATGACGGAGACGGCGTGCCCAACATGAAGGACAACTGTCCGAGTGTTGTTAACCTGGATCAGGCTGATTCGGACAATGATCGAATCGGGGACGCCTGCCGCATTATTCTTGCCGGACCCTGCGTATTGGAACGTTCGAGTGGATCGGTGGCGTTCTTCGGCTACGCCAACCCCTTGTCATTCCGTAGCATTCCGATAGGTCAGCGTAACGAAGTCAGCCTCAATGCTGGCGCTCAAAACGTTCTTGATTTGGGCCAGCCGACTATATTTGACGGTGGTCTCGTGGCCGGAGGTTTTGCGGCACCCCTATCTCCGGGGCAGATCCTCTCCTGGACTGTGGACGGCCAGACTTCCACGGCTAGCGTGGGACAATCGCCTGCATGTTCAGGCCGAGAGCTCACTGACCTGAGCTTCGCGCACAATGTGACGGGCTTTGGCCTTGATTCCGTAGTTCTTGGCGACCGCACGAGCGTTGTGGCTGGGGGAGAACTTGCAACTCTGGTAAGCGGTGGCGAGCTCATCCTTGGGGCGAAAGCAAGCGTAGGCAATCTGATGTCCGGCGGACGAACGTTTGTTGGAACTGGAAGTGCGGTCTTGGGATCTACCGTTACAGCGCAACCGCTTATGCTCGGCCAAGGTGCAACCATTGAAGGTGCGCAGGCCCGAGGGGTCTTACCTCCGCAGTCGTTGGACTGGGTCGTAGCATTTCAGCTACAAACATCTGGCCCCGTTGAAGTGCAAGCGGGCCAATCAAGAGATCTCGCGCCCGGAAATTACGGGGCCGTACATGTGGGCCCGGGAGCACGGTTGAGCTTGCAACCTGGTCAGTACCAGTTTGCGGGGCTTTCCGTTGACAAGCAGGGGACGGTATCTGTGGCTGAGAGCAAGGTAGTGGTTCACATTGCTACGACGCTTGATCTTCGGGGGCAGACATCCGCGCCAGCTCACTCAGACTTAGTCATTGGCTACTTCGGCACGCAGCCGGGCTTGGTTAATGCTTCATTCACCGGTGCCATCGTGGCTCCCAATGGCCAATTGGTGCTCGGTTCCGAGGCCAACGCGGTCTATCGCGGCTCATTCTTTGCGAAGAGCCTCAAGGTGGGCGCGAGTGCACTGCTCGAATTCAGGCGGCCACAGTGATAGACCAAGGAGCAACGGATGGTCGCACCACGCCGCCCAGTCCGTTCCAGTAAGCCCAGGCCAAAGGCGTTGTGTTATCGCCCTCGTACATCAGTATCGAGGGCTCTCACCTTCGTCATGGCTAATGCGTGCGCTGCGTGCGCGAGTACCCCGATTGACCCCGGAAGCGCGGCTAGCAAATCCGAGAACGGCGGCACCGCAGGAACGCGAACATGCACAGACCAAGCTACCGAACGCGTCGTGACCGGTGTCCGCATTTTCGAATTGGCCGCATTTCAAGCGGTAAAAGTTCCACTGGTTAACCAAATGGTGGAGGTGGTGTCACGGAAGGCTGACATCGTGGCGGGACGCCCTGCACTTTTCAGAGCGTATGTCGTCCCCGAGCCAGGCTGGGTTCCGCGAATCGTCCGCGCCCGGCTAACGCTTACCAATTCCGACGCCGACGGGGCTACTCACGAACTCACTTTTACGCGTACGGTTACCCTCCACGATGCCTCGATCGAGCGCGATCTCGATACGAGTTACAATTTCGAAGTCCCCGCGGAGGCAATCACAAATAGTACGAAGTATGCTGTTGGCCTATTTGAGACCGAAGCGTGTCCGCCGGAGTCAAGTGGGTCGATGGCGCGATTCCCCAAGGAAGGTTTGGCCGACCTCAGAGCGCGCTCCGTGGGGGAGATTCATGTTCAGCTTGTGCCCGTATTGGTTCAAGGCCCGAATGGTCCATTGCTTCCAGACACTACAGGTCCACAGATCGAGATCTATCGGAAGTCGCTATTTCGACTGTTTCCTGCGACAGCCGTTGAGCTGAGCGTGCGAGCCGAGCCTGTACCGACCACCGCCACCTCCATGCAAGGGGTGCTTGATGAGATAGCTGCCCTGCGCGAAGCGGAAAAACCTGCTTCCAATCTAAGCTATTTCGGATTGGTGCGCTTCACCGATCAGATTGAACAATATTGCACGCCAAGTTGCGTGCTCGGGGGAGCTCTCGATGGGGACATGAATCATCCTACCGCGGGCACTGCGGTTGGGATCGGTTACTCAGGGGGATCCTCGGCGGGCACACTTGCTCATGAGCTGGGGCACGTTTACGGGCAAGCTCACGCTCCCTGCGGTGTCGATGGAGATCCGAATTATCCCTATCGTGGTGGACTCATTGGCAGCTGGGGCTTCGACATCCTGGATCACCAGTTGGTGGACCCCATGAAGCATCTGGATTTCATGAGCTACTGCAAGCCCATCTGGGTTAGCGACTACACGTTTGGGCGCCTGCAGACCTATTTGGCCAGGCTCAATGGATTTGAGGCGATACCCGGGCCACCGCAAATGCTGCAGTCCCTCAGAAACCCTCGATTTATGGCTCAAGCACAGCTTTGCTCAAACTTCTTGTAACGCAGTGAGGTCTCTCGTTGTTCAATCTAGATTTTGGTCTTAGTGCCATTAGGCTGATCGGATGCGCCGCACTGCTGTCGGGTTGCGGGGTTGAAGAACCACCGCCAACCGGACCGGTTGGGGACTGCACCAAAGCGTCGGTGCTCGAAACAACGCCGCGCACGGCGCGTCGGGCCCGGAGCGCGGGCTTTAGTGGCACGGACGAGGCCTACACCGCCCTGTACGCGGTGAGCTGCGCTTCGGTATCCGATTGTTCCAAGGCCTGCACCCAGAGTGGTGGCACGCAGGAGATGTGTGCCGCCTCCGAATGCCTAACAAATGGCGTTGCGGGTATGGATTGCTTGCCGCCACCGGTGTGGAGCAATCTCCAGGGGATCCAGCTGCAATCGGAGGTCCCTGAGGATGCAGCCCAAATCGTGGCCGTTGATTCAATGTACCGCGACCACTTGCTCACCGATCAGTTCGCCTTGGAGGTCCCTGCTCAGGCGGTCATACGCGGGATCCAAGTGGGTGTTCGTCGCGCGGGTTTCGACGGCTCAATCGGTGATGATTCCGTAAGGCTCCTGAAGGCAGGGCAGCCCGCGGGTGCTGAACGCGCAGCCGCAGAACCATGGGCTAGCCCGAAGCTAGAATGGGCCGAATACGGGGGGTCGGATGATCTTTGGGGTGTTAATTGGACTCCGGCGGAAGTGAATGCTGCTGGCTTTGGAGTGGCACAGTCTGTTCTTTACGGGAAGACGGTTGGTAACTCGCGCGCGTATGTGAGCCAGGTTCGCGTGACGGTTTACTATTCCAACGGCTCGGAGTGTTTATAACCGCCCGGAGCGGTCGCGTGTGCGCGGATAGACGCCTGCAGGGTTGCCCATAGCGCTCGGCTGCCGTTGACTGGTAAAGTAAGCTCAATGCGAGAGTCCGCTTGAAGCACGAGGCGTCGTCGAGGGGCAGGCGCCAAGCGGCGGGGCACCCATGGTGGCTGGGTGTGCGCTCGGCGCCGCGCTACGCGTTTGCCAAAAGCCTCGGTGTCGCTGTGCTTCTGACGATCCTTTTCTTCATCGGAGTGGGATCGGTTCGGGTGCGGGGCGTTGTGCCGCCGCCGAGCGAAGCGGTGTTGCTAAACGGCGCGGATTTGCAAAGGAGCTTATGGGCGAGGCAGAATTCTGGCTGGCGAGTCAGTGATCCAAAACCGAGGTTTAAGGGGACCGTATATTTCATCACACCCGGCACAAAGCCCGCCGAGATAGGTCGTTTCGCACGGGAGCGTCTGTTTTACGTGGGATCACTGAACGTCCGCAAACAGCCAAGCTTTCCAGGTGTCGCAGACAGAGTCAAATGGTTCGCTATCACGTACGATTCCAAGTTCACGACTAAGGCGGCCGACCAATTCGAATTCCGCGTCGTTTCAGACCACGCGATTCTTTGGGTCGACGATATGCTTGTGGTGGGCGATGACACGCTCGCGGTGGACCACGATGGACCGGACAAAGTTGTCAGCAAGAGTGGTCGCATTTCCCTTGGCAAAGGCGAGCATCGGATCCGCGTAGCCTACCTACACGGCGAGGGGCCGGAAATAGCGTTGCAGTTATACGTCACCACCTCAGAGGCGGAGGAGCAGGTGTTTGAGGGGAACTGAACTCTGAAGGCTTGCCGGTGATGAGTTGCGTGCCAGTTGATGGCCGTGCCTCCGCTGTTGGTCACCGTGGGTTGCGGCATACAACCCTCAAGCAGTAGTTGGGGCCTCGGTTGCTCCCAGGTGGAATTGGGGCCTGTGCTGCGCTAAACGAGGCATCTTTCAGCTCAAGCTCTCGCTGGCTCGACCGTTCTGTGGATCCGGAGTTCTGCCCGTGTACGTGAATGGTTTCTACTGTCGGGATTGCGCCGATGTCAGCCTTGCCAAGCGGGGTGAAGACCCGGCGCGTGCTGCGGCGTCAAAGCTCGATCCGGAGGGGAAGAATGGCGAGACGGCGGCGCAGGCAGCTAGTAATACGAGTGCGCGCATGGACTTCTCGGGGCTCGGCGTCAACCGAGCAGACGGCTCGGGAGTCGTCACGGGGTCGCGACTCGATCTGAAAGCCTAGAGTTTGCGCGCTGGTCCTCTGCATCGTGCGCGCGTGTGTGGCGTTGCTGCAAGTGTGTCGACAGCGCCGGATATGCTACGCGTGCTTGACGGCGTAGGCGTCTAAGGATATCCGTACAAAGTGTCAGCGATCAGCTCAGCGTTGTCGGCCCTCTCGCTCCCACGGGCGCTCGCGCTGCCTCAGCGCAAACGACGAAAAGATTCTGGCCAAGGGCGCCTGCATCCCGACGTGGAGGCGAAGCTTCATCAATTGCTGTCAACCAACGATCGACCCCCGATGGCTTGGGTGCATCGGCAGCTATCAGCTTTTTCAACCAAGCTTGGGTGTGCGGCACCCTCCCGAGCGTCTCTCTACAATGCGATAGCGCGGGTTCCAGTTCCGACTTTACCTGTTTCGTCGTTGCCGGCCGCCGTGCAGCTTTCGCTGTACAATCTCGCGCCCGAAGCCCGAGGCGACGGCGCCGTCATCCCTGGGGATCAGATCGTCTTCTACGCGTTCAACTACGGAGCACCTGGCGCCATCAGCTTTGCCTCTGGCCTCCCGTGGGTCTGTTTGCGTCGGGCCCGCGAGCGAAGAGGCTGGCGCCCCAAGAGTCGAGCCCTGTTGGAAGCCGTCATCGCCTATCGTGGAGCTTGAGCATGAGCGAACGCTTATCCCCACTGAAAGTCATGCCGAAAGCTGTGGCGAAGGCGCTCGGAGAAACTCCGTTCTGGTTTGTTATCGGTGGGCAAGCGGTGCGCTGCATCTGCCCCTATCGGCCGAGTCGGGATGTGGATTTTGGGGTTCTCACCGCCAAGGATGCCAAAAGCTTGCTCGATCGATTGAGAATGAAGGGCAACGTCGAAATCTTCGAACAGGGCAAGAATGAGGCGCACTTCAGTTTTGAAGGTGTGGACGTCTCGATCTTCGTTTTGCCAGAGCTTCAGGCCTACGTCGAAGACCACGCGCTCAACATTACGGGCATCTTGGCTACCAAGGTGCACGCTATTCTCGATCGGGGCACGCGTCGCGATTTTTTTGATCTGTATGTGATGCTGGCGGTCCATCGTCTCGGGCTCTTGGAAGCCCTCAACGCGCTCTCCACAGTCTACGAACAGGACATCAATCAAGGTTTATTTCTGAGGGCGTTAACCTATTTTGAGGAAGCTGACGCTGAGGCCACCCTCCCGAACGAAGGACCCGCTGACTGGGATACGGTAAAGCACTTTTTTCGTTTGGCGGTCGCGGCCCTCTTGGTGCCCCCCGTACGTGAGCTCTCGATTGCCAAATGGGTAGTTGGGGTCGAGTCGCGGAAGGCCCCCGCCGCTGCGCGAAGGAAGCCCTTGGCAAAGAGGAGCCCGGTTCGGCGCTAGCGCACGACGCGCCACGGAGGTTTACCCCGGCGTTGCCGGAGGCACGTTCAATTCGCTCCACCCATTCATCGCCACGGTCGATATTCACACCGGGCTCGCGATAGGTCAACGGCGCGGGGGGGCTGTACCGAGGGGCGCGTGGACGCCCCCCGTTGCAACGCGCAACGTGCCCGCCTCGTTGGAAAATTCCCCTAAATCAGGCCTAGAGATAGCACAAAATAGACAAACTAGTTTGTACCAGGGTGTGACACTTTCGGGCACTCACGGAGCCGCGCGCGCGGGCGCTGCTTCGGTGGTGACCGTTTCACCCGACATTCCTCGCATGGACATTCAAGACAGCACGTCCAGCTTGACTGTATCCAGTTGCGAGACTTAAACTACGCTTAACCACTTAGCCCGCGTACGTCTGAGTTCTTGTTCAGCCCCGCGGACGGAGATCGTGACAATGCGTTTCCTCCTCATGACCACCTGCCTTGCTTTCGCGGCAAGCGCCTGCACGTCCACTGTATCAAACACGACCAAGCGGCCAAACACGTCGGTCGCTAATAACACCGGAGGTGGCGGCGCCGTCACGACGGGTGCCGGTGGAGCAAGCGCCGTCGGTGGCGAAACAGGCACAGGATCGGTAACGGGAACCGGGGGCAATGGCGTGGTCATCCCGGCGGGGCCTCGCTTCGAGGGTTTCACTTGCGATCCTGCGAAACCGGCTGTAGCGGCCGCTCGCCGCGCCTGGCGACTGAACCCCACCGAATACGCGAATACGGTAACGGCTGCGCTCGGAGCAGGCCGAGCCGGTGCCCAGCCGCTTCCGCAGGTGGCAGCCAACTTCACGAACCCGCTTCAGTCCGCTGGTACCCGTTACACTACGGAGTCGGGTCTCACTACCGTTTCTGACGCCGAGTTTCGCGCCTCGTGGACGAGCACAGCTGAGGTGGCGAAGCAGCTCGTTCAAGCTGCGAGCGTCGGCACCTGCTGGGCCAACGCCAAGGATGCAACGTGCGTGGGCACGCTCATCCAGGACAAAGGCTCAGTGCTCTTCAGGCGCCCGTTGGATACCGCTGAGCAGGCTCACTATGTGAAGATCTTCGCGGACGCGATGGCGGGTCTTCCGGAGATGGTGCCGGGGGCTTCGCCCGAAGAGTCCCTGGAGATTGCTTTTCAATCCCTTTTGCTGGCTCCCCAATTCGTGTTCAAGCCGGAGTTGGGCACGGCGACAGGAGTGGCCAACGAGTATTCATTGACCTCGCACGAAGTCAGCCAGATGCTGGCTTACACGCTGACAGAGGCCCCGCCAGATGCTGAGCTTTGGGATGCGGCCAACCAGAGTGCGCTTGCCACGCCCGAACAAATCAAGAGCCAGGTGGTGCGCATCATGGGTAGCCAAGCGGCCCATGGCGCACGGAATTTCGTGACGGAGTATTTCAAGCTGCGCGAGCTTCTTGGGGTCCCCAAGCAGGCCGAAGTGATTGATATCGCGGCCGGCGAAACGGAAGTCTGCCACTACAAGAAGGATCGGGTGGTGCTGCAGGCTGAGTCTCTCGTGAACGACATTTATGCTTCAAGCGCGAACGGCGACTTCATTAAGGCTCTTTTCACAACCGCAAACGCCTACGTCGATTGCAGCTCAGAAAAGCTCTTCGGGCTAACAGGTTCCCCCCAGGACACTGCGGCCCCTGCCAAAATGACGGCTCCAGCGGGCGAGCGCGCAGGCTTTCTCACCAATCCGGCATGGCTCGGACAAATGGCCACCCGGGACGACACAAAGCCCGTTCGACGCGGCCTCTTCATGAACGAAGACGTGCTGTGCCAAGACATCCCAGCGGTGCCGATCGAGGGCGTGCCCCCACTTGGGGACACCACGACCCTCACCATGCGCGAAAGGCTTGCAGTCCATGCGAGTGTCAATCCCTCTTGCATGCCTTGCCACAATCTCTTGGATGCACCTGGCCTAGCCTTTGAGAAGTACGACACTGTCGGTGCCTATCGAACTACGCACCATGACAAGCCTGTCGATGCGAGCGGCACGCTGGTTGGAGTGGATGATGCCAGCGTTTCGTTCACGGACGGTGTCGATCTCTCTATTAAGCTCGCCGGAACCAATCGCATCCAAGAGTGTGTCATGCGCAACGGGTTCCGCTACTTCCTTGGGCGTAACGAAACGGGCGATGATCAGTGCAGCCTCGCAGCCGCTAAAGCTGCCTACGGAACCGCTGGCAGCTACGTCGAGTTCGTGTCCTCTCTCGCAACCTCCCCCTCGTTCTTGAAGCGGAGCTTCTAAGGAGTCCCCCATGGTCAGCAACCGCCTTACTTCTGTTTCTTTCAGCCGTAGATCCTTCGTCCAAAAAATGGGGTTGGGGATGGGCGCGTCGCTCCTCGGCCCACTCGCCAACAACTTGATTCGCGAGGCTCAAGGCCAGGCGAGCGGGCGTCGAGTCTTCCTGTACTTCTCAGCGCCGAACGGCATCAATCCAGGCTATATCTTTTCGCCCGGGGGTGCCCTGCAGGACACGAACATGATGAACGAGGGCATCCCGAGCCCCACGAAGGCAGTCAACACCACCGATTTCATGTTGCCCGAGGCTTTCAGCACCCTGGATAAGAGCCAAGTGCTGATGATTGACGGGCTGCAGAACCACCCCCGCGCAGGGGCGGAAGATGGTGGGCACAGCATGGCCTACATGGCGCTCAGCTGCGTTCCGGGAACGGACCCCGAGCACCTGAAGCCAGGCAACATCACCTTCGATCAGCATCTAGCGAACACCCTGAGCGCTGACACCCCCAGGAAGTCCGTGCTTGTCGGCATCTCAAGCAAACAAGATCAAGACATGAAAGAGATGTCTTATGCCCTTGGTCCTGACAAGCCCATCGCAGCGTTTCAAAATCCCGTTCTGCTATTCAAAGATCTCTTCGGAAGCGCGATGGCTAGTGCCGGTGGCGCCGGAAAGCCGAACAACCGCAACCGCTTGCTTTTCGACGGCCTGCGTTACGACATTCCGCGGCTTGAGAGCCAACTGGCAGGCCCCGAGAAGAACAAGCTCTCTCAATACCTGGCAACGGTTGAGTCCTACGAGAAGAGCCTTGCTAAGGCGGGCAGCCTTAGCTGCTCCACACCGGAAACTCCAACGCTAACCCAGGCAGGTGATGCGGTCCCCGTGCTCGAATCCCTCCAAACCATGGGCGCCATTGCACTGCTCTGCGGCATGACCAACGTGATGTGTGTAGACGTCGGCAACGGGGATTCGCACGATTTTGGTCCAAACGTGGATACTCTGCTCACTCGGGTGGGTCAGGTACCGGGTGAGGGGTCGAGCCTTGGCGATGTGGGCCACATGGAGTCACCCATTCAAAAGCCAGTCATCGACGCCACCTATAAGTGGCTGTCCGGCATGGCGCAGACCACGCTGAACACGTTGAAAACTACAGCGGGGGTACAGAGCGCGTTCGCTCTTATTCAAAGCGACAACGGCGAGACGCACCACTCGGGCCATGGCCGTTGGCCCTTGGTTCTGGTGGGCGACGCCGGCAGCATGGCGAAGTTCAACGGACGCTTCGTTCGCTTAGTGGGCCAACCGCTGCTTTTCGACGTGTACATGGCGCTCCTTCAGAGTCTCGGCATTGCTCAAGGCACATTTGGTACCCATTCAGATGGTATGGGTCCCAATAACGCCTACGGAGAGCCCAGGGTTGTGTCGAGGGGTGCGCTCCCCGAAGTGTTCGGCTGAGTCCGGGCTGCATTCCGCTAATCAGCACGCTGGTTGGCAGCGACCACACAAACCCAAGCGCAACGTCGGAGTGCTGGCCCTGAAGACTTGCGATAGTGCCCAGAAGCGGACACAAGCCCCTGGAATTAACCTTTTCCAAGCAGCGGCAACTCATCTCCCGGGTCCCTGATTGGCTCAAGGAGGATCAACAGCCTGTCTTCACGTCGATTGTCGTTAGCCAGCGGACAAGCACTCCCATCGCTCCCAAATAAAGAATGCCCAATCCGATGGCGACGAACAGCCGGCGCGGGAGATGTTTGGTCTGGGGCTCAAGGCAAGCGAAGTGCGAAAACGGGTCAGAGATAAGAGCAGACCATTGACATGAATTGCCGCAGCAAGATCCTGACCCCGGCACTTGCTCTCCAGAAATGGCTCTACGACCTTTGAATCCCGACGATCCGCGTCGGGTTACAGCCGCGTCGGGTGTGAGTTATTTCTGGCAAGAGTTACAAAATAGGGGATGGTATGATTTGGGGATCGGTGGTTAGTATTTTTCCATCATGCTGATGACTGGGGATAGGCGCAGAAGTGTCTCTCCCTCGCTGTTTTAGTGGAGGAAAAAATGACTCAATTGAAGACTGCATTTGGACTCACTCACTGCGCGCTGTTGGCTGTTTGGACCCTGACCGCGTGTGGCGGTAGTGTCGAGAAGTCGGGCGACCCTGAAAAAAATGGCACTTTGGGCCTACCGCTCACCAGTTACGGTGCTTCGGGGATTCAGTATCGATTGCGCGATGCCGCGTTCGACCTCTCATCGCAATCCTATTACGGCGGTGGTGGAGCCGGACCGACAGGAATGACTGTTTACAGCGAGACCAACCCGGATGCTCCGTCGATTGAGGTGGAGCTTGAACAGGGATCGTACCAAGTGCATTTGAACCCAGGTTGGCATATGGAGCGGGTCGAAAACGGGATCGCCACACCTGTGGACGCACAGCTCCTCAACGGTGAATGGCAGTGGACCTATGTGTCTCCCCATTCCACCACGTGGGTGAGTTATCAGTTCGGCATCGGAGGCCGAGCTCTCTGGTTCAATGGCAAGGTGAACATCGCCGTCGAGGTTTTTGAAAACCCCGACCAGTATTACGGATACGGCGCGGCCGGCGCGGCCGGAGCTTCACCTGTTCCGGGCGGGATCGCGGGCGCCGCGACAGCCGGTGCGCCTACTGCTTACTGAGCGAGCCAGCGTGGGTCGCACTTGCAGCGGACTCACCGCCTAAGTCAGCGCCTTTTCGATAGTAAGCATGCTGACTACCTGTTTGCGCGAGAAAGGTTACCCTCGCCGGGCGCCAAGATCTGAGGCGAAACCTGTACTCAGGTAAGGCGAGCAACCACTTTTTGATGCTCGCCTCGTAGGAGGGCACGAGTGGCGTCAACTGGTGCCCGAATGGCTCGATACGCGGGCGATGCGTGCTTTCAGGGTGCGCCTCCTCGAAAATAGCTTCCAAGCTCCGCGGGCTCTCGCACCAGCGGCGGATGCGCTGCGTCGGGGATCGGGGGAAATACAGCCAAACCCAGCGGTAGCACGCCGGCCCAACACGGATAGCTGAGGTCAGCTGCGATATCGAGTGGTCCACCACTCCGCACTTTGACAGACGCTTCTTCGATCGGAAGCGCTAAAACGCGTGTTGCGGCAAGCTCCTTGGCGTTGGGGGGGCGAGCGCTGTTCGAGCGATTCGGCAAAACGTGATCGACGACGCGCGCCAACGCCTTGAGCTTCTCATCTCGTGAGACGATTTCGGTCAGCTCTCCGAGGATCATCACTGAGCGGTAGTTGAGCGAGTGGTGCATGGCTGAACGCGCCAGCACAAGACCATCAATCAGCGTTACCGTCACCGCGACACGTGCACCGCTTTCACCCAGCTTGAGCAAACGACTTGCCGTGGATCCATGCAGGATCACGCTATCGTCCAACCGTGCGAAGGCCATCGGGATCGCGTAGGGCTGGCCTTCAGCCACCAGCGCGACCACACAAAACAGCCCTTCGTCCAGAATGCTATAGGCCAGCGTTCGATCGTACGACGCCCGAGCGGGGATCCTATGCACCACGGTGCGTGGCGTCGGGGTGAAGCGAGTCGTCTTTACCATGCGGCGAGCCTCGGATTTTTCTGGTAGCTTTGAAACATCCAGTTCTGTAAAGTTTGGCATACCAGTCGTGCGCCCTCTTCCCTTCCCCATAGCGCTCGATTCAAGCGATAGTTCGCCGATATTTGTGCAGATTTCAAAGGCCATCGCCGCTGATATTGCCCGCGGACGCCTGAAGCCTGGTGCGGCGTTGCCAGGAACGCGTTCCTTGGCGTTAGCTCTCGGCGTTCATCGGAGCACCGTGGTCGCGGCGTACGCGGAATTGCTGGCGCAAGGTTGGACAGGCACGCGTCAAGGTGGAGCAACTTACGTTGCAACGGAAAGTCCCGAGCCCACACCGCGTCGTTGGGCCAAGGGCGGAAAGGGGCCCCACGTCGTGGGAGCTCAGCTTGGTTTCGCTGTCGAAGCTTCAGCGATCCACGTGAAGCCGCTGCCGCCGGCTTCGGTTCGCGATCCAATCTTCATGTGGGGTGGGGTGCCGGACCTTAGGCTGGTCCC
>Ga0163154_10003948_pt1 | contig 19985 bp, 14 predicted proteins | sample OliLakLV19MP9P1_FD_148649 | JGI IMG/M metagenome (GOLD analysis project Ga0163154, IMG submission 148649) | Freshwater microbial mat bacterial communities from Lake Vanda, McMurdo Dry Valleys, Antarctica - Oligotrophic Lake LV.19.MP9.P1 | ecosystem: Environmental > Aquatic > Freshwater > Lake >...
TGTCTTTCAGCTCCGCCCCAATGACGGCGCGCATTTTGGTCGGCGTGCCGAGCAAATCTTCAAGATAGGCAATCAGGCGGATTTTTTCCTCATGTTCGTCTTGAATCTTTTGGCGTTCCAGCGCGGCGAGTCGGCGCAACTGCATATCAAGGATGGCTTGCGCTTGTATTTCGTCGATGTCGAGCAAGGCCATGATTCCGGTCTTGGCGGCGTCGGTGTCCTCCGCTTGGCGGATGGTGCGGATGACTGCATCAATCGCGTCAATGGCCTTGAGCAAGCCCAATAAGATGTGAGCGCGGGCGCGGGCTTTTTCGAGGTCGTAAACGCTGCGGCGTCGGACGATTTCCAGCCGATGGTCGATGTAGACCTTGAGCGCTTGCTTGAGAGATAACACACGCGGCTCATTATTCACCAGCGCCAGCATGATAATCCCGAACGTCTCTTGAAGCTGGGTGAGCTTATACATCCTCGCCAGCACTTCTGCCGCATCGACGCCGCGTTGAAGTTCGACCACCAGTCGCAGACCTTGACGGTCTGATTCGTCGCGCAAGTCGGATAGCCCTTCGAGTCGGCCTTCGCGCACCAGACTGGCGATGCGCTCAATCAGCGAGGTCTTGTTGACCTGATAGGGGAGTTCGCTGACGATGATGCGTTGCTTGCCGCGCCCCATGTCCTCAATGAAGGCTTTGGCGCGGACGATGACTTTACCGCGCCCGGTGGCGTAAGCCGTGACCAGCGTATTGTCTTCACTCTCATCGTCCGCGCCGTCCTCGTGCCGATAAACTAGGCCACCAGTGGGGAAGTCTGGCCCTTTGATGAATTGCATCAGTTCGGTGGTCGTGATGTCCGAGAAATCATCCCAACGACTGAGGATATAGGTCAGCGCGTCGCAGACCTCAGCGAGATTGTGCGGCGGGATATTGGTACTCATCCCGACGGCGATTCCGGTCACGCCATTGACCAAGAGGTTAGGGATAGCGGACGGCAGGACGACGGGTTCTTGCAAGCTGCCGTCGAAATTATCGGTAAAATCGACAGTTCCTTTCTCGATGTCGCCCATCAACTCCTCACCGACTTGCGCCATCCGCGCCTCGGTATAACGCATGGCGGCTGCGCCGTCACCGTCGATGCTGCCAAAGTTGCCTTGCCCATCAACCAGCATGTAGCGCATCGAGAAATCTTGCGCCATGCGGACGAGCGACTCGTAGACGGCGGTATCACCATGCGGGTGGTACTTGCCCAACACTTCGCCGACGATACGCGCACATTTTTTGAAGGCGGTATCGCTGCGAATGCCCATATCGTGCATCGCGTATAGGATTCGACGGTGGACGGGTTTGAGTCCGTCACGCGCATCGGGCAACGCCCGCGAGATAATCACGCTCATGGCGTAGTCTAGGAATGCGTCGCGCATTTCCTGTTCGATGTTGATTTGGCGGGTCTGACCGATGTCCATAGGAGTCCTCAGTTGGCAGTTTGAAGTGTGCAGTTTTAATGATTAAACGCCGGAATGGGCGGGATAGAGGCTGGGTTAGAGTCGTGATTGAGTCACAGTGCGGTGTATAGTCGGTTATAGTCGATGTTTTTGCAACTGAAAACTCTCAACTGAAAACTCCTGACTTGGATGGTTGGTGTTTTACAGTAGAAGACCTCCAACTGTTAACTTCCAATTTCCAACTCTGAATTATAAATATCTGTTCTATTTTAACACGGGCGGTGGAAAACCGCACGGTAGAAATTGGGCAATTGGCGTGTTTTGAAGGGGCGTGTGTGGTAGCATCGCTGACTATGAGCATAAAACGATTCCCCCAACTTGTCATGGTTCTAGTCGCTCTGGCGCTGACGGCGTGTAGTGGTACGCCTCCCCGTGTGATTTACGTCACACCGACGCCAGAGACATCTTCCGTCCCGACATTGGCGGCACTGGTCGAACAACCTTCCTCTACTACGGATGTGACCCGTGCGCCGGTTGTGGTCGGGCCAGCGGTGGACGCGCAGTATACCTTGCCACCCAACCCGACGGTTGCCGCCACCGCCGCCTCGATTCGCCTGCCGACGGAAACTGTCCCCCCACGGGGAGCATTACCGACTGCCGGGGCGACTTCGACCCCGGTCACGCCGCAACCGTCCGCGACTTCTGCGCCGGCGACTCTGTCAGCGCCGCCCACGGCAATCCCTACCGTCATCCCGATGATGGACAAGTCCCGAATGGGGATTCAGCTGGCGACCAACTTAGGCCGCGCCGAGTGGGATACCAGCCTCAGCCGTGCTAAAGAATTGGGCGTTGAGTGGATTAAAGTCCAATTGAACTGGTCATTTTTACAGCCCAACGGCATGAATCCCAACGAGGAACGCCTCAAGCTGTTCGAGATTAATCTAGAGACGGCCAAGCAGTTTGGCTTCAAAATCATCTTGAGCGTGGCGAAAGCCCCTGCGTGGACGCGCAATGGCGACCAGATGACTGGCCCGCCGGGCGACCCGCAGAGTTTGGCCGACTTCTTGACCATGATATTCACCCAGACCAAAATCGGGCCGACGCTGGACGCGGTTGAAATCTGGAATGAGCCGAACCTGCGTGGCGAATGGAATACCGATGCCTACCCGTTTACGGGCGAAGGCTATATGCGCTTGTTTGGCCCTGCTTACGGCGCGATTCGCGGCTATCGTTCGGATTTGGTCGTGATTGCGGCTGGGCTTGCCCCCACTGGCAATACGGATGGCACGCGCAATGACCGCGAATATCTGCAAGAGATGTATGACGCCGGTCTGGGCAATTATCGTGACATCGTGATTGGTGCACACCCGTATGGCTGGGCGAACCCGCCCGACACACGCTGTTGCGCCCCATCGCTTGACCGGGGATGGGATGACCAACCGCAATTCTTCTTCCTCGATACGTTAGAGGATATGCGGGCTATCATGAACCGCAACGGTCACACCGACATCCCGATTTGGGTGACAGAATTCGGTTGGACGGTCTGGGAAGATTTGGGCGTACCGTTGCCTGACCCGCAGGAAAATAACCTATGGATGATGGAAAACAATCCACAAGAGCAAGCCGATTACACCTTGCGGGCGTTTGAAATCGGCCTGAGCCGCGCCGATGTGGGCGTTATGGTGCTGTGGAATCTGAATTTCGCCAGCCCATTGCCCATCCAGAACCGTGAGGAAATCGTCGGGTACAGTTTGCTCATCATGGCGGATGACCAGACCCAGTTCACGTCTGCACGCCCGCTGTTCTACCTGCTCCCGTTCGCCACACGCGGGACACCATGAGTCGAGTCCGTCCACTGACCGTCTGGCTGGGGCTGGCGGTGCTGATGTTGGGCGCGTTCGCCCGCATCGTCGCCTTCAGCGAGTCCCCGCCCGGAATGCAACACGACGAAATGTTTAAAGCCATCGAAGGTCGCCAGCTTCTCTTAGCCGGCGACTTTCGGCTGTTTTACCCGACCAATCAAGGGCATGAGGGCGGCTATGTTTGGTTATCAGGTCTGAGCCAAGCGTTGTTAGGCCAAAATCTAGTCGCGGTGCGTTTCCCGGCGATGATATTTGGGCTATTGGCCGTCGCGCTGGCCTACCGCACCGTCGGATTGATAGGCGGGCGGCGGGCGGGATTCTTAGCCGCTGGGATGCTGGCCGTCTCGTTTTGGGGCGCGTTCGTCGGGCGAGTCGGGTTGCGGGCGTCAATGCTCCCGGCCTTTGTGCTGATGGTCGCGCTCGGTTTATGGATTCTGACCCGCAAAACCCAAGTTAATCACCCGATTCGGGTTGCTATCCTGACCGGCCTCGCGCTCGGCGGCAGTCTATATACGTATACCTCTTCTTTTGCCTTATTCGCCGGAGTCGCGGCGCTGATTCTGGCGCTTATCCTGTTTGACCGCCCGTTACTCCGCGCCCGATGGAAACTTTTGGCCGTGGTTAGCGTCGTGGCCGTGGTCGCCGCGCTGCCGATGGCCTACGCCCGCCTGACAGACCGTGAGGGATTCAACCGCGCCAGCACCATCACGCGCCCGCTGACCGATGCGCTGGCGGGCAAACCGCAAGAGTTAATCGACAACGGACTCAAGTTGGCGGGGATGTTCGCCTTCAGGGGCGACCCGGAAGCGCGGTATAACCTGCCGGGGCGTCCGGCGTTCCCTGTGGCGGGGATATTGGTCTATCTCGGCGTCGGGCTGATGTTGTGGCGGGTGCGACGTCAGCCGGTGCTGGCGTATTGGGTCGGCGTCGGGGTGGTCGGACTCGTCCCCAGTTTATTGACCGTGGCCGCGCCCTCATTTTTACGCAGCGTGGCAGTTTTACCTGTCGCGGCGGCCTGTATCGGCCTGAGCATTGGGCCACTTAAACCGCGTACTGGGTGGATTGCGGCTGTCGGACTGGTCGGGCTGACCGGCTTGTTGGACTTACGCGCCTTGCTCATCGAGTGGCCGACTCTGCCCGCCGTTCAAGCGATTTACCGCGATGACCTCCAACAATTGGCCGACCATGCGCCAAGCGACGGGCGGGTTTTCGTCAGTACGCCGGATGTTGAACTCGATGCCCAGATGTTGCCGTTTGAATTGAACGGGCGCGACCTCGACATCAGTTTTTTTGACGGTGATACCAACATCGTCTTAGCCGACGGCGGCCTGCTATATATGTCGCCACTCGCGCCCATCACGCCGCCGCATCAGAAATGGTTGACGCCGGAGGCGGGGGCGCTACGCCGCGATGATGTCCTGACCCAAGATGGAAAAGTCGCTTATCAGGTCTATCAACTAGGACAGCCAGACATCAACCCAACCGGCGGGACGGCGTATGTTTGGGACGGGGCGGGGCGCTACCCACAGGGGGAATTGTCTGAGTGGGCGGAGTCACTGGACTATCCGGTGAATTTCGGCGGGGTGGTCGAACTGGTCGGCGTGGAGTTGTCTGATCGCGTGATTGCGCGGCGAAACGACGGGGTGAATATCCAGCTATATCTCAAGCCGCTGATAATCGGTCAATCGTTGCCGATTCAGGCGTTCGTGCATGTCTACCGGCGTAATGGAAAGCTGCACGCTCAGCGCGATTTAATGGGGATGCCGACCAGTCAATGGCATGACGACGACATCACTATCGTCCAAGACAATTTTGTCGTGATGGGCGATAGCGGCGCTGGCGTGTATGTGGTGGCGATAGGATTTTACAATTACCAGACCGGTGAACGTCTGCCGGTTTTGGGCGTAAATGGCGAGATTTTGGCTGACCATGTGCTGGTCGGGCGGGTGAGGGTAGGCGAATGAGATTGTTTTTCCTGTTGGTGCAGACGTGGGTGCTGTGCATGAGGACATCGCCGATAAAGATGAGGACATGGCAGGCCATGTCCCTACTTTTGGTGATTGGGGCGGCGTCGGCGCAACCGGCGGACGTGATGCCGCCACGCAGCCGCCTAACGACGGCCAATGCTGGGACGCTCGCGTTGTATATGGTGCAGGCCAAACGCGCCGAACGGGTGTTGTGGTCGCCGGGCGGTTCGACTCTGGCGGTGATGGACGGCACGGACATCGACCTGTATAACGTGACGGATTGGTTATCGACGCCGGTTAAAATCCGGCTTGACCAGCCGCCCAATGACCTCGCCTTCAGCCCCAATGGTCAGATTTTATATGCCGCCGTCCCCGGTAGCGTCATCGGTTTTGCGACGGTGGGCGGCGCACAAGTTGAGAGTCATCTGGTGGATGCTCGTCGCATCGCGCTCTCGCCGAATGGGACGTTGATGGCGTGGGTGGGGCGCTCTGGGGCGCTAGAAGTGTATAACTTGACTGAACGCACCAGTTTTCAACTCACACCGACTGCGGATGATGCGACCTTCACCCCCGACGGGCGGCGAGTCACAGCTCGTTTATCGGACGGGTCGGCGCTGATGTTTGACCTCGTGACGCGCCAACAAGAGGCGGCCTATTCAAGCGATGTGACGGCAGCGGCAGCCCCCGATGTCGTTTTGCATGGGGTCGTGGTCACAGGCGATGGGCGGACGGTCATTATCCCGGCTGCGAATGGCGCTGCGTTGGCGGCCTTTCCCGTGAATCAAGCAGAGGCGGATTTGCTCACGTTATCTGCGCCCTATACGCGGGTTTACGGCTGGGGGGTTAATACCCGTGCGCGGCTGGTGGTCGGGGCGGCCATCGCCCAAACCCCACAACAGAGCGCGGTCTTGGTCTGGGATGTGTTGGGCGGCGTGCCGTTGGCAACGCTGAAACACCCCGGCGTCCGCGATGCCGCGCCCAGCCCGGATGGGACGTTGATTGCGTCTGTGGGGGGCGGGACTGTACGCTTGTGGGCGCTGGCGGAGTCGCTCCCGACGGCGGAACAAGCCAAAAACTTGAGCGCGACCAATGTGGTCGCCGCGTGTGATACCTATGGCGGGCGTCCGACTCTGGGGGCGATTCTGGGCGGCCAGAGCGCCAGTTTGGTCTGGAGTTGGTACGCCTCGAATCCACAACAGGTGCGCGATTATCTGGATGCGGCGCTATTCAGCCTGCAATTGGACGGCCAGCCCGTCCGCCCGTGGGTGTTCGTCACGCAGACCGCGCCCGACCCAGTGAATGAAGATAACCCGACGGTTTATTTGTATGCGCCGATTGGGACGCTGGCATCGGGGAGTCACATGAGTTGGGTTGAAGTGACGTGGATTCGCACAATTAACGACGGATTCGGCGATTATGGCCCCGGAACGGCCACCGAATCGGATGGCGGGACGTGTCAATTCGGCGTTAGCTGAGTTTTTGGTGCGTTTAACATCGAAATAGTCTCACCTAAAGTTCAGCGGATTGTCAGTTGAGCTTAGTTTCTTGCAACTATACTAAAGTATGAGACGTCATCTGAAGTATGGGGGCAGGAAATGGTTGAAATTCAAAATCGTCGCGTTTTCGAAAAACGAACCGTGTTTAAGACGACTCTGGAAAAGATTGAGGCATTTCATCAAGACCGCGCCGCACTTGCCACGCTGACGCCGCCGCCTATTTTTGTTCAACTGCATCATGACGGGCGCACGTCCTTGACGGCTGGCGACCTTGATTTTACGCTCTGGTTTCTTTTTATCCCGATTCGCTGGTTGGCGCGACACGAGGCTGTTCCGGGTCAACATGGGTTTGCCGAGTGGCAGGTCAAAGGCCCGATGGGCTATTGGCGGCATGAGCATCTGTTTGAGCCGGTTGAGGGCGGTGTGGTGTTGCATGACCGCGTGACTCTGGCGCATAAACCGGGCTTGGCGGGATTGCTCACCCGGCTGATGTTTGATGGCCTACCGCTTAAAATCCTGTTTTTTTACCGCCATTGGCGGACACGTCAAGCAGTGGAGCGCTAAAAACTGTGGCACAACGAATCGCTTCACGAGTCGTGGTCATCGGCGCGGGGATTGGCGGATTGACTAGCGCGGCGCTTTTGGCGCAGGCGGGCTATCAAGTCACGCTGTTGGAAAGCCAGAGCTACCCGGGCGGGTGTGCCAGCACTTGGACGCATAAAGGTTTCCGGTTTGAGTCCGGCGCGACGGTTGCTGGTGGCTTCCATGAGGATGGCCCGCATACCATTGTAGGGCGGGTTTTGGACATCCAATGGCCGGTTAAGCGACATGAACCCGCATGGGTGGTACACTTACCGGGTAAGGACGTTGCGCTGACCCGTGATAATGCCGACGTGCTGGAAAAATTCCCCGGCACGGAAAAGTTCTGGGCGCGGCAAGCAAGCCTTGCAGATGTGTCGTGGAAACTTTCAGCGGCGGGTTTGCCGTGGCCGCCCACTTCTATGGCCGAATGGATGAAGTTGGTGCGCGTCGGCCTCAAATTCTTCCCAGCGGATTTGGCACTCATCCCGTATGCGTTCATGACCGTCCATGATTGGGTCAAGCGCTTAGGATTGGCCGATAACAAGCCGTTTATGCGCTTTTTGGACGGGCAATTGCTCATTTCTTCGCAGACGACCAGCCACTATGTTAACGCCATTTGGGGCGCGACGGCGCTCGACCTCGCACGGCAGGGCGTCTACCAAGTCCGGGGGGGGATCGGTGGATTGGCGCTGACGTTGGTCGATAAACTGCGCGACCTCGGCGGTGAAGTCCTGTATCGCCAACATGTGACCCGGCTAGAGGTCAGCAACCATGAGGTGGTCGGGGTATGGGCGAGGCAGGGCAGGCACGGTAAGCAGGAGACGTTCTACCCCGCCGAATTTGTGCTTGCCAATACGACGCCGTGGAATGTGGCCGAGATGCTGGGGAAGGACACCCCTGCATCACTCAAGCGCGAGATTGTTGGGCGCAAAAAAGGTTGGGGCGCGTTCGTCTTGCATTTGGGCGTCCGTGCGGAAGCATTTCCAGAGGATTTCCCCGACCATCATCAGATTCTGTTGGACATTGATGGCCCATTGGGCGAGACGCGCAGCATATTTGTGTCGCTCTCCCCGGAATGGGATGAAGACCGTGCGCCGTTTGGTCAGCGTGCCGTCACTATTACCACACACACCGATGTGGGGCAGTGGTGGGAGTTATTGGCTTCGGACAAAGACGCCTACCATGCTAAAAAAGAAGAATACACACAAAAGGTTATCGCGGCACTGGAGACTGTTCTGCCTAATATACTCGAACACATCACCCTGATTTTACCCGGCTCCCCGGTTACATATCAATTTTACACCGACAGGCACGAAGGGCAGGTCGGCGGCTTCCCAATCACATCCTTGTTCAAAGCACGCGGCCCGCGCACTGGGATTCACAACTTACGCTTGGTGGGTGATTCGATATTCCCCGGCCAATCGACGGCGGGCGTGACGCTGGGCGCGATGCGCGTCGCTGCGGATGTCGAGCGCAATCTAGCGCGTTGGATGAGTCGCGCTGGGGTGCGATACCCGATCCGACTAACCACTGAATTCGATGAAGAAGAATTATTGGAAGAATCCGCACCATGAGCCAACCTATCGCACTGGTTTGGCTGCGGCGTGACCTGCGGCTGGCGGATAATCTGGCTTTACACCATGCCGTCCAAAGCGGCGCTAAAGTGGTCGTGTTGTATGTGCTTGACCCCGCGATTTTGCGGTCTGAGCGTGTCGGCGCACCGCGTATCAAGTTCATGGCGGCGGCGCTGACAGACCTTGACCTCCATCTGCGCGAATCCGGCTCTCGTCTGTTGATTCGGCACGGCGACCCGGCAGAGATTGTGCCGTCGGTTGCGCGCGAATTGGGCGCGGGAGATGTTTACTTCAACCACGATTACACCCCGTATGCCCGTAAGCGTGATACAGAGGTACGCGCTGAACTAGAGTCGCAGGGCATCGGTTTTCATGCCTACCATGACCGCGTGCTGCTTCCGCCCGATGCAATGTTCACCGGGTCGGGCAAGCCCTACACGGTCTATACCGCGTACAAGAACAAATGGCGCGAAGCGCCTAAAGCGTTCCTAGAGCAAGTCAGAACCGACTTGCATGGCGTGTTCCATGACCTTGCCGAGATAGACGGGCTACCCGTGCCGTCCCCGGCAGATTTGGGTTTCGGCGGCGACATCATCCCGACGCCGGAAGCCACCCCAAAAGCCGCGCTCCAACTGCTGGATAAGTTCATCCGTCGCAATATCTTTGGTTATGCAGAGGCGCGAGATACCCTCGCAGAACCGTTTGATGACCCGCGCAACGGCACATCCTCACTGTCACCGTATATCCGTTGGGGGCTGATTTCACCCCGCCAACTGCGTCAGGCGGCGGCGGATGCTTATGCAGTCGCGCCGAACGACGCAGCGCGTGAGGGCGTCAACGCATGGGTTGATGAACTCATCTGGGCGGAGTTCTATACGCAAATCTTGTGGCATTTCCCGCATGTCAAGACGCACAGCTTTAAGCCCGAATACGACCTTATCCAATGGCGGAATGCGCCAGATGAGCTTGCGGCGTGGAAGGAAGGCAATACGGGCTATCCGGTGGTGGACGCGGCCATGCGCCAACTCAATACTACGGGTTGGATGCACAATCGGGCGCGTATGATTGTCGCCAGTTTTTTGACCAAAGACTTGCTCATCGACTGGCGCGAGGGCGAACTGTATTTCATGCAGCGCTTGTTAGACGGCGACCTCGCGGCCAACAATGGCGGCTGGCAGTGGGCCGCTGGGACGGGGACAGACGCGCAGCCGTACTTCCGCATCTTCAACCCGGCCAGTCAGAGCGAAAAGTTCGACCCCGAAGGGGTGTTCATCCAAAAGTGGATTCCGTCGCTGCGCGGGTATTCGGTGAAGATCATCCATGCCCCGTGGACGATGAACAATCAACCACATGGCTATCCCCGCCGACTCATAGATCATACCGTGGCGCGTCTGCGTGCTTTAGACGCCTTCTCGGTGGTGAAAAAGACTGCGCCGCCGCCCCTTACTGTCTAAGTTTAATTCGCCGCTGGGGATTTCACGTCTCCAGCGGCCTATATAGCACACTATGGAAACGACTCCGATGCGTATTGCTTTAATCGCCCTGATGTTTTTAGCGTTTATATCGCCCGTCACCGCACAGGATGACTCGCCAATTTTGGATGCCGATGCTCGTTATATCGAGGTGGATGGCGCGTCGATTTACGTGATTGAGCGCGGCGACCCAGACGGCTTGCCGGTCATCTTGCTACACGGATTCGGCGGCTCGGTTTTCACATGGCGTTATACGATTGACCCGTTGGCCGAGGCGGGGTATCACGTCATCGCCTTTGACCGCCCGCCCTATGGCTTGTCTGAGAAAAGCCCGGATTTCGATTGGACGGGGACGGCCTATGCTGATTTGACGGTGGGCGTGATGGATGCGTTTGATATTGAGGCCGCCGTGCTGGTCGGTCATAGCGCGGGCGGCGGCGTGATTGCGGATGTGGCGGCGTTATACCCTGAGCGCATATTGGGCTTAGATTTTGCGGCGGGCGCGGTCATCACGGGCGATGCCGAGGCTGATGCGTGGGCGGTTGGGCGTGATGAGTCTGATACTGAGGATAGCCCGCTGGGCGGTTTAGCGGGCAGCCTGAGCGACATCAACCCAGAGTCGCCGCTGGCGCAATTGGCTGTCCGGGCGATTCTCACGCCAGAACGTTTCGCCGACTTGCTGACCAGCGCCTATTACTCCCCAGAGAGCGTCCCCGCTGACGCTGTGGAAGGCTATGGCCGTCCGCTGACCGTGCCGGGCTGGGAAGCGGCTTTCCTCAAGTTACTGTCAAGCGGGATGAGTGCGCCGAATTATACGCCGGAATTATGGGACTCTCTCAGCGTGCCAGTGCTGCTGCAATGGGGCGAAAACGATACGTGGATATCCCCGATGATTGGCGCTGCGTTGGCGGCGCGTATCGACGGGGCGGTGTTGAAAACCTACCCAGAGACCGGTCATATTGCGATGGAAGAACAGCCCGACGCCTTCAATGCCGATTTGCTGACGTGGTTGGCTGGCATAAATTTGTGAGTTCTCTCTGCAACCATCAAAATGTGGGGAATGGCGCACCATGCCCCACAATTTAGTGCCGAAAGCTATTTAGGATGTGCTAGGTGTGCCGCTTTGTAGGGCTTGCTTGCGGGCATCGACTTGGCGGACGAACTCGGCACGGTCTTTCTTCCATGTCTTTTCCGCGTCTTTGTTCGAGCCAGCCAACGCCCACGGTGCGCGCTGATGAATCGCTTCTAGCGTCGGGGTGAAGTCGTTCTTCTTGACCTTCCCTCGCATTTCTACGCCGTAGCGGTCATAAACTTTGACGAAGTAGGTGCTGTTGCCATATCGTCCCTGTTGGATATGCCCGTGCAACCACACAATGTCTTGTAGTCGTTCAACCTGAAGCACCCCTGTACGGCGGAGCAGTAGCCAATTGCGCGTCATCTCTAATTCGCCGTATTTTTGGGTCGGTACGCCGTTGCCGCGCTCTGCCTCAATGCTGCGAAGCACATCCTGTGAAGGTTGTTTGTAGCGGGCGAGGTTTTTCCAGACCGGGTGGCTGTTGCCATTCAAAGTGCGGCCAAGCGAACGTAGCACCAAATACAGGCCGAACAGTGCCGCGCCGACACAAGCTATCGCGCCTGCAATCCAGAACCCCTTGTTTTCGGCATCGGTCATGTCGAGGACTTTGGTGTAGATGCTTGATCTAAGGCTTGGGATTTCTACACCGATTTTCTGCCGGATTTCGTTTCCGATGGTATCAAAGTCTTTGAGTGTGCCGGTAACAGTGTACTTGTTTTCAACCTCCGGCAGTGGATTTCCAGACTTGGTGAGTACCGTGGTGTTATCGTCGAGAAGCAAAATCCCGTAGTAAGTTTTACCGACAGGGATGAAGAGATAGGTCGTCTCTTCGTAGAAGCCACTATCGCCAGCTATACCCGCAGTCGTACTCAGGAAATAGATGTCCTGATCGGGGACATCGCGGCTGGCGAAATCTTTAGCCGTCCATGTCTCGCCGCCTGTGAACCATGCCTTGAAGTAAGGGTAAATGGCAATATAGATGAATAGTGCCGCGATAGCGGCGATAAACACCCCTAGAAACAAATTGCCCAGATTGCTGAAAAACACCGCACGCCTTGCTGCGCCGACCATGTGAAATCCCCCTCAGGTTGATGTGAATAAGCGCTTTAATGAGCAGCTTGAAATGCAGTTTATAAGCATTGTGAGATTACGCGCAAGTTTTTTGGAGGCCGTTTGAATATTCGACATCAGGGTCAATACCTTTGCCAAAACGGACACGTCAGTGCCGTGTCCCTACGAGAACAGGGTATTCGAAGGGACAACGCCCGCGTTGTCGGCTCTGATAGATGGGTAATGGTCAAAATTGGCGAAGGTATTGCAGGGTGGATTCGCTATTTATTCACGGCGGGCGCGCAAGCGTCGCCCCTACGAAATTCCCGGTAATGTGTGTTCAAAATCGCGTCACCGGATGTCTTGTAGGGGCGAGACTTGTCCGCCCGATGAATTTTCAAACGGTTTCTTAGGGATAGACGACAAAAAACGGGATACTGTATCTCAGCATCCCGTTTTTTGCCGTGTGAGGGGCTAATCGCCGTCCTCGACCTTATCCATGCGCCGTTTGAGGCGTTCGATTCGGCCTTGCTCCGGGCGGATACGGTTGAATAGGCTGCCGTACTGCCGTTTGATGCGCCGGAATGACGATGCAGCCGAGGCTTGCAGGAGTTCCAATTGCTTCATTGGCCCGGTCTTGCGCGGCACAGCGCCCGCGCCCGTCCACTGCACAATCGAGGCCGCCCACGTCAAGCCGCCGCCGAAACCGATAAAAGCGATATAGTCGCCTTTTTTGATGCGCCCCTCGCGCTCGGCCTCAACCATCGCCAGCGGAATCGACGCGGCAGAGGTGTTGCCATAGCGGTCAAGGTTGGTATAGAACATCGACTTATCGAACCCCAACTGGCGGGCGGCGGCGTCGATAATCCGCATATTGGCTTGGTGCGGGACAATCAGGTTGATGTCGGAAGGCTTAATCCCCGCGTCGGCGGCGGCGCGTTTGATGCCATCGCTCAGGACGCGGGTGGCGAACTTGAACACCTCTTGCCCGTCCATATACATCTTGCCCATCTTGTGGCCGTTGATGGCCTCGTGATGTAGGTCGAGGTCTTGGCTGCCGAAGGTCGGGATGCCGAGGTGCTTGGCGTTTTTCCCCTCGCTGCGGAGGATGGCCGAGAGTACGCCGCCCGGTTGCTCGCTGCGTTGGAGCAACACCGCGCCCGCGCCATCGCCGAACAGGATGCACGTCCCTCGGTCTGTCCAGTCCATCACGCGACTCATCGTCTCTGACCCGATGACCAGCGCGGTATCAATCGCCCCGCTGCGGATAGATTGGGCGGCCATTTGTAAGCCATAGACGAATCCGCTGCACGCCGCGCTCAAATCGAACGCGCCCGCGTTATCCGCCCCGATTTCGGATTGGATGAGGCTGGCAGTGGACGGGAAAATGCACTCCGGCGTTGAAGTCGCGCAGACAATTAAGTCCACCAGCGAGGCGTGCAGACTGCCCATCTGCAATGCGCCCAACGCGGCTTTCGCGCCCAGCGTCATCGTCGATTCCGAGTCGCTGGCGATGCGGCGCTCACGGATGCCCGTGCGCGCCACAATCCACTCATCGGTGGTCTCGACAAAAGCCGAGATGTCATGATTGGTCATGACCTTCTCAGGCACGCCCATCCCCCACCCAACGATGTGGGCGTAGTACGGCGGTTTAGGGGTCTCTTTAGGATCGGCCATTCACGTATTTACCAAATACCAACACAGCGTTATGGCCGCCGAACCCAAACGAGTTCGACATCGCCACGGAAATTGCTTGCGACTTTCCGACATGAGGGGTGTAGTTCAGGTCGCATTCGGGGTCTGGATTATCGAGGTTGATGGTGGGCGGGACGAAACTGTTTTGCATCGCCATGATGGTCAAGACGGCCTCAACCGACCCAGCGCTGCCCATCATGTGGCCGGTGACTGATTTGGTCGAACTGATGGGGATGTTATAGGCTTGTTCGCCCAGCGCACGCTTGATGGCGGTGGTTTCGCTCTTGTCATTCAGATAGGTGGATGTGCCGTGCGCGTTGATGTAATCAATCTGATAAGGCGTGACGCTGGCATCCTTGAGGGCGCGTTCCATCGCTTTGGCCGCGCCTTCACCCGTCTCTAACGGGGCGGTGACGTGATGGGCGTCCGAGGTGTGACCGTAGCCGAGGATTTCGGCGTAAATCTTCGCGCCGCGTGCTTTCGCGTGTTCGTATTCCTCTAAGATGAGGATGGCAGCGCCTTCACTGACCACAAATCCGTCGCGGTCTTTGTCAAATGGGCGGCTGGCGCGTACTGGGTCGTCGTTGCGGCGACTGATGGCGGTCATATTGTTGAAACTGGCGATGGTCAGTTCGACATTGGCGGCCTCACTGCTGCCCGCGAGCGCGACGTTGGCTTGGCCGCGCCGAATCATCTCGGTGGCTTCGCCGATACAGTTATTGCCGGTGGCGCAGGCCGTCGCCAGTGAGTAGTTGGGGCCGCGTGCGCCATACTGCATCGAAATCCGTGACGAGACGGCATCTGGCAGCATCATTGGGACGAGCAGCGGGCTGACGGCGCGTGCGCCGCCTTCGAGGAAGGTCAAGACGGATTGGAAGATGGTATGGATTCCACCGATGCCCGTCCCGACCACGACGGCGACATCGTAGCGGTTTTCCTCTGTGATGATGAGACCGCTGTCGTCCATCGCTTGCTTGGCGGCAAATAGCGCCAATTGGGTCACGCGGTCTGTCCGGCGTGCTTCACGTTTTCCGAGGAAAGTTTCGGGGTCAAAGCCTTTGACTTCCCCCGCGAAATGATTTTCCAGCTTGTAGGGGTTGAACTGGGTGATTGGCCCAATGCCAGAAACGCCATCGGCTGCGTTCTGCCATGCTTCTTGTACTGTATTACCGATGGGGCAGGTAACTCCCATGCCGGTGACAACGACACGTCTTCTTTCAGCCACGGTCAAAAACTCCCGTAATTGGTTGTGATAGGGTCTGAGTGCTATTGATGATAGCACATGCTGATGATATGACGTATTGAACACCACAAAACGCACGGGGTTTCGGTCAGATAATCATAGAGAGGCTAACATCCTGCCAGACTCCCCTTACGTGCGGACGGAAAGCTGGGATTCTGTTATACTATCGGCGCAATAATGAGGTCGAAAAACAAGCATGATTTTTGTCACAGGGGCAGCCGGGTTTATCGGGCGGGCGCTCGTCCAGAAGTTATTGGATGAGGGGCAGTCGGTGCGCGTGGTGTTATCACCGCGCCTGCTCAAGCGCCGCCGCCAGCCCAGTTGGATGGGGCATGACCGCCTAGAAGTGGTGTCTGGATTATTGACCGATGCAGAAGTGCTTTACCGGGCGCTAACCGGGGTGGATGTGATTTTTCATCTTGAAAACGCGCAATGGTGGGGGCGTCCGCGCAATTTGGAGCGCGTCGAGTTGGTCGGACTGCGGTATTTAGGCGCGGCGGCCCGGACGGCGCGTGTCGGGCGGATTATCACGCTCAGTCATTTAGGGGCGTCTCCATCGTCAGCCTTCCCAATCCTCAAAGTCAAGGGACAGGTCGAGGAGGGCGTCAAGAACAGCGGCGTAGCCTATACCATCATCCGCAGCGGCTTGGTCTATGGCGCTGATGATGCGTTCATCAATCATATTGCGATGATGCTGGCGACCAACCCAATCTTATTCCTAATGCCCGGAAGCGGCGATGTGGTGCTGCACCCGATTTATATTGATGATTTGGTCGCGGCGCTGGTCAATACCCTCAGCCGAATTGATACGGTGGATAATGTGATTGAGATTGGCGGCGCGGAATATACCACACTGTATGACCTGATTCGGACGGTGATGCGCGTCACGCGGATGGGACGTCTGGTGATTGGACTGCCGCCGTATATCTTGCGCCTGACCAGCGGGATTTATTCGCGGATTCTGCCACGCTCGCTGATCACGCCGCAGTGGATGGACTTGCTGGCGGGAAATCATACGGCGCGGCTGGGGAATCTATATGACCATTTTGGCGTGCGCCCACGCCGATTAGAGGATACGCTGTTAACCTATCTGCCCAAACGCCGCTGGTTTTTTCGCGGGTTGGCCTATGTGTTTCGCCGCCGCCCACGGGAAAATTGAGTGATGAGTTTCAAGTGATGAGTGATGAGAAAATCGCCTATCTACGGATATAAACGGTAATTTGTAGGGACATGGCACTGGCGTGTCCGTTGAGTGAAACAGTGAGGATTGTGCGGTGAGCGATAATTTAACCATTCGTCCGCTGACGACTCTGGACGAGATGTATGCGGCGGCTGATTTGCAGCGCACGTTTTGGGGCAGCGATGTCGAGTCGGTTGTCCCTGCGCAGATGTTGTATACGATTTATGAGAGCGGCGGCCATATCATCGGCGCATTTGATGGGAGTCGGATGGTCGGCGTCCTGATGGGTCTAATCGGGACGGATACCGCTATCCGAGACCGGCCAGCGATGGCGAATCTGTTGATTGCCAGCAAACGGATGGTGGTTTTGCCGGAATATCGTAGCGGCGGCATCGGCTATAAGCTGAAATTGGCGCAGCGTGACGCGGCCATCCAACAGGGTATTCGGCTGGTGACGTGGACGTTCGACCCGTTGAAATCGCCCAACGCGCATCTGAATCTGCGTAAATTGGGCGGGATTGTGCGCGAGTATAAAATCAATGCTTATGGCACGGATGATAACAATGGCTTGTCGCAGTTTGGATGGTCAGACCGCATTCGCATCCAGTGGTGGGTGACTCATCGGCGGGTGGAGGAGCGTATTAAAGGCGCACGAGTGGACTTAAAGCTGACACATTATCTGGACGCCAACGCCACATTGGTCAATCCGAGTGGCATGGCGGATGGGGTAGCCGTGCCGGGGGACATCGCCAATACCGTTAATACCGCCTTTGCGTTGGTCGAAATTCCATTGGATTTTGACCGCATCACGAAAGTCGAGCCGGAAATCGCGCAAGGTTGGCAACAGCATATCCGCCAGACCATGCTGCCGTTGTTTAGTTTGGATTATTTCATCTCGGACTTTTTGCGCGGCACGGTAGACCGGCGCGAGCGAGCCTTTTATCTGTTCAGCGCCGATTATGGGTTTGATTTCAGCGCGAACTAAGAACAGTGATGAGACAATACCTTCGCCAAAATCCGATTGATATTACACACATCATTAGCGGACACGTCAGTGCCGTGTCCCTACAGTAAAATCACGCCACGGGAGAATTTGTATGGACAACGCCTGTGTTGTTGATGATAATCAAAATTGGCGAAGGTATTGATGAGAGAAATACGAATTAACATTAGCGGACGCCCAGAAGGGCGTCCCTACACCGCATTATTATGTAGGGGACGGAAAGAATCCCGTCCGTCATTAAGGGGGAAATGATGAATCCGATTACCATCCAAGACGTGATTTTGCACCCGGTAGGGCTGCCGCTGGTCGAAAAACTCAAGACCAGTTATGGCGCAGAGCCGTTCAAATCGGCGGTCATCGTCGAACTCATCACCAGCGACGGGCGCATCGGTTGGGGCGAATGCCCGACCAAGATGCGCCCATCGTATGCCTATGAGACGATGGCGACGGCGCTGCACATCCTGAGTGAATTTTTGATTCCGGCGGTATTGGGCAAGACCATCACCAGCCCGACGGAATTGCCCAAGCTGATGGGCGCGTCACGCGGCCACCCGATGTCCAAACACGCGCTAGAATCGGCGGTCTGGGATGTCTGGGCGCAGGCCAACGATATGACCCTTGCGGAAGCGTTCGCCGCGCATCTGCCGGAAGGCCACACGCTAAAAGGTCACGCGCTGGTCGGCGTCAGTATCGGCATCCAAGAGACGATTGAGCAAACTCTAGACATCATCACCAAGCGACTGGAACAGGGCTACGGGCGCATCAAGCTCAAAATCGCGCCGGGATGGGATGTTGAATTGGCGCGGGAAGTCCGCAAGGTCTACCCCGATATTTCGCTGATGTTGGATGCCAACAGCGCCTATCATTTGAGCGATAGCGACCACCTCAAGCAACTGGACGACCTGAATCTGCTGATGATTGAGCAGCCGCTAGGGTTTTATGACATCTACGAACACAGCAAGCTCCAGCCGATGCTCAAGACGCCGGTCTGCTTGGATGAGAGCATCCACAGCGCGGGCGATGCTCAGATGGCGATTGAATTGGGCGCGTGCAAAATCATTAACCTGAAACCGGCGCGAGTCGCGGGTTATACCGAGAGCCTCGAAATCTACAAAATTTGCGTCGATAACAACGTCCCGTTATGGGTCGGCGGCTTGTTAGAAACCGGGGTAGGGCGGGCGGCGAATCTGGCGTTTGCGTCATTGCCGGGGGTGACTCTGCCGTGTGACATCAGCGCGACAGACCGCTATTATTTGCAAGATTTGACCGAACCGCCGTTCGTCCTCAGCGCGGGCAGCGTGATTAATACGCCGTCGGGTATTGGCTTAGGCGTGGAAGTCCAACGGGATCGCATTGAGTCCGGCAACGCGTTCTGGCGCGAGAATTATCCGTATAAGGTGTAAGTTAGAAGCTTGCAGTAGGGGCTTGTCAAGCCCCTCATCAGTTGCCAGTAAAAGGAAACATAGATGACCTATCAACACCAATCCCGCTTACGCATCTTTGTACGTATTTTAGGGTTGACCTTATGGGGAAATCGAAACAAATTCAAACGATTATTTGGGTGTGTTTTATGCTAAAACCCCGATCAAAGATCGTTTGGATCTTAAATCATCCCTCCATTAGCGGGAATAACCTTGTTTGTTGGCGTTCTGTTTTGTCTGTTACTGCTCCCAGCTTTTGGGGCTTTCATACTGTTTCCTACGAAAGACGCAAATGATGTAATGGGTGCTTTTTTTACTGTATTTTCCTACGCCGCTATAATTGGCTTACCCTTAAGTATTGTATTCGGCTTCGTTTTGGGTTTGGTGAATGGCGCTTTAACACTTTTATTATGGGGCGTTGAAATAGACCTCAAACAATGTAGAATATAGGCTATGGCTAAACGACAATTTCACCTCAACGAGCAAGAAATCGCCCAATTGCGACGTGCAGAAGCATTGACGCGAGATATCCATGAATTTAAGCGCCTGCAAGCGACAAGATTATACGGGAGTGGCGTCGCCGTTACCAAAATCTTAGAAGTGGTCGGATGCGGAGCGAGCAGTGTGCGCCAGTGGGCAATGGCTTATAATGCTGACGGTGTGGCGGGATTACGCTCACATTGGAAAGGTGGCAACGCTAACAAGCTAACCGCCCCTCAGCGGGCGCATATCAAAGAACGCCTCCATCAATATCGCCCGGTTGATTTACACCTTATGGGGAAATCGAAACAAATTCAAACGATTATTTGGGGTAACTACTCAGCCATGGGGCGAAGGTGAGGAATGAAAGGATCGCCACTCAAGGCGGAGGAGATGGCATCGAGGACATTGTTGCCGTGTTTGCGAACGGTAGAGATGTAAGATCGCACT
>Ga0163154_10003950_pt1 | contig 19981 bp, 15 predicted proteins | sample OliLakLV19MP9P1_FD_148649 | JGI IMG/M metagenome (GOLD analysis project Ga0163154, IMG submission 148649) | Freshwater microbial mat bacterial communities from Lake Vanda, McMurdo Dry Valleys, Antarctica - Oligotrophic Lake LV.19.MP9.P1 | ecosystem: Environmental > Aquatic > Freshwater > Lake >...
GGGGGACTTCTGTCCCTGATACCTTGTACCACTTCTATTTTCTTGAGCGGTGGGTGCCAGATTTTTAAAAGCATCTTAAATAATCGGAGTGCTGCACTAGTTCCCCCTTTGGGGGCGGAGGGGGCAAGATTGCGGTTGAAGCAACATCATAGCAATCAAAAAAATCACAGTTCAGACAATTTTAGGCAGGCTTTAATAGGTTATAATACCAACAAGGGTAAGGAATGTTAGCCAATGTATTGAACCCTTTAAGGGTTCAATTTTAATAGCTGTGGTTGGTATCCTCACGAAACATAGATAGAATAATATCTCTTTTTTAACGCACCAGCCCGGCCAACGCACCGCCATGGGTGAACCGTTGCAAGAAAGCAAATCCTGCAAATCCTTCCATCCTGTAAATCCTGATTCAGACAATACTCTCAGGCGCAGGACTCTGTCCTGTGTCGCCTTGTTACTAAACCTCGTGACTCGTCCTAAAATAACTTTACACTTTTGTTTACTAATCCTGTTAAAAATGTACACTTAAAATGTAGTTCTAAAATGGGTTTACATTTATGTTGCCGGAATTTAAGGCAAGCAGGCGCTGCGGGGGAGCATGCGGACCTGGATAATTCAGCCACGGCATCACTTTTGAAAATTGCTTATACATTTGTTTTTGAGGCAGCAGCGCCTGTTTCTGCATTTAATGAATCCCCCTGTCGACAGCAACACCAGCTCATCCTCCGTATGTAGTATAATATTATTTACATTCAAAAAGTCCACAAAAAAAGCCATAACTTCAATTTAATAATGATTTTAAATTTATGTTAAATTCACTCGAAATAAGGAACTTTAGGAATCTCAAAGAGCTAAGAATCAACTCTTTGGGGAGTGTTAATCTCTTTACCGGGAAAAACAATACTGGCAAATCCACATTACTGGAAGCTATAGCTTTATATGCAGTAAAAGGTGACTTGAATTTTCTATATCAATTATTAAATGAAAGAGGAGAAAATTACAAACAAAATGATGCAACTAAAGATGCAACAGAAGTAAATATTAAAGCTCTCTCATCCTTTTTTTCAAATAGAAATATTGGCTTCAAACAAATAGATTCCCTATCAGTAGGTATAATTGAAAATACACTTTTTGGAGAACAGCGTTCAAATGAAAATTTCGTTGCAATTCAATTTGTGAAATATTTTGATGAGGTAATAAACGAAGTTGAAAATGACATGAACCAGCCTTTAAGAAGAAAAAGGGTAATAATTGAAAATGAAGTTGACGGACTTCTGGCGGATTATAGGATTGGACTGGAAGTTCGGTCAGGCAGTAGTTCTTACATTTTCCCTTTGGACAGAGAGCGTCCGTACAGACTTTTATTAAGAACAATTGGTACTCCTGAGAATTACCAATTTATTAGAACAAAAAATATTGACAGGGAGATTAATGGAAAACTATGGGATAACATTACACTATCTGAAAAAGAAAATTATGTTATTGACGCTTTAAGAATAATAGAACCTTCTGTAGAGAGAATAGCATTTATTGAAGAAAGCCCAAGAGAAAGAACAGCAGTTGTAAAATTAAAATCAAATAGCACTGTTCTTCCCTTAAAGAGTATGGGAGACGGAATTAATAGAATCCTAACAATCATATTAGCCTTAGTTAATTCTGACAATGGGTTTTTATTAATTGATGAATTTGAGAATGGGCTTCACTATTCGGTTCAGGAAAAATTATGGAAAATCATCTTTGCCCTTTCTGAAAAATTAAATGTACAAGTTTTCGCAACCACACATAGCGAAGACTGCATCCTGGGTTTTGAGAATATTCTAAATGATAAAGAAACACAATTGGAAGGTAAATTAATACGTCTTGAACTTATTAGTGGTTATGTTCGACAAGTTGAATTTAATGCAGACGAGTTAAAAATCGCTAACGCTGAAAATATAGAAACACGTTAGTATGCGTAAGTTTAATAAGCAACTTTTGGTTGAAGGTAATGATGACATGCATGTAATAATGGCTCTTTGTCAAAAGTTTACGGTCAATGAAAATTTTGAAATTATTGATTGCAAGGGTATTGATAGACTTTTCACTCAAATTCCCATCAGACTCAAACAGTCAGGTTTTGAAACCTTGGGAATTATTATTGATGCAGATACAGAAATTAAAAGTAGGTGGTGTACGCTGAAGTCAATATTTTCAAAACAGGGAATTTCTTTACCAGATGAAATTCCAAATGACGGTTTAATTCTTACAACAAATAACGTTACCATTGGAGTTTGGATAATGCCCAATAATGACCTAAATGGAATGTTAGAGGATTTTATATCTTTTTTGATTCCGAAGGAAGACGAACTTTTGCCAGTTGCTACTCAAACATTAGAAGCTATTGAAAAAGAAAAATTAAATAAGTATATCCCTGCGCACAAATCGAAAGCCTTAATTCACTCTTGGTTATCATGGCAAGAAGACCCCGGCACTCCAATGGGATTGGCTATTACAAAGAAATTTTTAACCACTCAGGAAGAAATTTGCAAAAGACTAATTGCTTGGCTAAGTATAACATTTCAATAATTGAAAGTGCGACCGCACAACAAAAGTATTTACAAAAACAGAGCAGGTAAATGTAAAATCAGCTATGTGTAAGCATCGGCTCTGTTGCTTTAATACCATTTTCAATTTGTTACGTACTACACAAGCTCTCAATAGCTTGACAATATTTTTTTTAGCAGTTGAAATAATAGAGGGATTTACTTTTTGACAACAGCACTCAATGCGCTGCTAACCAAGCAAGGTATGTTGCTACTACTTATTGTTTAGTACCGGATGCGTACTTACAATTACAACATGCCGCTCCCATCGGGCTTTTAAATTGATTGATGACTATTGATATTCCACAGCTGTCATTAACATGTAGCCCCTGCAAGCATAGTCACCAAGTTAGGGTGAGGTACTAAAATATTGAAGAATGAACCTTTGCCGGTTTTCAGGCAGGTTTAGAAACAGCAGACAATTATTCGATATGCCATGTTCATTATTTTTTTTCTTATCTTAACGACCTTGCGCTTCAGGATTTTTAAAATGTGATGGATAGTTTATTGTCCTGAAGCCAATCCTTCAATCCTTTACATCCTGATTAAGACAATTTATTGCGCAACACCCCGGCCAACAAACAGCCTTTGGTGAACCATTGCCGAAATGTAAATCCTGACAATCCTGCAAATCCTTCCATCCTGTAAATCCTGATTCAGACAATATAATGCACAACGCTCCCGTCCAACGAACAGCCATCAATGAACTGTTGGCGAAATGCAAATCCTGCCAATCCTGTATTCCTTTACATCCTGATTAAGACAATTATCTTGCAAAAGCCGGCTGCCCAGTTAGCAAACACTTATCTTTAAAGCCTATATTATAATAGTATCCCCGATGCGGCAAGCCTCTTAAATAATTGCCGTAAAAGGGGAACAGGATGGAAGCCGGGCTTAGTTGAAAGGCATTTCAAAAAAGAAAAGGCTAAACCATTTACTTTTGGGGAATTACAATCTTGATTTAATAATTGATTTAGCCCGGAAGAGGCTTATTGAAATCTTAACCAAAACTATCAAAAACCAAGAGCTTGAATAACCTTATTGCAATCGTAAAAAAAGACAGGATTTTACAATTGATCCTTTTTGCCGGATTATTGATACAACTATTTACAGCTATTACAGCGCACGGATTTTTTCATCCGGATCAGCACTTTCAAATCCTGGAATTTTCTTCGTTACAATTACACAAAGAAAGTTACGCTCCAAAAATATGGGAGTACGCAAGTAAGATACGGCCATCGTTACAGGTTTACCTCTTTAGTGGTTATGAGCTGTTGTGCAGTGCCATCGGCATTACTGATCCTTTTAATCAGCTCACCATACTGAGAATTATGCAGGGACTAATTTTTCTGCTTGCATTCAACTGTATGGCCATTTGGTATTTTGGCAAGGGAGAAAAGAGCGTGCTTTATATTGTGTTGATATTGCTGAATTTTTCCTGGTTTTTACCATATAGCAGAACCATGTTCAGCTCAGAAATTACTGCCAGCCTGTTATTTTTTACCACGTTCTTTTATTTTCATCGCAAGGCTATTAATGAAAGTGTAGATACAAAATGCCTGCTGCTTACCGGGTTGCTGTTTGCCCTCAGTTTCTTTTTACGGTTTCAACTGGCGTTTGCCCTTGCGGGTTTGGGTTGCTGGTTACTGATAGAAAAAAAATACCAATGGATTGTTTATATAGCTGCCGGTTTTGTAACAGGCGTACTAATCAACCTGGCGCTCGACTATGGCTTTTACCAGCAGTTGGTATTTACACCTTACCTGTATTTTAAAGTAAACATACTGGAAGGTAAAGCTGCCTCATTTGGTGAACAGGGTTTTACTTATTATCCCACTGCACTCCTGTTGTTTTTAACCGTGCCGCCATTAAGTGCTGTGTTACTTTTTTATTATGGTAAGATAAGTTTTCAGCAGTTTAAAAACCCGCTCGTATTAACGGTGTTCTTTTTAATTGCAGGGCATTTTTTAATTGGTCATAAAGAAGAAAGGTTTATGTTTCCGGCTATTAATATCTTACCGTTTATTATCGGGTTTGGTCTGCCGGCAATATTGAAATCTTACCACAACAATAAAACCTGGCGGAACATCTTTAAACCGGTGATTATTTTTAGCGCTGTGCTCAATATCTTTCTGCTGATCGCCATCATTTTTATTCCTTACGGCCAAACAGTAACCTTTGCCAATAAACTTAATTACCAGTTTACAAATCAGCCAACCGATATTTATTGCCTGGCCCGAACACCGCTGGAAACAGAAAGTAATCTGCCCCTGATTTTTTACAGAAACAACAGCAGCGTTCGGTATGTAAAAATAAATACCAACGATAGTCTGCGTTACCTTAAGCCGGCGCCCGTGTGGCTTGCCGCAACTTACAACCAAATAAAACCGGATAAGAAAATGATTGACAGCCTGGGTTATAAACCGGTTGCATTTTCATCGCAGTGGCTATGGAATATAAATGTTTTTCTGGATGAGAAAAAGGTAAATACCATTAATGATATCTGGGTATTGTACAGGAAAAATTAACCCCTGTTGTTTCTCTATCAAAAAGTTTTAACAGTAAATTTTATCACATTTTTTTTAAGGCAAATAAAAGTACCCTGATATAAACAGGAATGTTAAGTTGGCTTATACTATTCATCAACAGTACAGGTTAGTGCCTGCCTGTTTTATAGTAATGTTAACCAAAGCCGGCACACAAATGCGTTGCATAAATTTCAGTCAACACCAACAGTAGGCTATGGGGGGCTTAAATGAACTTTAGTTTGATATTCTCCCATTACGCTACCATCTATTTGGCAACATAGCTTGCTATCATAGCATTAACGGTTTTAAGGTAATTATTGTATTGAGATGGAGCTGCGGTAAATGTAAGGATGTGTACTTTGCCTTTATAAACAATGTAGTATTGTTTCCATTGCAGTTTCTTATTAATCTGTTGACCTTTAAAAACGGTGTACCAGCTGTCTTTGCCGGCGATATTGCCTTTTTTACTTTGCAGCACCGTAAAGTTTTTTACTTTTTGCGGCAGGTAACCCTTTGAAAAAGTGGCGTATTGCTCGGCTGTATAACCCACCGTTGGCAGGTTTTCAATTACTACGTTCAGGTTTTCTGCAATCACATCCGCTGCATCATCTGCAGGTGCTTTTACAGTAAACTGTTTGGCATCCGATGACGGATCAAGCTCCCAGGTTGATGGATATTTAATGCTGTATGTTGATTTGGATAAAGTAGTGAGTTTTTGCGCAGACAGCGTTGCAGCGTAAGACAGGCAAAGGGAGAAGAGTATTTTTTTCATGATGAGGAGTTTTTAGAGAGTGACGACCGCTGACAGACTACCGACGACCGACTACCGACGACCGACGACCGACGACCGACGACCGACAGCCGACCACCGACCACTGACTACCGAAAGCCGACTGCCGATGACCGATTGCTGACTGCCGACAAACTTACGATACAAAGGCGATATATGGATGACTGACATACGAGGAATTGTTGTGGAGCAAACGCCAGCAAACTAACAGCAACAAACCACCTACTATAATCATTTAATGACTATCCGCAATTAGGAGCAACTTCGTTAAAAAAACTGCAGAGCTGTAGGCTCGCTTCTGTTTTGTAATCCCGCCTGAGGCGGGAGATTTTAATCCCTGCCTGTACGGGCAGGCGTTGTGCTTTAAGACACAAGCTATTTGAGAGCCGTAGGCTCGGCACATATTACTTTGTCTTTAAGTACACCTGGATGTTTTTAACTAACTGTTACCGCTCTTTTATTTGGGCCGAACCGACGGTTCTTATTAGATTATCTGCTACTTCATCAACGCCTGCCCGTACAGGCGGGGGTTGAAACTCGTGGTTACAATATTAACCGAAGCTACGCCTCTTAGCGCCTAATTGCGGATAGCCATTAATCATTCTAATGCCCCACGTGCATATCTTCCAGGGCAATGCCCTTGGTTTCGGGCATCAGGAACCGAACGTAGAGCAATTGACAAACCATCATGATGGTGAAAAATAAAAAGATGGGGCCGCCGCCAAATTTACCTGCTGCAATGGGGAATATATTGGCAACAATGGCTGCAAAAACCCAATGCGTTAATCCACCAAAACTTTGTCCCGAGGCCCTAACTTCGTTGGGGAATATTTCGCCGACAAAAACCCAGATAACAGTCCCCTGCCCTATTGCGTGTGCAGCGATGAATGCAAATACAAAAAACGTCATCCCATCAAAAGATTCCCGGTAAAATGCAAGGGCAATTAACCCCAGCGAAACGATGTAGCCTACAGAACCAATGTACATTAATGCACGGCGGCCAAAGCGGTCTATCAGGGACAGACCTGCCATGGTAAAAACTAAATTTACCACACCAATACCGGTAGATGAAAGCAGGGCAGCAGATTTACCGAGACCCGTCATTTCAAAAACTCTTGGTGCGTAATAAATGATTGCATTGATGCCAGATGCCTGGTTGAAAAATGCCAATAAAAAAGCCAGCATAATTGGTGTGCGGTATTTGGACGAAAAAAATGCAACGGCCTTTTTAGCGCCTGCTTCATTCTTTGACTTTATAATATTGGCAAGGGTTGTATCCGCAATGGCAGGATCAATTTGCCGGAGCACCTGTAAAGCTTTTTCGGTATCGTTTTTCTTATTTACCAGCCAACGGGGGCTCTCGGAAATAAGCGTTGTTAAAAAAGTAAAGATGAGCGATGGTATGCCCACAACGCCCAGCATCCAGCGCCAGTCACTATCGCCGCTGATGATTCGCTGAAAAAAATAATTGGAAACATATGCCACCAGAATTCCAAACACAATATTAAACTGGAACAATGCTACCAGGAAACCTCTTTTTTTAGGCGGCGCAATTTCAGAAATGTACAAAGGCGAAATAACGGAAGATGCACCAATGCTAAAGCCACCCATCAGGCGGAAGATCATAAATGTGTACACATCCTGAGCTAAGGCAGAGCCAAGTGCGGAAATAAAGAAGAACAGCCCTACCCAAAACAAACTTTTTTTTCTGCCCAATGCATCGGCAAAGTAACCTCCAAAAGCAGCGCCAACAACCGTTCCATACAAGGCAATGGAAATTGCCAACCCATGCATACCATCGCTTAAATGCCAGAGCTGCTGAATGGTTTGCTCTGCGCCGGATATAACGGCTACGTCCAGCCCAAAAAGAAATCCTCCCAATGCCACGGTGAGTGACCAAAGGAGAAGTTTGTGTTTTGCCATAAGTTATGTTGGTTGGTTTAAGGGTTTATTTTATTGTTGTGTAAGATAGCATTTTTTTAAAGTGGAAGGTATTGGCTACTTATTATTTAGTGGTGCTGTTACAAAGCTAGTTTTGTTACAGTTGAACAATTATTGGGTAGAGAGCAATAGTCGTTTGTTTCAGTGATGTTTCGTAGGAACGCATAGTGCTATGTAATGGTAAAACAAGAAGTAAACTTTTAATAGGATTATTTAAATAAAATAGAGTCAACTTTTTTCAGGAAGATATATTTTAAAATACCATTAGTAATGGTTAGACACAGGACAGAGTCCGACGCCTAACGGACGGAGTCGATAGCTATCGGCTTAGGTGCCTGGCAAGATTTTGTTCCAGCGGAACAGTTGGTGGGTAGAGAGCAATGATCTTTTATTTCATTAGCGTTCCATAGGAACGCATGGTGCTATGTATCGGAAACTGAAGAGTAATAGTAGTGAATTAGTGATGAAAACATTGTTTAACTATACCAATTTTAAAAGCTTGAAAAATGCAATGTTAAAACTCTTATTCAGCAGGTTTAGTAACGTGTTGACACCGGACAGAGTCCGGCGCCTAATGGAGATTCCTGCGCCTGATAAGAGACTTTTTGTCTTAAAACCTTACTAGCATTGTTGATTAAAAATAGCCGACCTTATTCCCTTATTTTGAGTGCATGTATTATCGCTGTTTAATTTATTAATAATAAGGTATAACCATTAGACTGATTTCGTTTATACTAAGGTTTGTGTATAAAACATGCAAAGATCTTGCTTACTGTTTTATCCCTTGCGTAGAATAAAATTATAGGGTTAGGCACATGCTTCGCAAACGAATACTGCTGCGGCCTCGAATAAAAAGTGCTAGAAAATTTCAACAGAACCCGTTAAGAAATCAAGGTTGCTTGAGCCGGGCAGAAACTTCAAAGTGACTTACTACTTGCGGCGAGTTCCTTGATTTTAGGATTCTGTTGAAATTTTCAGCCTTTTTATTCGCAGCCTTGATTTTTTTTGTTACTTTTTTGCATCAAGGCAAAAAAGTAAATAGAGTCTAACTCAATACCGACAAGGCTTTGCGAACTAAGGGCTTAAACCTATAAAATTATTTATAGTTATTGATTCAACTTGGAGCTTTGATTTATTTTGATCAATAAAGAACAAAAAGTAAAAGTGAGATTATAAATGCTTTTTACTAAAAAGCATTTATAACAAAATCATATTTACAACGATGATGTAATGAAAAACAGAAGCTTGTTCAAATAAATTTCAAAAAAAAAACCACCCACTTACAATTAAAGTTTACAGCTTTAAAAAAAGGTGTAAACTTTAGAACCGAATATTTTCAAAGCGAAAAAAGACATTAATTCATCATCTTTCATTTACCATTATCGCTTTAGTTTTTTACCGATGGGCCACTAAAAAAGCAATTGTTATAGGTGGCTTCGCCGGTAAACTTCATGGCATCTTTTAACCCGTAATACCGGAAGGTGCAATTGTTAAATGCCACTTTGCTGTTGTTGGCATAAAACAGGTTTTGTCTGCCTACAACCTGTGGCAACACAAAATGAAAAGTGCAATTGTCAACCGAAGTGGGTATTTGGCTGGTGATGCTGCCAATGCTGGCAATACTTTCTGCAAACAAATTGCTGATATGTGTAGCATACCAACCAATTTGTGTAATATCAAAAAGGCGGATACACCTGCCCGCTACATTACCGCCATCAATGGTATATTGTCCGGCCTGCGACTTACCGTAGCGCCCGATTGAGAATAAAGTGTGTATGCTTCCCCAGGAATAAATACCCCGGATTACGTTTCCTTTTTCCTGTGCCTGCCCGGTGGCAAAACCTATCCGGGCATCGCCACAACGAATGTTTTGAAACACCAAAATATCGGCATTGAAAGTTTTACCGTTGGGGCTTATTAAATAGTCGATAGAGAAATTACTCACATTGATATCATGGATAGAAAGTCCGGTGGAACCGCCGCTGTTTTTAGTTGCATCATAATCAATTACAAGGCCGGCATAGGTTTCGCTGCATTTATTATTGGCATCCTTATATTTTTCAAAGGGAATGTTGAAGTACGAACTATCATTGCCACCCGGTGATTTAAATTTTCCGGTGATGATAAGGTTGTTTATTTCTGTGCCTTTGTTCAACTGCAGCCCGAGTGCAAAACCACTAACAGCAGTGTATTGCAGCGTGGTTCCATTGCAACAATCCCAAAAGGAAGCCTCGCCATAAATATGGATGGTAATGCCTGCATAATTGCCTTTGTAAACAGATTGCACTATCAACGGCCTTCCAAATGGGTAAATGCCTTTAGGTATAAAAAAGTTGCGGAGTGTTTGTGGATTTTCCAACACCGTGTTGATGCCTTTTTGCAGCGCCCCTGCATTGTCTGCCTGCCTGCCGGCACCATACCACCTGGCACTAAAATCTTTTCCATAAGTACCTTCGGGATAGAGTGTGATAGTAGTATCAAAAATCCATTGGCCCATTGCAGCATCAATGATTCCGCCTTTAATAGTTCCCTTTCCGCTGATATGCCCCCTGCTGCCAAAATGCAGGATGGTGCCGGGTTCTATCGACCAAAGCTTATTAACTACTGTATCTTTATTTATAAAAATATCCTGTGCCGTTGCGGAAACCGCCAATAACATATATAAGAGAAAGCTGCAATTTTTTTTCATCAATCTGTTTTTCCAATAAAAAAATCCAGTTGCCTTCCTGGTCTACATTTTAACTTTTACAGCCTGCTATCCCTTCATTCTATCAACACATTTTTCATCTTCACTATAAAAGAAAAATAGCTGAACGGATTACTTCGCTGCCCAATACTATTCTTTTAAAAACCATGCCAGCCTATAAAAAAAATCCCGGCTACGGAAGTAACCGGGAGGTATAAAAATTTTATAGAAATCGGGAAGGATATTAAAAAGTGAACCTTGCTGATAATCCAATACCAGAGGATTCAAATCCAACTTTTGAAATGATGTTCAATTCCGGTTTCCAATCTAGGGTAAGGTTTAGTGGAATTTCTTCAAATTTGTAATCGAGGCCAATGATACCAGCACCACCAATAGCTGTATTGCTGCCGGTAAATGCTACATAGCCACCAAAGCCTGCCAGCCATTGAAGATTTTTTACAGCTTCAATATCAAAATGCTTTTCATATAGGCCGCAAATACCGAGTCCGTTGTTAACACCAATGATGGCTTCGAGCGCAGTGTTCTCATTAATAAAATGTTTTACTGTAAAGCCGGCGGTAATATTTGCTGTGTTAGGGCCAAGCCTTACACCAACTGCTGAGTTGTAATTTTGGGCCTGCGTAAAAACTGCGGTAGCTACAAAAAGAGTAATTAAAAAAATGCTTTTTTTCATTAAAAAAAAATTTGGTGAATAATAAAAACGACGGGTAATAAAGTCTAAAACTATGCCATGCCATTTGGGTTATAAAAAAAATTGCGCTAAAATAATGATAAAATAAATAATGAATAAGTTAACGTTAAGGCGTTAATACGTTGAGTTATAAAAAACAAGGGTAATCAGTCTAAAAACGTGTTTGCCCTGTATCAAAAAATAAAAAATCTATCAGCCGATAAGCCGGATTCTGTCGTGGGCTACCATTTATCTGGCTGCAACATTACTGTTGCAATCTTGCTGCCTACCCTCCAACGCATTCCGGTAAAACCGAAAATCAGGCGAGCCGCCTTCAGGCGCTGGTGTACATGGCATTACAGCACACAAGGTTTACCCATCTTGTTAATTACTTAACCCGATCGTGAGCTCTTACCTCACATTTTCACCCTCATCCCGCCTTTGGCGGGACAGTTATTTTCTGTGGCACTAGCTGTATTGTTGTTGCCAGTGTTTCCACCGGCAATACAATCCCGGCGATTAACCGGTGTGTTGCCCTTTGCTGTCCGGACTTTCCTTTCCGACATTAAGCCGGAACGGTAGCCTGGCTGATAGAGATGCAAATATAATCATTGCAGTTCCACTAAGTGACAGAAAACCCTGCTAAGCTTCACCCCAACCTCCCGAAAAAAATCGGGACAGGCTCTCTGCAAAGGAGAGAGGCTACAACCCTCAACGAGTAGGTATTTTAGTATTATTGCACCATCTTAGTTTAGCTGAAGTGAAACATTATATTCAATAAATCGCTGCCGGATTCAAACGCAAAAGAAAGCTATTATTCAGTTACGGTTACTTCATCGTAGAAGCCCATTTTTACAAATTTATCGATGCGTTGTTTACATCTTTCCTTATCGGGTATTGCTTTTAATTCTTTGATGACCGGCTTTAAAAATTGCTTTAACATTTCCGCAGCTTCGTCATAGTCCCAATGTGCACCGCCCAATGGTTCAGGTATAATGCCATCAACCAATCCAAAGTTGAGCATATCGGTAGGGGTTAATTTAAGTTGCTCTGCTGCCAGTTCTTTTTTATCCCAGCTACGCCACAGAATGCTGCTGCAGCTTTCCGGCGATATAACGGTGTACCAGGTATTTTCCATCATAAAAACCCTGTCGCCTACCCCGATACCCAAGGCACCGCCACTAGCGCCTTCGCCAATAATGACACAAATAACCGGCACAGTTAAACGCATCATTTCATAGATGTTTCTTGCAATTGCTTCACCCTGTCCACGTTCCTCTGCGCCCATACCCGGATAGGCGCCCGGTGTATCAATTAAAGTGATAATTGGTTTATTGAATTTTTCAGCCAGTTTCATTAACCGAAGTGCTTTGCGGTATCCTTCAGGATTGGCCATTCCAAAATTCCGCAGCTGGCGCATTTTTGTATTGATCCCTTTTTGCTGACCAATAATCATAACAGTTTCACCATCAAGTTGTGCAAAACCGCCAATCATTGCCATATCATCTTTAAAATTTCTGTCGCCATGTAATTCTACATAATTGGTACACATTTTATTGATGTACTTTAATGTATAGGGCCTGTCCGGATGACGGCTTAACTGCACTCTTTGCCAGGGCGTAAGACTTTGATTGATCTCTTTTTTTATCTCTGCAATGCGTTGCTCCAATGATGCGATAGCAGGGCCCATATCAGTCTTGCTTTTTTCAGCAGAAGTCTTTAAAATCTCAACCTGATCATATAAATCTTTGATGGGTTTTTCAAAATCAAGAAACTGTCGGTTTTTTAATTCAGGCATAAAGAATTTTTTTTAAGTTTACACTCATTCATTAATGTGGGTGTAAAAGTAAGTATTTCATTTTTTTTTGTAAAAGTTTTTGGTTGAGAAAATTGAAATCCTATCTTTGCACTCCCGAAAAAAAGAACGAAGTTTTATTAGAGGGAAAAGTTCTAGGGTTGGTAGTTCAGTTGGTTAGAATGCTGCCCTGTCACGGCAGAGGTCGCGGGTTCGAGTCCCGTCCAGCCCGCTTTTAAAGTTAAAACCCGCTCTTGCAGCGGGTTTTTCTATTTTATCCTATTTGCTATTCCACTACAAGGCAACAAGTACCTACATCTTACCATATAGTATTTGTTTTACTAAGCTAGCCTGTTGCATTTAAGTTGGCTTTTTCACTTTATAATCATACAATTTTTCGAACCGGTGCAGAAACTCTAATATGAAATGAGCAAACTGCTTTAATTGCTAATATGCTAATCGTTGATTACCGAAACTAAAATGCAAAAATCCTAAAACGATAAAAGCAGCTTTGACGAGCATTGGCAGGTGAGTTTAAATAAGTGGTTTCCGGTGGGCATTGAAACACCGGCCACGGTATTGTTGAAAGTATCACGTAAAAAAATCAATGCTGGCACCACCGAAATGAGGGAGCATAAAGATTATAGCTAAATTTACAACCCCGGCATCTTGCAGGGCTATTTACATCGCACAAAAATTTGATGACGCCGTTAATTCAATTTACAGATAAAGGATTGTACTGCCCCGCAGGCAATTTCTACATAGATCCATGGAAGCCCGTGGACAAAGCCATTATAACGCACGGCCACAGCGACCATGCCCGTGCAGGAAGTAAAAAATATCTCTGCCATGCGCTTACAAAACCAATTTTACAATTGCGCCTCGGCGAAGGTGACTATGAAACAACAGAATGGGATGAAACACATTTTATCGATGGCGTAAAAGTTTCGCTTCATCCTGCCGGGCATATCATCGGCTCATCGCAGGTAAGAGTAGAGTACAAAGGAGATGTGTGGGTTTTTAGCGGCGATTATAAAACCGAAGACGATGGCATTAGCGGTGCATACGAACCGGTAAAGTGTAATACTTTTATTACCGAATCAACCTTTGGCCTGCCTATTTACAAATGGAAACCACAACAACAAATTTATGCAGCTATACAAAACTGGGTGTTGCAAAATAAGCAGGAGGACAAAACTTCCGTTTTATTTGCTTACAGTTTAGGGAAGGCACAAAGAGTATTGGATGCGTTAAAAGATATCACGGATACGGTGTATGTTCATGGCGCCATCTTTAATATGCAGCAGGTAATGGATGCACTCGGTTACAAATTTGTACAGGTAAAGCGGATAACACCGGAAACCACCAAACAGGAATTGAAAAATGCTATTGTAATTGCACCGCCTTCGGCAGATGGCACCCCATGGATGAAAAAACTTACTCCTTACCGTGGGGGTATATGCAGCGGCTGGATGCAGGTTAGGGGTAATCAACGACGGAGAAACGCCGATAAAGGTTTTGCCCTGAGTGACCATTGCGATTGGGATGGCCTTTTAAATTCAGTAAAGGCAACAGGGGCAGAAAAAGTTTTTGTTACACATGGCTTTCAGGCTGTTTTTAGTAAATACCTCAATGAAAAGGGAATAGCCGCTGAGGAGGTAAAAACCCAATATGGTAATGACGAAGAAGATACCGCTACAGAAAATAAAATTGAATTGTTATGAAAGCATTTGCTCAACTGGTAGATGCTTTAAGTGCCACTACCAAAACCAATGAAAAGATAGCGGCACTGGAACATTATTTTTTAGTGGCCGATGATAAAGATAAAGTTTGGGTGATTGCATTGTTCAGCGGCCGCAGACCAAAACGAACCATATCATCTACTTTGCTAAAAGACTGGTGCAGTGAATTTTGTTCCATCCCATTGTGGCTGCTAAACGAATGTTATCACACAGCGGGCGACTTATCTGAAACCATCGCTTTGCTGGTGGAAGCAAGTAACACAACCATCGGAATTCCACAGGAGCATCCGCTGCACTTTTACATTGAGCAATTTGTTTCACTGGAAAAAGCAACTGAAGAAGAGAAAAAGAATTTTATGCTGCGAGGCTGGGCACAACTGGAAAGTACAACCGAAAAATTTGTTTTCAATAAATTATTAAGCGGCTCATTTCGTATTGGGGTTTCGCAACAACTGATGGTAAATGCCTTAGCCAAAGTTTCGGGTGCCGCACCGTCGGTAGTTGCCCACCGCATCAGCGGCAAATGGAATCCTGCCACTATCAGCTTCAACGAATTACTAAGCGATGAAAATAATGTGGCTGACATCTCTAAACCTTACCCGTTTTATCTTGCGTACCCACTTGAAGATGCAGTGGATACATTAGGTAGTATTGATGATTGGCAGGTGGAGTGGAAATGGGATGGTATTCGTGGACAGGTTATAAAAAGAAACAACAATTTATTTGTATGGAGCCGGGGCGAAGAATTGATGACAGATAAATTTCCTGAATACAGCTTGTTCCAGGATGCATTGCCAAATGGTACGGTACTGGATGGCGAAATTATTGTGGCAGATGGGGCAACGCCATTACCCTTTGCATTGATGCAAACCCGTATTGGCCGAAAAAATATCAGCAAAAAAATAATGGAGGATTCGCCGGTAAGTTTTTTTGCGTATGATATATTGGAATACGAAGGTGTGGATTGTAGAAATATTCCATTGCAACAAAGAAGACAACAATTAGAGCAGATAGTAGCAGCAGCCGCTACTGATAAAATGCAGCTTTCTCCTTTAATACAATGTGCCAATTGGAATGAACTGGCAATACTACGTCAGCAAAGCAGGGAACACTATGCAGAAGGTTTTATGCTGAAAAGAAAAAACAGCATGTATCAAACAGGAAGAAAAAGGGGTGATTGGTGGAAATGGAAAATTGAACCTTTAACCATTGATGCCGTTATGATTTATGCCCAAAAAGGAAGTGGTAGAAGAAGTAATTTATATACTGATTACACTTTTGCTGTAAGGGATGCGGATAAGTTGGTGCCATTTACCAAAGCTTACAGCGGCCTTACAGATAAAGAATTTGCACAGGTAGATGCATTTGTAAAACGCAATGCGATAGAAAAATTTGGTCCGGTAAGAACAGTAAAACCGGAGCTTGTTTTTGAAATTGCTTTTGAAGGTATCGCTGCCAGCAAACGACATAAAAGCGGTGTGGCACTTCGGTTTCCAAGAATGAGCCGTTGGCGGCAGGATAAAAAGGCGGATGAAATAAATACGCTGGATGACTTAAAAAAAATGCTGGAAGTATATGGCAAATAAATTTAAACAATAAACTTGATAATACTCAATCACTCATCATGCGTTTAAGAACATTCGAATCTTTCTGGTTGCTAAAAAACGGACTGCTTTACACCTACCCTATGCTGCAAAAAAATATTGTAACAGACATTGCCGTTGTGGGTGGAGGAATAACGGGGGCATTAATCAGCCACGCATTAATGCAACATGGATATAAGGTTACTTTGATTGACAGACGAGATATTGGGCAGGGAAGTACAAGCGCCACCACCAGTATGCTGCAATATGAAATTGATGAAAAATTAATTGATCTGTCAGAAAAAATTGGTGAAGGAGGTGCGGCCTTTTGTTATAAAGCAGGTATTACCGCAATAAAGGAGCTGCAGACGCTGGTGAAACAAACTAAAATTGACTGCGGTTTTAAAATGAAAAAAAGTTTGTATACAGCTCATAATAAAAGTGCAGCAACAAAATTGAAAAGAGAATATGAACTGCGTAATAAATATAAACTGGGCGTTACCTGGCTTAGTGCTGCACAGGTAAAAAAAGAATATGGTATTATAAGCCATGGAGCCATACTCAGTAATACTGCCGGCAGTGTAGATGCTTATAAACTGGCGCACGAACTGATAGCCCTGAATGTAAAAAAAGGGATGCAGGTGTATGACCAAACAGAAATTAAAACTTTCAATACAAAGGGTACAAAACCTACAATTATTACTGAAAACGGCCGTAAAATTACCTGTAACAAAATTATATTTTGCAATGGGTTTGAAGGCACTTTACTTTTGAAAGAGAAGATAGCAAAACTTATCTATACCTATGCTACTGTAAGTGAGCAACAGGTAACTATTCCAAAAAAACTAGATGATATTTTGGTATGGGATACCAATGACCCTTATCTATACATGCGAACGACCGACGATGGAAGAATACTCGTGGGTGGGGAAGACGATGACTATAAGGATACCATCATGCAGCAAGACATCAAAGAAAAGAAATCATTATTGCTGCAGAAAAAGTTAAAAAAGTTAATGCCCACGCTAAACTTTATTGAAGACATTAGCTGGGGTGGTGTATTTGGTACTACCAAAGATGGTTTGCCCTATATTGGCCCATCACCGGAATTTAAAAACTGTTTGTTTGTATTGGGCTTTGGTGGTAATGGTATCAGCTTTTCTGCCCAGGGCATGAAAATAATTCCTGACCTGCTGGCGGGAGTAGAAAATACGCTGCAACATTATTACCGCTTTGGCAGATAAGAAAACATAAATCATTCAATACCTTTTTTTTACTCCGTATCCTTCGGGGATACCGGCTTCTAAAATATACTTCCATTTTTTGCAAAACCAAAACGGGCAAACCATTGCGTTAACTCTTGAGTGAGGCCAATTAGAATTGGACAAATATTGCAATGGTGAATGGGAAAGAAATGTTTTCAATCAAGTACATGTCTTTACAGCTGGGGTTTTCCTGCGGTAGTTTTATTTATTCGCCACTACGTTCAGGTAGAAATCAAGATAGCCGTTACAATCGGATTTAAACTTTCCTTTATTATAATTCAAATAAAACAAGGCATCTAAAATATAAGTTGAAAAATTTAATACTATCATTTTGCGAAAAACTTTGGCATGTTTATTACAAACAAATACTACGACGAAGACGAGGCAAAAAATCGATCTCCTTTAAATTTTTATGATCGTATCATCACATCAGAAAGGCTGGAAAATTATTACACAGCGTTCGCATGGATTGCTGGCTGCAATGTTAGCCTATCAATATGATATTGATTTACCTGTAGAAATTATGGTTCCTGCACTCGTTGCAATTGCAGAGCATGATGATGGCGTAAATGAAACGCTGGCAGACAGCAACCTTACAGATGCCGGTGCACCGAGAAGCTTTATAGTGGCAGACGGCAATACTACAACCGATTTAACCCCAATGATGAGCCTGATGGAAATTGGAAGCTCCAAAAGCCAGCTGAATGGTTTGCTTACTTCTCTTCATATAAAATTTTTATACGATGGGGATAAACGAAAATCGGATAAAGGGCTGGATACTTTTTTAAAGGAGCAGGAAAAATACCGAACAACTGTTTTAAAAAATCTAAACATTAATAAAAAATATGCTGATAGGTTATACAGGTTTTTAGAGTGGAGTGATGCATTTTCGCTATTAGTCTGTTTGGATAAAATACAAGCCGAGGGAAGAAAGATGGAGATTTCTAAAAGTCCCGATGGAGATATGAGCAGGGTACACTACAAACCAAATAAAAACATTTGTGTAGAACCATGGCCATTTAAGAACAATTCATTTAATGTGTTTTATGAATACAAAATTTTAGAGCAATTACAATTTAAATCAATAGAAAATTTCAATGACGTTTACAAAGCAGCCAAAGTAGAACAAGCCGTATTTACCTTTTCCAAATAGGTATCGGGTGCAACGTAAACAGGTATCAATTGAACATAGATTACTCGTTCAGCAACAGGCTGAACAATTTTCTTTTTATTTCAACTTAACTTTAAAAGTCTTTTAATACTATTTATTTAAGGGATTCATAAACCAAACCGCCTGAACAAATAAAGAGTTGTGAGTTACAAACAGAATTAGCTGTAATCTGTACAAATCAAATCAGCATTGTTGTTTAAACGGGGGGGTACTATTATCGTAAGTGGCTTTTAAGGCCCATAGATAATTGCTACTTTTATAAATAGCAGATTTTTTGCTTAAAAATATTTTATCGGAAATAACAGGATACTGTTAATAAAAAGTATTATTCCATCTTGGTTTGCCCATAAGATGAGAAATCATAAAGGCGGTAAGAATTTGATAAGAAAATTTCGTCAAAATATTTTCTAAACCTATTTTTTAAAGAAATTTCATGCAGCGTATTGTACCCAAAATATTCAGCCTTCTCTATTTTGAATTTTATCAGTACTGCCTGGATACTGTTTATTTCGGCATCATCCATATCATCAAAGGTATCAACAACAGAAGCTTTTCCTGTAATGTACAAACGGTAATCTCTTCCCTTTTGATAATAATTGAGGCAGGCAAAAAAATCTTTCGTAAGGCTTTTTATGCATTCTGCTTTGCATGAAGTAAAGAACCATATCGTTCCATCACTATCAGTTTTTATGGTTTTAATTATATTATTAAACAGGCAAAATTCAGGCTCCAAATCGCTGCTAAACAGCGCATATCCAATCTCATTTATCTTACTTGAAATAAAATCAATTTCTGAATCTTTTACTGCCATGATTAAAATTTAAAAATATAAAGGCAAAAGCTGTACCCTTTATGATAGCGCATCCTTTTATTATTACCAGATAAATATTGTTGAATTATTTCCTCAAGTTGTGTAATTAATATAGCTGATAAACCCTATATAAAAGAAGGCATAAATATTTCTATTAAAAAAAGTAAGTAATTAATATGTATGCAGAAAGCAAACCCAAAAAAGAATCTTCGCAAGCCACAACAGCAAAGCAGGCCGGGATTAGAGTCTAAAATGATTCCTCAACCCAAAACAGCTCCAACGATGCAACCAGGCGGGGGAAACTTGATAACAACATCGCTTTCATTACAGGCGGAGATAGTGGAATAGGAAAGGCTGTAGCATTGTTATTTGCAAAGGAAGGTGCTGATATTGTAATTG
>Ga0163154_10003951_pt1 | contig 19976 bp, 20 predicted proteins | sample OliLakLV19MP9P1_FD_148649 | JGI IMG/M metagenome (GOLD analysis project Ga0163154, IMG submission 148649) | Freshwater microbial mat bacterial communities from Lake Vanda, McMurdo Dry Valleys, Antarctica - Oligotrophic Lake LV.19.MP9.P1 | ecosystem: Environmental > Aquatic > Freshwater > Lake >...
CGCTCGGGCTCGTCAGCACGCACGTCGATTCGTTGACGCGTACGTCGTGCTCGCGTCGAGCTCGCGTCGTGCTCGCGTCGAGCTCGCGTCGAGCTCGCGTCGTGCTCGTCGGTGCGCATCGAAACGCGTCGTCGCGCGAAAGGCCGTCCTGACGAGCCGCGAGCGAAGCGACCGGCGGATGCTCATCGACGTCGCAGCATCCGGCTTCGCGCCTCCGGGCTGTACTTGGTGGCTGTCCCCATTTTTTCACGAGAGATGCCACGGTCCGATCGGCTCGGACCACGGATCGCAGTCGCCCCCCGCGACATGGGCCCAGTGCCACGTCTTGATCCAGCCGCATTTGGCCAGCACCGGCTCGCCGCAGGTTGGACAGGTCCCCTTGGCGCTTGGTGATGGTTGCACGTTGCTGCCGTTGACCGAGGCGAACAGCATCCGCACGCCTCCGCTGCTCCCGTTGTCAGGCAGGTGGGTCACTGGACCGATTATCGCCGTAACCCGAGCCTGGAAGCAGCGTTCCGGTCCACGCGAGGCGTCCCGCCGTCGGTGTGCGTCCGCGCGCCGTCGAGCCCCGTCGCCTCCGCTCTACTTGAACGGAACGGTGCAACCGCGCTGACCTTCTGGTGAACGCAGAACGCCCGCGAGGCAACTCGTGGGCGTTCGCTTTTGACCGCGAGTCTTCTTCAGGGTTCATGGTCGGTCAAGCCGAGGGTGGCATGCAGCGTGCGGCGATACACCCCCTCGAACATTTGGCCGAGCTGGTGCTCGGCGGTCCAAGGGGGGACGCCAGCCAACGCCGTGAACGGGATGCCATTCGGGACAGCCATCGGTATTCACGCGCTCCTCGCTCTGCAGCCGCACATTCCATCGCTTGGCCATGACGATCCTCCATGATCGCGGGCGCAATGCTCGTGAGGAAGATTCGGCAGCGAATCACGATCATCCGCAGAATCGGGTGCAATGCTGCATCAGGTTCGCTCGTCGCCCTTGGCGTGCGCCATGAGGGGGTAGACCACGCCGGCGAGCTCAGCCCCGACGAGGGGGGCGACCCAGAAGAGCCAGAGTTGGCCCATCGCCGCGACGCCGGCGAAGAGAGCGGGAGCTGTGCTGCGCGCGGGGTTTACCGAGAGGTTGGTGACCGGGATGCCGATGAGGTGGATGAGGGTCAGGCCGAGTCCGATGGCGATGGGTGCGAAGCCGGCGGGCGCCCGCTTGTCGGTGGCGCCGAGGATGATGAGGAGGAAGAAGAAGGTGAGCACGATCTCGGCGACGAGCGCGGCGAACATGGTGTAGCCGCCGGGCGAGCGTTCGCCGAAGCCGTTGCTCGCGAAGCCGCTGGCGACGGCGTCGAAGCCGTCCTGGCCCGAGGCGATGGACATAGAGGACCGCGGCACCGGCGATGCCACCAACGAGCTGGGCGATGACGTAGGCGGGGAGTTCACGCGCGGGGAAGCGTTTGGCGACGACGAGCCCGAGCGAGACGGCGGGGTTGAGGTGGCAGCCCGAGATGTGGCCGATGGCGTAAGCCATGGCCATGACGGTGAGGCCGAAGGCGAGCGCAACGCCGGCGAAGCCAATGCCGAGGTTGATGGGCGACGCCGAATCGGTCAGGAACAGCGCGGCGAGGACGGCCGAGCCGCAGCCTCCGAAGACGAGCCAGAAGGTTCCGAAGGCTTCGGCGAGAGCGCGGTTCATGAGTTTCATCGGGTGATCTCCTGTGGCCGTGTTCCCGCGATCGAACATCGGGAGCCGGCCGGCTGCGAGCGTGCACAGGCCTGCTGGCCTTTCCTTGGTACGCAGCCCGGAATCTATCTGAGTCTCACGGCGGCTGCCCGCCGCTGATTGGGCCGTCCGGAGCGGAGGGCCTGGCAGCAGCGATGGTCTCGGGCACCGGCGGGCAGTGACCCGGCGACGAGTGCGGTCGGACTGTCTTGTAGTGCTTGCGAGCGCGGCGCAGGGGCGTCGGGAGACCAGTGCGCCCCCCCGATTGGCTGTGACGCACACGGCACAATCAGATCTCTCTGTTTGAAACGGTTCCGATCGGGGAGCTTTGATGACGCTTCAGAGACCGTTGACCAGTGCCTCTGAATCACGGACAGTCCGGCAGATGAACAGCTTGCACGACCTGACAATCAAAGCCGGCCGACTTGAGGTCATCTGCGTACGAAACAGCGACGGAGTACGGTGCGTCCAGCACTCCTTGAACGGTTCGGTGAACCTTCACCGAACCACTGGTGAACGCAGAACTCCCGCGAGGTGACGCCCGGGCGTTCGCGTGTGTCCGCGAGATCTTCTCGGGGTTCCGACCCGGGCGTCGCGACCAGAGACTCGGGGCGAGCTTCTCGGGCGACGCCCAGCCGGGCCGAGGGGGCGGCCGCGAGGCGAAGGTGTCAGCGTTTCTCGGGCGACGTCGATTCGTGGACGCGTAGGAGTCTCTGCAAACACCCGAAACGCGTTGTGGACGCGGCGCACTTTCGCGGAGGACGCCCCCCCCACTTTCGTGGAGACATCGCGGACTCGCCACCGACTTCCGCAGTTCGATCGTCTATCGTGCGAGCCCCATGAGTTTTCGGCGGAAACTTCGCTCTCAGCAGCACCATGCAGCCCATCAGGGCGCTCGCGTGCATGCGCCGCCGCCGGAGCACCCGCTCATTCCGCAGGGTGAACCGGAACTCATCGCCGAACCCACGGCACTCACCTCCTTTCTCGAGCATCTCCGGGAGATGGGCACGTTCGCTTTCGACACCGAGTTCATAGGTGAAAGCAACTACCAGCCTCGGACCTGTCTCATCCAACTCGCCACGTCCCGGCGGGTGGCGCTGGTCGACCCGCTTCGGCTCGGCGACGTGACCGAGGTCTGGGAGGTCGTGGGCGATCCGTCGGTGACCACGATCGTCCATGCCGGTGCCTCCGACCTTTCTCCGGTGCGCCGACATCTCGGCCGCGATCCTGCCAACCTCATCGATGTGCAGGTGGCCGCGGGGTTCGCTGGAATGCCCTATCCCTCCTCGTTGGCAAATCTGGTCGAGCGGTTCGCCGGACACGGTCTCGCAAAGGGCCACACCTTCACCGACTGGGACGCGCGACCGCTCAGCGCATCGCAACTTCTCTACGCCGCGGACGACGTGCGCTTCCTGCCGCTGGTGTGGGACGTGCTGCGCGAGGAACTCGTTGGTCGCGGGCGGGTTCGCTGGGCGGAGGTCGAGTCGAATGGGCGACTGGATGATCCGCACGTCTTCGATCCGGTGGCGCAGGCGCGACGGGCCGCGCGCGGCTACGAGTTGAACAGCTCCCAGGAGACTCTGCTCCGGGCGCTGTGCATCGCTCGCGACGCCATCGCCCGCCAGGAGAACCTCCCCCACCGAACCACGATCCCCGACGGCTCGCTGCTCGAGATTCTGCGAGATCTGCCGCAGACGCGGCTTCAACTCGTCGACGTGCGCGGAATGCCTCGGCCAATCGTGGCCCGACATGGCGACATGCTGCTCAAGGTGCTGGCCGACAATCCCACCGAGCGGACCACCTGGTTCACCGGCGGGAAGCGCCATGACCACGACTCCGGAACTCGGGCTGTGGTGGACGCCATGCTGGCCGAGTCGCTGCGGGCCTGCGAGGAACTCGGGATTGCCCACATGCTCGCCGTCACCCGCGCTGAACTGACCCGCTACGCGGCCCGCTCGAGGAACCTTCGCGCCGAGGGCATCGAGCCGCCTCCGCTCTTCGCGGAGCCGAACTGGCGACGCGAGGCATTCGGCGGACGAATCGAGAGCGCCGCCCAGATCACACCTGCTCAGCCGGGGCTCGAGCTCGGGTGACCGATGAGTTGAGGCGCGATCAGTTCGCTCGTCGCTTCACGGCGGGCAGCAGTACGGCGCAGCGCACGGTCGGCGCGTTCTCGTCAAATGGCCGTGGCAGACCACAGCGCGGACAGATCCCGCGCTTCACCCGCAGCCTCGAGTGGGGAAGGGTCTCAGTCATGAAGAGGGACCCAAGGTAAGTCGCAATAATGATTGAGACCGGAACCCGCGATCAGTCTCTTCGAGCGACCGGGGCCGATTCGTTTTTCCATACCTGACACCAGCCCCGGAAGGAGTTACGCATGTCACGGACAGATTTCTGTCGCGGGGCTGTCGTTCGCTTGTTCCGTATCGGAGCACTCGCCGCGGCCATGGGAGCACTCGCACTCGCGCTCGCAGCCGATGCCGGACCGCCGATCGATCCTGGACGGTTCGACCACGGATCGTGGAGCGATCTCGCTGGCGGCATGTCGGGGCCGAACCTCTTTCAAGTGAGCGTTCGGGCCTTGGCCTCATTTGACGACGGATGGGGAGACGGACCGGTGCTCTATGCCGGGGGCTACTTCACATCCGCAGGCGGGGTCGACGCACAGTCGCTGGCGCGCTGGGACGGTCGGGCGTGGCAGAGTCTTGGCGAGGTCGTGTTCAACACATCCCCGGGGCTGGTCGAGTCGATGGTCGTCTGGGCCCGACCCAACGACACGCCGGTTCTGGTCGTCGGAGGCAGTTTCACCAGTGTTGACGGAGTGCCTGCGAAGAGCGTCGCCATGTGGGACGGTGCGGCCTGGTCCGCGATGGGTGACGGACTCGCATTTGGCAGCAACGTGGTCACCGACCTTTCGGTCTTCGATGATGGGACGGGGCCCGCGGTGCACGCGGTGGGCAGCTTTGTCGCCAGTGGCCGCACGGTGGTCGGCCCCGGCGTCGCCCGGTTCGACGGTCGGGCGTGGTCGTCGGTCGGTCCGCAGATCACAGGTGATCCGCTGACACCGCGGATTGCATTCTTCGATCCGGGAGACGGAGCGGGCACGCGTCTGGTGGTAGGCGGAACCAATCTCAAGTCGAATCGCGAGCCGCTGGGCGGCCTGGCCTGGCTTGATGGGCGGCGCGGTTGGACGCCACTTCCCGGGGTTCTCGTTGGCGCCACTGACGGCTTCGTCAACGATCTCGACAGCGCGGTCTGGCAAGGTCGCTCGACGCTCTTCGCGGCGGGCGGGCTCTATCTCGATGGCATGTCGGGGCGTGTTCCCGTGGTGGCGTTGAGCGACGGCGCGTGGACTCGACCGGGCGGCGGAGTGGCCGACCGCGAAGCCTCGATGGTCACGGGGATCTCGGTGGAGGTGCTCGCCGACGGCGACGAGCCTGCGGTCTACCTGGGAGGCCTCTTCGATATCGCTGGCGGAACACCCGTCCGCGGCGTGGCCCGTTGGAACGGAGCGTTCTGGCTGCCGCTGGCGGAAGGGATCTCATCGTCCGCGCCGGCCTCAACCGATGCGCAGTCCGACGCACTCCTGGGGGGACCGACAGCGCCGCTGGCCTTCGCACTTGATCCGACGGCCGACGGGTCCCAGGTCATCGTCGCTGGTCGGTTTCGATACGCCGGGGCCACGCCGGCGATAGGCATCGCTGCCTTCACCCCGCCGCTCGATCCTCGGCCCGGCCCCTTCGTGCATCGGGCCGCCCTCGAGATCGAGGTACTCGATGCTCCTGGAGAGTCGGCGCTCCGCTTCCGCGAGGACGACGCAACCGGGACCTATGTGCTGGCGACAAAGACGCGACTGATGACCGATGCTGGCGAGGTGGTGCTTGAGTCGCCTCTTGAAGGAGCCGCGGTCCAGATCGCCGACGCGAATCTGGATGGTGTGGTCTCCGGGCTCCTGACCTTCGGGCCTTCGTCCAATCTGGGCTTTCGATTCGATCGTGGAACCGGCCAATGGACCATCGCCGAGGGCGACGAAGGGCCCTGCAAAATCTGCGGGGCCAATGCCGTCGCTCCGAATGGGCTTGTCGTCGGCAGCACCTACGACGCGGCGCTCGGCGGCACTGTGGCGTTCATCGCCGACGCGGAGTCCGTCGAGGTCATCGCTTCGCCGCCGGGTGTCTCGATCGTCAGACCAAGCGATGTCAACGACGACGGTCTCGTGATCGGCCGCGCGTTTCTGTCGGGGGTCGGGTACAGGCCGTTTCTCGGCTTGGGATCAGCATTGCAGGTGCTTTCGACGCCGGAGGACGCCAGCAGTGTCCGAGCGATTCGAATCGCGCCGAATGGACTGATCCTGGGCAACGCCAAGTTCGCGGCGGTCTCATCCGAGCTCGCCCTGTCGTGGGCGCCCGATGGCACGACGTATGAGTTCCTGCTCCCCCTCGAACCGACAGGAGGGACCGTCGCCTTCGACGTCGGTCCCGGTTCAATCGTGATCGGCACGGCGCGGGCCGGTGGCGCCGTGCATGCGGTGCGCTGGATCGACGGCACGCCGCAGCCGCTACGCCCGCTTGTTCCCTGGACCGACGCCTGGCGCCTCGGGTCCGTCAAAGCGATCGCCCTCACTGGACGTCTCGCCGGCGAGTGGCGATTCGGGGCGCTGGAGCCTGACGGAACCTCGGGCATCGAATCGCGCCTCGCCCTGTTTCGCGACTGCACTGCCCCGACGGGTGACATCGACGGCGACGGGCAGATCGACGCGTACGACCTCGGCCTGGTACTGGTCGAGTTCGGCCGCACCGACTCCGTCGCCGACCTCGACGGCGACGGCACGGTCGATGGCGCGGATCTCGGCGCCGTCCTCGCACACTGGACCGAGGAGTAGGTCCGACGACGCCGCGTGAATTCAGGCGCCGCCCGCAGTTTCGACGGCCGATTCGGTTCTCTCCACTTCCCATCACCCGGAACAACGACATGGATCGCGATCAACTCGTTCGATGGTGGGACGAAGCCTTCAGCGAGGGCGTCTGGTGGGCGCCATGGCGACTCGCCCTTGAAGGGCTGACGGCCGAGGAGGCGGCATGGCAGCCCGCCGCCGAGCGCCATTCCATCTGGCAACTGGTCAATCACCTGATCTTCTGGCACGACTACTTCGCACATCGGATCGAAGAAGGTCAGCCCTTTGCCGAGCAGGAGGTCGCTCGACTCAACTGGAAGCCTGTTCCCGACCCGACCGAAGCGTTCTGGAGCGCAACTCGCGAGCGCTTCGCCGAGAGCCACGCGCGGGTGCGGGCGCTGCTGGCCGATCCGCGGACACCCCCGCCGCCCACGTCCCAGCTCGATCTTCGGTATCTGCTCTTTCACGACAGCTATCACATCGGTCAGGTGATGTACGTGGGCGCGGTGCTCGGGAAGCAGGCGCTCGAGGCGTGAGCGGGTCGCGCGAGCCCATGGGTCTGCTGCCATTGAAAAGGAACCCGCGCACGATCGCGCGGGTTCCTTGATGGCATTGATTGCCGACCACGCGCCGAGCGGCGACGTGGTCGTCAGTCCGTACGACTCACGCCCGGCGACGACGGGCACCGGCGAAGCCGGCGAGCCCGAGCAGGGCGAAGGCGGCGGGCCCGGGAACGGCCTTGTCGACGCCGTGCAGCGTGATCTTGATGTTGTCGAGGGTCATGCTGGAGCCCCCGAAGCTGTACCCGTTGCCGATGCCGACCACGGCCGACTGGTTGGAGTAGACCACCGAGGCGCCGGATCCCGTGCCGACATAGTTCCCCGAAGCACCGTTGTTCGGGAAGCCGACGATCGTGCCAAGGTAGTCCGACGCGCCGTTGACGAAGACGTCGTAGCCGCCCCACTGCAGGTCGTCGACGGTGACGCCGGTGTCCTGAACCCACGAACCGCCCGCGGCGCCGGAGTAGCTCAGCGTGACGCTGATTCCAGTGAGCGTTCCGACCAGGTTGGTCGTCGTGACGGTGATTCCGGCCCCACCAGCGAGGACCTGCGGTCCTTCGATGCTGACGACCAGATCGGCCTGCGCGGCAGTGGCGGCGACAAGCAGCGAACCCACGGCGATCAGTGCATGCTTCTTCATTTGAGTGAGCTTCCCTTCATCCCAAGAGTCATAACGAACGGTCATGCAGCCCCCGCGAACTCCGGCGTGGTCACCAAGGTCAGGATGACGGGTCGCGGCGAGTGCGTTCCACACGGTGTGGCACACCATCGCTCGATGCCGTCATCGAGCTGCTCGGAGTCGACACGACTCCGATCAATGTCACGAAGACATGCAGCACGGTTCGCGGCGCGACCAGCGACTGTTCCGAGGAACTCGATGCGCCGCTCGTTGCGTGTCACTCGCAACGACGTCTCATGAGGTCGAGAACTCCGACGAGCCCTCCGGAGGTGTGATGGACATCCGATGCATTCGATGCTGTGCGGCGTCCCCTTCGTCATGGACCGTCCTGAAGGTCCCTTCAGCGACGTTGGGAACGCGTGAACGCCGCGGGCGTTATCAGAGCCAGCGCCTCGCCTCGCGAACGCATCGCGAACGCATCGCGAACGCATCGCGAACGGACTGACGCGCTCCTCGCCACAGCATCCATGACCGTTCCTGAGCTGCCACTGCCAGGACCCGTCACGCAGCACGACCCGTCACGCGCCACGAAGCCGAAGCGCTGTGCGCGCTGCGCAGTAGGATGCAGCCAACATGACTCCAACGGTCCTGGTGATCCTGCTCTGCCTGTTCGCCGGCCTGGCCGCGCTGATTGGAGTCGGCGTCCAGGCGCTGCGGCACGGCGAGCGATGGATGTGGGGATGGCTGCTCCTGCCCGCTGGCGCCATCATGATGCTGGGCGGCTTCGCTCCCGCATCGATTGGCCTCGCCGAAGGAGCGTGGACCGGCAGCAGCGTCGGACTCTGGTGTGCGCTTGCAGTCGGCACCGTCGGTGTCGCCTTCCAGGTTCTGGGCTGGCGGGCGGTGCTGCGACCACCGCTCGGCGCCGGACACTGCCTTGCCTGCGGATACGACCTCGCGGGGCTGGAGCGCTGTCCGGAATGCGGCACGGGGCGCGAGGAGCAAGGCCACGCCGCCAGCGACTGAGTCGCCCCCGCGGCGGTTGGCGACCGGGCTTGATTGAATTCGCGCGCTCGCCGGAATTCGCCAACCGCGGCGCGGCTCGAGCGACTCTCATGCATCGATGTCCCGGTCTGCCGACACCATCCACGAGGAGATCCTCGTCCTTGCCGTTCAGGCGGGAGAGGTCGCCGCGCTTGAAACCCTTGTGCGGAAGTGGTTGCCGATCATCCGCCGCCATTCCTGTCGCATGACCGGCGACGCCGTTGGGGCGGAGGATGTCGCCCAGGAGGCGCTGCTGGCGCTGGTCAGCACCCTGAGCCGCCTGGATGATCCAACCAGCGCCCGTGCCTTCATGCTCCGCCTCGTGACTCACAAGGCGGCCGATTGGATCAGGCGCCGCCAGCGCGATCGCGCGCTCACGAGAACGATTCGAGACCGTCAACCTCGGGCCCACTCGATCGACTCTGTGCGGACGGACGAGACCATCGACAGAGCAGCGCTGATCCGGGCCGCGTGCCAGCAGCTCCCTCCCGACCTCCGGGCCGTGGTGAGCCTGTACTACGGCGAGAGTCTCGCCGTCGCGGAGATCGCCCTGACCCTTGGCGTTCCATCCGGCACCGTCAAGTCGCGGCTGCACGATGCCCGCGAACAACTGAGACCACTTCTCGAAAGGACCCGATGATGAAGACCTTTGACGACGATCTTCGCAACGCACTGCATGAAGGCCCCGACGATCCCTCGCTGCGCACCGCCGGGGAAGAGGGCATGATCCAGCAGATCAGCGCCACGTTCCGTGGGCGGATGCGGTCGTGGGTTCTGCTTACGTGGTTCGCGACCCTCTTCTGGACCGCCGTCTGCGTCTGGGCCGCGATTGCATTCTTCCAGTCGACGGAGACCCGCGACTGGATCATGTACGCCTGCATCTTCCTCTTCGGCGGAATGGCGGTCGCGATGCTGAAGCTCTGGTACCTGATGGAGCTCAATCGCAACACCCACACCCGGGAGATCAAGCGGGTGGAGCTCCAACTCGCCCGGCTGGCGCAGTCGCGAAGTCTCTGAGTCAGCGCGGCAGGAGTCTGATCTCGTGTTCCACGAGAGTCACGCCGCGGGCGTCCTTGACGACCTCCTCCACCGTGGTCGTGTCATTGGGATGGCGGCGCTCCCAGTCGCTGAGGGCCACTTGAATACGTGCCAAAGAACAGCTTGACCGTCAGCCTGTCGCCGCTATTCTTGCATCGTGACGCAAGTGAACAAGCAACGACCAGCCACGCCCAAGCTGGCCGCCCGCTGCTGCGGGCCGATCGACGAGCTGCTCGATCCCGAGCTCTTCAAGGCTCTCGGCGATCCGACCCGGAGCACGCTTGTCGCCTGTCTTGCCAAGTGCGGCCGGCCGTGCTCGGTGACCGAGGTGGCGGAATGCTGCGCAGTCGACCTTTCGGTCGTGTCGAGGCATCTCGCCCTGATGGCGCGGGCTGGGGTCCTCGAGTCAGTCAAGGAAGGTCGCACGGTCCACTATCGCGTGCGATTCGAGGCGCTGGTCATCACCTTGCGCAAGCTCGCCGACGCCTTCGAGTCGTGCTGCCCCGAGGCAGCGGGCCGCGGGCGCGGGAGGAAGTGCTGCGGGCTCGGCTCCGGCGCATGAGCACCTCAATGAGCTCCAATCCCAGAGAACACAGGAACACCATGAGCAACGCATCCAACGCATCCAACGCATCCAACGCATCCAACGCATCCAACGCATCCAACGCATCCAACACACCCAACACACCCAACACACCCAACACACCCTCGACCATCTCCTCCCCCGACAGCGCCCCCAGGCGATCGTGCTGCGGCGATGACTGTTGCACCCCGAGTTCAGTCGCGCTTCCAGTTGCGGCCGCCGCGACTCCCGTCGTCGCCGACGAGGTGCGCTCGCAGGTTCGCGCCGGGTACGCCCAGATCGCCGAAGCGGGCTCATGGAACGCGACGAAGCGTGCCGACTCGAGCGACGCTTCGAGTTGCTGCGGTGGTGGCGGCTGCTGCGGACCGGCGACCTTCTCTCCCGAGCAGCTCGCCGCGGCCATTGGGTACTCGCAGGGCGAACTGGCCTCCGCTCCCGAGTCGGCGAACATGGGGCTCTCGTGCGGCAACCCCACCGCAGTCGCCTCGCTTCGCCGAGGCGAAGTCGTTCTCGATCTGGGCTCGGGTGGCGGCTTCGACTGCTTCGTGGCAGGACCCAAGGTCGGGGCGACCGGTCGCGTGATCGGCGTCGACATGACGCCCGAGATGGTGACCAAGGCTCGACGCAACACCGAGATCTATCGAGAGCGCGTGGGCCTCGACAACGTCGAGTTCCGGCTGGGCGAGATCGAGCATCTCCCGGTCGCCGACGCGAGTGTCGACGTGGTCATCTCCAACTGCGTGCTCAATCTCTCACCCGACAAGGCCAGCGTCTGGCGCGAGATCGCCCGAGTGTTGAAGCCGGGTGGACGGGTCGCGGTCTCCGATCTGGCGCTCCTCCGCCCGCTCCCGGAGGCGGTGCTTCAGGACGTCGAAGCACTCGTTGGGTGCGTGGCCGGCGCGGTGCTGGTCGAGGAGACGCGGCGCATGGCGGTCGATGCGGGATTGACCGATCTCGCACTCGCCTCGAAGCCCGAGTACATCGACGCCATGACCAACTGGGAGGATCCGCTCTATCGCCGCATCGTCGAGAGTCTTCCCGCAGGATCGACGCCGAGCGACTTCCTCACCAGCCTCGACCTCACCGCGCGGAAGCCCAGTCCCTGACCGAGCGCTCGCTGCGACTGGTCGGGGCCCGGCTCCAATCGCGCCGCCGGGCCCTCGGCGAAACCGAGGCCAATCCGGCTCAAGCGGCGCGGGAGTGCGAACAGCTCCGCAAAGCTCCTGAGAGCGGCCCCGCCAACCCGCTTGATCCCGTGCGGGCCGAGACCGCGGTGAGCTCGGTCGATGCCCGCCGGGCGCGACCGCGAGCCGAGATCGCCGTCGGCGACGAGGAAGTGAGCGTCTGCCCACTGCCAGCGCCCTTCGCGAGGGATATAGATTCGTCGCCGCGTCACGCCCCGCGGGAAGACCCGGGCGCTGATCCGCCCGCGGTCCGAACGACTCAGCACTTCGTCCGATGAGGACAACGCAGAACGGGCGTCCGGTCAGGCCTCCTGGGAGCGAAGCAATGGACTGGACGCCCGGTTGTTGTACTGCGTTGTCGCCGTCGCGAGCCCGCCGGGCGGACGTTGCATCCCATGCAAGGCCTGCACAGTGCCTTGGACCATTGGCCCAACCACGCAACCTCAAATGCGAGGATCCCCGTTCGAGCAGAGCCCGAACGGGGATCCTGCGTGGTCAGTGTCATCAGCCTGTCGCCGATCTTCGCCTCTCCACAATCGGACCACATCGCCGGAAGGACGGAGCCGGCTCGTCGCCATCACTGCCGAGTCGGAGTCCGAGTGGTGTCGCGATTGCCATCGCGATAGAAGTCACGGACCTGAGTGTCGAAGGTCGCGTTGCCGGTCCGCGGCCAGTTCTTCTTGTCGAAGCCCGGCGCGTCCTTGAGGCGGTCCTTGTCCACCGCCAGACGGCAGGTGCCGTCGCTCTGATGAGTCAGGGCCTCGAGGGGCACCGCGAAGAACTTGTCGTTGAAGCCGAGGAATCCACCGAAGGAAAGGACCGCGTAGGCGATTCGACCGGTGCTGGGATCGATGGCCAGATCCTCGATCTCGCCGATGTTCTCGTCAGCCGTGTTCTCCACATTGCGACCGAACATCTCGGATGCCTTCATCGCTTCCCAACGCATCGCACCGCCGCTCTGCTGGTCGCCATACGGCTGGCGGCTGTAGTACGTGGCGAGCGACTGACGGAACTGGGTGTCGTTCCAGTCGCGCGGCCAGGTCGCCCGAGCGAAGGACGGGGCCCCGCGGAGGCGCTGACGATCGAGCCCTTCGATGGTGGCATGCTCGCCGTCGCAGCGGAGGGCGCTCCAGGGAACGGCGAAGTAGCTGTCGTTGACTTCGTCGAGCTCGACGATCGCGTAGGCGATCCGTCGGTTGGTGGTGTCGAGGGCCAGATCGTGGATCCTCCCGACCTTCTCGCCACCGCTGACGATGACCTTCTTGCCAACCACTTCCGTGCCCTTGACGATTGCAGTCGCCACTGCATGCCGGTCGCCGTCGGTGCCGGCGCTGCCGCCGAACACTTCGAGCACCCGGGCGTTCCTGGCGTCGACGCACACCGTGGACATCTGGCCCGCGGAGTCGAGGACGCTCACGTCGACGACGGGCATGTCGCGCTCGAGACGGCTCCGCGCCTCGACCGCCGTGCCCTTGACGTGCCCCTCGGCAGCAGCGATCACGCGATCGAGGGTGATGTTGTTCTCGCGCATCGCATCGGCGACGCGGCGCATGTCCGCGAGGTTGGCAGAGCTGCCGCCGTTGCGGATAGCGGTCTTGTGATTCGAGTCGGTGTCGCGAGCGACTTCGCGATCGCGATTCCGAGGCGGATCCTGCGACGGGGTCGGCACGATCGCCGCGGCGACGCCACTGAAGGCGAGGACTGCCGCAGCACTGACTGTCCGCTGGACTCGGTTCGATCCCATGATGGTGTGCATGATGTGCATGGTGTGCTTGTGCATATGTCTGCCTCCTGGAGGTGTGAAACAGCGAAACTGAAGAACCGACGCTTTCGGTACGGGGTGTCGGGACGGAGAGACGCCGAAACGTCTCGCTACTCCGGCCAATCACCTGATCATGATGCAGTTCGCGGTTCGCCCGGTCTGTAGGGCAATCGACCGATTCACCTCAGAATGCAGGCAAGGCGGACGCCCTATCACAACGGCGCTCACACGACCGATGTACCGCTGCGATCGAAGGAGAAGAGGGCCGCGTCGGGATGATCTCCATCGTTGATCAGCCCTTCGATGACGTCCGCCGCAATCACCGAGAAGGTGATGCCGTTTCCTCCGTACCCCAGCGCGAACAGAGCCCGAGGAAACGCGGGGTTGGCGCCGATCAGTGGAAGCGTGTCGCGGGTCTCGCCGAAGACTCCGGACCATGAGAAGGCGACCTCGAACTCGATTCCCGGCAGCACCTTTCGCAGCGCCCGATCGAGCCACGCCGTCTTCCGTTGCAGCGTGCGCCGAGTCTCCTCGGGTCCCAGCCGCGGTGTGTCGCCACCGCCGATGATGAGTCGGCCATCGGGGGTCGAGCGGAAATAGAGGTACGGCCGCGCGGTCTCCCACATGAGCGGGAGCTTCCGGGCCGGTGACCTGGCGCCGAGCGGGTCGGTCACCATCGCGTAGGTGGTGCGAAGCTGGGTGAGCCGTGGCCGCATGAAATCGAGCGTTTCGTAGCCGGTGGCGAAGATGACCCGCCGGGCCACGACCGTCGCGCCGCGGTCGGTGTGGAGCTTCACGCCACCACGATTCACGGAGTAGCGCAGCACGGTGGTTCGATCGTGGACGCGGGCACCGTTCTCGATGGCCCGCCCCAGGAGGCCGTGAGTGAATGCGTACGGATCGATCTGGGCGGCATCGCGGGTCAAGAGCGCTCCGTCGCGGTCGAACCCGTACTTCCGCCGCACTTCCGGCCCGCTGAGGAGCCGAGTGGCGAAGCCGTGAGCGCGGCGGATGGTGTGCTCTCGCGCCAGACCGGGCAGGTGGGCGGAGCGACTGGCGAGCTTGATGCTGGGACGGCGTGAGAATCCACAGTCGCACTTCAGCGACCCCGCAGTCTTCTCGATCGACCGGATCGACTCCAGGCCAAGGGAGTAGATGCGGGCCGCCGACTCCGCGCCGATGCGACGAGCCAGCAACCACAGGGGCGTGTCGACCTCGTACTGGAGAAGCGCGGTGCTCGCGGCGGTCGATCCTTCACCGATGCTGCGCTGATCGATCACCACCACGGCCTGCCCACTCCGGGCGAGGCGATCCGCCAGCAGCGCGCCGGTGATGCCACCGCCAACGATGGCCAGATCGCATCTGGCCTCGCGGAGCAGCGGTGGGTAGTCCCCAAGAATGCCGTTCTTGAGGAGCCACCACGGATGCCCTGTTCGCAGTTGCACGGAGTTTCGCACTTTCGAGAAGGCTCGACGCGGACCACCGCGCGGTCAGCACTGTCGCCAGAAGACCCTCACGATTGCCGATGCGACTCCCGCCCGACCTGCGCTCCGCCACGACCGCGAGCGGTGCCCGCAGTTTCTCGAGTGCTCTCGTCCTGCACCACCTTCGTCCCCAAGGCAAGCAGCATCGGCGCCGCCAGCAGCAGTCCATACGCGGTGAGGGCGAAGGCCCCGACGACGATGAGCTCACGCTGGTTGCGGAACAGGAGCGCGCAGACGATCAGGGCCACGAGCAGCACGACTCCGCCGATGACCGCTCCCCAGCGCATCGCTCGCTTCCCGCCTCGGTTCGCGCCGACCGCCGCAGCCTCGTGATCGGTCCGCGGATCAGCGCCGGGGAGCTCGACGACCGAGGCATCGTCAGTGAGTTCATTGGCCAGCGGATGTGGATGGATGGCCCCGACGGCGCGATCGAGGTCGTGGTCGTGGTCGGCTTCGTCGCGCGGCGTCTCGAGTGATGATTCCGCTGGCATGGGGCACGCTCCGTGAAGACGTTGTGAGGACGTTGGCCGAAGGCGTTCGCCGAGGAGGACCTTCGCGCCGCCTCCTGGTCGCGATGACCCAGCGCATCAGGACGTCGCATGGCCCAATCGCACGAACGCGCCCGACTGTACTTCGAGGCTCGCTCACGCCTGATGAGGCATCCACCTTGTTCGTCGACTCTCGCCTTCGGAGAACGCACTCGAGCGGCCGCACGCAGTCTGGCGATCCCCGCACGTTCCGGATCACGCTCGCCGTTCTCGCGAGCCACTGCGCGAACCACCGCCCGATGCATCGCCAGAGGTTGCTGGCGAGGTTCGTGCGGCTGCCCTAATGGCGACGGGAGTCCCCCTCGATACGGTGTCGATCATTTGCGGATCGGCACTCGATTCGCGACCACCCAAAGGAGCATCTCATGTCTCAGATGAGCAACCGATACGACCGCCAGCAGCAGGACGACGCCTCCCGCAACCAGGGTCTGCGCGATGACCGCAGGCCCGCCTATCGCCCCGAGGGGGGGAACTTCGACGGTGGCGAGGATCGCTACTCGCCCAATCGCGGGAACTCTTCCGAGGATGCCCGCGGGGGCAACTATGGTTCGCCGTGGAGCGAGGATGGTCGTGATTCGCGTCGGTCGACTTCGGATGATCGACGTACCGCGGGCCAGTCCTCGGGCCAGTACGACACGCGCGGCAGCGAGCGCGGTGAGACGCGGCGAAGCTCGAATGCCTACGAGGGCAGCTCTGGTGGATACACCGGCGAGCGCGAGACCGGTGGATATCCCGGATACGCCGATGAGGCCTGGCGCTCGTTCGAGGGCAACCGGGAACAGCGGAACCCGGAACAGCGCAACCCGGAACAGCGCAACTCGGAACAGCGCAACCCTGAACAGCAGGGTTACGACGAGAGCCGTCTGCCGCGGAGCCAGAGCTCGTACGGTCGCGACCGCTCGATGGGCGAGAACGGTGGCCGTGGCGGATACGGCGGCGGCGGTCGCAGCGACTCGGGCTACGGCAGCTCGATGGGCCGCAGCGATTCGCGTTCCGGCGGCGGAGCCCAGTACGGCGGATCGCAGTACAGCGGCGGATCGCAGTACGGAAACACCACCGGCCAAGGCGACTCTCGCTACAGCGGCGATGCCGGCTGGAGCTCCAAGTACGGCGGCGCGTCCGAGTTGAACAACGCCCGGTACGGCGGCGCAACCGACTGGAGCGAACAGCGCGGCCAGTCGGGCGGTTCCCAGTGGGGCAGCTCCCAGTCGGGAGCCGCGGGCACGCGCGGCAAGGCCCCCAAGGGCTACAGCCGTTCAGATGATCGAGTCCGCGAAGACGTCTGCGAACGGCTCATGGACGCGCACCACCTTGATCTGAGCGAGGTGGAGATCGGCTGCACCAAGGGTGAAGTCACCTTGAGCGGCACGGTGAGCTGCCGCAAGCACAAGTCGGCGATCGAGGAGATCGCCGAGGGCGTGTCGGGTGTCAACGACATCGACAATCAGATTCGAGTGAAGCGTTCCAACGAAGCCGATCGCTCAGGCATGACTGGCAAGAGCGGCTCCGACTCGGCCTCGACTTCGACCGGCATGTCCGCGACTTCCGGCCAGGGCGGGTCGCAATCGTCGGCTCAGGGACGAAGCGGGAACGACAACAGGAGTGGCTCGGTGTCCTCTTCTTCGACGTTGGCTGGAGGGGCCAAGCGCGAAGGGTGAGGTTTGAGTTTCTCGGGCTCCCCTGGAAGCCCGGGTGATTCGATGCCCGGGCTTCGCTCCCATCGGCGACGGCAGCACTGTGCTGCCGTCGCCGTTTCTGGATTGCGCAGCGGAGCGCCCAGCCCCCGGCTGGCACCCGGCCGACGTTCAGTCTCTCCACTTGTCGATCACCAGCGAGCTGCGCATGTGCAGGAACGTGGTGGATTGCGTGACGGTCGGCGCGTCCTCGCCACCCGTGCTGAGGATTGACATCAGCGGCTTCTCCTCGAAGAGAGGGACATATGCCCACTTCCAGATCTCGGTTCCATCGTTCAGGGAGGCGCGCCCGGTCGGCTCTCCAAAGACCGCGAGCACCCAATCGCTGGTCGTCTCGCCGACATCGACGCGTTCGAAGAGGGCTTCGGAGATGTAGACGCCCGAGTACTCGACCCGCGGCCCCTGCATCTGCACCTGCATCTGAATCGGCCCTTCGACCCGCATCACGCCCTCCATCTTCATCTGGCCGTCGAGCTCCATCGCGCTCTTGAGATTGAGCGTGTCGCTGCACCCCGCGGCGCTCCCGGCACAGAGGAGGAGCGTGACAACTCGTGCGGGGAGACTCGCACTCCGACCTCGGGGTTGGCCGGCGGTGCGGGGACGGACGCCGGGGCCGTGGAAGGAGACCGTGCGATCGACGGGGCGAGAGTGTTGCATCGTGCCACGCTACCGATCGAGCGACTCGCAGCGATGAGGAGATCACCCGATCCTGAGACGGCCATGAACGATCCCACATGGGGCTCGCCACGCCTGTGTTTCGGACAGCGGCATCCCCGCCGGGCGAATCGGGTGAACACCCACGCGAACCACTGCATCTGGCTTCATATGTTCACCCTCGGCGTGAGCACCTCTGCCCCGCCTTCCACATCAAGCACCTCAGCTCAGGCGGATCTGACCATGCCTCTCAACACCCTCCACGATCTTCTGGTTCACGAACTCAGGGACCTTCTCAGCGCGGAGAAGCAGCTCGTCAAGGCACTGCCGAAGATGGCCAAGGCCGCGAGCAGCGACGAGCTTCGTTCCGCCATCACCGGGCATCTCGAGCAGACTCGAGTCCATGTCACCCGTCTCGAGCAGTCCTTCGAAAGTCTGGGCCTGAGCGCCCGGGGCGCCAAGTGCGACGCCATGGCCGGACTCCTGGAGGAAGCCTCCGGACTGCTCGCGGAGGAAGCCGCTCCCGAGGTGCTGGACGCCGCCATCATCGGAAGCGCACAGCGCGTCGAGCACTACGAGATGGCTGCGTACGGATGCGCCAGGGCCTACGCCGAACGACTCGGCGAGACCGATGTTGCAGCCCTGCTGGCCACGACGCTGGAGGAGGAGTCCGATGCGAACGATCTCCTCAATCAGATTGCTCTGGCCTCGGTGAACGAACTCGCGGCCGCCGCGGGTTCCAGCCACGAGTGAGTGCAGCGTCGGTGGCCTCCGTCGAGACGGGGGCCACCGACCGTTCATCCGCTGCCGACCAGAGCGTGGATCACCCGCGTGATCTCTTCCAGTTGAACCTGCGTGGCCAGGAATGCCTCAGCGCCGGCGAGTTCGCTCGGCGCTGCGTGGCGTCGTCGTCGTATCCACTGAAGGCGATCACCCGGACCAGAGGCGCGATGCGGTTCAGTTCCGCAATTGCCTCGAACGGATCGAGTCCGGGCATGGTGAGATCGCCGAGCACCACCTGGGTCGCACCTTCCCGAATCGTCGTGAGCATCGCCTCGGCATCGGTCACGTGACCGACGCAGGCGATGCCGTCACTCGCCCGCAGAAGGTGCTCGAGGGCGGAGCCCGGATCGTCGCTGTCGACGACGACCAGAACGCGGATTCGATCGCTCACGGTGGCATCAACCATTGGTTCCGTTCTCGCTTCTCCGGCACGCCCCGCCCGCGAGTCGGGCGGCGATCTGCACCAGATCGGTCGGTTCGACGGGCTTGGCCACGAAGGCGTCGTAGCCCGCGGAGATCGCCCGCTGCTGATCCTCGCTTCGAGCCAGCGCGGACACAGCGATGGCGGGAGTGATGGCGCGGGCCGTCTCCATCATCGCTCGAGTCCCCTTCCAGTCGCCGTACTTCCTGGATGAACTCCAGGCCATCGCGTCCCGGCATGCCGATATCCGAGATCACAATCATCGGCCGCCGCTGTGCGAACTCGCTCAGGGCCTCGTCGACCGACGACGCGGTGTGAACCCGCGCCTCGCGATCCGCCAGGAGTCGGCGGAGCAGCTCTCGGGCATCGTCGTCGTCGTCGACCACAAGGGTCTCGACGCCACCGAGGCGCGGATCTTTATCGTCGGTGCCGCCCAATACCCCGTCGAACTGAGGGCGAGCGGCGCGGATTGGAAGCTCGACGGTGAACGTGGCCCCTCGGCCCGGTCCGTCGCTCTCGGCCCGGACCGTCCCGCCGTGCAGCTCGGTCACGTGCGTGACGATTGCCAACCCCAGATCAAGCCCGCCCTGACGGCGGGTGGTTGATCCATCGGCCTGACGGAATCGGCGGCGGACCTCAGCACGCAGCTCGGCAATTCGCGCCACCTGATCTGAATTGCCGCTCAAGGCCGTGCCCAGTCGATCGACCGCAGGATCGACGAGCTTGATCGCCTGCGAGTACCGCTCCGACCGGCTGACCCCGCCCTCGATGATGATCTCGATCACTTCGGTCTCGACCGTGCCGAGGGCGGTCAGGACGCCGCCGATGGCTCGCAGCGAGCGGGTGGCACGGTCGACTTCGCCGCTGGTCTAGCAGCCTGTGGCGAAACCTTCGAGCGTCTCGCGCGTCCAACCATGCGGCTCGCGCACCCGCGCGGGGGTCACGTCAAGGAGGACGACCGATGTCGATGGGTCGACGCAAGTCTGAAC
>Ga0163154_10003953_pt1 | contig 19972 bp, 20 predicted proteins | sample OliLakLV19MP9P1_FD_148649 | JGI IMG/M metagenome (GOLD analysis project Ga0163154, IMG submission 148649) | Freshwater microbial mat bacterial communities from Lake Vanda, McMurdo Dry Valleys, Antarctica - Oligotrophic Lake LV.19.MP9.P1 | ecosystem: Environmental > Aquatic > Freshwater > Lake >...
ATCCATGACATTCTTGTTGTCATTGTAGATTTTCCAACTTTCTTTGTATTTCATAGCTTCTTTAAAAGTTAGGCAATTTTTTACGAAGTTCTTGTATCGCCTCTATGGATAAACCCGTTAGTTTGCTTATGTCTTTGTCTGTAAGGTTACCTTGTTTAATAGCATTGATGGCTACCATTTCCAAACCTTGCTCCAAACCTTGCTCCAAACCTTGTTTTTTGGCTTTTTTAATAGCAAAATCCATGACATTCTTGTTGTCATTGTAGATTTTCCAACTTTCTTTGTATTTCATAGCTTCTTTAAAAGTTAGGCAATTTTTTTACGAAGTTCTTGTATCGCCTCTATAGATAAACCCGTTAGTTTGCTTATGTCTTTGTCTGTAAGGTTACCTTGTTTAATAGCGTTGATGGCTACCATTTCCAAACCTTGCTCCAAACCTTTTTCCAAACCTTGCTCCAAACCTTGCTCCAAACCTTGCTCCAAACCTTGCTCCAAACCTTGTTTTTTGGCTTTGTTAATAGCAAAATCCATGACATTCTTATCGTCATTATAGATTTTCCAACTTTCTTTGTATTTCATGGCTTCTTTGGGAGAATAATTAGCAATTTCACATTGATTGAATAGTTTTAGAAAAATAGCTTCTTGTACTTCTTGTGGCATCTTGTGCAACTCATGCAAATGCTTGAAAAAGTAGAGCCATTTGTCTAGTATGCCGTCAAGTTCATGAAGTTTTTTCAAAAACTTAGGCATCTCTATGTATATAAACGTTAGTTTGTCAAAAAAAGGTTCTTTGCTGTCCTTTTCTCGCAATTTTACATACGAAATGACCTTATCAGAAGTGGCATTCTCAAATTCAAAATTCATAATAGCCACTGTATAAACAGGCAACAGCTCATAGTCCCACTTTCCGCGTTTGCCTTGCTCTTGAATAGGAAAACTTGCATAATAGATACTCCTATCTTTGAAAAAATCCTGCTCGGCACGTTGCAATTCGATAATAAATTTTTCGCCTTTATCACTTTCGCAATAGAGGTCAAAAATAGCTTTGCGATCTTTTGCTCGCCTGCTCAAAAACTCTTGCTTTCCATAATGGATTTGCGTAATAATGTCTATCTCGCCTTCCAAAACGGTATTCAAAAAATGAATAAGCAAATCTTTATTCGCTTCCGTTCCAAATATTTTTTTGAAACCAAAGTCCGTAAAAAGATTGATATATTTGTCGGTTAGTTCCATTTTATATAATTTCTATTTCAGGCAAAGGGAAAATAAACTTGCCTCCGTTGGCTATATATTCCTTTTCGCGTTCCAAAATACCATGCTTGAAATGCCAAGGCAAAACTAAAAAGTAATCGGGTTTCATTGCCCTTGCCTCCGCTTCCGAGATGATAGGAATATTGGTGCCAGGTGTAAAGCAGCCGTACTTGTCGGGGTTTACTTCGGCTATGGCAGGCAAGTGCTTTTCAGTAATGCCGCAAAACTGCAACAATACGTTGCCTTTTGTTGAGGCTCCATAACCCAATATTTTTTTGCCATCAGCCACAAGGCTATCTATTAACTTCAATAAACTTTCTCTGTGTTTAAATACTCTTTCCTCAAAATCGCGGAAAGGCTTAGGAGTATTCAATCCCATGTTGTATTCTTCTGCCAAAAGCCATTCGATAACAGGCGTATTGGGGCGGAGTTTCGAGTTTTTCTTGGCGGCGGTTACGGCAAAACTCCCGCCATTGATGGCGTTCATCTGGACATCAACCACTTTTAAACCACATTTTTCAAGCATATCGTTCACTACTTGAAAGGAATAAAACTCTAAATGCTCTTGACAAATGGTGTCATAAGAATTGGTACGAAGCATAGAGGGCATATAGCTTTGCTCAAAGTGCCAAACGCCTTCCTCATCTAAAATTTGCTCTATTTCAGACACAAAAGCCATAGGGCTTTCCAAGTCATAAAACATAGCTATAGATGTAATGAGTTTAGGGCGCAAGTTCGGATATACTTTCCTAAAACTTTCCGCAGAGAAGAAATCAGGAATCAACTCAATACCATCTTCATAATATTGAAGAAACTTCTTGCCTGTGGGATCCATGCCAATACGCTTCAAGGTATTGGGGTAGGTTTTCAGAGAAGTTGCGTCATTGCTACCTATGTCTAATACCACTTCGCCTGCCTGCATAGAAAACATGCGCATAAGCGTGTTCGCTTTATGTTGCAAATGACGCACCATTGAGCCATTTAGTCCAGAGCGATAGCCGTAATTATCGCCATACATTTCATCAACACTATAGGATTGTTTGAGTTGCAACAAACCACTATCAGGACACCAAACCAAATCTACGGGTCCCTTGGTTATTTTATCGTCCTTTGACTTGGGGAATATACCCGTCAAATATTGCTCTCCTAATGACAAAACATTGATGAGATTATTACTTCCACTGATGCGGCATTGGGTGATTTCTTTGTACATAAAAATATACTATTTTAAATATTTTTTTGGATTTTTTTATAAAAATACCAAGAGTGTTTTCTGAAAATATAGTTTGTTTGATTTCTTTGTTCATAACTTCTAAACAAATAAATCTGCAACCCGTTCCCCCAATGTTGATGTCCATCTTAGCTCTGAAGCATATAAAGAGTCCATAGACTAACAAAATGCAAACGTAAGAAATAATATCTTGTTAAAAATTAACTGTTTGTTATTATTTTTGCAAAATTATAAAAAAAAAATGATATCACAACAGCGTAATAGTTAGGCTCTTACTCAACTTTGGGCTGATAAACAAGAAGTTATTTCTAAATACTTGATAATCAAAATATTGGCTTCCTATTTTTATCTTATTATGCCGTATCAATCCAAAGTTGAGCAAGAATTTTTTTCTAAATAGAAGAACGGCATAAAGAACAATCTTTATTTTTTGGATACTTCTTTGGCAGGGTTGCCAAATACAGTCGCACCTTCAGAAACTGTTTCTACAACTACAGAGCCTGCGCCTATGCGTGCATTGCGACCGATAGTAATGCCTGAAACGATGGTGCTACCTGTACCTATAAATGCGCCATCGCCTATGGTTGCGCCTGTACCTATGACACTTCCTGTACCGATTTGGACAAAGTTGCCAATATGGACATCATAATCTATCACTACTTGTGCATGGAATATACAACTTCCGCCGATACGCGCTCCTGCCCCGATATTTACACCTGCGTTGATGAGATTGCCATGTCCCATTTCGGCTGATGAGGCTATGTAGCTTTGGTAGTGGATAGCGTTGGCGGGAGCAACTTTGCGCCTTTCCTGAAGCATTTCGACTGTGCTACGCCTGTATTTGTTGTCATCACTTGCTACAAAAGCATCGCATTTTTGCCCTATAAGTTTAAGAAAGCCGTCATCATCAGGGCTACCCAACACGGGTGTAAAATCTACTTCTGTGTTGTGGAGTGTTGCATCATCTTCGAGGAAGCCATACACTACAATGTCATTGCTTTTAAAAATGTCAAGTGCGACCTTGCCTAAGCCTTTTGCACCAAAAATAATAACGGGTTTTAGTTCCATAGTATAAAATACATGCCGTAAAAGTTGTTTATTCTACTTTTACGCGCTTAATAAAAAAAATATCGTTGGGGTTTATTTGAGCAGGGTATTGTTTGAGATGAACTGTAATAGTGCCATCGTTTTTTTTATATTCAGACCAGTCACCTTCCAACACAAAATCTTTGATTTGTACTTTATCTACTTCCGATTCGCGCACAGAGTAATTGACTTGTATGGGTATAAAATGGCGTACAGGATTTGTGGCATTGATGCCTACTGTAATGGTTTTTTGTATAAAACGTTCAATTTCGAAAGAGATAGCAACCTTTTTTTCATCTTGTATCAATAAATCGGGGCGCAACTCTTTTATATATATATCAAATGTTTTGTTAAATTTTCGTTCTTTCATTTCCATCTTGCTCATATCCAATACGTACGGGTTTTGCAAGGCTTTTATCTGTGTTTTAGGACCTATAACGGCTACCAATTCAGGGTGAATTTTGATAGGACTAACAAGCCGATAATCTTTAGGCAAATTCAGCTTCAGGCTATCTACTACGAGGCGCAAAACACGCCTGTATTTATAATCCATAGAGCAATTAAGCGTGTCCAGTATTACTTTTTGCAAGCTTACATGCTCAAGAATTTTTTGCGCCTCCTCTTCAAATTTGGCGCGTAGCAGGTACGGGCGTTTCATTTGCAAGTCAGGCGAAATTTCCAGTGTGATAGGCTCTATCTTAAAATGAAAGACTTTGTGTAATATTTGCCAACCACTCCCTTTGAGCATAAGCGGAACGTGTTTGGGAAGTGTATCCAAAACCATGTATTTATCTCTATCATACTTAAATAAAATAGGATAGTTTATGGCTTCTAGACGCTCCTCGTACAGTGAATTGAAAACCCAAAGGCATGTAGCTACCACCACACAAACAAGAAATACATGAATATTCTTTCTGTCTATGTGTGAAATAAGATAGCCTGCTTGGTATGCTACACGCTTAAAGGTCGGGATCATTTAAATTATTGGTTATTTTTTGGGCTGATACAGCAATAAACCTACTTCTTGAATACCTACAACGGCTGTGTCGTCCATTGTTTCGGTGATAGTACATTCATATTTACCATTTTCGACAAACACAAATTTCTCTTCTACTATTTTCTCGATATCTGCCGCTTCATGCAACACTTCGCCCAAATGATTGCCTTTTGCGTCTTTGAGAGGCACGACATAGTTGTATTGCATTTTCTTGCCTGAGGGAGAAGTCATGTCCAATGTTACTTTCATCTCGCTGTAGGGTATGTGTGAAGCATAGCGAAAAGCAATCCCAAGCCTATAAACGGGCTTGTTGTCTTTGACATCTATAGTGTACTTAAGTACGTTTTCGCGTTTCCATTTCAGCATAGGAATCTCAACATACTGTTTGAACACAGGTTGCTCAAAGCAACTTGTAAGCAAAATAGCCATGCAAGCAAGCATAAAAAAAGAAACTGACTTTAACATAATAGGGCTTTATATAAATTAAGCAACAAATATGCTTATTTTTCGGATAAATAACAAATTTTACCCATTGTTTTTAAAAACACGTAACTTTGCAACGCTTCTTAAATGACTTTTTTTATGAATTTAGACGATTATTTATCCGCACATACTACAGCCGAAAGTAGCCTCCTACAAACTTTACAACGCGAAACATATTTACGAGTATTGCAACCGCACATGATTTCAGGCGTGGTACAAGGGCGTTTATTGGCAATGCTTTCCAAAATTATACGCCCACAATACATTTTAGAAATAGGCACTTTCACAGGTTATGCTATGCTCTGCCTTGCAGAAGGATTGCAGCCCAATGGGCGACTGCATACTATAGAAGTGAATGATGAATTGGAAGAAATGATACAGAAATATATCATAAAAGCGGGGCTTGAAGCACAAATAACCTTGCATTTGGGGCAGGCACTTCATATTATACCCACACTACCATATACGTTTGACCTTGTATTTATTGATGCAGATAAACTTGCCTACCCACAATATTATGAACTTGCCCTTGCCAAAACAAGGAAAGGCGGCAGTATTTTGATTGATAATGTATTGTGGAAAGGCAAAGTCCTTGATTTGAATACGCACAAAGATAAGAAAACGCAGGCTTTGCACGCCTTCAATGAAATGGTAACCAAAGACGAAAGAGTGGAAAATGTTTTGCTACCTTTGCGTGATGGCTTGATGTGGGTAATAAAAAAAGACTAATTCCGTTCTCCAAAATGGAAAAAGGAAATAAACTTCTTGCGAAAGTATTTTCGCAAGAAATCTGATATGTGAGGTCTTATAAAACGCCCTTGCCTACCGTAGGCAAGGGCGTTTGTAGTATAAACACATAAGACTTCTTGCGAAAGTGTTTCTTCAGACCTCACGCCCTGCCCTCTCTCCAATTTTGGAGAGAGGAAAAAGGATTTTCGCAAGAAGTCTATACAAAAACAAACCCGTTATGCGTATAATGCTGTTCTTAGTTCAACCAATAGTTTTTGAGCGGCTTGTTTATCGGGTTCGGCAGGCAAGTTCGATGCTGCGTACAAGGCAGGCAAGCGCAAAGCACGCGCTTCAGCTATAGCCACCAAATCATTGTACTCGAATGCGCCTTTGCGAATTTCGAGCAAATAGGCACGGTTCGGTCTACGTACTTCTATAATTTGTTTGGTAGCAATTTCTTCTGCCATATCCAATAGGCGGAAGGTGTGCATCATGTTTTTGCTGTCATAGTTTTTGCCGTGGCTAAGGGTGTTTTTGTAACGTGCATCATTGCGTTTATCCACCCATTCCCAATATTCGCGGTATTCACGGCAGTAAGTAGAGTAACCATCCTTGTTAAAAGACAGATAGGTAAGTGGCGTTTCGCCTTTTTCTACTGAACTAAGCGAAACATCATTGGACTGTTCGCCTTGCGAAATACCTTTGTAGCCTTTCTTGCCTGCCTCATCATAAAAAAGAGCGTACATTTCGCGCATATTCGAAAGATGCACCAACCCACACTGCTCTTGTGTAAATTGATTTACTTCGAGCCATTTACGCAAAGGCACACTTTGATAACCCACTGTTACATGACAAAAATCCGTGATGTTTTTTCGTTCGAAATTTACAGGATTATGAATTTTCTTATTCAGACCTTTGGCTTTTTGTATTTGGGTAAAAGCATAACCTGCAAAAGTAGCTTCACACAAACGCGAAAGAAAAGGGAAACTTTGCAGTTTTTTTATACAAGCATGTTGAATGCAAACACAGTCGGCAGGCGTTTGCAAAAGCTCCATGACAGTAGGATTGTTTTTGAGCAAAAGCTCCATGAATCGCCCCAATTCATAATATACAATGTCGTTAGTTTCGTTGGCGACTTGTGGCACATAGTCAAAGCCATAAAAACCATCGCGTGGCATTATAAAAATACCTCGAATATCCTCATCAGATTCGGGTACAGCAAGCCCATACGCATGGCTACCGCCAACACATTCTAACAAAACAAGGTTTTGGGCTTTAAGTGCTTGAATATCCATACATTACGTTAAACTATTTTTATATAAAATTTTGCAATTACTTGCGTTAGAGGTCTAAAATTAACATAAATCAGTCGTATTACACCGTTTTTTTATATCTTTGCGAAGGCTTTTATTTTTATGCTTTTTTTATTGGCTTGGCGCAATGTTTGGCGCAACCCTTTTCGCACTTGGAGTATTTTGGTGAGCATAGCGTTTAGTATGGCGGGTGTTTGGGTGTTTGGAAGCGTTGTAAGAGGCATCAATGAACAGCGTTTGCAAGAAAGGCTCAACACTTCACTTGGGCATGCTAAACTTACAAACCCCTCATTTCTGAACCACAAACCAACCAATGCCTATTTTATTTTTGATTCCAACCTTGAAAAAAAAATAAAAAAGCAGGCTTTTATTACAGCTTATTCGCCACGTTTGAATGTATATGCTTCCATAAAAAATGCTTCAGATTGGTGTGCTGTCGATGTGTATGGCATACATGCACAGCAAGAAGTGATGGCAATTCAACTTTACAAGTATATCAAAGTAGGCAGATACTTAAGGGCAACTGATACTATCGCGCCTGAAGTTGTAATAGGAAGTGAATTGGCTAAAAGAACAAACAAAAAAGTAGGTGATAGCTTACTCATTTATTTCAAAAAACCGCGTGCTTTGTGCATAGTCGGCATTTATGAAGTGCCAAGTAAGGCGTTTTCTATGACGCATGTTTTCATACCTTATCAAATATTGCAGGCTACATTACAGCTTCCAGAAAGGGCATGCCATCAATTATTACTCAAAACGATAGATGCTAATCAGGCAAGTATTTACGCACAACATTTGCGCACTGCCTTTCCTGCACAACGCGTGAAAAGCTGGATAGACACAGCTCCCGACCTTGCTTTTATACATTTGCTGACAAGCTATTTTTTAGGCGCAACGGTCATTTTTGCAACTTTTTTGTTGGGTATTCTCCAATATATTTTGCTTCAAATAACATGGCAAGAGCGCACAACAGAATGGCAACGCTTGCATGCATGGGGGCTAACCAAAAAGGACATCATGCACCTTTGGGGAACGGAAGTTGCTTTTAGTGTATTATTGGGTGTTTTGATCGGGACATTTTTAGGCTGGGCGAGCATCGCTATGTTGATACACACAGGTATCAACCTTGCCTCCTTTTCCGAAGGGTTAGGAGCTTTGGGTTACAATACAAAGTTTTATCCAGTACTGTTTTGGCAAGATTGGTACTTTCTCCTTTCTTTTTTCATGCTTGTTCCTTGTCTAAATTTTGGTTACACCAGCTATAAACAACTCTACAAATAACCTGCTTGGTACATTTTGCTAAAACCCAAAAAGGCGTAAGCGGCTATGTAAAAAACAATGTACCCAATTTGGCTGATGGTTGTGTGAGCTGCAAATATCCTTCTTATCGATTTTAGGGGTTGCCAAAAAACAATGCGCCCATTTAAAGAGCGAAAGTCTGTACCATAAAAAACGAAGTGTATGTCTGTAGAACAGACTGTCAGTCTGTTTTGTATATGGTAGTCGCATTTATATTTGTCGCGTGTGTGGAAACACATGCAACGGCATAAAACACATTCTTTGTTTTTTCTCCTTTCCTGCGTATCTTTGTCTTTTATATACTTTTATTACAAAATACGAATAACTAAACTCCACCTCGTATGACCGAAAAAGAACGAAACGAAGAACTAACGGTTGTGATTGTAGATGACTCGCCGCAAGCCCGCCGACTTCTGAAATTGATGTTAGCCGCGCATTTGCCTGACGTGTACGTAATAGCCGAAGCTAACAATGGCACAGAGGGCTTTGCTCTAGCACAAAAACATCAGCCCGATTTTTTGTTATTGGATATTGAAATGCCTGAAAAAACAGGGCTACAGCTTACCGAAGAGTTGATGGCAAGCGACCTTGCCTGCGAGGTTATATACACTACAGCGTACAACGAATATGCCATTCAAGCCTTCCGATTTTCGGCAATAGATTATTTGCTTAAACCCATTCAGGAGAAAGATTTGATAGATGCCATAGCAAAGGTAAGAGAGAGAAAAAGTGTAGCCCAAGACCGCAAACACCTTCAATTGCTTACGCAAAATCTTCAAACGGATAAGCCACAAATGCTTTGCTTGCCTGTTTTGAATGGCTACGAATATGTGGAGGTGCAACAAATAGAATACATAGAGGCAGAGGGTTCGTATGTAAATATACAACTTACCAGCAGTAAGAAAATTTTGATTTCCAAAAATTTGAAGTATTTTGAAACGCTGTTAGTACATTTTCAGTGCTTTTTGCGGGTGCATCGTTCTTTTTTGGTCAATCAAAACTACATCAAATCCGTAAAAGTAGGCGATAAAAGCACTATCTTGATGCACAGCCTCCGCGAAATTGATTTGGCAAAAGACCGCAAAAAAGCCTTTTTGGAAGCTATGCAAACGCAATAAAAAGCCTTGCCTGCCAAAGTTAAGAAGGAGAAATTCCATCTGACTTTTTGTAACCTGTTGGATTGAAGCCTGTCTTTGCTTTTTTGTGATAATCCTACCTTTCACAAACTCAAAACCGCTTTTCACAAAACGGTTTTTCGAACTTAAGAGAGTGTGCTTTACTTTGCACATCAAAAAAAAATACTGATATGAAAAATATTTCATTCTCTTGCCTACTGTTCCTTTTCGTAGGAATAATGTTCTCTGCTTGCAAAAAAAAGGATGCAGAAGTAATTCAGGTAATCAATGCTGATGATTTTAGTCTTGCGTTGCCAATTAACAGCCAAAACAATACAATCGTAGGTACTGCAAACGCTACGACCAATAGTGGTACATTGACCTATACGTTTGCTTCTCAAGAGGTAGCAGGCGCACTCGCCATCAATAGCACTACAGGGCAAATTACAGTGGCAAGTGAGTATCAAATCTATAGACATACTTGTGTGCCTAACAGACCAGCTTCATTCAAAGCGACTCTTATGATAAGCAATGGTTCGGTAAGCAAAACTATCACGCTTACAATAAATTTGGGTGCATTAGTATGCGTTGTATAATATTGGGCAGGCAAGTAGCCAAACATTTAACCTATTGCCTTGCCTACTCGCCCTTTAAAAAGTGCCAAAAACCATATAATCTGCTCCTCCTTCCAAATTGGAGGGAGGTTCTTGGAGAACTTAACAGCTTTGGGTGATAGCCATTCAATGGCTACCCTGTCTGTTGCTTCACAAAATCGAAACCGCCTTGAAAAAGTGTGCTTTACTTTGCAACATAATATTTATTTCTATATGATGTCTAAATCTTTTGTCTATGCTATAAGTAGTGGCATTTCTTTTTTGCCTTTCTATGAGCCACACTTTTGCACAAACCTCTGCGATGGATTTTTATGACACCAAAGTAAAAGCTCTCACTACATTTGCAGGAAAACCGATGAACTTTCCTTTCAAAAGAAAGATGTAGCCAAATTAGGGAACTTGGTGGTGAAAGGTTTAAGTTTCATGTTGCCTGCGAACTTGTCTATAATGAAAACAACGATTCTTCTTTTTTTTGCTATGTGTGGGGCAGGCAAGCCAAACCACTTCCCAATAATTTTCTGTTATATGAAACTGAATATCTTATTGATTACATGGCTTGTGTTGCACGCAAGTTGCGTAGGTACGCAAATGAAGCAAACTAAAAATGATTACAAAAAATGCAGTGAAACACTGCACCCGCTTTCGCAAATGGCTATCACTGTAGCAAAAAATGACGTTTTTTGCTATGAAGGTACAGTCCACGCCTCTGTTGGAATAGCCATAGGCTATGAAATTAAAAATAATGAAATTGTAAAATTCCATCATGATGAAACCCTCTACAAAAACAAAGAAGCTATAAAAAAAGGTGTGACAGGTGCAGATGAAGCTACGAAAATCCTTGCCTTCCAAGCACTTATCATCGGAGAAACTGAAGTTACTATCCAAGAAGTTTTTCGTGGAGAAGTGCGCCAAAGCTATACTTTCAAAATCACAGTAAAATAATGTAATACCATGCAAAAAAAAATAATTTTCACTTGTCTATTCAGTATTATTTGCTTAGTGCATTTTGCGCAAGCCCAAGATTTTAAAACATTTATTGGTCAATTCGAATTGGTCAGTAGCGAAAAAACTTGGACTGACAAAGACATCAAAACTTTGATGCTTATCAATGAGAAAATACCGCAAAACTTAACCTCATTTTTTTCAAATAATAACCATAATATCTATTACCCGATTGCGCGTTTTGAATCAGGCAATACAGTTATTATACTATTTACCCATTTTATCAAAGATGAAGGATATGATGATGCCTCAAAACAACAAATTCATTTACACGCCTCAAATTTTGACAAAAATACAGGCAAGCCCTTGGGTGTAAATAGCGCGTATATTTTTTCGGCTGGCGGAGATGGTAAAATAGACGAAAAATATACAGGTAAAATGGAAACAGATGGCAAGACTTTTTTGAAGATTTTTAACGAAAGTTCTAAAAAAGAAAGCTCCAAAAAAGAACAATATAAAATCAGTAAGAAAGGTCTTTCTTTTGAAAAACACTTGGATTGAAAATTTAACACTATTCACCTAAACACTTTAAAACAATGTTCAAAACAATCAAAATTGCGCTCCTTTCTTTTGTGTGTGCGCTCATGAGCTTGAGTACCTATGCCCAACAAGACATCAATTTCTACAGCAATCGTGCAGAAGAAAAAATAAACCTCAAAGACTACAACGGCGCGTTGGAGGACTTCAAAACTGTTTTGGGTATGGCTCAAAAAGCAGGCGATAAAAGTGCTGTAGCAAATGCCTATAATCGCAGATCTCTGGTTTTCAGTTTTATGAAAGACTACAAAAATGCCATTGCCGAACTTGAAAAAGCAGTTGTAGCAGATAAGCAAAATACAACTGCTTACCTTGATGCAATGGCTACGCATGCCAAAAATGGGCTAAAAGACTATGGCCTATCGCTCAATTATCTGAACAGAGCCATTGCATTCAATAAGGAAAATGGTATTGCTGAAGATGGAAGCATATACTATGAGAGAGGTCGGCTGAAAATAGAAAAATTGGACAGCAAAGAAGACGGCTGTGCAGATTTGAAAAAAGCCATCAAAATACTTGCCGTAAGCAATCCTGCCCTGCTTATACATCCACAGAGGTACTTGGATAAATATTGTAAATAATATTTGATTTTCTGTTGTCGCCTAAATACTTCAGTAGTGTTATATTTGTAATGCTGTATCAGTTTTACAACAGGCTAAAGCCTATTGTCACGCAGAATAGTAGCCTTACAAATGTAACACTGCCTCATTTTAAACTACCTTAATTTTTATTTTATGAAAAAAGTATTTCTTTACTTCTTTTTTATCTTGCTTTTGAGCAACTGTGGTGGTGTGAAAACTACCAAAATCGAAGAATTTAATTTGACCATTGACTTGCCTTCGGGCTGGAAAATAGGCAAAGATAACTTCAGAGGAAACCTTACCATCGAAATATCTAATGGCAACAGGCGCGTCGTGAACATCACAGAGGCAAACCCTTCAGTAGAAAGCCTCGATGTGTTGGTAAAAGCATCTTCAAAATCCTTTCAGGTGTTGAACCAAGAAAGTTTTGCCAATGGTTTTGGTGTAACGCTCAAAACAAAAAAGAAAAAACAGTTTCGCTACTATATTCAAAAGAATAGCAAGCAATATCGCTTCGAGCCTGCTGCTTATTACAAGGACATAGATTTGAACAACGCAATATCAGTCATCAAATCGGCTAAATAATTGATGCACACTTCGAGCCTATAAATGGGTGCATTATTTTTTGGCGCGTCCAATAACAGTAGTTTTTGATTTTATGTTGCAAATAAAAGCATTATTTACCAAAAAAAGAGGCTGTCTTTCGAACAGCCCCTTAGAAGGAAAAGTGATACTTTTGTTTACTTATTTTAATTTAACAAGCGTTTTGTTTGTGCCATCCACCCACTCCAACCACATGGACTTTTCACCAAGTTTCAATATTTTGTAATTGGTGATATTGCCTGAGTCACTTGTAACTTTGATGGTCTTGTAGTCATCAGCAAATTCCCACCTACCACGTTCGTTGAAAAGACTGATTTCATAATTTTTGGTATAGTATCCATCTTTTGTAAACGTCCAGTCTCTCAACCCTCCAAAGAGGGGAGTAGTATCTTGCCCGTTCAGGGTTACTGATTCGATGAGCCAATTATTGGCGACACGCGCTTGTTTTGAGCGAAAACTAACGAAGGGGCCTTCGTCATATTTAATACAACTGACGAGTGTGCTGGAAGATACCAGGAATGCGAGAAAAATGATTTTTAATTTCATTATTATGATTTGTTAGGTTAATTTTATTTGTATTTAACTTTAAATACTTGTGAAGTTAGTCATAATAAATGATAATATCACTTATTATTATTGAAATTAAATATATGGAAAAATATAAATTGTTTTTTTGAGTTAATACATTGACAAACAGCTTGTTAAAAATTAGTAGTGTTTTTATTTATTTTATAGTTAACCAAGCTGTTTCAAAAAAATGGATAGCTTTTTTGTGAAAAAGCTATTTTGCATCGTTGTTGGTGATCAGAAAAATTGGGCGTGATTTTGCTCTTTACCCACATTTTGCTATCTGTTTTTTGGCATTAACAACGAGCAACTCAGGCGCAGAGTTGTTTTTTTGCATCTGATAGAATGATTATGAATAAGGTCTATTGACAACCATACTCAAAAAAACAAGCTATATTGCGGATATGAAAGCATTTATTTTTTTATCTCTGATGGTGTGTATTTTGCTACACACAAGTTGTATGCCCTCTGGTGTTGTTATGCTTACGAATAACCAATACGAAGCAACCACACCAAAATATGTACGCATTTATTTACAAGACAGCGAATTGCCTGCTCAATGCGTAAAAATAGCAATGATAGCTGTAACCTTCAGAACGCCATACGCACAACAACACTCTTATGATTGGAAGAAGACGTGGGAAAAAGTACGGAGAGAAGCCGCAAGATTGGGTTGCAATGGCGTTTATCAATACTTTGAAAGCACTGATGAGAACATGACCACACTCAACCAGAACCGCGCCCTTCAAGACCCTTCAAAAAGAGCCACTTTTATTGGCATTCGATATTAGACTGCTTGCGAAAGTGCTATTTTTGATACCTCAATTACAGTAATGTTGAGTTTTGTTTTTGGGCAGGCAAGGTGCCTAAAATACAACTTAGGGAGAGAAAAAACCAGACAATATGCTCCTCTCTACAATTTGAAGAGAGGCAGGGAGGCCATTTTAGAAGAAATCAACAGCTATCTCCAATTTGGAGAGAGGGACTCTCGCAATAAGCTTCATAAACAAAACATTGTTTTGTATGAAAGCACAGGTAGGAAAATTATTTTTTGAAGTATATTTCTTAACTTTGTGTGCTTCTACTCCTCCCTTGATATTATGAGAAAGTTATCTTTTATTTTCGCTCTTGTTCTGTTTTTTGCCTGCCAAGCAAGCAGACGCGCATCTTTATAAATTTATTCCTGCTTCGGCTATCACTTGGCAGAATGCGAAAATAGCGGCGGAAGCCCAAAATTATTTTGGCATCCAAGGTTATTTGGCTACCCTTTCTTGCACAGCGGAGAACAGTTTCGCCTTCAATTCTATTGCTCAACAAGGTTGGATAGGCGCAAGTGATGACAACGCCCTCACCAATATATATTCGCCTACAGGCGAAGGGCAATGGTACTGGGTTACAGGTCCCGAAAAAGGAACGAGATTTTGGCAGGGAAATGCTTCAGGAAGTTAGACCTGCGCGTTTACAATCGGTGGGGTGAACTTATTTATGTAGCGCGTAGCAAAGAAGACGCTTGGGACGGCAACGTAAACGGCAAACCTGCCCCCGCAGGCGTATATATTTGGAGAGCAAGTTATGAAAACCCGCTCATCAAAGGGAAGATAAACACAAAACAAGGAACAGTAAGCCTTATTTGGTAATTATGCTTAACTTTGCAGCGTTTTATATCAAATCTAACCAAATGAAAACTTCATTTTTTTTTAATTGCGTTTTAAATACCTTTCTTTTATGGCAACTACCCTCAACCTTGTTATTTGCTCAAAACAACGATTGCCTGACAAGAAAATTAGTATGCGGTAATGCTAATCTTAGTGATAACAGTGATGGACCAGGTTTCGATGATTTTAGTATCTCAGCCAATGATAAAGCCTGTTTGTCGCTGGGTGAAAACCAATCTGCTTGGTACACCTTTCGTATTCAAACGGGAGGAACACTCAATTTTACCATCGTTCCCAGTGTAGCTTCTGACGATTATGATTTTGCCATTTGGGGTCCAAATGTAGGATGTAGTACTTTAGGTAGCCCTTTCAGGTGCAACTTTTCGGCTCTACCAGGCAATACAGGTTTAGATTTTACCACTACATCTGTAACGTCAGACGAATTTCAACTGCCCTTTTCGCGTTTTTTAGAAGTAAATGTAGGCGAGGTGTATTATTTGTTGATTGATAATTACTCTAACAGCAATCAAGGTTTTGCATTAGAATGGGGAGGCACTGCTCAATTATCTGTTTTGAATCCTTCGTTTGCTAAACCTGTAGCAATTTGTAACAAAGTGAGTTTTGTAAACAATTCTGCTACTTGTGATCTCACTGCCACATTGAGTTATCTTTGGGACTTTGGAGATGGCTCACCTACGACCTCAAACAACACAGCTGTTAATCCTACTCACATCTATACAAACAAAAGTTCATACAATGTTAAGCTAACCGTTAAAGTGAATAGTACCAACAGCAACAATGGAGCTACTTTAACCTACACAGAGTCAGTCGATATTTTAAGACTACCTCCTATGTTGGCATTTAATGGATTACCCAATGTATATTGTGTTGATGCTTCACCTATTATGCTAACTGCAAGCCCTGTAGGAGGCACTTTTACCTTAAACGGTATTGCAAAGAGTGTTTTCAATCCTTCAGAATTTGCTGTGGGTAGTGAAGTAGTTATCCAATATAAATATTCAGATGTTGCAGGTTGTGCTGATAGCATTACGCAAAAAGTAAAAATTAACCCTTCTGTTACGCTTATTAAGAAAGCATTTGATTTAGAAGTTTGTCCCCTTAGCAGCAATGGTTACGCTTTAGAAGCTATCAGCACGGCAGAGGAGCAAGCTTTGATAGCCACAAATGGGGCTTTGCAATATGCTTGGTCGAATGGCGCAAGTTCGCGCATAATTTTTCTTAAAAATAAAAATGATGCAGGCAATTACAAGGTTACGGTTACAAACACAACAGGTTGTCCTTTGCAAGAAGTTGTGTATAGCATTGTTGTAAAGTGTGGTACAGCTTTTTCAGTACCTTCTGCTTTTACGCCCAATGGCGATGGGCGCAATGATGTATGGGAAATATTTGGCGAAGATATCAGCAAGTTAGACCTGCGCGTTTACAATCGTTGGGGTGAACTTATTTATGTAGCGCGTAGCAAAGAAGACGCTTGGGACGGCAACGTAAACGGCAAACCTGCCCCCGCAGGCGTATATATTTGGAGAGCAAGTTATGAAAACCCGCTCAATCGTGGAGCAGTTGAAGAAACAACTGGAAGAATTACACTCATTCGATAAAGTGTATCAATTAGGACGCGCCAAAAATAATGCACCCATTTACAGACTCAAAGTCCATACTATAAAAAACAATTTATATGCCTGTAGAATAGACTTTTAGTCTGTTGTATATGTACAAAAGAAGTGTTTTTGGGTATATTGTTTTTTACATAGTCCCTTAAAACTATTGTGCAATTTTTCAAAAGGCAGAGGGCTTATCATTTTTGCGGTTTAATGTTCAGCACTACTTTTGTTCCCAGAGGTTTGCTGGCTTCATTTTCAAGGTCAAAAATTTGAATTGCCAAATAAAACGCTTGGTTTTGATTGATAACGTCCAACCTTTCCTCAATATTTTTAGTGGCAAAGGGTGTATGTTTTTGAAAAGCACGTTGGTTGATAATTTGCGACTTTTTTCTGCCAATGCCGTTGTCTTCTATCGTGATAAGCAATGTGTCAGTATCAGGCTTATTTTCTATAGTGATGTGTAGTTTTTTCAAACCCTTTTGATGCCTCAAGCCGTGTTTGAACGCATTTTCTATAAAAGGCTGTAGCAAAAAGGTAGGCAAGTAGGTTTCTTCTTGGTCTATGTGTGAGGGTACATCCAAATGCCATTCAAAATTTTCTTCCAAAAGCATAGCTTCTAAGTCAATGTATAACGTGATAGCCTCTATTTCTTCTGCCAAACTTACCTGCGTTTTCGCGCTATTGTGCAGGACTTTTCGCACCAAATTGGCAAAATTGCTGAGGTACAAGACTGCTTTTGCCTTGTCGTTTTCATAAATATACGTTTTGATAGAATTCAATACATTGAACAAAAAATGTGGGTTCATTTGGGTTTGCAAGGCTGTTTGTTGCCACAATTTCAATTGATTTTCGAGCATGACTTGTTTCATTATACGCGCTTGCTTCTTTTTCACCAAATAAATACTCCTTCGGATAATGGCATAAACCACCAACATCAACACCAACAAAGCAGACACCAAAAACCACAAGCGTTGCCAAAAGGGCGGCAAGACTTCGCCGTGTAGCCAAATCGTATTGATAGAATTTCGGTTTTGGTGGTCCAATAGTTTTATCTCGATGCTAAACTTGCCTACCCCAAGCGAAGAAAGGTGTATAAAATCAGTGTGTGCAGGCAAGTAATTCCAATTTGTTTGGTTTTTGAAACGATACGCATATCGAAACTTATCTGCCGATAGATAGCAAATAGCCTCCACGCCTATTTTCACATCATCTTGGTATTGTAGTTGCAAGTATTCAGGCGAGGTTATTTTTTGTTGATTTACCCAAACATTTTTTAGAAATACTTGTGCGCGGGGTTCAGTAGTTGTTTTTTGAAAAGGAATACTTTGCAAACCTTTTGAAGTGCCTAACCAGATTTGATTTGCCAAGACACAAAGCGCGTGGACATCTTCAGAAATCAATCCTTCTAACTTTCCTGTATTTTCCCAGCTTTTCTGTATGATGTCCAAGAACCAAACGCCTTGATTGGTGGCAATAAGCAAAATTTGTTTCTCCAAAATCATTGCCCTTGCCTGCACGCCTGCAGGCAGGTAAGCAAACGGGACAATCTTATGGGCAGAAGTAGTAGAAGTCTCAATTTGATACAATTTGCCTTCAAAATTCACTGCATACAATCGCTCCTTTGCCTCATCATAGGCGAGGACTAAAATTTGAATATCTGGCAACAAAACATCTTCTATCCACCATTTTTTGTTTGCCTGTTTCAACTTCATCAAACCCTTGTTGGTGGCAACCCACACCGTTTGCTTCACAGGATTATAAGCAATCGCTCTGCCCCATTGTTTACTGACAATTTCATTTTCTTTTGCCTGAAAGTCAGCCAAAAAATGCGTATAAGCAGACGTAGCGAACATATAGCCCTGTGGCAAATGCGCAAACGCCTTCACTGAACCTGCCTCTGTATAGACTGTGCGAATGTTATTTTCTTTGAACTGATACAAGATATTGTTCACATTGAAATAAACCGCTTTGTCCAAAGAATCATAATCTACACTCCGAATATCTGCCACGCTTGTTATGGTATGGGTACGTATTTGATTTGTTTTTGTATCCAGTACATTGAATTCGCCTTTTGTATTGCCAAAATATATACACGCCTCATCGCGCGCTATTTTGAGTATTTTTTCGGGTTCTTTCCGCCAATTTTTGAAATGGAAATTGGGAATATACAATAGCCCGTCATACAAGGTAGTGAGCCAATACGCACCATCTCTGTCTATCAAAAAATACGAAACCGCATATTCTTCTAAAATATGCGCTACCTCATCTGACCTAAAATCGTACACCATCACACCTGTAAAAGTCGTAATCCATATTCTATCCTCTTTTTCGTGGAATACGCCCGTTATTTTTTTACCTTTGAGGGCTTTTTTCAGTGTAGGCAAGTCTTGGTAATAAAAAGTGCCGTCTTGCCATCTGTAAAAATAATTCGTTACCATGCTCACCAACCATGTTCCCTTAGGATAAGAAAAAACGAGCGAATGGCCTAACAATTCTTGCTGTATGTGGGTAGGTTCTTGTACCACATTGCACAAACTAAACGTACCGTTCTTCTCCAGTCTGCCAATAAATTGTTCCATAAACCACATTTGGTCAAAAGCATCTCGGATAATTTTCGTAGGCGGTGCTTGTTTCAGCACAGGTTTTTTTTTGTCTATGGCTTCATACAAGACACTTATTTTTGTACGCGGATTATAGTAATAAATACCACTTTTGCTCGCAATCCAAAGTAAATTATTGTCGCTCGTAGCTATATGCGAAATGGGGCTGGCTGTTAAGTTTTTTAGCTCGTGCATTTCGTTCCCGCTAATGCAAAAAACCTGCCCCACAAAATTGTAACAATAGATATTGCCGTCGCCTGCTTTGCACAAACCCGTGATGGATTTGCTCTTTTGGGTAGTGCAGGAGTAGGCAAGGAATTCAATACCATTGTAGCGAAATAGCCCCGCATCACAGCCAATCCAAATAAATCCTTTGTCATCTTGGAGTATAACATACACTTCATTATTGGGCAATCCCTGCTCAGTTGTGATGGCTCGAAAGCTCGGCTGTTGCGCAAATGAACGGCTTTGCCAAAAACACAAAATTACAAATAAAACAAAAGTAGTTTTCAATAGCATACGAAAATGATAAGCAAAAATAGTGTTTTTTCACGTAATTTTGAAATTTTTTTTTTTCTATTAGGACTTACGCATCGCTTAAAGTCTTAGTACAAGAGCTTCCTATTCTCAATGTTATTTGAAAATACTTAACTATGTGCATGTTTCCAAACAAGCTTCCTATTGAAA
>Ga0163154_10003957_pt1 | contig 19957 bp, 22 predicted proteins | sample OliLakLV19MP9P1_FD_148649 | JGI IMG/M metagenome (GOLD analysis project Ga0163154, IMG submission 148649) | Freshwater microbial mat bacterial communities from Lake Vanda, McMurdo Dry Valleys, Antarctica - Oligotrophic Lake LV.19.MP9.P1 | ecosystem: Environmental > Aquatic > Freshwater > Lake >...
CAAGCCAATGTGATGAGTGAAATATTTTGCATATCCATGATTATCTTTCATGGACTGTCGGATTTCTAAGTTAACATTGCGGTTTGATAGCGATTACTGGCCGTGCGCCACAGTCAGGCCGATAACCTTTTTAACACCCCACTTTTTAAGTGCACGGGCGCAATCGTTTAAGGTTGCGCCCGTAGTATACACATCATCTATCAGCAACACTGACTGTGGCGCAAGTATTCTAAGATTATTCTTAAGTTGAAACTGTTCTAGGACATTTTTTTGTCTCTGAGCCCAGTTGCTAACTTGGGCTTGAGGCTTAATAAATCTGCTTCTTTTGAGTAAAGAAAAGTGAGGAATACCACTTAATGTTCTAAATGTTTGTGCCATTAATAAACTTTGATTGTATCCGCGTTCTCGTAACCTCTTAGGATGAAGTGGAACATGAGAGACACAATCGGCAAAAGGGAAATTTGTGTAATAGTAAAGTAACTTACCACAAACTGTAGTGGCGTCTTTAATGGGATAATACTTCATATCATACATTAATGATCGAGCAGGTCCTGTAAATTCTAAACAAGAAATTATTTCATCCAAAAAGCAGGGCTCTAGTTTAGGAGACGATGGTGGCAAAGCAAAATCTAATTGTTCAAAACAATCACTGCACAAAATTCTTCCCAGCTTTTTACAATGGCAACAATAATGAGGAAATATGATATCAATTATATTCATAATGTATTCTAGTTCGCAAAAATGACACAAACTGTAACAGTGATAGAAATTATTTTCAGGCTTGTCAAAAAGCAACTTAGTTGCAATAATATGTGCTATGAAATGGAAAATACTTGTAATTGTGCTCGGAGTTATTGGCATTGCTTATTGGCAGTGGAAGGAAGTTGAAGAGCAATCAATTACTGAAATTGGTAACAGAGAAGCAGTTATTACCGTTGCTGCTACAATATATCCTTTGGCAACCTTGGCAGACGAGCTAGGTGTAGGCTATGTAAATGCAATTTCAATTATTCCTCCTGGTGTTGATCCACACACATTTGAACCATCACCTCAAGATATAGCAAATCTACAAAACGTTGATTTAGTATTTGTGGTGGGCTTAGGATTCGATGATTGGATTTTAAAATATGTGCCTAGTTCTGCAAAAATTGTTGATTTAAGTGACCGTATTAATTTACAGAATCAAGAAGGTGAGAGATTAACTAAAGAGAAAATTGCAGAAATAAAAGCAAATCCAGCATTACTTACTCATTCTGATAAACATGAACATCCAGACGATGAGACTGATATTGAAGAACATTCTTATACTATTGATCCTCATTATTGGTTATCACCAATTAATGCGCAAGTTATGGCTCAACACATTAGAGATACGTATGCCGATACAGATAAAGAGCACGGACCCGCTTACACAAAAGGTTATTATTCCTTTACTGGTAATATTGATAGTACATTATTTAACTATGATTCAGTTTATGCCGAGATGAAAGGTAAGAAAATCATTACTACACATGATGGATTTAATTATTTTATAAATGGATTCGGTGCTCAAGTGGTAGCAACGGTTGAGCCTTTATCAGGACAAGAACCTTCTCCTCAATATGTTGCTGAATTAATTAAAACTATTCAGGACAATCAAATTAAAGTCATTTTTACTCAACCTCAATATAGTAATAAAACAGCTGCAACAATAGCAGATCAGTATGATCTACAGTTGATTGAGCTCGATGATTTAGGTGGAACTGAGGGTCGCAAAACCTATATTGAATTATTAACCTATAATTTAGAACAGGTTAGCAAAATTTTATCAGAATCTCCGTAATGACAGAATCAACTGCCTTATTAGAACTAAAAAACGTCAGCGTTTTTTTTGATAAACAAAAAATTCTTGATGACGTTGAGGTATCTTTTGCGGAAGGTGAATTAGTGGGAATATTGGGTATAAATGGTGCTGGTAAAACCACATTGGTCAAGACATTATTGGGTCTAATGGAGTATCAGGGGAAAATTTCTTTTGCTCAGCAGCCAGTTGCAACAGCAACTATTGCACATTATTTTGGATATGTTCCTCAGGTTACAAACTTTGAAAGAAATTTCCCCATCACTGTTTCTGAAATTTTCGAGTTAGAAAAAAAATGTGCTGATTTTACAAATCCTGCATATAATTTTTCTGCAGAACATATTTTTGATTTACATTCACTGTTAGCAAAAAAAATCTCTGATTTATCTGGTGGTCAATTGCAAAAAGTAATCATTACCCGAGCTTTATTGAGTCACCCTCGTATATTAGTTATGGATGAGCCAACCAATAATTTAGACCGAAAATCTATTAAAATTTTTGATGAATTATTAGGAAAATTACATGATCAAGGCGTGACGGTGATTATTGTTACTCATAATCATGATGTGTTACATAGTTTGGAAAGATTAGGACGATTATTTGAAGTTCAGGATAAAAAGGTTATACCGCATGTCGATAATTGAGATGTTACAGTTTCCTTTTATGATTCGAGCAATTGCCGCTGGAGTAATTCTCGGTTGGCTATTAGCGACAACAGGTGTATTTGTGACTTTACGTAAACAAGCTTTTTTTGCTGACGGAATTGCTCACGCATCTTTATTAGGGGTAGCCATAGGCTTATTATTTGGTCAAGGGATCATACTTTGGGCAGTGACAATAGCTATAATGGTGGCATTGGCAGTTACGTTTTTACAAAAAAAAGTACAGGTAGAACATGATTCCGCAATTGGCGTCATGTATAGTGTTTTCTTTGCTGCAGCAATTTGTATCTTGTATCTGTTTCCTAGTTTTAGACCGGAATTGAGTACTTATTTATTTGGCTCGATGTTAACTATTTCTTGGGCAGAAGTTATGGCCATAGGTATTTTAGCTATGATTGTCATAGTAGTCTTAAAAAAATATTATCAAGCTTTGGTATTTATGATTTTTGATAGTGATGGTGCGCAAATTCGCGGCGTGCCAATTACTCTTTTTGAATATGGAATTAATTGTATAGTAGCGGTAACTATTATTATGGCAATTAAGTTAGTAGGGGTAGTACTAGTGACAGGGTTATTGGTTATTCCTGCTGTTTTAGTGAGACTCTATGCCAGGAGCTTCCAGGACATGATTATTTGGTCTGGTGTAGTCGGCATAGTGTCTGTAGTAGGTGGAATCTTAGTGTCATTCTTCTTTAATCTTCCAACGGGGGCAGCTATAGTCTTGTTTAGTGGGGGACTATTTATTGCAGCGTTAATATTGAGATCAGTGATAACAGGTAAATAATAATTATTTATTTGCTTTGAGGGCTAATAACTTTTCCCAAAGAGTATCTTTTTTCTTCATGATGTAAATTATTATTAAGAGAAAAACTATGACACCAATAGCAAACCACAAAGGGTGATTCCACAGTTCTTCTTTGAGTGTCTGAAATTGACTAAAGCCAAAGTAAGCAATCCAAAGATAAAAAATATTTCTAATAAATGTACCAATAAATGTCATTGCTAAATAGCCTTTAAGGTCATACTTAATGACGCCAGCTCCAACAGAAATTGGGAATGTTGGTACAATTGGAATTGATCGAGCTAAAAGTAGTAATACGTTATCCCACCAAGTTTTAGTTAAAAAGAAACCAATTCTTTCAATATGCTTGTGAGAAACGCCAAAGTATTTACCAAATTTACCAACAACCACATCTTCAGCTTTATCAGCGATTACATAGACAACATAACTTGACGCTGTTTTTGCTAAAGCTGCAATAAAAACTAAAAATCCTAATTGAACATTAGAGTAACCTTGAACTTGGGCTAAAACTGCAGCAGTAGTCATGACGAATGGAGAAGGAATTGGAGCAATAATTTCTTCTAAAAAGGCCCCAACAACTACAAAAAATTCTAAACTAACGGATGTAGCTAATGATTCGAGCCAGTTAATAAGGGGTTGAAATAGTTCTTCCATAATTGACATTATACGTAGCAAGTGGGTTGCTTGTATAGCTCTAATGATAATTTACTACTGGTTAGCTGGTAGATGTTTTGTGGTCGATACTGGGCTCGAACCAGTGACCTCACGAATGTGAATCGTGCGCTCTAACCAACTGAGCTAATCGACCATAACCGAGAGCTATTATAGCATTTATTCTGGCAACTCAATGTCAAATTACAAGTAATATGAGGATTAAAGAAAAGTACTATCCCATCAATTCGTATTCGCGAAAGAGTGCTTCTACTTCAATAGCATTGTTAGTTTGAAAGATACGCTGTCTTACTTCTTTGGCTTTGGGAATGGACTTCACATACCAACCTAAATGTTTACGCATTGGCAGAAAGTTATAGTGATAATTATCTTTAAATGTATCTTCAAAAAGTCTGGAGTGCTCAAGAGCTATATTAAAAATATTGTAGTTGTCAGCATTACCTGGGTTAAAAATAAGTGGATTTCCAAATGCAGCTCGTCCAATGAGTGCACCTTGTAAGTCGTACGTTTTTATCTTTTGTTCAGCATCTACTAGTGACTGAATATCACCATTTCCTAGAAGAGGAGTGTTACTGGCTTTAGCTAGTTGTGCAGCCTTTCCTATTTCATCCCAGTCAGCTAAACCTGAATATTGTTGCTTTAAAGTTCTGCCATGTACGGTTATGGCAGCTGGCTCCATTTCTAGTAAATTTGGAATCCATTCTTCAATAACTGGGTAATCAAAACCAACTCTAGTTTTTACACTGACGGGAACTGGTTTTTTTTGTTTATATTCTTCAGGAAGTTGAGAGTTTTTTTCTTTGACGATTGAACGTATGTTTTCTGTGAGATTAGGACAGTCAGTAACTGTTACACCATTTGTCCAATCAATCACACCTTGCTTAGTAGCTGCAATGATTTCTTGAGCAAGCTTAGGGGTTTTTATTAAGGCCGCTCCAGCTCCTGAATGAGCAACATTTTTAGCTGGACAACCCATATTAATATCAATGCCATCAAAGCCTAGTTCACACAGCATCACGGTTGCTTGTCGAAAATATTCAGGGCTAGTCCCATATATCTGCCCAATGATTGGTCTTTGGGTTTCGTCATAAATAAATTCTTTGAGCAATTTCTCTGCACCGTGACATAAACCTTCAGTACTAGTAAACTCAGTCATCATTAAACTAGCTTTGCCGTATTTTTTGTGAATAAAACGAAAAGGATGATCAGTGACGCCATCCATCGGTGATAAGCCGATGATAGGGTGTGCTAGTGTTTGCCAAAAGTTAGATTCCATAAGGGTCTATTATACCTCATGAGTGTGAGTGGACACTATTAATGGCGGCCTTCCGAAAATTCGGAAGGCCGCCATACAATCCACTATCACTTATTTACGAAACTTTTGTACCTGTTGAGTAATTTTATTCTTTACTTTTGACACAGTACTTTTAGTAACTTGTGTACATTTTTGTGTAAATATCTCCCTCTGCTCTTTTAAGACAGTGATGACTTTTTTAGTGATAGTCTTTTGATTATGATGATTATTTTTTACAATAGTGACAATCTTTTTTATTTGTTTTGAGTGAGCATAGCTGTGATCATTTTTATGGTGCTCTAACTTTTTATCCAATAATCTTTCCAGCTCTTTCAATATCTGCTTTTGTTTATTTACCTCTAGTTGCTGAGCTAACAATGCTTGCTCTTTTAAGAAAACATATGATGTATTACTGATTTTATTTTTTCTCACGAGCTGTTGAATCGTATTAAGAAAGGTGCCAAATATATTGTGGGATACATCATCCTTTGGAGTTTTAGGCTGTGGAGTAGGAGTTATTGTTGGAATCGGAGTAACTGGAACATGTTTCTCAATAGTAGTTCGCCCTTCTCCTGCAGTTTTGAAATAATTAATAGTATAGGTGTTGGAAGTACCTGCTGTTACAGCCAATGACTGCTTTTGACTTGCAGTCATTTGAGTATCATCTGCTAAAAATAAGATCTCACTTTGGATCGGTGAAGTAATTGTTAATACGTATTGGCCAGACTTAGGCTGTGCGATATCCAGTACTTGTGTTTTAGGAAATTCAGCTGATGGATTAACCGGATTATTGATTCCATCAATGGAGTATGTTGCATCTGGGATAGCAGTGCCATTCATATTTGTTAAAGAAAAAGTTAATGCAATATCTGCCAAGATAGAAATTCTGCTCAGATCAGTATGACTTGGTGTGTACATTCTAATTGAAGTTAGCTCAAATTCATCGGCAGTATAACTACTCAACGTTGGATGTAATTCTTCAGGGTCATTAATGTAAATATCTTTGCTTTCATTACTAACGACGCCAGTCGCTAAAACAAAATGGTCCCCAGTTCCTTGCTTATGCAATTTTAATACAACTGGATTTCCTGACTCTAACTCTGTAATAACTTGATCTCTCAGATCACCAGTTGGAGAAGTGTTAACGGTCTTTTGTTCAATGCGAGGCGATTCTTGATTAATAGTCTTAAATAGATTGGTTAACTTTGAGACACTGTTGGTTAAAATTTGACCGCGATTATAATTGCTAGTATCTGTTAACCACTCGTTGTAACTTAATGGAGTCAGATCACTGCCATCTGGTAATGTAGTAAAGCCATGGAAATGTAAGAGCATTACTTCCGCAATTAATTTACAGGCCCATCTATCAAAAGTGATAGGAGTTCCTTGTGCAACCCAAGATGAAGCATTATCATACTCACTGTCCCCCCAGAGTTCATCATTTTGTGATAATGACGTTACATTCAACACAGTTGGATCTAAAGATCTAACTATAATATTATCAAACTCTACAATTGTTGGGGAATAAAAAGCTGTAGAAGCTTTAATACCTACTTTTCCGTAGTTATTGTTGAATGTTGGATCGGTCTGATTAAATACTTCAGCACCATCCACTGCTAATTTTAAGTTGCCGTTATTGAACGTGATTTTGATATGGTAGTTGGTGCCATTTCTCAGGAAAAAAGGAATGCTTTTTGACCAGCTACCTTGTCCATCCCATATTTTTTGTAGGTGGAGTGCATCGTCATTAAAGTGAAACTCATACCAGTTGCGCTCATCTTGAATTGAGAAAGAAATATTTTTATCAATGCCTTCAATTGGTCTAAAATCTAACTCATATTCAAAGTTTTTTGCTGAAACTGTCCAGTATTCATCCTTGGGAATTATTTCGGTGACAGTATTTCTATTTTTTACTTCCGCTCGAACTTTTCCATTTACTATCTTCCACATTGAACCATCATCTCTAAGAGCTTGCCATTTATCTAAGTTCTGAGAAAAATCCTCACTAAAGATAACTTTATTTTGAGTAGCTAAAATTTGCTGAGGAAGAAACACAACAAAAGTTGTGATAAGCACAAAAAGGGACAGGATTTTTTTCATATTTATTTAATACTTAGTACTAATTGGTATTAAATAATGAGATTCTAGCTTTAAGTGTATAATCTAAGGGTATTTATCTGGATTAATCATGAAAATAGTTAATATTGCTGCTTCTTATTTTCCTAACAAAGGAGGAGTTGAGACACATTTATTTGAATTGAATACAGAATTAGTAGAGATGGGTCATCAAGTAACTGTCATTACTCAACAGCAATCTGAGGAAAATATCTCAGAGATGATTAAACAAGTTTCAGTTCTGAGAATACCACGAAAATATAAAAACAAAAAATTTCCTACTTGGAAGTGGATATTTGATCATAGAGAGATACTTTTTCAAGCCGATATAATTCAGGTTCATGATGTCTTTTGGTGGTTATTTCCAGTCTATACAATGAAGGGTATTTTTCAGAAAGTATTTACAACTTTTCATGGTTGGGAAGGGCGTTTTCCAGTCCCTTGGCGATATAAATTAGCTAGATATGTTTATAGTTTATTATCACAAAAGACTATTCATATTGGTGGATATATTCAAGAATTTTATTGGGATAAACCAACACTTATCTTATACGGTGCTGTACCATCTCAAAAGCAGAGACCTACTAAAAATAAAAAAGAAAAGAACAAAATTGTGTTCATAGGTCGACTAAGTCAGGAGAATGCGATAGAGGCATATTGTAAATTGTTTTCAATATTAAAAATATCGCTTAAAGATGCAGAAATCACTTGGGTAGGAGATGGGGCACTCAAATGTAAGTGTAAAAAATTGGGAGAGGTGACCGGTATGATTAGTCAACCAAGTGCACTGATTGCAGACGCTGATATAGTTTTTGCCAATTCATATTTAGCAATTCTCGATTCTCAAGCGCAGGGAAAAAAAGTTGTCAGCATCTACACTCATGACCTAAAAAAGCGCTACTTAGAAACATATCCTTATCAAGGACTACTTTTAGAAAAAGATTCTGAACTTGAAAATTTAAGTAAACAAATTCTTGAGTACATATCTACGAATAAACAAAATACTACTCAACAAACATTACCTACTTGGAAAGAAGTTACTGAACAATACGTCTCTTTATGGATGAACTAATTTTTTATAAGTTTGAAAATTATCTTCTCTAACTCTTGACCATGCTTTAGCCAAGTAAAGTGCTCAGTAACTCTGTTGCACCCATTTTTCCCGAGTTTTTTTCTGATTTTTTCACTTTTCATTAATAATAACAGCGATTGCAGTAATTTACTTGGATCCCGGTCAATTAAAATGCCAGTTTCTTCAGTAACAGTGTCTATATAACCGCCTTCTTTGAGAGCAATGACAGGTACTCCAGAAGCCATACCTTCTAAGGCTGTGAGACCAAAAGGTTCTTGCTTTGACAAGCAAAGTACAGCATAAGAGTTCTGATAAATTTGAGTTAAATCACTGTCAGAATATTTTAATTTTTTATTATTAAATGTAATGTAGATAACATTAATAGGTGCTTTTGCTAAGGAAAGTGCTTGTGATAGCAGATCAAATCCATTTACCTCAACTTTCTCACCAACGAATACAAAATATTTTGCTGGTTGTGACGTCGATGGTTTAAATTGTTCGGTATTAACCCCTAACCAAATCAATTTTGAAGATAAACCGTACCACCTTTTTACTTGTTGCTGAACATAACTAGAAGTAGTAATTCTGCTAGTCGCAGCTGTGGTTGCTCTCAGATCAATAAGATGAATAATGAATCGATACAGACTTTGATATAAATGCTTAAAGAATGATAAATGTTGTGGTTGTAAATGCTTTTCATAAAAGACTCTATATGTCTCCTCCATAAAATAGATAACTGGTATAGATTTTTGTAGTAAAAGTATGAGTGGTGCTTGTGTCACCATACAAGGGTGAGCAATAATTATATCTGGCCGCCACTGTAAAATAACACCCTTTTGTTTTTTGTACCATTCATATGTATGGAGAAGTAATCTAATATCTTGCAACGGTCTTGACCAACCTTTGGAAATTGGTGGATTAAAAGGCAACTTACTAATTATTATTGGTAGATTTTTAGTAAATTTTGATGAAATAGTATTTGTACAATACAGAAGTTGATGCTTTTGATTGAGAAAATATAGCTGTTCCCACACCACACGTTTGGCGCCCCCTTCAGGAAGATTATCAATAACTGCTATTTTCATTATAATTTTGTCTTAGTAACTTTTTGACTCATCAGGCTGATATAATTTGTTAATGCCTCAACCACTGATTTCAATAATTATTGTCAATTATAAAGCACGAGTCGAGTTAGAAAAGTGTCTCACCTCAATTGTTACATTTGAAGCAAAAACAAACATTGAGGTACTTATACTTAATAATGATACTACTAATACTTTAAAAGAATTACACATTCCTACCAAGCTTGACGCTAAAGTGATTAATTTAAAAAATAATCTTGGTTTTGGGGCTGCCTGTAATGTCGGAGTAAGTAAAGCAACAGGAACATATTTATTTTTCTTGAATCCGGATACACAATTAAAAAATAACGCAATTTCACAGTCAATTGCCTTCTTGAAGATACATCAACAATATGGAGCCGTAGCACCGCTGTTATTAGATGTAGACGGTAATATGTACCCTGAACAAGGAAGTAAAAGATATTCTTGGTTAAGCTTTATCATTCAGGAGTCGTTTTTGTCACGCTTAGCAATTCTAACAATATTCAACAATGATCATTTTTTAACTTCTCATAATAATGATAATCCAAAACAAGTATCGGTCGTGCCAGGTACTGCTTTTGCTATAACCAAAGACTTATTTACAAGTATGTATGGTTTTGATGAACGCTTCTTTTTATACTATGAAGATCTTGATATTTGTCACCGGATTGAAGATGCTGGCTACGAGTTGGCTATAATTCATAATGGAAAGATACAACATGAATGGGGATCTTCTGCAAAAAAGGAGTCACAGGCCACCAAATATTTCTTAGAAAGTAGAAAAAAATATGCTGAAAAATATTTTGGTTTAATTCCAGGTCTGATAGCTTATTATTTAGTTACCTTACCTTGGATAATGTGGCCAGTTACTATTATCGCTGTATTTGCAATATTAAAATATGCGCTTTAACTCAATTCTTGACTCTAAAGATTTTAATTGAGCAGTTATGTTTTTTTCTAGATTGATTCTCAAAGTTGGCTTCAACCACAGAGCTGATAAAGCAAAAGCAATTTGATTACTGTTTTTAGGGTTGACTAATAAGCCAGCTTGTCCAATTACTTCTTTCATAGCTCCATAATTAGTGGAAACAGAAACTTTCCCAAAGGAAAGTGCCTCAATCAATGGTAAACCAAAGCCTTCATATAATGGTATGTAGACCAGGAAACAGCTATTATTGTATAATTCCCGCATGTCTGTATCTGGAACATAACCTAATACCTTCACTTGAGAACTCAAATTATTTTTGGATATGTAGTTGAGTACGTGTTTGGCATCCCAACCTTTCCCTCCCGCTAAAACAAAGGTTGGCAGTGATTTCCCATTCTTTTTAAAAATAGTAATCATTTGTTTAAAACCTGCTAAAACATTCAACAAATTTTTCCTTGGTTCAATAGTGCCAACATACAAAATGTATTTATCTTTACTTAATTCATATTTTGATAACACATCAGAATTAATACTAGAAAAAGTTCTTGGACTGCCATTGATAACAATTGTATTGGTTGTAGTTTCTGGAAAGTGTTGAGCTAACTCATCTTTAACGCTTTGAGAAATAGTAATAATTTTTTGACTCGTTTTTATAACACTAGGTAATAACATCTGTTCGATAATAAAAGCTTTGAAATTTTTGACAAAACCTGATTGATAGACGGCTAAATCATAAATAATTGTAGTTACTGGCTTGGGACAAATTAAACTAGTAATAAAACTGGTCGGTGAGAGAATAGCACTTACCATCCGATGATTTGCATAACTTAAGAAAACTAAATAAAAGGCAATTCCTTTTGGTAAATAAACAACTTTCCAGTGCTCAGGGATACTAAAATCGAGCTTAGATCCTTGAACTAAAGCCAGGATATAAACATCACTACTTTTTTGAGAACTTAATCGTTGCAGTAATTGTGCGGTATAAGTATGTTTGCCAGTTCTGTGCTTATCGGCAAATGCGTGTAAATCTACGAGTATAGTCATGTGCTGTATTCTATCAGATGCTAGAATAAGCGTATGAAGATAAGTATTGTAGTTACTGTATTGAATGAGGAGCACACAATTAAGAGATTGTTGGAGTCCTTGACGCAACAGACTAAAAGAGCTGATGAAATAATTATTGTTGATGGCGGCTCAAAAGATAGTACTATAGAATTAATTAATACTTTCTCTGGTATTATCTGTCTTGGGAAGAAAGGTAATAGAAGTGTTGGTAGAAATTTTGGAATTAAACACGCTAATACAGAGTGGATAGCAATAACTGATGCTGGTTGTATCCCCCAATTAAATTGGTTAGAAGAATTAATTTTAGCTCAAGAATTACAGCAAAAGCCAGTAATTGCGGGATATTATGAGGGGATTGCAGAGAATGAATTTGAAGAAGCGGTGATTCCATATGCACTTGTAATGCCAGGAAATGTGAATCCTGAAAATTTCTTGCCCGCTACCAGATCAATGTTGCTCAAAAAATCAGTCTGGCAGCAATTTGGTGGTTTTGATGAAAGATTGTCTGATAATGAAGATTATGCCTTTGCTAAAAATTTGGAAAAAGCAGGAGTAAAGATCGGTTTTGCTCAAAAAGCTGTTGTTGCGTGGTTTCCGAGATCAGATATTTCAAGTTTTTATACAATGATTTTTAGGTTTGCTCGAGGCGATGTAGCGGCCGGCATAATTCGACCAAAAGTAGTTTTGATTTTTGTTAGATACCTGATATTACTTTTTTTAATCGTCACTTTGATTCCGAGTATGGGATTTATGTCTACATTACAGATTTTAGGATTATTAGCTCTACTGTATGGAGCGTGGGCTGTCGCTAAAAATGTTACGTACGTACCCAATGGTTGGTACTTTTTACCATTCTTACAACTTGTTGCTGATATTGGAGTGATGAGAGGAAGTATTGCTGGGTATCTACAAAGAAATTCAAAAGATTTTAGGTAAAAATATCATACAAGCGATAATTGTTGCTACGATTGTCAAGATTAAAACTGAGCCAGCGGCAATATCTCTTACACGTTTGGTTGCTTGGTATGGCAGTTTTAATTCATCTCGAATCAAATCTGCCAATTCTTCCAAACAGGTATTTACCATCTCAGCTGACCAAATTAAACCAACCAGAATTAAAACTGCCATCCACTCAGTTTGTGAAATGTGATAATAAAAACCAGCACCAACAACTACTAAAGTAGCAAAGCCATGAAACTTCATGTTGCGTTCTGTGTATGCTCCCCACATGCCATCCCAAGCATAAACGAAACCTTTAAAAAACTTTGGAATTGATTGTGACATATAATTATTCTGTATATCTGAGTTGATCCTACCTGAAATCGCTCATAAAAAGCAAGCAGAAGTACTGGCAATAATTCAAACCGTTATTAATTACCTCATCAACCGTCTAGTTTATCCTGGAAAATACAGTATAATAAAAACGTTCTTTTATAGATTAAGTGGAGGGCTGGCAGAGTGGTCTATCGCAACGGTCTTGAAAACCGTGACTGTAATGGTTTCGTGGGTTCGAATCCCTCGCCCTCCGCATAAACTAAAAAGTACTACCTCTTCGAGCCATGTTGCCATTGATCCGAGGACTAATTCTCTGATCAGGTTCACTACTTTCAGACTCCCGATCTATTTGATATTGAGCTTCTTTATCAGTAATTTATCCTAATGCAGCCCGTTGTGAATTGTGAGCTAAGCCAGTCAATAAACTAGAATCGATCACCTTGCCATCTCTATCATGTAATGGAGTGAATTTGCTTTCTTTTCCCATATTTTCTTTCTATTAATTATTAATTTTTTTAAATACATTCATGACTTCGGTGACGGCTTCGTCTTTGCGACCTTCAATAATAGCGTCGGAGACACAAGCTTTGAGGTGAGTTTCTAAGATAACATTATCAACTTCTTTTAAAGCATTTTGAATAGCTTGAGATTGATGAATAATATCGATACAATAAACATCTGTCTCAACCATAACTTGGACTTTTTTTAAGTGTCCTTGCACAATTTTGAGCCGGTGTTGAATTCGTTCTTTTGTATCTTTTGGTCGGTATGCCATATATCCCCTGTATGTGGATATAATACCAGGTTGTTGGTATGCGTCAAATTTCTCAAGTCATTCTCAATACTATTTGCTATATTCTGGCAATGTCTAAGCAGTACTTGATGCGATTCGGATCTTTTCTGTTAATCTTGACTCTTTTTGTGGGATTTGGTTTATTTATCTTTCAGCAACCAAAAATATCTGGCGCTCCACCATATGGAATTCCGGAAGAAGAAATACCAGAAGTTGTCGGTCCATATTCGCAATGGAATAATTGGCAGAGACCAGCTGGTCCAGCTACAGTCACCCTACAAGTTGGCCATTGGCAGAATGACCAGTTCCCTGAAGAATTAGCACGTTTACGAGGCAATACTGGCGCAAGTGGCGGTGGTAAATGGGAGTGGGAAGTAAACTTAAAGATAGCAGAACTGACTCGAGATTTATTAGAGCAAGAAGGAGTAGTTGTCACCATCTTGCCGGCAACCGTCCCTCATGAGCATTTAGCAGACGTCTTTTTAGCAATCCATGCTGACGGAAATGAAAATAGAAGTGTGCGCGGCTATAAATTTGCTGGCCCCTGGCGAGATCTAACGGGTAAATCTCCAGCTTTAGTACAGCTTTTGGATGAACATTATGCCAGAGTAACTGGCATACCTTATGATGATAACATTACCAAAAATATGCGTGGCTACTACGCTTTTTCCTGGTGGAGATTTGAACACGCAATTCATCCAATGACAACGGCAGCAATTGCAGAAACTGGGTTTTTAACTAGTCCAGTTGATAGAAGAATTATAGTTGATCAGCCTCAATTATCCGCCCAAGCAATCTCTCAAGCTATCTTGGAATACTTACGGCAACAACAATTATTGCCAGCAGTTCAGGGCTAACATTTGGTTTTTTTTCGCTATAATGAATCTATGGCCATTCCCACTTCGTTATCATTGGATCAAGCAGATGTATTGCGCAAGATTGCTGCGTGGATGCGCACACAAGACAAGCCATATTTTACCGTTGGTGGTTACGCTGGAACGGGCAAAAGTACCCTAGCAGCAATCTTGCGCAAACTCATTCATAAAAAATATCCTAGTAGAAAAGTAGCCTTTGCTAGTTACACCGGCCGAGCCAGTCAAAATTTATCTCTCAAACTAAAACAAGCTCAAGCTGAATACCCTCAAGACACATGTGGAACTATTCATAAATTAATATATAGGATTATCACCAATAGTGATGGAGTCATGACCGGCCAAAGAAAAAAAGAGGAACTAGAATACGATTTAATAATTATTGACGAAGCCTCGATGGTAACTCGAAATATTTGGTACGATCTCTTGTCATATAACATTCCCATTTTAGCAATTGGTGATCATGGCCAATTACCTCCAATTGGTGAAACATTTAATTTGATGGAAACTCCAATGTCTCGGTTGGAAAAGGTCCATCGACAGGCTGCTGATAATCCCATCATTGCTCTGGCTAACCAAGCCCGACAAGGTGAAGAATTATCAACTGAATTTAATAAAGGCAAAGTCCAAGTAATGCCTCGTAGTTCTCCAGAAGCAGGTATGTTAATGGAAACTATTTTTAATAGCTTTGATGATGAAACACTCATTTTATGTGGCACAAATAAATTGCGAAATCAATTAAATGGTCATTTGCGAGCTCAACTAGGCAGAGAAGAGCCAACACCCATGCGAGGAGACCGAGTTGTGTGTTTAAAAAATATTTATGATAATAAAACTGGTTCAATTTATAACGGCATGATTGGCAATATCACTGAATTGGAAGCTCATGAAGAACATTGGTTTCAAGTTGTTATTGAGTTTCCTTTAGAAGAAAAAAAATATAGTGGTTTAATTTCTAAATATCAATTTGGAGCAACGGAAAAAGTTCAAAAAGTTCCCGGCTTAGATCCCAAAAAAATTGGTGATTTATTTGACTTCGGGTATGCAATTACAGTGCATAAAGCTCAAGGTTCTCAAGCTCGTCGCGTCTTACTCTTTGACGAAAGTTATATTTTTAAACATAAAAATGGTGCAGAAGAAGCAAAAAAATGGCTCTACACAGCTATCACTCGTGCAGAAGAAGAACTATATGTATTAGTCTAACTAAACATAGTATAGGAACTTCATGAATTCATTTATCAAGAAAAAGAGTACCGCTATTAGTCTTGTTCTGATTGGCATTACTTTGGTGATTTTATTTTTAATGGGCAGTAATATCATCTGTCCTTGTGGGACAGTTAAAATGTGGGAAGGAGATGTCTGGAATGGTGAAAATTCTCAGCATTTAACTGATTGGTACACCTTATCTCATCTAGCTCATGGCTTTATCTTTTTTTGGCTGCTCCATGTCTTTTTTAAGAAAAAGTCATTTGAATGGCGCTTAGTGGTGGCTATTTTTATAGAAGCAGTTTGGGAAATCATAGAAAATTCCCAATGGATCATTGAACGCTATCGGGCCACAACGTCTTCTCAAGATTACAATGGTGATTCTATTGTTAATTCGATGGTCGATTTGTTAGCTTGTTGGGTTGGATTTTTATTGGCAAAAAGATTTCCAACTTGGGTCTCAATTGCAGTAATCATTTTTATGGAATTGATTGCTCTGTACTTCATTCGAGATAATTTAACCTTAAATGTTGTGATGCTATTTTCTCCAATTCAAGCCATTAAAGATTGGCAAATGGCTGCTCCTCATTAAAGTAAATGAGGGTTAAGTCGCTGACTAACTTTGGAATTTATGCTACACTTTCTATATGAATGATCAATATCGTGGTCAACCTCAATCTAGTGGTCAACCTCAATCTAGTGGTGTAACCCCTTCTGGTAACCAACCGGGTGGTGATGGTCGTTCCAAATATCAACATCAATCTCCATATCAAAACATTTTTAATTCGTCACCTTCAGCTGCGCCTCCTCAAGCAACTGATGCAGTTCAAGAACCTCAACAAACCGTACCACAACCTGATTATCAGAGTCCAGAAACTCAGAACTTTCAACCAAATCAACAGCCTGCTGACCCAATTCCTGATGTCCCACCTGTAGAAAATACCGAGCAACAGGTACAACAAGAAGCTCAAGCGGAAGACGAACTAAGTGATGAAGACCTACTTAATGACGAATACTACGATGATGAGCCTGAAGAAATGCCACTCAATTATTTGAAACGAGATAAAGAGGCTGTTTTCTTTGAGTGGAAAGCCATGAGTCGCCCGTATCGTAAACATAATAGACGTTTTTTTACCACAATCATTACTATTGCGGCTTTAATTACATTGATCATGTTTTTTGCCGGTCAATGGCAATTAGCAGGTGTTGTATTATCTGTGGGATTTTTAGGATACATGATGATGGTTACTGCACCTCATGAAACTCTCTATCAAATAACAAATTTAGGTATTCGGTATGAAGATCAACTGTATTATTGGGAAGATATGGGTTCTTTTTGGTTTACTACTCAGTTCAAAACAAGAGTCGTAAATTTTCAAATTTATCGTTTTCCATATCGAGTTCAGTTAGTTATAGGAGATGTGACAGAAGAATATTTAAGAGATGTCTTATCAGTTCTCTTAGAAGAAAATGTTCCAGCTCCAACTACCTATGAAAAAGTTACTAAATGGTGGCAAGACAAAATTCCACTAGATTTTGAGTCATAGTTTTTTTTGAAATATTTCAATCAGATTTTTTTTGCTTTTCTGGTACAATATGTTGTGTTCAATTAGATGCGCTCATAGCTCAGCTGGATAGAGCATCAGTTTGCGGAACTGAAGGCCAGAGGTTCGAATCCTCTTGGGCGCACAAGACTATATTGATACACTTTTTCATATTTGGTCATGATTGGTTTTACTTTGTTTTTGAGCTACACTTAACAGTGTTTTATGCAATTATTCCTGTCCTTATTATTTTTCGGTTATTGTTTTTCTAGTTTATCCGGATTTGCAGCTGAAATGTGGTGGGTATTTGATTTATTTACTCACTTTCGATTTCAGTATTTTTGGATAGGATTTTTATTGTTACCATTATTTACCTGGTATAAAAAAACTGTTATGGCTTTTTTAATCGGGGTATTAATGCTCTTCAATGGCACATTCATTACTAATGTATTGTTTTCTGAACCTTTGGCTGTTTTTAAGCCTGCTCAAACCGTGAGAGTGATGTCTACAAACATTCAGTTCAATCACGTTGATATTCCAAAAGCTGTAAAATCTATAAATCAGGCAAATCCGGATGTGGTTTTTTTGTATGAAATACAGCCTCTTGATTTGGAAAAGTTAATTAAAGAAGTTGATCAATTCCCGTATGTCTTTACTCAACCAGCTTTTGGTGCGTTAGATGTGACTGTGCTAGCAAAAAAAGATGTGGTGCTGAATGCAAGTGCTGAGTTTACGAATATAGTATTTCCGGTGGTTGAGGCTCAAGTGGCGATTAATGAAAAAGAGAGTGTAACAGTAGTTGGTATTCATCCATATCCGCCAATTAGTGATAAAACTACCGAGATTCGTGATAGTTATTTAGAGGCTGTTCTCAAAAAATATGGCTCACAGGATAAGGCAGTAGTGGTAGTTGGTGATTTTAATATTACTTCTTTTTCGCCTAAATTTACCCATTGGCTAAAGGAGTATTACTGGATTGATACGCAAGTTGAATTTGGTCTACAACCAAGCTGGCCGGTAGCGTTGCCAGCATTTATGAGAGTGCCAATTGATCATGCCTTGGTTTCTCCTCAAGTTGAGGTTTATAATCGCTGGTTAGGAAATGACACCGGCTCAGATCATTTACCTGTTTTGATTGATATCGGATTGAAGTAAAATGCCGGTGATTAAATATATAACAAATCAGTTGGAAGAATGCCGGAGTGGCTAAACGGCCAGGTCTTGCCAGTGCCCCGAAGGGGTAAGAACCTTGGTTCCAGCAATGGAAACGTGGGTTAGAATCCCACTTCTTCCGCATTTGAAATTTTTTAAATCGAGTTACAAACTCATACAGAAGCTTTAAATACAAATTGCTATTGAGTGATGATCATAATAATTTTTCACCGTTATTTACACACGTTAGTTAAATTGCTATAAATAGTTATATAGTTCCCATCACGAGTATTAAGTAATTATGCTACAAGTAGAATCAAACAGTAAACCAGAGCATATAAAACCAAAATACCTGGGTTTAGTAGATACTTTACGAATTTTTATTGATAAACACTATTTTGTTCCAGATCCACAGAGAGCTGACGCTTACTTACACTCAGATCACAGTAGAAACTGGTCTAGTGGAGATGTTCATATACCAATTGGAATGTGAGATTTAATTCATTATAAAGGAAAGGTTATCGGAGGTACTAGTGACCGACCAATTAGTGCGTATAATGAAAGGCTCTTTCCCGATGTTTTTAAGCAAAAAGTGTACAATCCAAATTCGCCTGTAAAATATAGCATTGAAAATTATTTAGCTCCAGCTGAGATGATGGAAAACCCGCAGCCATTATTTAATGGATACTTGGATACTTTTGGCCCTGGGAAAGTTGTTCTAGACATTGCTTCAGGTGAAGCAGTAGCAGCTACTCAGTTAACACTAGCATTTCCTGATGCAACTATTATTGGTGTTGATATTCTCTACCAAACTGAAAGAAGAGTCTTTCCAAATAGAGCGGGCCTTCAGCTAACACATGGTGACTGGAGAGAGCTGACGGCCATTCCGAGTGGAAGTGTCGACACAATATTGAGTTGTCAGGGACTGACCATGTGGGGTTTACCAATAGGAGCCACAGAACGAACGAGGGGAAATGATATTTCTGAAGATGACGGGTTTAGAATTATAAAGACGCTCAATCGAATATCAAAACCAGGAACAGTTATTAGATTTGATTCGATTGAAAAGGACACTTTCTTACGAGCAAACCTGGGGAGTAATTGGAATATACTTCCTCATGAACATATATTTATCGCACGACGAGAAGAGTAGTATGCTGATTAGTTAATAAATTTTCATAATAAAGTGTATGAATACGCTGGCTTAACTTGGAGTGGCTGGCAAGGTTGCCCACGCTACAAACATTGAGGTGGCCCGCAATTTTCAGAAGCAGATGCAATGCAATGGAGTCAACATTTCCCTTACGCTGATGTACTTGTTTTTCATGCGGGATCCAAATACATGCTCGATGATCCATCAGATGACGTACATATAGGTTCTCAGGCAGTAAACTATAATGACTCTCAAGTTCCAGACCCACCTACTCCGCCAAGCGAAGCGTGGCGGACGGCCTAAGAGCTGCCGCATAACTTGCAGGGTTCTAGGAGACCAGGATGCTAGTTCAAAAAGCTTGGTGTCTTCTGAAAAAATTACCCAATTTAAACATTTTTCTGTTTTAATA
>Ga0163154_10003959_pt1 | contig 19952 bp, 26 predicted proteins | sample OliLakLV19MP9P1_FD_148649 | JGI IMG/M metagenome (GOLD analysis project Ga0163154, IMG submission 148649) | Freshwater microbial mat bacterial communities from Lake Vanda, McMurdo Dry Valleys, Antarctica - Oligotrophic Lake LV.19.MP9.P1 | ecosystem: Environmental > Aquatic > Freshwater > Lake >...
TTTTGAATCGTTTGCAAAGTCTTCTAGAAAGTTGTGCGGAAGAGATAAATATGGGGGCTGTGGTGATTGTGTCTGATGAACGATATCGAATAAGGCGTTTGCCAATTTAGTCAGATTGCGATCGAGCCGCTAAAGAACTTAACCGCGATCGACCGACGAATTGGATTGTTGTGGTATCGATCGTGGCAATTTGGATCGCATTGACAGTTTTGGGTGGATTATGGCTATATCAGCAATTTAAACGCTAGAGATCGATCGATTAGCTAATAGCCGTTCACGGACTCCAACTGGATTAAAACGCTGCTCAGTTTCTTGTCGAATTACTATTGCTTGGCGTTGACGCTCTAAGAGATATACATCAACCTTAGTCCTATGCTTCAAGAAAAGCCACAACGATGGTATCTAGCGTGACACAAGTTTTACCGACTCGCACAACGCCTTCAGCGTCAACTTCTAAGGGTGCAGGTTCAATCGCAATTGCCAATGTCATAAGTTCTACCAATTCACTATTTCAGCATCACGCTTTGAGCTATGTGTGCAAAGATTTTAACCTACGAACTGCTTAATACTGCTCAGCAATCGATCGAACTCGATCGAAGTTTTGACACATCCTAGATCATGCAAGCGATATCGTTAGTTTTTTGCGTGAACAGGAGATTCTCACGGTAGTCCACAGGACAGTCAATCACAGCAGGAACTGATTGGGCTAGGGCTTCTTTAAGCGTTGGGATCAGATCGCTGGCAGACTCGATCCGATATCCTTTTAATCCCATGCTATCAGCAAGTTTAACGAAATCAGGATTGCCAAATTTAATGAATGCACTCTTACCAAAATGGATTTGCTGCTTCCATTCAATTAGACCATAACCGCCATCGTTAAAAATTAAAGTCACAAATGGTGTGCCAATTCGCACCGCAGTTTCCAATTCCTGCATATTCATCATAAAGCCACCATCGCCTGTCACAGCTACGATTTTGCGTTTAGGATAGACTAGCTTAGCTGCCACCGCCCCAGGGATGGCAATCCCCATTGCCGCAAATCCATTTGAGATAATGCAAGTATTGGGTCGATCGCAATGATAATGCCTTGCCATCCACATCTTATGTGCGCCGACATCAGAAATCACAATGTCTTCAGGATTCATCACCTGCCTCAGATCGTAGACGATCTTTTGCGGTTTGACTGGGAAGCCATCGTCTTGAGCATATTGCTCGTAATCAGCTCGGATCATCGGTCTTAATTCCAGCGCATGAGGAGCGGATTTACCAGTTCGATCGGCGCGATGCAAGATTTCATTTAGGGCATCAGAGATATCTCCGACCACTTCCACTTGAGGAATATAACTACTGTCAATTTGGGAGGAATTTTCGCCAATATGAATAATCGGAATATTGCCACTACTATTCCATTTTTTGGGTGAATATTCCACTAAGTCATAACCGACCGCAATCACCAAATCCGTCTCGTCAAACGCACAATTAATAAAATCACGTTGTTGTAATCCCAATGACCACATCGCTAAAGGATGAGTATAGGGAATCACGCCTTTACCCATGAATGTGTTGACCACAGGGATATTCAAGCGGGTGGCAAATTCGGTGAGAGCTTCACTGGCATGAGAACGAATTGCGCCATTTCCAACTAGGATTAAAGGATTTTTGGCTTTGGTAATCAATTCGCCTGCTTCGCCTAAACTCCGATAGGAAGCAAAAATTTTGTCACCATCTCTTTTAGTCAGGGGTTTGCCCTCCACAGGCATGGCAGCAATGTTTTCGGGCAAATCGATATGTACTGCGCCTGGTTTTTCGGATTGGGCGCGTTTGAAGGCTTTTCGGACAATTTCGGGGGTAATGCTGGGTCGGACAATCTGAGCGTTCCATTTCGTTACTGGTGCAAACATCGCCACTAGATCGAGATATTGATGCGAGTCGATATGCATTCGATCGGTTCCCACCTGTCCTGTAATTGCTACCAATGGCGCACAGTCAAGATTGGCATCAGCAACACCAGTCATCAGATTCGTTGCACCTGGACCTAGGGTAGAGAGACAAACTCCAGGTTTGCCCGTCAATCGCCCATAGACATCTGCCATGAATGCCGCGCCTTGTTCGTGGCGGGTTGTAATAAATCGAATCGAAGAATGTTCTAAGGCATTGAGAACTTCCATATTCTCTTCACCAGGCAGCCCAAAAATATACTCCACACCCTCATTTTCAAGGCATTGCACTAGTAATTCTGCTGTGTTCATGTTGTTGACTCCTCACTACTTAACCCACACGGTTTTGATGTTGACAAATTCTTGAATCCCTTCACTGCTCAATTCTCTACCGTAACCCGATCGCTTGATGCCGCCAAAAGGTAATCGCGGATCGGATTTGACCATACCATTAATAAAAACTGCACCTGCTTCGAGTTCGTTAATCAATCGCGTTTGCTCGATCGAGTCGTTTGTCCAAGCACTCGCGCCCAAGCCAAATACTGTACTGTTCGCTAGTTCGATCGACTCGTCAATATCCTTGACCCGAAATAGAGCTGCCACAGGCCCAAACATCTCATCGCTGTAGGCAGGCGCATTAGCAGGAATATCAGTCAAAATTGTCGGTGGATAAAAATTCCCTGGTCGATCGAAATCAGGTTTGCCTCCCATCAGTAACTTTGCGCCCATCTGCACGGATTTCTGCACCTGAGCATCGAGTCGATCGCGAATTTGTCGTGTCGCCATCGGTCCAATATCAGTATCGGCTAGCATCGGATCGCCAACCTTGAGTAGTTGATACCGCTCCACCAGCTTCTGTTGAAATCGATCGAAGATCGGATCGGCAATAATAAACCGTTTCGCCGCAATGCAAGACTGCCCACTATTCAACATCCTCGCTGTCACCGCCGTCGCCACCGCCATTTCTAGATCCGCACTTTCCAGCACGATAAACGGGTCGCTGCCCCCTAATTCCAATACGACTTTCTTGAGTGCATCACCTGCGGCGGCGGCTAAGCTTTGTCCTGCATGTTCGCTACCTGTAAGCGTGGCTGCTTTGACTCGATCATCTTGAATAATCGCCTTTACCCGATCGGCTCCAATCAGTAATGTCTGAAACGCGCCAGAGGGAAATCCTGCCTGACTGAATATTCGATCGATCGCCAATGCACACTGCGGCACATTAGAAGCATGTTTGAGCAAACTGACATTGCCCGCCATTAAAGCTGGAGCGGCAAATCGAAACACCTGCCAGAATGGAAAATTCCACGGCATCACAGCCAGAATAATCCCCAACGGCTGATAGCGCACAAAGCTTTGACTAGCATCAGTAGTAATGTGTCGATCGGCTAAATATTGCTCGGCGTGTTCGGCATAGAACCGACAGACAAACGCACATTTTTCCACTTCGGCGATCGAACTTTCGATCGTCTTGCCCATTTCCAGCGTGATCAACTCACCAAATTTCTGCTTATCGGTTTCGAGTAGATCCGCCGCCTTGATTAACCACTGCGCTTTTTGGCTAAAGTTTATTTGGCGATATTGCTTAAAAGTCCGTTCTGCCAGCGCAATCTTGGTTTCAATTTCGGCTTCAGTTAGAGGCGTAAAGGTTTTGAGTGTCTCACCTGTGGCTGGGTTGACTGTATCGATCGCCATAGATCTACCTCCTAAATGTCCCACAGATCAGTATAGCGAGAATTTCTTCGTGTTTATGGTGCTTGACAACGATCGAAAACTCGACTAATCATTATCGATCGAACCGCAAAGCACTGAGCCATCGGCATCATCTTGAGAGCCAACGATGCAGCCAATACCATGTTGACGATCGATTACGACGATGCCCTCAACAGTTCCAAAGGGATAGGGGTTGTAAGTTGTGAACTGCAATTCTGTAGCTTCTTTGAGGTTACTTAGAGGCATCGAACCAGAACTCAAATTAGAAGCAGCGACGACATTACGATCGACAGTTGTTTGATTTAGTGGTTCAGCTTTTGCGGGAATTGCAAAGCCAATGATTGCGGTTAATAATGCTGCCGTAGCCAAAGCTTCAAATTTCATTGCCTTACCCTCACTAGATTGATACGACTATGATCTACCCAATTCCGCTTGAGGTAAGTGATACAAGATCGAGATCGATCGTGATTTATACCTTCAACCTGTGTGACCAAGATCACATTTAGGTCTTATTTCCTTGAATAGCTTTGAGGGGTAGGGTTTTGAGAGATCGCAAAAAAGTACTTGCTTCACGACGCATTTCGTGGTTTGATAAGCGTACATTAATCAAACAGATTATGGAATGTGCCTCTACTATGGTCGATCGACTCTATACCCCCGACTCCTCAACCAAATTGAGGCTACCGCTATATATGCAGCCTGTGTCGGCGGGTTTTCCTTCTCCTGCGGAAGACTATATCGAAGGCAAACTCGATCTTAATCGCTATCTGGTTAAGCATCCTGCCGCTACTTTTTTTGTGCGCGTGGTAGGAGATTCCATGATCGATGCAGGTATCCATCCCAAGGATATGTTAATTGTCGATCGAGCGATCTTGCCTACCAATGGCAAAATCGTGATTGCGGTCGTGAATGGAGAGCTAACAGTCAAGCGACTGCGGCAGGTCAAAGAGAAACTGTGGCTGATGCCTGATAACAGCAACTATCAACCATTACAAATCTCTGCTGAGATGGACTTCCTAATCTGGGGTGTCGTTACAACTGTAATCCACTTCGTTTAGTTGGTGCGAGATGCAAAACACGATCTATAAAGGAATTTAAAGACTATGACCAAACTGTTCGCATTAGTTGACTGCAACAACTTTTATGTTTCCTGTGAGCGAGTGTTCAATCCCAAACTAGAAAATAGACCCGTAATTGTGTTGTCAAATAATGATGGCTGTGTGGTTTCTAAATGCGATCGAGCCAAGCAGTTAGGAATTAAGACAGGCGTACCTTTGTTTAAAATTAAACCGCTTGTGCAAGAGCATAAGATTGCTGTGTTCTCGTCTAACTATGCGCTCTATGGCGATCTCTCCCAACGAGTGATGGAAACGCTGACCAACTTTGCCTCAGAAATGGAAGTGTATTCGATCGATGAAGCCTTTCTCGATCTATCAGGATGCATCAGTTCATTCGATCGCGATGCTCAAAAAGCAGTTGACAGCCCACTATCAATTTTGCCTGAATGGATTAAAAGAGATTTGCCCATTCCCATTGTCAGAGGTTTAAAGACAGAAGCCCTGAGCGAATTTTGTGCCGAAGTCGCATTTTCCTATGGCGAAAAGATTCGGACTACGGTACAACAATGGACGGGAATCCCTGTATCGATCGGGATTGCTACGACTAAGACATTAGCAAAAATTGCCAATCGGATGGCAAAAACATCTGGTCAGGGTGTTGTGTCGATCGCCAATAAAACTGAGCTAGAAACCGCTCTCGCTCATACGATGGTGAATGATATTTGGGGAATTGGTCGTAATTACGCCAGAGAATTGATCGAGGTTGGTATCCATACAGCTTTAGAGCTACGAGATGCCAATGAAGAATTGGTAAGGCAAGTAATTGGTATCCAAGGAGTGCGAGCTGTATTGGAATTGCGGGGGATCTCTTGCTTCTCACTCGAATGTTTACCAAGTCAGAGGCAGGGAACTCAGGTATTTCGCACGTTTGGGGAGCCAGTGAAATCCTTGGCAGAACTAAAAGAAGCGGTTGCGACCTATGCTGCCATTGCCTCCGAAAAATTACGCCGCGATCGACTTGCCGCCAGCCAAATGACAATCTCCCTAATCACCAATCAGTTTAAGGACGAGCCACAATATCGCAATTCGATCACGATCAAGCTTCCTATTGCTAGCAACTACACACCAGATCTAACTCACCATGCGATCGAAGGGCTAGAAGCCATATTTGAACAGGGCTATAGTTTTAAAAAACTGGGGATATCTCTATCTGGGCTAGTGCCAGCCAATCAAGTCCAAACAGATTTATTCGATCGGTTCGAGTCTGGATTCGATCATGTCGATCGACAGACTCGAAAAAACCAACTCATGCAAGTGATCGATCGAATCAACACTCACATGGGATCGGGTACGCTCAAATATGCGGCTTCAGGCACACAAGCTCCCTGGAAAGCCAAATCCGATCACCGCTCTCAACGCTACACCACCAACTGGCAAGAACTCCCAATCGCCAAAGCCTGAATCTCAAGCACGCGATATCATTTTCTGCCTCAACACTAAAGCCGATAATCCAGCCTAGGTTTATCAGGCTTTGGCATCATTTTTCCCATTCAATATGCCCATTAATACCAAAATTATCAAAAGTCTGAAGTATCTGCGTACAAAAATCCTGTAGCTCATGATCCTGTTCTTTCTTGGAAAGTTCATACAAGCGAATAAACATTTTTTTGCCTGTCTCTGTTTGGTTGAGATTTTTCTTTAAAAAATTATGGCGACTACACAAAGTTTGTCCATTCTCGATCGTCGCTAAACCTCCCATATCTTTGGGTTTAATGTGATCGACATGTAATTCAGCCCCATTTTCCCTACCTGCTCCACAAATCACGCATTTGTACCCATCCCGCTTTAAAATCTTATTTTTCTGGACGGTTGTAAAATCTTCTTGGCGTTTATTTTCTGCATATTCAGGATTGTATTTGTATATTCCCTTTGCAACTTTTTGGAGAAATCCCCTTTGATACAGAGATCTGACCCCACGATCGGGATCTCTAAAAATTTTCCCTGTACGCTCTAAATAAGTTGAAACTGCCCAATCTACAACATCTTTCGTTCCGATCTCAACATTAGGATGCATTTGGAAGTACTCCTTAATAATGTTGATTTGAGCAATATTGACCTGTGTAATTTCTGTGTCGTCTTTAGGCATTTATCAGTTCCGCTTCTTTGTTAGGTTTATTTGGAATAACCTGATGTTTCTTGAGACAACTTATCAAGCTTTTTGCAACTTCGCGGACGACAGGAACAGCAACGGAATTCCCAAACTGTCTGTACATCTGTGTTCTAGAAACTGGGATCACAAAGTTTTTAGGATACCCCATAATTGCTTTACATTCGTTTTCGCTAAGTAGTCTGATCCCAGTTTCGCCACCTTTAACAAAAGTTCCTGTTAATCTTTGGATTTTGTGATAGGTCGAAACTAAGGTCTTGACTTGAATCGTGGAATTTTTATCGATTAATTCTGGTCTTCCATCATTCAATTTAAATAGGTAGGAATCTTGTAAATGCTTTGATATTGAATAGCCAGTTATATTCTCTTCAATATATGAACCTATAGATTTTTTATGCTTGAAGGGAGGAGGAAAGCTAAAATCAGGAACTTCTTTAAAAGTCTGTTCAGATATCCCTACAATAAAAATCCTTTTTCTAGTTTGAGGCACTCCATAGTCCTTTGCATCTAACACACGCCAAAAAACATGGTATCTAACATCAGGATCGCTGAAAAAAAGGTATTGTCCATTTACCGAGACAGATAAGGTGTCTAATATGACGTTTAAAGTTTTACCACCATCATGGGTCAACAAGCCTTCAACATTCTCTAAAATAAATGCTTTAGGTCTTTTAGCTTTTAAAATTCTAACTACGTCATAAAACAAAGTTCCTTGGGTAGGATGCTCAAAACCTTCACGTTTGCCCATTGAGCTAAATGGTTGACATGGAAATCCAGCAGTTAATATATCGATGTCTGGAATCGAGGATTCATGAATCTCAGTAATATCACCATGAGGTAGATCGCCAAAGTTAGCTTCATAGGTTGTTTGAGCATATTTATCCCATTCCGAAGAAAATGCACATTTTCCCCCAACACTTTCTAAGGCTGTTCTAAATCCACCAATACCCGCAAACAGATCGGCAAAAGTAAAACTCATGCTTATTTTCCTTTTGGTTTTTCTAGACGCACGACAAACCACTGCCAAGTACCATCTTCAGACTCAAATTCACAGGCGGTCTTGATTAAGCATTCTACTTGCTGTTCGATCGAAGGGAATTTTTGTAGATCTACAGGCAAGCGATCCTGATTTTGGGCTAGCAATCCTCGAAGAATATCCTCTAGTTCAGGCAGCTTTACGAACTGCTCTTGCATACTGGGAGGCAGTACGACGTAGTTATCTTCTTGGTACATCATAGAATCTGGCATAATTTGGTTGCTCCGATTAGCGGCAAATGGTTTTAGTATTGCGGGATATGAGTACAATCTTGCCATGACTGAGTTATCTACACTAAAGCAAAAGATCGAAGCAATTTTATACCTGAAAGCTCAACCCTTGAGTGTCAGTTCGATCGCGGAATATGCAAGCTGCGACCAGCAGACTGCCGAAGATGGTCTGATTGACTTGATGGCAGACTACGCACATCGGGGCAGTGCCTTAGAGATTGTCGAAACCAACGAAGGCTTTGCCCTACGGTTGCGGCTTGAATACACCGACCTTGTGCAAAAGATTATTCCTGCCGATTTGGGCCGTGGTGAATTGCGAACTCTGGCGGCGATCGCGCTCAAAAGCCCGATCACCCAATCGGATCTGATCGAGTTGCGTGGTTCAGGTGCCTACGAACATGTGCATGAGCTAGTGGCGCAAGGGTTTGTCCGAAAACGGCGGCAAGATGGGGCGGGTCGATCGTACTGGTTACAGGTAACAGATAAGTTTCGCCAATACTTTGAAGTCAAAGATTTTTCGGAACTGATCTAAATTTCAAATTAAACCTCGCTGTAACCTTGAAGGTTTTCTGGGGCAAAGGGCTGGATGATCGCTGTAGCTCTATTTGTGAGACTTTCTGCACCTCTGACAATGATTAAATACTTGCCTTCATCGAGGCGGTTACGATAGGGCAGAGCATCCCCACTACCAGAGGCTAAACCCACGCCGCCGCCGACAAATACGCTTCCCATTGCTGCGGCGATCGCACCTAATAGGCCACCAATCAAATGATCGCCAATTACACCCGCCCACGCAAATGTGTGGAGGTTGGCAATGAGGCTAAAGCCCAAACCAGCAAAAAATCCAAACGGCACTAGCCAATAAGACATAAAAGTTGCAGCCTTCTTTGCTTGTTGATTTGGGTTAATTAAGCCAAACTCATCCGCACTTTTATAGCCCTTGCCTAAGATCGAAACTTGAGTTAGGGGTATGCTGGCTCGCTCTAAAGCTGTGTAAACTTCTTCGGCCTGGATTCGATCGCTCAATACTGCTACGAGATAATTCATCAGTCCTCTACAAATGCCAATTACTCAATAGTTTAAGATAGTTAGCCCAAAATTTTACTCAGGGAAGGATTTCCAATAATATAGACACAACCAAGACAAACTCGATCGAGTCTCAAGCTGGATGATTGACATGCCAAATTGGATTATTTAGATTGTTGCGACTTACCCACTCATTTTTGCGATCGCCAATCTCGCCCTGCGTTTTAATCCCAAAGATCGAAAAGCCTACATCGATCGAGCCGATGCTCACAATTCTCTGCACCAATATAAAGAATCGATCGACGATTACAGCAAAGCTTTGCAACTCTATCCCAAAGATATGGAAGTCTATGCTAAACGAACGCGGGTTTATGCTGCGATGAATAACCACAAAAAAGCGATCGAAGGAGCAAATCAAATCCTCCGTAACGATCCTGAAAATGTCGAAACCTATGTAATCCGTGCTGGATCTCGTCATCAGCTTGGCGATCTAGAAGGAGCAAAACAAGATAACGATAAAATGAGTGAGATGGGGTATAAACAGATTTACTAATTACCAGAAACTATGAACCTCGATCGCTTCGGATCGATCGCACTTTTAACCGCAGTCCTCTCATGTCAGGGCATAGAATTATCTGAGAGTAAAGCAGATCCTGCCAAAATCGATTTTAAATTTGTCGAAAGTGATTTAGTCGTAACCCGCAGTTTCCAGATTTCCAAAGATACAAAACCGATTGAAATCAAAAATTAATAAAGACTCAGACTCCTACACCGAAACTGAAAGTACTTTGGCATTTTTACGCGATTAATCTGGGGCGACCAGAAGTAATGTGAGGACTTGACAAGATGTAACTTAATGAGTTACATCTAAGTCTTGCCAAAAGAACACTTTAAAAACATTTAGTTGCAAATCTTAATTAGGAATAAAAAATGGATATATTACTTGGCATAAATCAATGATTCAAACTTATAAAAATAAACACTTAGAAAAATTACTGAAAGAAAATAGGAGTAGAGGCATTCCTCAAGAATTAGAAAAGAAAATAAGAATAAGACTTAGCGTTATAGATGCAGCATTAATTATAGATGAGATGAGATTACCAGGATATGATTTACATGAATTAAAGGGAGATAGAAAGGGAACTTGGTCAATAAAAGTGTCGGGAAATTGGCGTATTACTTTTAGGTTTGAAGATGGTAAAGCATATGATGTAGACCTCGAAGACTACCACTGAGAAACATAGTTTAACGAACCAAACTGTTTCCTAATCTATATCAGTGTGGAGTTACTGCGCTCCTATAGATTAGGAAATCACAAGAATTTATTTAAGAGATTTTTTGTTATGGAAAACTTACAGCAAATTATAGAAGGTAGACAGGTAAGACCTGTGCATCCTGGCGAAGTTATCGAAGATATTCTTGATGATTTAGAGATCACTCAGACTCGATTTGCAGAGATCTTGGGCGTGTCTCGTCGAACTGTTAACGAGATCGTACTGGGACGTAGACCAATTACTGTTGATATGGCAATTCGGATTGGCAAAGCTCTTGGAAATGGTTCTCAGCTTTGGTTAAATCTTCAGCAGAAAGTAGATGTTTGGGATGCCTTCCAACTGCATCAAGAAGAGTACGACAAAGTGCTAAGCGTAGTATAAAGAATATGAATTTTTAAGAGTGATATGAGAAAAATTAAACTATGCCCTCAGTCTTGATTGACTGAACTAGAGTCAAAGCTTCTATACTGTAAAAGTACATAACATTACACTCTCGCTATGACAATAACACCAGTACGTCCAACAACAGAAGTTAAAAGTGAGGTCAAAGATCTCTCGCTTGCGCCACTAGGAAGACAACGCATCGAGTGGGCAGGTAGAGAAATGCCCGTACTGGCGCAGATCCGCGATCGATTTGCCAAAGAAAAGCCCTTAGCAGGAATTAGACTGATTGCCTGTTGCCACGTTACAACCGAAACAGCTAACTTAGCGATCGCACTCAAAGCTGCTGGGGCAGACTCGCTCCTGATTGCCAGTAACCCACTCTCGACTCAAGATGATGTTGCAGCTTGCTTAGTAGCTGACTACGGCATTCCTGTATATGCAATCAAAGGCGAAGACAACGCCACCTACCACCGCCATGTCGAAATCGCGCTCGACCACCGTCCCAACATCATCATCGATGACGGTAGCGACGTTACCACTTCACTAGTGCAGCATCGCGCCCACCAACTCGCCGACATCATTGGTACAACCGAAGAAACCACCACAGGTCTAGTTCGCCTTAATGCCATGCACCGCGATGGCAAGCTGACTTTCCCCGCGATCGCCGTGAATGATGCTGAAACCAAGCACTTCTTCGACAATCGTTATGGTACAGGTCAGTCTACGCTCGACGGGATTATCAGAGCCACAAATATTCTGCTAGCTGGCAAAGTGATCGTCGTGGCTGGCTATGGCTGGTGCGGTAAAGGCGTAGCTCTACGGTCGCGTGGCATGGGTGCGAATGTGATCGTCACCGAAATTAATCCAGTCAGAGCGATCGAAGCTGTGATGGACGGCTTCCGTGTGATGCCAATGGATGAAGCAGTACGCGAAGGCGATATCTACATCACCGTCACTGGTAACAAGCATGTAATTCGCAGCGAACATTACGCCATGATGAAGGACGGCGCAATTATTTCTAATGCTGGTCACTTCGACATCGAAATCGATCTGGTTGCCCTATCAGAGCAAAGTGTGTCGGATAAGTTTGTGCGTAATTTCACACAAGAATACAAACTCAAATCAGGTAAGGCAATCATCGTGCTTGGTGAAGGTCGCCTTGTCAATCTAGCCGCCGCCGAAGGACATCCAGCAAGTGTGATGGATATGAGCTTTGCGAACCAAGCTTTGGCTTGCGAATTCCTCGTCAAGAACAAAGGCAAACTCGGCGCTGGCATTGTGCCGATCCCAGTTGACATCGATCGAGAAATTGCTCGTCTCAAACTGCAAGCGATGGGAATCAAAATTGATGCCCTCACCGCAGGACAACTTGAGTACATCAACTCTTGGACTGTTGGTACTTAATCAACCTCTCTGAGCATCGATCGAATTAAGGGGAGGCAGTAAATCGCCTCTTCTTTTTTGGTTTTTGTGGCAAACATTGAGGCGATCGCAGGCGAATTGATAAGATACTCCGATACACTATCTTTAATCTGTGCTGTATTGACTTGGAAACTATGTCTGATGAATACCAAATTAGTTGATTCTCTAGTCCAGATCATTGAAGCCCTTACACCAGAGGAGAATGTTCTGTTACAAGAAAGGCTTAAAAATATGGCAATTCAGCAAACGGCAGGCGTATGTGGCGGGAATGCTCGAATTCGCAGCACACGCATTCCAGTATGGACATTGATATCCTTTCGCAAGCAAGGAGCAGATGATGAGGAATTGCTGAGAAACTATCCTGGTCTGACCAGAGAAGATCTGATCATTGCTTGGTCTTACTACGATCGTCATCGAGCGGAAATCGATCTTGCCATAGCATCCCACCAAGAGGACGGATTGGATGACTAGACTCTATTCCAACGAAAACTTTCCCCTCGATATGGTTATAGAACTCCGCAAGTTAGGGCACGATGTACTTACCTCATACGAGGCAGGGCAAGCAAATCAGGGTATCCCCGACATTGAAGTTCTTGCTTTTGCTATACGGGAGTGCCATTATCACACTCAATCGTGATGATGTCACTGATTTGCATCATAGTGTCAACCATACTGGTATTATCATCTGCAAAGATGACATAGACTATATGGGGCAATCGCAAACCATTCATGTATACCTACAAGAGCAGAATGACCTTGCCAATCGCCTAATTCGAGCCAAAAAGTAAAATCAATCCAAGTCCAGTACTCAAGTTTTCATCATCCAAGAATATAGAAAGTAGAATTCCATGCAAATTTCTCAGCCTGTCAGCATATCTGACCAAGAACAACAATTACGATCGAAAGTATTCCAATCCGTCCAAGCATATTACGAATTTAAGTTTCAGCCCAAGCAGTTTATCCCTGGGCAAACCTATGTGCCAGTATCGGGGAAAGTCTTTGACGATGATGAATTAGTGAAACTAGTTGACGCTTCGTTGGATTTTTGGCTGACTACAGGACGCTATTCGATCGATTTCGAGCAACGTTTCGCCGCATGGATGGGGGTGAAACACTGTCTGCTGGTTAATTCAGGTTCATCCGCGAATTTAGTCGCCCTATCAACTTTGACCTCGCCTAAGTTGGGAGACAAACGGTTAAAGACTGGAGATGAGGTGATTACAGTCGCAGCAGGTTTTCCCACCACAGTCAATCCCATTTTCCAGAATCAACTAGTCCCAGTATTTTTGGATATCAAGCTTCCTACTTATGATATCGACACAAACCAGCTAGAGGCAGCTTTGAGCGATCGAACCCGTGCCATTATGATCGCGCACACATTGGGCAATCCATTCGACTTGGGCGCAGTGATGGCTTTTGCTGAAAAGCATGACCTCTGGGTAATTGAAGATAATTGTGATGCGGTTGGCAGTCTCTATCAAGGGCAGAAGACAGGAACATTTGGACATCTATCGACTGTGAGCTTTTATCCCGCCCATCACATGACAATGGGAGAAGGTGGTGCAGTTCTCACTAGCGATCCACGTTTGAAGAAAATTGCTGAATCATACCGTGATTGGGGTCGGGATTGCTGGTGTGCGCCTGGAGTGGATAACACCTGTAATAAGCGATATGACTGGCAACTGGGCGATCTACCTTTTGGCTATGACCACAAATACACCTATTCTCATGTTGGCTTTAATCTTAAGCTGACGGATATGCAAGCTGCGGTGGGATGTGCTCAATTGGATAAGTTGCCTGATTTTATTGCTAAACGCCGCGAGAATTTTCAGTATTTATTTGAGAATTTACAAGATCTACAAGATGTGCTGATTTTACCTGAACCTAATGTGGATTCAGAGCCAAGCTGGTTTGGGTTCTTGCTATCTGTGAGAGAGGATGCTCCATTTACGCGCAATCAACTCGTACAACATTTAGAAGAGCAACGGATCGGATCGCGGCTGCTATTTGGCGGAAACTTGGTCAGGCAACCTGCGTATGAGGGTTTAAATTATCGAGTTGTCGGCGATCTCAAACATACCGATCGAGCAATGAGAAATGCTTTCTGGATCGGTCTTTTCCCTGGCTTAACTCCTGAAATGCTAGATTACGTCGTGTCTGTGATCCATGACTTCTGTAAAGCTAAATAGGAGAGGCTAGATGGAACTCATACAGACAAATATTCCTGGTTGTTATGAATTGCAACCGAAGATTCTCAGAGACGATCGAGGTAGTTTTATTAAGACATTTCATCAGGATGTCTTTGCTGGTTATGGCTTACATACAGATTTTGTCGAAGAATATTACTCTATTTCTCACCACAATGTCTTAAGAGGCTTACACTTCCAATTACCGCCAAAACATCACGTTAAAGTTGTTTACTGCGTTCAGGGACAGGTAGTTGATGTCGTGGTCGATCTACGCCTAAAATCTCCCACTTATGGCAAATGGCAAACTTTCGATCTGAGTGATGCCAAAGCGAATCTGATTTATATTCCATCTGGATTAGCGCATGGTTTCTATGTAACTAGTCCGACCGCGATTTTGATCTATAAGGTTTCCACGGTCTATGCGCCAGAGTGTGATGCTGGGATTCTCTGGAACTCGGCGGATATCCCTTGGCAATGTCAGAATCCAATTATTTCCCAACGCGATCGAAACTTAATTTCACACGCAGATTTTGAAAGTCCATTTATTTACGGCGAAAACTCATGAAAGCTTTAATTATAGGTGCGTCAGGACTGGTTGGCTCCCATTTACGCCAAACCTGTCTAGCAAGAAGTTGGGATGTAATTGGAACTTATCATAACTTTGCTCAGCCCGATCTTACTTTTCTGGAATTAACCGATCGAGATGCCGTTCGATCGATCATCCACACTACTCAGCCCAATATCGTTTTCCTCCCCGCATATCTCTCGAATGTCGATTATTGCGAACTCCATCCAGACGAGACATATCAAATCAATGTGGTTGGGAGTTTAAATGTGGCGACTGCCGCACGGGAAGTTGGCGCGAAGTTAGTCTTTTACTCTTCTGACTATGTATTTAATGGTGAGAATGGCTCCTACAGTGAGACTGACTCACCCGATCCGATTTGCGTCTATGGCGATCAGAAGTTAGAAATCGAACAAAAAATCGCGCACCTAATGGATGACTGGTTGATTCTGCGAATTACGGTGGTGTATGGCTGGGAAGCTCAAAACAAGAATTTCGTCAGCCGCTTAATTAAGACTTTGCAGAATGACCAGATGATCGAAGTCCCACAAGATCAAATTGGTTCGCCTACTCTGGTCAACGATATCGCCGAAGCAAGTTGCCGACTAGTAGAAGCAAATGTCAATGGGATATTTCATGTTGCAGGTACAGATTGGATAAGTCGCTATGATTTCGCTCTACAAGTCGCTAAGGTTTTCGACTTACCAACAAAAAATATTCAGCCCGTCCTGACTGCCGAACTCGGACAAGCCGCCCGCAGACCACTCAAAGCTGGGATGAAATCCGATCGACTCAACCAAACGATCGATTGGAACTTGCACTCGATCTCTGAAGGGTTAAATATCCTAAAAAGTCACAATAAACCTCAATGAGATTACTATGCACTTCAGATATGCTAGCTTGTTAACGAATATCTAACTTGATTTGGAGTGCCATTATGACAATTTCTGGCGACCACAAGCTAATTTCGACAATTGAATCACCAGACGAGGACTTCGAGCCAATGCCAGAAGGCGATAAACAACGGCGCAATTTAAGCTATACGACTGAAGCATTGAGGTTATGGTTTGAGCAGCAACCAAATGTCTATGTTTCTGGCAACTTGTTTATCCGCTATGTCGAAGCTCGAATCGAGAAAAGGATAGCTCCAGACACGTTTGTTGTATTCGGCATGAGTAACGAAGACCGAGTTAGTTATCGCGTCTGGGATGAGGGCAACAAGGCTCCAGACTTTGTGCTAGAAGTCACTTCTAAAGGAACCGTGACAAAAGACCGTGAACAAAATCCACTCATTTATCAGGCTTTAGGCGTGAAGGAATATTTTCAGTACGATCCAACAGGTGAGTATTTGAAACCTAATTCATTACAAGGGGTGAGGCTAGAGCAAGGGAAGTATGTAGCAATCTCGACTTCAATGCTGCCCGACAATGTTTTGTCATTGCCTAGTGAAGTGTTAGGTTTAGATTTGCATTTATATCCAGATCGAGGTTTTCGGTTCTACGATCGAGTCACTAATCAGGTTTTACGCTCTTATGCGGAGGCGGAACGGTCTCGGTTTCAGTCAGAACTGGAGAGATCGTTTGAACAACAAGCAAGGATTGAGGCTGAATCGATCGCCGAACGACAAAAATTAATCGCACAGCAAGAACGTCTTGCCAAACAACAAGCGGAACAGGGACAAAAACAAGCGGAACAAAAAGCCCAACGTCTGGCAAAAAAATTACGATCGATGGGAATTGACCCCGATCGAATATAAGATATCGACTCAACCAAACGATCGATTGGAACTTGCACTCGATTTCTGAGGAGTTAAACAGCTTGAAAACAAACCCCTAACCTTCTCCATTTAGTTTTGCTTCCAGATCGGCAAGACGTTTTTCGAGCTTATCGATCGTGCGTTTGATCTCTGGTAGATGCTTTTGGGCGACAATCATCCGCTTCCATTCTCGTTCGGGCACAGGAGGAAAACCCATTACCCTTGCACCTGCCTCGACGTAACTCGTCACGCCTGCTTTGGCTCCGACGATCGCTCGATCGCCAATGTCAGCCCGATCGGCAACACCAACTTGTCCCGCTAAGACAACATGATGCCCCAACTTCGCTCCACCTGCTAAACCGACTTGCGCCACAATCATGCAGTGCGGCGCGATTTGACAACCATGTCCGATTTGCACAAGATTATCAATTTTTGTCCCATATCCAATTGCGGTAATGCCGACAGATGGTCGATCGACCGCACTCAGACAGCCAATTTCGACTCGATCGCCAATCTCGACATGACCTGACTGCGGAATTTTGTACCAATTCCCATCGGGTTGGATCTCATAACCAAAACCATCACTGCCAATCACACTCCCAGGATGGATGATGCAGTCGGCTCCAATCTGACTAAACTCACGGATGGCGCAGTTGGCATGAATCACCGATCGATCGCCAATTTTGACATCAGGATAAATCGTCGTATTCGCAAAAATCTGTACCCCATCACCAATCACGGCTCGATCGCCAATCACCACATTTGGCGCAATTGCCACACCTGAACCGAGTTGAACGTCCTGACCCAAAACAGCCGTGGGATGAACTTCTGGAGGTAAAGTTATGGGTTTATAAAACAGATCGATCGAACGGGCAAACAAAAGTCGGGGATTGGAAGTCCGTAAACAAGGAAGTTGACAAGGCGTTGTTCGATCGAGAATTACAGCACTTGCTTGTGTATGTTCGAGTAAATGTAAATATTTTGCCGAACCGAGAAATGTTAGATCTCCTGCTTTTGCCCGATCGATCGACGATATCCCTATAATCTCTGGATCGCTGCCACTCGCATCTAGATCGCAGTCAGGCAAGCAACTAGCAAGTTGAGAAAGTTTCATAAGTTCCTGCAAAAATATCCTGAAAATACCAGTTTTGTTTTACAGGATAAACCAAGACGATCGAATTCAACCCATCAAGATCACATTACTGATTACATGGATCACACCGTTGTCTGCCTCGATATCGGCGGCTAAAACTGTGGCATTTTTGACTTCAAAGCCATCCGAACAGTCGATCGGGATCGGTGAACCTTCAAGTGATGTCACAAACTTTAACTTTTCTAGGTCAGCTTTCATGAACTTACCTGCCACCACATGAAACGTCAGAATGCGGGCTAATTGCGGAATATTTTGCACTAAAGTTTTGATTGTCCCAGGCGGGAGTTTAGCAAAAGCGTCATCGTTGGGTGCAAACACTGTGAATGGACCAGGGCTTTTCAGCGCGTCAACCAATCCCGCTACCTCGACCGCAGTCACCAAAGTCTTAAAGGCACCCGCACCCACAGCAATATCAACGATGTCTGGCATATTTGGTAATTTTGAAGTTATAACAAAATCCTAAACTAATCACAGTCCCTAAGACATTCTCATTTCTTACTGCTAACATTGGTTTAACTCTTATCTTGTCGATTATTGATGTTTTTAACGATGATGCCCGAAGTTAATCAACAGCAAGCTAATTCAACAGAGCCAAAATTAATCCAAAAATCAGTCAAACCTTCACACCTCTTTCTAATTCTGTTGGACTTTGGAAAAAATTGAAGCAAAAAATGGATGAACGCCCCACAAAGAGAGGAGTTAATATTGGACACCTGAAATCAAAGCACTCGTGATTTAGGAATACTTAAAGAGTAGTATTTGCAAGAATCACAGTAAATCAGACCGCAATTTTAGGTATAGAAGCATGAGATTTGCGTTTTTTTATGACAGCAAGACGAGGACAAAGAGACTGAAATTGACCAAGTTTGCGACCAGAGGAATAACCACGGGTTTTTTGGGGGGGGACAGAGGGAGTACCCAACTGAGAAATAATCCGAAACCATTCCTGTTTAACCTTTGAAGGACTAATGCGAACAGAGGCAGGGGGTGTTAAATGTTTCTCCCATGGGCGAGAAAGAGCAACCGCGAGGATCTGAGCTGCCCAAAGTTGGACATAAGCAAGCATCACAAATTTAACCCATTGCTGCTCATGCTCAACATCGGGAGTCTCAAAAGCCGTCAAAAGCAAATTCTGTTTTGTAAAACGAAAAGTATGTTCAAGGTCAAAGCGTTGACGGTAGGACTGATAGGCTTGCACCGCCGATAATTCACCACGTCGTTCACCCATGACGATTAGCCACATGGGACGAAAGAGTGATTGTCCAGAATCATCGACGCTCTCGACGCGCAATAAAGTAAAGGGCATCTCTAAAAATCGATTTTTTCGCAATAAGACAAGGCTCAAACGCTTATTATCTCGTTGCTATTCTCAATAATTTTGAATTAATAGAGATGCCCTTCAATCTTGTCCAAAGTCCAATACCAAAGCCATATCTCACAAATACAGTTTTGATTGCGGGTTTAGTCAAGAAACTTAGGTAATCTTTGGCGGCTTGCTGATTTTGACTACGCTTCAGAATCGCAATGGGATAGATAATCGATGAGTGTAGGTTATTTGGGATGAGTTCGACAATGTTTACTTTCTTAGAGATTTTGGCATCTGTGAAATAGACAATGCCTGCTTCAACATTGCCGCTTTCTACTGCTGCTAGAACATTCCGCACAGAACTACCCAAAACAAACTTGGGTTTTAGTTGTTCTAAAATACCCAATTTTTTAAATACTTCCTCACTATATTGACCAACTGGCACACTTCTTGGCTCGGCGATCGAAATTCTTTTTACTTTTTTACTGGTCAAGCTTTGGACATTGACGATGCCGCTAGACGAACCTTGAGGCACAATTAAAACCAGACGATTAGTTAGCAAATTAGAGCGACTATTGTTCAAGATCGATCCCTTTGCTTGTAGGCTATCCATTTGCTTAGCCCCCGCCGAAATAAACAGATCTACAGGTGCACCCTGTTCGATTTGTTGTTGCAGAGTCCCAGAAGCGGCAAAGTTATACTTAATATTTACACCAGGATGAGACTTCTCATAAAT
>Ga0163154_10003960_pt1 | contig 19952 bp, 11 predicted proteins | sample OliLakLV19MP9P1_FD_148649 | JGI IMG/M metagenome (GOLD analysis project Ga0163154, IMG submission 148649) | Freshwater microbial mat bacterial communities from Lake Vanda, McMurdo Dry Valleys, Antarctica - Oligotrophic Lake LV.19.MP9.P1 | ecosystem: Environmental > Aquatic > Freshwater > Lake >...
CACGCAGGACAGGCGGGACGGTTCGGCGGATGCGCCCCGAATCGACAGCTCCCCGCCCTGCCTTGCCGCGATCTCGGCGGCGAGCCCAAGCGCGACTCCGAGCCCCCGCGGTTTCTCGGGTTTGGAGCAAGCGCCGACGTCCGACGAGCTGAACCCGTTGCCGTCATCCTCGACCTCGATGTGCACGAGGCGGCCCTCGACGACGGCGCGCAGCTTCACCGAGGTCTTCGCGTGTGCGATCGCATTGCTGAGCAACTCTCGAAGCAACACCCGCAACAAACGTTGGTCCACCACCACCTCGACGGCCGGCACCGGCGCCTCCTCGATCTCGATGCCACGGCGAGCTTCGAGGCCGCGCGCGCGAGCCAGCGCATCGGTGAGGACGAGACCCAGCGCCACCGGGCTTGCTTCGTTTGCTTGCGATTCTTCCAGCTCGACGCCAAGCCGCACCAGCTCGGCGATTCGCTCCAGACGACGCAAGCCCCGCTCTGCCATCTGCCGGAAACGCGTTCGCATCTCCTCCGTCTCTTCTTCGCGCAGCGCCTCCGCAAGCGCGTTCATGACCACACCCACGTTCCCGGTGATGTCGTGTGCGAGACGGCGGTGAAACCTACGCAGCGGCGCGGTTTGCGTCTTTGCGCCCGCATCTGGTTCCGTCACGAGCCGACCTTGGGATTGGACGGTGGTACAGACGCGGCCTTTTGCTCTTCGTTGATACGATCGAGCTTGCGATAGAGGGTGCGACGGTCGAGCCCGAGAATCTCCGCTGCGCGCGACTTGTTGCCGCCGACCATCTTGAGCACCTTGGCAACGTAGCGGCGCTCGAGCTCCTCCAGCGAAATGAGCTCGGTTGCGTCCTCCGCGGAGACGACGATGCGATCCGCGACGTAGCTGCGCACTTTGTCCGGCAGGTCTTCTACGCCAACCGTCTCGAAGCGCATCAGGGCAACCGCCCTCTCCATGCAGTTCTCCAGCTCTCGCACGTTGCCGGGCCATTCGTAGGCCATCAGCTTTTGCCCAGCGGCTGGCGAAATGGTGAGCGACCGCTGCGGCGCTAGCTTCTTCAAGATGGCGCCCGCGATCGCGATCACGTCGGTACCACGCGCGCGCAAGGGCGGCAGATCGATCTTGACGACGTTCACGCGGTAATAAAGATCCTCACGAAAGCGCTTTTCTGCGACCTCACTTTCGAGGTCGCGATTGCTCGCGGACACGATGCGGGCGTCGAACGCCACTTCCGAATTGGAGCCGAGGGGCCGCACGCGCCGCTCTTGCAACGCTCGCAAGAGTTTGGCTTGAACTTCGATCGGCATCTCCCCGATCTCGTCGAGGAACAGCGTGCCGCCATTGGCCTCGACGAACAAACCGGGGCGTGGTGCCTTGGCATCGGTGAAGGCACCGCGAGCATGGCCGAACAGCTCACTCTCGATGAGACTGGCGGGCACTGCCGCGCAGTTGATGGCGACAAAAGGCCCCGACGAGCGCGTGCTCTGCTTGTGGATAGCGCGTGCGATCAGCTCTTTGCCGGTGCCCGTTTCACCATGGATCAGCACCGACGCGTCGCTGCTGGCGACTCGCCCCACGAGCTCGTAGACGTGCCGCATCGACGGGCTGTGACCGACGATGTCCTCGGGCGGCGACGATGACGATACCTCGCGGCGAAGCCGGTCGAGCTCGCGCTTCATGCCACGAAGCTGAATCGCGCGAACCAGTCGCGCTTCGAGCAACGCCATGTCGATGGGCTTCGGAACGAAGTCGTACGCCTCTGCGCGCAGCGCCCGGATGGCCACCTCCATGTTGGCTTGTGCCGTCACCAAAACGACCGGCACGTCCGGTTGAATCAAACGGGCGCGCTCGCACAGCTCAACGCCGTCCATTTCTGTCATGGAGACGTCTGACAGCACGACATCGGTGAGCTCGCGCGAGAGGTGCTCCAGCGCGGCTTGTGGCGAGGTGAAAGAAGTGACTTTGTACCCTTGCTTGGTCAGTGCGGCCGACAGCAGGTCACACGCATCTTGGTCATCGTCGACGACGATCAGGTTTCCAGTTGTCGTTCCCACGGTCAACACGCGTTACCCTGACGGGCGCCGAGCAGCAACGCACACCGGTTACACACCCAGATCATCGTCATATGGACGAGCTCCGAAGCCTGAAGGTTCTGGTTGTCGACGACGACGCTGACAGCGCCGAGCTGTTGTCGATCGCGCTAGGCAGAGCCGGCGCCAGCGTCGAGGTGTGCCACACGGGCGCCGACGCCCTCGAGATCGCCCGGCGTGGTGAGCTGGGCGCTGTCTTGTTCGACGTCGGGCTCCCCGACATGGACGGCATCGAGCTGTTCGGTCGGTTGCGAGGGACGCAGCACAACGCCAGAGCCATCGGCTTCGCCGTTGCTGGGCGAGGTCGCCACGAGCGGGCGGAGCTCTCCGACGGGTCGCTGGGGTGTGCGCAGAAGCCGATCGATTCAAGCGAGCTCATTCGACGTTTAGCCTCACGACTTGCTCAGCGGCGGGTTTCCGAGTCGGGAGGCTGACGGGGACGCTTTCGAGACGGCAGCGAGAATTACGACGCGCACTTCGCGACGGCGCCCGTCGCCGCCCAGCGGAATCATCCCGCCGGCGACGAGCTCACCATCGACTTCGACGCGCACGCGACCGCCGGAGAGCCCATGCGGGTTCTCGACCTTGATGTGGAAGAGCCCTGCGCTGGAGCGATAGTCGACTTCATAGCCGGGCCACTCGGGCGGAATGCAGGGCACGAAAGTGAGCCGCCCGTCCTTCAGCTGCACGCCCAGCACGTGCTCGACGAACACGCGGTACATCCATGCGGCCGAGCCGGTATACCAAGTCCACCCTCCTCGCCCCTCCAGGCCCGCTGCTGAATAGACGTCCGCAGCGATCACGTACGGCTCGACGGCGTACCGTGTGCGCGACGCGAGATCGCTAGCGTGGCGGATGGGGTTGAAGAGCGACAGCAGCGAGGCTGCCTTCGCGCCATCACCGAGCGCAGTCTCGGCAAGCGCAGTCCAGAGCACCCCATGCGTGTATTGCCCGCCATTTTCGCGTACCCCGGCAGGGTAGGCGCGGATGTAGCCCGGGTCCGGACCGGCCCCGGTGAAAGGCGGCGTCAAGAGCGACATCATGCCGTAGGTCTCGTCGACGAGATGCTTCTCAGAGCTGCGCATCGCGGTGCGTGCGCGGTCCGGGTCGGCCCCGGCGAGCACCGCCCAAGATTGCGCGATGGCATCCACGCGGCACTCGGCGCTGCTGCTGGAGCCGAGCGGCGAGCCATCGTCGAAGATCGCTCGCATGTACCATTGACCGTCCCAGGCGTGCGCTTCGGCAGCAGCTAGGATGCGCGCGATCTCGGCCCGGCAGCGCTGCACACGAGACGAATCGGAGCGCGCCTCCGCGAGCGGAATGAAGTCCTTCAGCGTTCGCACGATGAACCACGCGAGCCAAACGCTCTCGCCCTTACCTTCTTTGCCGACGCGGTTCATACCGTCGTTCCAATCGCCAGCACCCATCAGCGGTAGCCCGTGGGCCCCCTGTGTGATGGCTGCGTCCAGCGCCCGCGTGGCGTGTTCGTAGATGCTCTTGGTCTCGACCGCTGTATTGGGCGCAGTGAAGAGGTCGTCTTCACCCGGGCGAAGCGGGCGACTCTCCAAGAACGTAACCGGCACGTCCAGAATGGCGCGGTCACCTGTGGCGGAGACGTAGTGCGCGAGCGCGTAGGGCAACCACACCAAGTCGTCCGAGCAACGTGTCCTGACTCCTTCGCCCGTGCCTGGATGCCACCAATGTTGCACGTCACCTTCGCTGAACTGCCGGGCTGCCGAGCGCAGGATGTGCTCGCGTGCGAGCTGAGGGTCTGCGTGCAACAGCGCGAGCACGTCTTGCAGTTGATCGCGAAAGCCGTACGCGCCTCCAGATTGATAGAACGCCGTCCTGCCCCAGATTCGAGCGCCCAGCGCCTGATACAGGAGCCAACGGTTCGCGAGCAGGTCGAGCGCGGCGTCGGGCGTGCGAACCGTGACCGCACCGAGCAAGCGATCCCACTGTTCGGTCACATGGGCGAGTCGCTCGCTCGCGTACGCAGAGGAGCGAAATTGTGCGGCTAGCTCGAGCGCGTGGGCCGCGTCTCGCCCTTCGCCCAGCACGAACAGGACTTCAGCGGTTTCACCCGGTGCGAGCTGCATGCTGACATGCAAGGCGGCGCAGGGGTCGAGCCCCGCGCCGACGACTCCGAGGAGACCGGTTCCCGAGAGCGCCGCTGGCATCTCACGAGACGCCGAGATGCCGAAGAGCTCCTCTCGGTCGCAGGTGAAGTCCTGGATCTCGCCGCTGGTGCTGAAAAATGCCCGCCGCTCGTGGAAGTTGCTCGACGGATTCTGGGCCAAGATGGTCGAAGCTTCGGCGACCCAATCGGTGACCACAGTGGTTCGGCTGACGTCGCGGTTACTTCCCAGCACCCACTCGACTGCCCCGAAGAGGGAGAGCTTTCGAGGTGCGCCGCCCCGATTCGTCAGCTTGAGCCGAGTGACTTTCACTGGCTCGATCGCGTCGACGAACGTCACCAGCTCGTGCGCAATCCCGTCAGCAGAATGCAGGAACTTCGTCGAGCCCTGGGTGTGGCGCACCTCGTAGCTGCGACCCTCACCGCGCGGACCGGGTGTGGCTGACCAGCAGGCGGAGGTTTCGTCATCGCGAATGAGGACGAGCTCGCCTGAGGGATCGCTGACCGCATCGTTGCTCCACGGAGTCAGACGATGTGACTGACTGTTCTGCGACCAAGTGAACGACGAGCCCCGTTCGGAGATCACGGAACCGAAGCTCGGGTTCGCTAGCACGTTGCACCAGGGCGCGGGCGTTTCGTCACCGGGTACAATCGTCATCACGTATTCGCGGCCATCTTCCGAGAAGCCGCCGATGCCGTTGTCGAACAGTCGTTTGCTCGCCGCCAGCACAGCGCCCTCGCGCTTCGATGTTTCGACCGGCGAAGGCTCGGAAGCAGCGAGCGAGCCGAGCACGCCTTGATCTTTGCCCGCGAGCGCCTTACGCAGCTGTCGCGCGAGCGACCCTCCGGAGGACCTCAAGACGACGCGAGCAGCTTGCAAGAGCAGCGTGCGCCCATCGTGTGTCAGCTGCTCCCCTCGTCGAAGGAAGACGCCGCCGCGCTGATTCTGCTGAGCTTGGGCCGGTGTCGACTCGATCAGGGCAAGCGCTTCGTCTTGAACCGGCGACAGGTAGCCGCTCGGCTCTTCGTTCAGGACGACCAAGTCGACCTCGATTCCATTCAGTCGCCAGAGCTCATGGGCCAGTACGAGCTCGCGAACGAGCTCAGAGAAGTCGGTATCGTCCAGCCGAACGACCACCATTGGCAGGTCACCCGAGATTCCTTGTGCCCAGAGCGTCTCGCGCGTGGGACCTCGGACATCGCCTGCGGCCGGGCAGTAGCGCAACACCTTGCACGGCTGGACGACGAACGAGAGCAGCTCCTGAAAACGTCTCGCCTGCAACCCGCTGATTCCGAGATGTCGCATCTCGACCCGTGCGTCGGCCCAAGCAAGCTCGAACGTGCGTGCGATGCTGGACGGCGACAGGAACGACTCACCGAGCGTGACCGCTGCATCGCGATTCGGCGCGAGCGCGGTCGTGAGGGCGATGCGCGCGCGTTTGCGAGCCGGAACGACAACCCGACTTCGAAGCGCGAGCGCGGGGTCGAGCGAAGGCGCCAGAGTGGATGAGAAGGGGCGCGTTCCCGTGAGCGCATCGGGCCGAGCGAGCGAATTCCCACGTCCAATGAAGCGCGCTCGGGAGCACTCGGCTTCGATTGGCTGCCATTCGCCGTCCTCCGCACAAAGCGTTTGCACGAGCCAAGTCTCGGCCTCCCCGGTCGAGCGTGGCCGCCTGCGCGCCAGCGCGAGCCCGCTGATCGCAGGGATCTCGATCTCGACAAACATGCTGCTGAAGGCCGGGTGCGCCATGTCGGCCGAGCGCGACGCGAGCACTACCTCGGTGTAGGTGGTGAGCTCGAGCTCGCGAGCCGTGTCGTCGTGGTTGGTGATGGTGATGCGCCTGACGTCCGCGGGGTGCTCCGGCGAAACCGCGACCTCCAGCAGGCTCTCGATCTCCCCGTCGCGACGACGGATTTCCACGCGATCGGCAGCGAATGCAGCGTCGTACGAGTCTGGCGTCTTGAGCGTCGGCTGGTAGCCGACGGACCAGAACTCCCCCGACGCCACGTCGCGCAGATAGAAGAAGATCCCGGAATGCCCGAGCGCGGCGTCTTCACGATAACGGTGAACATCCAAGCCCTTGAAGGTGGTGATCCCGCCGCCGGTGGCTGTGATGAGAGTCGACAGCTCGGCGTGACCCAACAGATGAGCGCGCACCGGGGACGTCATTTCGAGGCCGACATGATCGACCACGTCGGCCTCCGGTTCGGCTGGTGGCGGCGCGGCCAGCATAGTGGCGGGGGGCGCCGTCATCTGAGCACCGACGGGAATTCGTTCCTCCAGAAGAAGCTCGGTCGCTTTCACACGGGCGTCGCGGTGAAAGCGCTCCTGCATGATTCCGCCATTGAGCACATTGTCCAGCGCGACAAGGCTCATGCCCTGGTGGTGCGCCATGAAGGTTCGGACGATCACGCTCCGACGGGGCGGCGGCAGACGCGCCGCTGTGAAGTCGATCGCTTCGTAGAAGCCGAAGTCTCCAAGCAGGCCTTCCTCCGCGAGCAAGAGCAGATTCTGCAGCGCTGCCTCCGGCCGCACGAGAGAAGCGAGCACGCTGGCGTACGGCGCGACGACGAGATCTTTGCCGAGCCCTGCTTTCAGACCCAACCCCGGCACACCGAACGCCCGGTATTGGTAGGTCATCGACAGATCCATCGTGTTGTAGGCTGATTCGCTCACGCCCCAGGGCACGCGCCGCGAACGACCGTATTCGATCTGCCGCGCGACCGACGAGGTGTAGGTCTCGTCGAGCAGGGTGCGATCGTGTCGTTTCATCACCAAGAGCGGCATCAGGTACTCGAACATCGAACCGCTCCACGAGAGCAAGACCGGTCCGGTCTCCAGATCTGCGCGAGGTCGACCCAAGCGGAACCAGTGTTCGACCGGCACGTCTCCCTTCGAGATCGCCACGAAGCTCGCCAGACGAGCCTCGGACGCCAGCAGATCGTAGTGAGACGAGTCGGTGCGGCCGTTGGAGACGTTGTAGCCGATCGCGAATAGGGCTCGGTCCGCGTCGTACAGGGAATGAAAGCTCATCGCCTCGACGATTCCTTTGGCAGTGGTGCCAATCGAGGCGAAGCGTTCGCTCATCGACCGGCAGGCGGCCTGGGATTGTTCGATGCGCTGGCAGTGCTCGGCGACCGGTGCAGCCAGCGCTCGCTCATCCGACGATAGCTCCGCGAGCAGCGCCGCCGCGGCGGCTGCCACGGCGACAGGCGAGCGGGCAGCCTCGAGTGACGCCAGCGCATTCGTTTGGGCGTCCGAGAGCGGGCCCAACCACGGGCCGAGCGCGGCGAGCGTCTCTGCCCACGGCGCGGCCGCCCGAGCCGCGGCGAGGTGTTCAGCGAGACACCTCTCGACACGCGCTACCCATAGGGTGGTCGACTTGTCAGTCGATTCCTCGGCTGCGCGCGTGAGCTCCTCGGCTTGGTTGTGCAGCGACGCGAGCACCGGCAAGGCGACCGGGAGTGAGTCATCCAGGTGGGAACGCGCCGTCGTGAGCGCCGCGACCATGGCTGCGACGGCGTCTCGTAGAGACGGCGAGCCCATGCCAGCGCGGCCATTCACCATCTCGACGAGATCGAGCGCAGTCTCGGCGATTCGGCTGGAGACGATCGGGGCCCAGAGCAGATCGATCGCCGCCTGCTCGAGCACGATCAAGTAGCCAGCGAGATTGCCGCTATCGACGGTCGAAACGTACAGCGGCTCCAGCGGCTGCAACGTCGTCGTGTCATACCAATTGAGCACGTGCCCATCGCGCTTTTCGAGCTTGAGAATGGTGCCGAGCGTGGCTTCCAGTCGAGTCGCAGTCTCGTCCAGCGTGATGAACGAGAAGTCCCGCGCCGAGACGGTCGACATCAGATAAAGGCCGATGTTCGTTGGCGACGTGCGGTGCGCGACGACAGGCCGAGGTTGTTCCTGAAAATTGTCCGGTGGCAGAAAGTTGTCCTTTTGGCCGACGAACCGCTCGAAGAACATCCAAGTTCGCAGCGCCGTCTGCCGTAAGAAACGGCGATCGGACAGTGAGAGCGGAGCGGCAGGGTCGGCTGCGGCCAACGGTTTGCCGAGCCAAGCCACCACCAGCGGAGCTGCCGCCCAGGCCAACAGGACGGGCGCGGCGATGGGCGCGACCGACAGGTCGACGATCGCGATCACGAGCAACAGCAGCAGAGATAGTGCTCCCGATACGAGCGTACGAACGTCAAAGGCCCGACTTCGTAGCAGGCGCTCTGCCTGACTGCTCGCCGTCCACTCCAAGAGCTTCCTGTGCGTGAAGTACACACGGACCAGCGTTCTGCCGATGGCATCGACCATCAAGAGCGCACGATCGAACAGAACGAGCATGCCGAAGCCCGTCTGGCCGGCGTTGGAGAGCATGTCTTTCAGCGGGGCGTAAGTGGCTGCCCAAGGGCGTTCGCTCGAGCGTCGCGCGAGCGTGACGACCAGGCGACCGATGATCGGTGCGATGAACAATCCGAAGCCTGCTGCCGTGGCGACCACCGCGGCGACCGGGCCAACGAACCAGGCGAGCACGAACGCTGCCACGAGCAGTGGTGCGACCAAGCTGCGCCGCAAGTTGTCCAAGATGCGGTACCGCGCCGCCGCGGGCAGCGACGCAATACCGGGCCGATCGCCGGCAAATAGCCACGGCAATAGCTGCCAATCGCCGCGCACCCAGCGATGATCGCGCCCGGCCTGCGCGCGATAGGTGGACGGCTGATCGTCGAGCAGCTCGATGTCGGTCACCAACGCCGTGCGTACGTGCAAACCCTCGAACAGGTCGTGGCTGAGCAGGGTGTTCTCGGGCACGCGGCCTTCGAGTGTGGCCGCAAATACGTCGATATCGTAGATGCCCTTGCCGACGTAGGAGCCCTCCGCGAAGAGATCTTGGTACACGTCGGAGACCGCGCTCGTGTACGGGTCGATGCCCGCAGGACCGGCGGTCAGCCTCGAAAACCGAGTCCGGCGCGTGCTCGACGGTCGCGTGCCGACCCGTGGCTGAAGCAAGCCATAGCCGCGAACCACTCGCTTGGCTGCCGCGTCGATGCGCGGCCGATTGAGCGGGTGCGCCATGGTGGCGACCAGCTTCCGCGCGGTCTCGCGCGGAAGCGTCGTGTCCGCGTCCAGCGTCAGGGCGTACTTGAAGTCGCGCATCAGCTCGGGCGTAGCTGTCGCGACGACGAACGAGGTGGTCACGTCTCCGCGTAAGAGGCGATTCAGCTCCTCGAGCTTGCCCCGCTTGCGCTCCCACCCCATCCAGATGCCTTCGACTGGGTTGTAGAGGCGCTTGCGATGAAACAGAAAATAGCGAGGCTGCTGGGTCCGGGGATAGCGATGGTTCAGCGCTTCGATGCCGTTTTCCGCCAATGCCAAGAGAGCGGCGTCCTCGTAGCGATGCTCTTCGGTGTGGTCGGTGTAATCGGTAACCAGCGCAAAATGCAGGTTCTCGTCGATGTTGGCGAGCGACCTGGTCTCGAGATCGGCCAGTAAACGCTCCACGCCGAGCTCGCTGTCGAGCATGCATGGGACGACAACCAACGTGCGATGCCCCTCGGGGATGCCCGCCTTGAAATCGAGCTTCGCCAACAAGCGGGGCGGCAATGCAAGCGAGACAGCCGCGTTGACGAGGGTGAGCGCCACCTCGCTAGCGGGAATCGCCAACAGTGCGACCAGCAAGACGGCGAAGGTCGTTGGCACCCCGAGGGACACGGCGGAGACGCCAGCGGCTGCCAGTAGCGCAACCGAAAGCGCGACTGTCGGCCCCAGATAGCTCGCCAACGGGGAGCCCTCGAGCGCATGTTTGAAGCGCTCGCCGAGTGGGCGCCGGTAGGCGACCTTGCGTTCGAGCTCGGCTCGCCCTGCGTCGATCAGGTAGAAACCCACGTGTTTGGCGCCAGCGTCATCGGGGTTCGCATCTCGCGATGCCTCCGCGAGCTCGAGCGCCGCTTTCGCGACGTCGCATTCGCTGGCCGGGCTGCGCCTGGCGATGTCTTCGATCGCGTGACGGCAGCGGTCGCGGGTGGCGCTGTCCGTGGCAGTGTAAACGGCGCCCGGATCGTTGCGCAACGTGTGCTCGACATAGCTCGCGCGCTCGAAGAACTCGTTCCAGCTGAAAGCGCCAATGCAGCGCATGCTGGTGATCGCGTTGCCGACCGAAACCTGATCCGCCGCCTGCCTCAGATGATGTTGCCGCGCGAGCTCGTCGGGCGTGGTACCTAGCTTTGCGCAGTGTGCGCGCACCCAATCCTGTCCGACCGGCGCGTCGTGGTCACGTAGGCGACGCATGAGCTCGACGAGGAACGAGGCAGAAACGGCTTCGTTCTCGAAGGCCTTCAGGGTCGCGGCGCCGCCTGGCTCGAGCAGGCGCGCCGACCATCGATCGGCCTGCTCGCGTGCGTCCCCGTCTTCGTGGATGGCTGCGCGCGCCATGACCGCGAGGATCAGTCCCATCCGAAGCATGATGGGAACCGCCCACAGCTCACCGATGGTCAGTACCGAGATCTCTTCGTAAGCGCTGACATAGCGCACCAACTCTTCGAGATCGATCCGCGCGTCGGTGTGCCTCAAGTAGTCCAAGCAAAGACCATAAACCCTCGGATAGCCCACCATCGTGCCGCTCCCTAAACGGGGCAGCTTTGCGAGATAGCCAGAGGGCAGGTCTTCTTCGATTTCGCGCAGCTGGTCGGAGACCACGTGTGAGTTGTCGAGCAACCACTCTTCAGCGGGCACCGGCACGTGTTTGCCCCCGGACGTCTCGCCGAGCCGCGCATAAGCGTCCCGCAGCGTCGTGCGGGCGACGGCAAAGCGCGCCTTCAGTGGCGCAGCAGCGACGTCCTTGCATGGCGGACCGTGCGCGAGGGCGAGCTCCTTCGCATGCTCTGTCAGCGCGTCGCCAGTGAGTAGCTCGCCTCGCAGGCCCGCAGGCTCGTCCCAGCATCGATGCGGTGAGAGCCCGACACAACTCGTCCGCCGAATCTCGTGTTCGGCGCCGTCGGGCCCCACACCACTCACGACACCAGATCCAGCACCTGCGAATCCGACTGAACTCTATGCAACCACGCGCCGTTGGTCATCGGCCACTCGGACGGCCGCAACGCGCAACACGCGAAGCTCTCCTCAACGTGGCCACAGCACAGGCCCTCGGTCGATCCACAAATCGGGCACGGGCGCTTCGCGCACACGGCTCTCCAATCAACGTCGGAAGGCAGCGGAGTTAGCTTGCGGGTCACAGTGTCCTCCTGGTGGCGTGCCGCGACGAATGCACAACGCGTGCCGCGTCCGCCAGCTGAGGATTGAGGCTTCTTGGAGCGTGGGGATCCTGTGCGCGCAAGCGGGTCTGCCCCACCCGTGGCGGACTGCCCCACTCGAGATTCGCTCACGAAGTCAGCCCGTTCGTCTTGCAAGTGGCGCGTTCGGACGCGGCACACAGCATGCTTAGCCGGAAACATGTCTGGCACGCTGGGATTCGAAGGCGACACGTTCGACGACAGAGTCGAGCCCATCGGCGAGGGACTCGCCCCCGGGCTTATGCTCTCGCCTTCCATTCGTTTGTTCAGACCGCTCGGGGAAGGCGGGATGGGCAGCGTCTGGGTCGCTGAGCACCACGCGCTCGGCACCCCGGTGGCCGTGAAATTCCTTCATCGCTCCCTGGTGCAAAACGACAGCGCCGCCACGCGGTTCCGGAGGGAAGCCGCCGCCGCCGCGCGCATCCGCAGCCCCCACGTGGTTCAAATCCTCGATCAAGGCGTGTCGGATGGGCTCCCCTACATCGTGATGGAGCTGCTGGAGGGAGAGACGCTGGAGGCGTCGCTCACCAGGCGGGGGCCCATCGGCTTGGCAGAAACGGTAGAGATCGTCCGTCAGGTGGGCCGCGTGTTGGCGAAGGCGCATGACCTCGGCGTAGCCCACCGGGACATCAAGCCAGACAATCTGATCCTGATCGAGGGAGAGATGGAACCCTTTGTCAAGGTCATCGACTTTGGAATCGCGAAGACGGGCGACGATGCGGGGCGCGTCACGACCGCCGGTCTCGTGATGGGAACACCCCAATACATGTCGCCAGAACAACTCGCTGGTTACGACGTCGACGGAGAGACCGACCTGTGGGCCCTCGGGGTGATCGCCTATCGCTGTTTGACTGGCGTTTTACCATTCGAAGGGGAGGACGTAGTCGGTGTAGCCACGGCAATGTCCGAAGACCAAGTCGTCCCGGCCAGCATGTTGCGCGATGGCGTCCCGCCCGGATTGGATACTTGGTTCGATCGCATTTTCGACGCCAACCCCAATCATCGCTTCGAGAATGCGCGTGACATGCTCGCTGACCTCGAGGTCGCGCTGCATCACGCCGCCCCGGCCCCTCCCATCGAGATACAGCAAGAGCAACCCTTTTCTGCCAATTCGGCTCCGGCGCGTGACCCCGTGGAGCTCGCGTCGAGGCTGCCGTCATTTTATCGCGCCAGTTCCACGACGGCTGGACGCAGGGCGATCTCGCGATCGCGGTTGCCACTCTTGCTCGTCGCAACCGCCACGCTCGCGCTGCTGGCCATGGGCGGGGGCGCGTTTGCTTGGGCCAGCACGCCGCACGGCACGCTTGGAGATATCCCAAACTGGCTCGGGCGCTGAGTCGCTCGTGCGACGGCCGGATCAGCCATCGGCGGAGGCAGTTGGTGACCTGACCGCGAATCGCCTTTCTGGACAACCATATTGGCGGCGTGAGGCGACGCGCCTCAGCAGACTGCCCCGCAGCGTGACCATGCCGCACGGGTCGCGTCGGCCCCGATCGTGCAGCTGCGCGCTTGCATTTCGCAGGAGGTTACATGGCGACAGTCAAGGCGAATGGTTCGGGTGAGTCGACCTCGGTATGGATGAGCACGCGCGTTCCGGAGAGCGAGGCGGCGCTGCCGGACCTTGCCCAAACCGACGTCTGCGTGGTGGGCGCCGGCATCGCTGGGCTGTCGGCCGCGTACGAGCTGACGCTGAGGGGCTTGCGCGTGCTGGTGTTGGACAATGGGCCGATTGGTGGCGGCGAAACGGCGAGGACGACGGCACACCTGGCGAGCGCGTTGGACGATCGCTTCGTGGAGCTCACCCGCTTGCACGGTGAGCGCGGCGCCCAGCTCGCTGCGCAGAGTCACGCTTCAGCTGTCACGCGAATCGAGACAATCGCTGTTGCAGAGCAGTTCGAGTGCGACTTTCGTCGCGTTCGCGGCTACCTCTTTCAAAAGGCAGGCGACGATCCGAAAGATCTCGTCGTCGAGCTCAGCGCCGCTCGCCGCGCTGGCCTGGCGGGCGCGCAGTTGGTCGAGCGGGCACCAATACATGGATTCGATACCGGCCCAGCCGTGATGTTTCCCGACCAGGGCGAGTTCAACCCATTGGCGTATGTCTCTGGGCTTGCGCGCGCCATCGAGCGCCGGGGTGGCCTCATCGTTTCCGGGGTACATGTCACGCGCGTCGATGACGGGCCGCGTCCCAAAGTCGTGACCGCCGACGGGCACGTGATTGAGGCTTCCTTTGTTGTGGTCGCCACCAATGCACCGATCAACAGCTTGGCCGAGCTGCCGCTGAAGCAGCACGCTTATCGCAGCTACGCTGTGGCGTTGTCGATCCCGAACGGTTCGGTTCCGCATGCCCTATATTGGGACACCGAGGACCCCTACCATTACGTTCGCGTGGTAACCGACCCCCGGAGCAAGCTCGATTTTTTGGTAGTCGGCGGCGAGGACCACCGGACTGGGCAGGAGACCGACGATGATGCCGCGCATCGCTACCAGCGCTTGATCGATTGGGCGAGCGTCCGCTTTCCAACGGCCGGAGAGGCGACTGCAAAGTGGTCTGGACAGGTGCTGGAGCCTATCGACGGATTGGCGTTTATCGGCCTCTGTCCAGGGAATACCAACACCTATCTCATCACTGGCGATTCCGGGCACGGCATGACGCACGGCGTAGTCGGCGGGGTGCTGTGCGCGGACCTGATCACCGGCCAGCCGAACGCATTGGCTGCGCTCTACAGTCCTTCTCGAAGGACGCTGCGTGCCCTCGGCAATTTTCTGAAAAAGACAGTCAATACGAGCGCGCAGTACGCCGATTGGTTCACCCCTGGCGACGTCAGCTCCACCGACACAATTCCGGTCAATGGCGGCGCGGTGATCCGCCGCGGAATGGCAAAATTGGCTGTCTACCGCGACGAGGCTGGCCGCTGTCACGAGCGCTCGGCCGTCTGCCCGCATCTGGGTGGAATCGTCGCGTGGAACGACGCCGAGAAGAGCTGGGACTGTCCCTGCCACGGTTCCCGCTTCGATGCGCTGGGGCGCGTGATCGCCGGGCCAGCAGTCGATGATCTCACTTCAACCGAAGGCGGTGAGGACGCAGGCACGCCGGAGAGCGGCGACCGCCGGACGAATCCATGGCTCGAGCGCGAGGGCGCGTAGCGGGCACAATGCATGCAAGATCCAACGGAGGTGAGCGCGATGCACCACTCAATGAACGAGCACGCGACCCGCGTGCTCGTTGCAGAGGACTCGGATGACACCAGGGCGGTGGTCGCTGCCATTCTGCGTGACGACGGCTTCGATGTCGTCGAAGCGCGATCAGGTACCGAGCTGCTGTGCCGATTGGGAGTTGGGGACGCCCCGCCTGAGGAGCCCATCGGTCTCGTTATTTCGGACGTTCGAATGCCGAAGCTGGACGGTATCGAGGCACTTGCTCGGGCCCGACAGGCCGCTGTCTCGACGCCGTTCATCCTGATGAGCGCGTACGGCGGCCGCGGCGCTCAGCAGCGCGCGCGGGACCTCCGTGCAGTCATGTTCTTGAGGAAGCCCTTCTCGCTCTTCGAGCTGCGCGACGCAGTGCGCGCGATTTTGGACCCGGAGTGGTGGTGAGCGCACTAAACGCAGCTCCAACAAACCCAGCTCCAACGTCCCACGGCGGCACTACGGGCGAGTGAGTTGAGTATTTGCGAGCGTGAGCAGCAACCGCTCGGGCTCGAACGGCTTCTCGAGCAGTGCCGCTGCTCCCCAACGTGACGCCTCCGAACGCACTTCGCGATCACAGAAGGCGGACATTAACACCACAGGTGTGGTCAAAGCTGTGCGCTGGATCGCCTGCAGCGCCTGCAGACCGCTCGCGTACGGCATGCGAATGTCCGCCACGATGAAGTCGGGTGGCGCCAGGTCTTCCGTCATCGCCGAGGAAACAAGCGTCATCAGCGCTAAACCATCGCGCAACTCGAGCACGTCGTAGCCGCCTGACAGGAGAGCCTGTTTCAACATCTTCCGCGTATCAGGATCGTCTTCCGCGAGCGCGACCAACAACCCTGTGCGATGACTCTGCGCACAATTGACGTCGTACATGTGGGCCTCTTCAGGTCAACGCAGCAATACACATGCCGACGCTGGTTCACTACCGGATGTGGAGGTCCCTGCTGTTGAGGGCCACACGCCTAAGCCCTTCAGAACATCCCGCGCAAGCGCACACGGGAACGTCGCAACGTCGAGCTCGGTAGCAAATTGCAGATCGCCGTCCGCAAGTCGTCGATGTCGAACGGCTTGTAAAAGATTGCGTCGGCGCCGACTTCACGCGCTTCTCGAAAGAGATCGTCGCTGCCATAGGCAGTGACGATCACGAAAGGCACATTCCAGGAGGCGGCACGCAGCCCGCTGAGAATACCGTGATCAGCGACAATTACTTTTGCCGGTCAGCGACAACTAGATTTGCCGCCTGACACCGTGCTGACGACGCGTGCGAAGGTGCGGAGCTGAGAGCTCCGGACTGGTGCTGGGGCTCGAAGGAGCTCCATGGTCACGGACGCGCAGGTCAAGCGGCTGAGGAAGAAGCTGATGGACAAGAAGACCTTGGAGGCCGCCGCGTTGGCGGCCGGAATGAGTGCACGCTCGGCGCGCACCTGGAAGACGGGCCCTCTGCCGTCGCAAACGAAGGAGCCCACGGGACTGGTGCACGCGTGCCGATCCGTTCTCCGAAGTCTGGGAGAGTGAGGTCGTGCCGCTACTGGAAGCAGATGACCGCGGCGTGCTCGAGGCGAAAACCGTCATCGATGTGCTCGCCGACAGCACCCCGGCAGGTACGCCGATGGGCAGATCCGGACGATGCAGCGACGCATGCGGGTATGGCGTGCGCAGTCGGGTCCGCCGAAGGAGGCGTACTTCGAGCAACGCCACGAGGCGGGGCGCGAGGGTTCGTTCGACTTCACCCACGGCACCGAGCTTCGGGTGACGATTCTCGGGCAATCATTCATCCACCTCATCTTCGAGTTCGTGCTCAGCTTCAGCGGCTGGACATGGGTGATGCTCGCGTTCGGCGAAACGTTCGAGGCCCTCGTTGCGGGCGTCCAGGGGGCGCTCTGGGAGCTCGATGGGGTGCCGGAGGTGCTGCGTCACGACAACCTCTCGGCAGCGACCCACGAGCTCAAGCGCACCAGCGGACGCGCGCTCAACAAGCGCTTCGCCGACGTGCTTGATCACTATGACACGCGCTCGTCCCGCATCACGCCTGGCAAGGGCCATGAGAATGGCGTCTCGGAGAAGGCCCACCACCTGCTGAAGTCTCTCGTTGAGCAGGCTCTCCTCGTCCGAGGGAGTCGCGACTTCGTGAGCCAGGAGACGTACCTCACGTTCCTTCGCGAGCTCGTCAGCAATCATCGAAACCGCGGCATCGAGGAGGCGCTCGCTCAGGAGCGCTCTCGGCGACAACAACGTGCCCGACGACAACAACCCCCAACCGAGTCCCTGACGACAACCATGGCCATGCGACGCCCTCTCCACATCATGACGAACCGGACCTCCCCGTGGTCGCAGCGGCGGTCCTTTACCCTGGTGACAGGCGGCAAGAATAGTAGTCGTCCGCCGGCAAGAATAGTTGACGTCGATCAGGCCGTGCCGAGTTGGACCAACGCACCGGGTGAATCGCCCGATCTCGCCTGGCGAGTTGGCGAGGCAAATTGCCCCACCGAGGTGCGTTATGTCACACGCCCAAGACCCAGTCAGCGGTACTGATCGAGCTTGCGATAGAGCGTCTTGCGGTCGAGCCCGAGCACTCTGGCAGCCACCGATTTATTGCCGCCAACCGCCCGTAGCACCCGCAAAATGTGGGTTCTCTCCACGGATTCGAGTGAGGAGAGATCTGATTCGGCGGCGGGCGGAGGGGCGTCGGCATGTGACGCTCCATTCGCCCCTTCACCTCGCACGCGCGAAGAGAGATCGTCGACCATGATCTCCTCGTTTCGTGCGAGCGCAACCGCGCGCTCCATCGCATTCGAGAGCTCGCGAACGTTGCCGGGCCATTCGTAATCCAGCACGCGCAGGGCAGCGGCCGATGACAGACCCGTCACAGGCTTGCCCATCGACGCCGCGTAGCGCGATACGAAGTGTTGGGCGAGCAGTAGCGCGTCTTGCTCGCGGGCCCGCAGCGGCGGCAGCTCGATGGGTATCACGTTGATGCGGAAATACAGGTCGCTGCGAAACAGTCCCTCTGCACAGGCGGCTTCGAGGTTCTTGTTGGTCGCGGCGATCAGGCGGGCATCGAAAGGCTGTTCGCCTTCCCCGCCGACCGGGCGAACTTGCTTTTCTTGCAACGCGCGTAGGAGCTTCGGCTGAAGCCCGAGCGGCATGTCGCCGATTTCATCCAGAAACAGCGTGCCCTGATCGGCTCGCATGAACAAACCGGGCCGAGCGCTGTGCGCATCGGTGAACGCGCCCCGCGCGTGACCAAACAGCTCGCTCTCGAGCAGCGCTTCAGGCACTGCCGCGCAGTTTACCGCCACGAATGCCCCGTCTTTGCGTCGGCTACTCTCGTGAATCGCGCGCGCTACCAGCTCCTTACCTGTGCCGCTTTCGCCGGTAACCAGAATCGAGCTATCCGTGTCCGCAACTCGCTTCACCAGCTCGCGAATACGTTTCATCGCCGGGCTGGTACCAAGCAGCGCGGCCATCGCGTCATCGCCCACGGTCGGATCCTGCAGGCGCTTCACTTCCTCGTGCAGGCGCTGCTGCTGCAACGCTCGCTCGAGGACCAGCTTGAGGTTGCCCAGATCCACGGGCTTGGTGACGAAGTCATGAGCACCGGCACGGAGTGCCGAGACCGCCACGTCCATCGTGCCGTAGCCTGTCATCACCACAACCGGCACACCCGGACGATTTTGCCTCACCCAACCGCACAGTTGGATGCCGTCCATCTCACCGAGCTGGATGTCGCTCACCACGGCGTCGAAAGGGCCCTGTCGGAGCGCAGAAATGGCGTCTTCCGCCGAGGGACACCCCTGAACTTCGAAGCCGAAATGGCTTAGGCGGTGACTCAATTGCGACAATAAATCGAGATCGTCCTCGACGATCAGCATTTTCCCCAGCATTGCAGACACCTCCTCGCGGATTCTTGTGATGCTTTCCGCCACAGCGTTAACTTCCCAAGCAAGACATGGGCCGCCACCCATGCGCACCCTTCTTGCACCAACAGCGAGCTGTGGAGAAACTGGCGGTCCCAGGCGGCTCGAAGACGACAACAGGAGGGCTTGTGCTCCTGGTGGACGATCACCCTCGCCTGCTTCTCGCACTGGGCGAGACGCTTGCACGCCGACTACCTGAAATGCGTGTCGAGTCCTGCAGCTCTGGAGCCGAAGCAGTCGAGCGTCTGGAGGCCACCGACTACGACGTCATCGTCAGCGACGTCGTGATGCCCGGCGTGAGCGGCATCGATCTATTGGAGCGGGCCCGCCAGATTCGTCCCGACTCGCCTGTCATCCTCATTACCGGCATCGGCGACCACGCGCTCACGCTGCGAGCCTTACGCGGTGGAGCCTACGATTTCATCGGAAAGCCGGTGGACCCTGTCTACTTTGCGATGTCGGTCAAACGCGCAGCGGAGACGCGCGCGCTGCGTCGCGAGATCGAGCAACAGCAAACGAGGTTGCGTGACCACGCTGAAGAGCTCGAACGCACGGTTGCGGAGCGCACCAGCGATCTGCGTGAGGCGGTGCGACTCAAAGACGAATTTCTGGCGACCGTGTCACATGAGCTGAGAACCCCGCTGACACCGGTGCTCGGCTGGGCGCGCCTCTTACGGCAGGGCCGACTCGACGAAGGCGCTCGGCAACAAGCGTTGGAGTCCATCGAACGCAACGCCCGTGCTCAAGCCCAGCTGATCGACGATTTGCTCGACGTCTCGCGCATCGTGACCGGCAAGCTTCTCCTCGACGTTCAGACGATCGACGTCGCCACGGTGCTCGCAGCTTCCGTCGAGGTCGTGCTACCGGCTGCACGGACGAAGGGCGTCGTACTTGAGACCCCGGCGTTCATACGCAGTCTTCCGCCGGTCGCAGCCGATCCCGAACGGCTCCGTCAGGTGTTCTGGAACCTGCTCTCCAACGCGGTGAAATTCACGCCCCAGGGCGGCGTCATCACCATCGATGCAGAGCGAGAAGACGAGCTCGTCATCGTTCGGATCTCGGACACGGGCTGCGGCATCACACCGCAGTTTCTCCCGTTCGTGTTCGACCGCTTTCGACAGGCCCCATCGAGCTGTCCAGCGGCGCGTGGCGGCCTGGGGCTCGGGTTGGCCATCGTGCGCCATCTCGTCGAGCTTCATGGTGGCAGCGTCAAGGTCGACAGCGATGGAGACGGGAAAGGCGCTCTATTCAGCGTCGCGCTCCGAATCGGCCACACTACGGAGCTGCCCGTGATCGTGCGCACGATCACGGGCAGCTCCGTAGTGT
>Ga0163154_10003961_pt1 | contig 19946 bp, 10 predicted proteins | sample OliLakLV19MP9P1_FD_148649 | JGI IMG/M metagenome (GOLD analysis project Ga0163154, IMG submission 148649) | Freshwater microbial mat bacterial communities from Lake Vanda, McMurdo Dry Valleys, Antarctica - Oligotrophic Lake LV.19.MP9.P1 | ecosystem: Environmental > Aquatic > Freshwater > Lake >...
TTTTTATTCCATGTGATGACCACCACACTATTGGGCGCGTTGTTGATAGACGCATTGGCGGGGCTAACACTGATGACATAGGGGTCACGCCAATTGCCAACCGTATTGGTCACAGTCTGAACCTGCCCACCACCATCGGCAACGGTAAAATTACGGTTTCCGCCACCTGAATAGCCATCGGCATCACGTTCTTCATTTGACCAATCGTTACGGGCATATTTATATTCAAAATAACCCGCATCGGGCAGGATGAGTGTCACTTCCCATACATCAGGAGAGACCTCTGTCATCAAAATGCCCGCAGGATTCCATTCTGGATACCCCGCGCTACCAAATCCGCCGACTAAATACACATCGGTTGGGGTATGGCTTGGGACGGTGGTGCTAAAGGTGACAGCGACCATGCCCGCAGGCAATCCGACATCAAAAGTGTAATTTGTGGGGACTTGTTGCACATCACCCGCAATATCCACACTGCCAATAACCGCTACCGTGTGCGTCCCAATTTCCATCGCCACAGATGGCGTGAAGGTGCTGATATTACTGGCTGTATTAAATGCCCATGTGCCTGTGACCACGCCACTGGGTCCTGTGACGGTGACACCGCTTAGGCTGGCGGGCATATCCTGATTCCACACAATATCCAATGTGGCACCGGGTGGCACACCTGTTGCGCCATTGGCGGGGTTGGTGCTGACCACCAGTGGGTCACGCCAATTGGCAACGGTATCGTTGCGGGCTTGTATGCCTGTCACGCCATAGGCGGCGGTGAGCATACGGTTGCCAATTTCGGCATTGCCGTCGGTATCTTTTTCGCCCCTTAACCAGTCGCTACGGGCATATTTATATTCGATGCTGGTTTCATCCAGAATATCGAAGGTGATTGTCCATGTGGTGGCATTGACTTGTGTCATGGCATAGGCGGGGTCGCCCGGATTCCAGCCATTAAAGTTACCCACGATATGCACCGTCCCTGGCGAGGGATTTGGCACAGTGGCGGTGAATGTCACAGCGACAAGGCGTGCCTCTGCGGTGGCAGTGACGATATTCGACTGTGCCGATTCATTGACATTGTTGTCTATGGCGGTGATATAGTAATTATATTCCTCGCCACTGGTCACAGTCGTATCAATATATTGCACCGCACCCGCGCCAACCACGGTTTGGATGAGGGCATACCCTGGTGAGGCGGTATTTTCACGATACACACGGAAGCCATACAAATCGCCATCAGTGTTTGGATGTGCATCCCAACCGAGTGTGATGGAGCTGGTGCTGGTCGCCAAAATCGCCAAAGTGGTGGGCGTGGCGGGCGCGGTGACATCGGCGGGGGCGTTGAGGGTCATCACACCGACATTGCCCGATGTGTAATCTCCCCCTGGTGGGTTGAGTTGCGAATAGCGCCATGTGACACCACCATCAGTTGACCATCTGTAGGTATACCAATAGGTCCCTGGTGTCGCAGTGACAATCATCGTCCCTTGATATTCATCATTATTCCCAGAATTACTATTAAAGGTGGTGGGGAACCATGTCCATGTATTGTCTGGGGTGCTATTTTCTGCGCCATAACCCAATTGGGCAATCACACCCGTTGCTTGTCCTGCGGGGTCGGTCACACCTGCGATATATACCTGCCCATAAACGGTGCTAGTCGGTGTGATCGCACTCACGGTATGGGTGATGGTGGGGGGCCACTGAAGCGCGTGCCAATCAATCGCTAGGGCAGGGGTGGCAGTGGCTTCGTTATTGCAGAAAAATTCACTCGTGAGCAGATTAGCACTTTTGCCCACCACACGATAATAATAGGTGGTGGCGTTGAGCGCGGTAATATCGCTATGGCTATTTGTGCCGACAGTGGTGAGTAATTCATACCCGCCACCACTCAGACGACTGCGATAGATGTCATAGCTGGTGGCGTTGGTCGCATTTGACCACGACAAATCCACTGTACCCGCGCCACTGACCGCCACAAGGTCGGTGATACAGCTTGGGCGACCGGCAAAACTGTTTAGGATGAGAAGCAATCCGCCACGCGCTGGCACACTCCCCACGACAATGTCGCCACTGCCGTTGACGGTATAATTGGTGCTGGTGAGCGCATCGGTGAGGATTGCACCCGTTGGGATATAACCCGCGACATTCACCGTAGCGGGTGATGCCGATGCACCGCTATTGATAATCATCACGGCGGTATTGCTATCATCCGCCATTTTACGCCCATAGGCATACAAATCACCCGCCATTAACAGGGGGTCTAGGCTACCTGTCCGCAAAGCCGCGTTGTTGTTGCGGGTGCCGGTGAGCAACGCATAATAGTTATACAGGGTATTGCGTGCGGTCACATCAGATAGGTGGGCATAATAGGGTGTGCCTGTCTCGTCTAACCATGGATAGGGTTGGCGGTTATAGGGGTCATCTTGCCATACAGACCCGTCAAATGCCACTGGACCCACTAAGCCGATTTCATCCCCATAATAAATCGTGGGCGCACCGGGCATCGTCATTTGCATGAGCGCCGCCCCGCGCAAACGGGTGATGGCATCGCTCCAATCGTAGGCGGGATTATTATACTGCGCCGTATTGTTAGAGCCTGTGTTGTGGTCTAACAAGAATAGGGCGCGGTTAGTGTCGTGACTGCCAAACAAGTTCATCATGGCATAGAACGCGGGTGGGGCATAGCGTTCTTCTAGGTTGAGTAGGCGCTCATTGACTGTGCTGGCATCAATGGGATTGAGGACACCCGCAGAACTGCCACCGTTAAAGTCGTTATCGGTGAAGCTGGAATCGCGCCAAAAGCTGAGGACTGCCGCCCCAAACTGATAATTCATGGTGGCATCCCATTCCCCGCCAAGATTCCACGAGGTGGGGTTGCCCCATTCTTCACCGACAATATAGGCATTGGGGTCTATGGCATGGAGCGCGGTGCGGAAATCTTCCCAATAATCATCACTGGGGTCGTTGATTGTCCCATGGTCAACTTCTGGCGCAACATCCAAGCGCCAACCAGCCGCCCCCTGCGAAATCCAGTAGGGTCCCACAGAATTAACCCCGTTATTGATGAAATAATCGCGCACCGAACCATAATCGTGTTGGAAAACGGGCAGACTATCGAAAATGCCAAACCATTTTGGATAATCGCGGTTATCAGAACAAGGCGCGGGTGGCGTACCACCATAATTAAAGAAGGTGTACCAAGGGGTGAAAGTGCTTCCGAGTGTCTCACATGCGCCACTGCCATCGTTTGTGCCTGTGACGGTGGATGTGGGGAACACATTGGGCGTACTGCCACCCGTCCAACGTCCATAACGGTCAAAATACACACTATCCGATGACGAATGATTGAACACCCCATCGAGGATAATATTGATACCGCGTGCGTTGGCTTGTGCGACCAGGGTCTGGAAGGTGGCGAGTATGCCAAAATTGTCATCTATGACAAAAAAGTCGGTGGTGTCATATTTATGATTCGATGGCGATTCAAAAATGGGGTTGAGGTAAATCGCCGTGACACCCAAAGCATCGATATAATCGAGTTCATCAATGATACCCTGCAAATCGCCACCATAAAAGTTTTGGCTATAGGCACCAGAACACACAGAACTACTGCCGACTGCGACTCTTGGGTCACAGATATGGGTGTTCCAGTTGGTATTATTGGAGCGATAGATTGTGTCGTAATTGCCATAGAAAAATTCGCCCGCGCTAGGGTTATTGGCGGGTACGCCATCGCGGAAACGGTCGGGGAAAACTTGATAAATCACCGCATTTTGCACCCATGACGGGGTGGTGAATCCGCTATCATAGATGGTCAATTGCCAGCTATTATCGGGGCTACCCGCAAAGGCTTGCCCCCAGCCACCTGTCCGCGCACCATCATCTTCATAATAGGCAACAGAGCCTCCGTCATTGGCGATAAACCGATACCAATACACGGTGGGGAGGGCGCTGGCGGGTAGGGTGACTTCCCAAAATTCGTAGGCGTTGGGGTCACTGGTAAAAACCACATTCCCCGCCACCCGTGTCATCGGATAGACCGTAGACACATTGATGCGGTCGTTCCAAACGCGCACAGAGGCGCTGGTGAGGTCGTTATCAAATGCCCGTAGGCGGAGGCGAATGGGCGTGCCAGTGGTGACTGCGCCCGATGGACTGCGATAGAGTGGGTCACGGCTATCATGCCCCAAACCACCCCATTCGACATTGTTGTCGTTGGCGGCGGCTTGTGTTGGCGCAACCTGCCCAACGAATAAAAGACTCATTGCCAATAGCAATAAGCCAAGAAAACGTATTTTTCTGTGTGTTTCCATGAAGTCTCTCTTTTCTTAAAAATAGCGTTAAAACAATTTGTTGCTTATTTTGATTGTTAGGTTGTGTTGTCATCCCAAATCGGTGGTTATAGGGACATTTTAGGATGGCATGTATATCATCCATAAACGCCTATAATCGGTTTGGTGGTTGTAGGGATGTGATAGTGCAGGTTAGTTTTTTAATACGGCGTATTTTTTGTGGCTGACATACGAGCCTTACGGCTCTAGTTAGCCAGTACATCCTTCAAAATGGACAGAATTGTACTGGCTGACTAGCACGCAGTGCGTATGCCAGCCATAGCATAAAAAATATTTTTCCACCGTCTTTATTTACTAACTGACATTATCGCGTCCTTAAATGATGATATTTTGCCATTCAACAACTGCCAGTACACCCTAGCAATCAATTTGTTCCTTAATAATATATTAAAAAATATAAGTCAATTCGTGATGATATAAAGGGACTAAGGATGAATTTTTGCAATGTATAAACAAATCCTTAACAGTTTCTAAGTATAACGCAAACTTGGAGCGCCAAAAAACGGATGGTTTGTGCAAAATAACCTATATTAAAATACTGTGAAGCAAAAAAGGGGCATTTATCAAATTTTTGCGAATTATCTGTTATATGTTATACTCTGCGACAGGTTAACTTTTTGCCTATAAATGTAATAAAGGAGAAAAGCTAAATATGTTTCGTTTACCAATACGTATCTTAACTGGGGCTATCAGCCTCGCATTATTGGTCATGTTGAGCGGTGTCGCCATTGCCCAACAACGTGAAGTCGGTCCAGTCACCCGTGCCATCCTTGACCGTGGTGAACTGATTTGTGGTGCCAACGCCTCTGTTGCGGGTTTTGGCTTTCAAGACCCTGTGACGGGTGAATATAGTGGCTTCGATGTGGATATTTGCCGTGCGATTGCCGCCGCCGTTTTGGGTGATGCCAGCGCCGTGACCTTCCGCCCATTAACCGCCGCAGAACGCCAAGCCGCCATTCAAAGTGGTGAAATTGATGTGATGTCGCGCAATACCACCTGGACACTCAGCCGTGATGTGGATTGGGGTGTTATTTGGGGACCTGTCACTTTCTATGACGGACAAGGTATCATGACCCGTGCCGATTTGGGTGTGACCACCTTTGCAGAACTCGATGGTAGTACCGTCTGTGTTCAATCTGGGACAACCACCGAATTGAATATCACCGACTACATCACCAATTTGGGTTTGGATATTGAAATTCTCGTGTTGGCAGATGCCAATAGCACCTGGGAAGCCTATGCCGCTGGTCGTTGCGAAAGCTGGACAACCGACAAGAGTGGTTTGGCGGCGTTCCGCTTTAATAACGCAGAAAACCCAGCCGACCATGTGATTTTGGCAGAAACCCTCAGTAAAGAACCACTGGGTCCCCTGTCTTCACAATCTGACCCCCAATTTGCAGAAATTGTCTCATGGACAGTCTTTGGTCTGATTCAAGCCGAAGAATTTGGCATCACCAGCGCCAATATTGATGACTTCCTCACCAACACCGACCCCTCCATTCAACGTTTCTTGGGTCTGGAAAACAACGACTCTGGTAATTACTTGGGTCTGCCAAATGATTTTATCGTCACTGTCATCCGTCAAGTTGGCAATTATGGTGAAATCTATGAACGCAACCTCGCCCCATTGGGTTTGGTACGTGAAGGAAGCCTTAATGCCCTCTGGACAGAAGGTGGCTTGCTCTATTCGCCACCATTCCGCTAAGACACAATTTTAACAGCCCCTATCCCCCAGCCTCCTTATCCCCTGTGGACGGCATGTATGCCGTCCCTACAGCGTGGATAAAGGGGGAGAAACCCATTCTAAGATGGGTTTGTAGGGACGTGATATATCGCGTCCGTTTCCCTCTCCACCGCGTGGGGAGGGGGTTGGTGGGTGGGGTAACAATTCATCTCCAAGCGATTTTTTATCTGGATGGGCAAACAATACTATTGTAAAGAGGCACTATTCATGGATGTAAACCCTCCTCGACAGCAAATCCGTATTCAACCACCCGCGATTTTACGGAATTCACAAGTTTTGCAGACCATCACACAAATCCTTTTTGTGATTATTTTTATCTCCACGTTGTTTATTCTGTGGTCAAATATCTCTGCAACATTGGCATCGCGCAATCTTTTTCCCTCTTTTGACTTCCTCAATAACCGCGCTGGGTTTGATATTTCAGAAAAACCCAATTGGTATACCCCTAGCAACAATTATGGCGAGGCTTTTTCGGTGGGGATTATGAACACCATGCGAATTGTCTTGGCGGGGTTATTTTTGGCGACCATTATCGGTTGCTTGTTGGGGATTTTCTTGTTAAGCCGAAATTGGCTTATACGCACAATTTCGCGCACTTATGTTGAAATCATACGGAATACACCGCTTTTGGTGCAACTCATCTTTTGGTATTTTGTGGTGATGTTTAGCTTGCCCCTAGACGATATTACCCTACCAGCAGAGGGCATTTTTGTGCTTCCGTTGCGAATGTTGGTGTATCCGATACTATTGGTCATCGCGCTAATCGCTGTTCGACGGCGAATCACGCCCTATCGCACTGCTGAAGGTGTGTTGGTGGGGGCGGTCTTGGTCGAATTAGCCTATGCGGTGCTGGGGGCAAGCACGCCTATTGTGATAGGGACGGCTGTTATCGGCGTAGGGCTTATGGCATTCTCGCGCAATAAGGGTATTAGCGCCTCTGGACGTGGACAATTACTCGGCATTGGGTTGGTGGCGGTTGGTCAGGCGGTCGTGACTGGAATCATTACCATATTGGTGAGTAGCGGGGCTATCCCGACTAGTGTGGTGTGGTGGGAATTATTGCCTGCGGCGTATATTAGTCGGCGCTCGTTTGTATTTCCAGAATTTGCCACCACCAACACCTTTCAGACATGGCTGATTATTTTGCTGGTGGGCGCGGCAATTGGGTATGCGGTCTATCGGTATTTATCGGCTTATGCAGAGCGTACTGGTCGGCTCATTCCATCGGGGTTATATGGTTTGCTCATCCTCATCGTGATTGGTGGAATAGGGTGGGTGATTATCAGCAGTCAGCCAGAACCGACTGAGATTGTGTTTGATAACCAGACCATCAATGTGGCACAAGCCAGAGAAGCGGGTGAGATTGGCTTTCGGGAAGAGGTCGAAATTACCACCCGTCCCGTCCTCGCCAGTATGCCAGAACGCGGACGTTTTCGGTTTGATATAGGCACGCTTATCTCGCCAGAATATATCGCCTTGCTCTTGGGGCTGGTGGTCTATACATCGGCGTTCATTGGCGAAATTGTGCGGGCGGGTATTCAGGCTGTGCCGTATGGTCAGCTAGAAGCCTCGCGTGCCATGGGACTTAGCACCTCACAGACCTTGCGACTGGTGGTGTTGCCACAAGCCCTGCGTCTGATTGTCCCACCATTGAGCAATCAATACCTCAATTTGGCAAAAAATAGCAGTCTGGCGATCGCTGTCGCCTTTGCCGATACCTATCAGGTGGGGCAGACGATGATGAATCAGTCGGGGCAGTCTGTCACGGGTTTTACCATGATTTTGGTGACTTATTTAACCATGAGCTTGTTTATTTCGGTGGTGATGAATATTATCAATAGCCGATTCCAGCTCAAGACACGCTAATCAGAGGGATACACAACACATGAGCGATTCCAATAGTGGTATAGAGTCTAAGACGGTTGTTTATAACGATGATGTCAAAGCGCGTCCTGCGCCGATTTTAGAGGTCGGTGCAATTGCTTGGATACGTCAAAATTTGTTTAAGACATGGATGGATGTCTTTTTGACCATATCGGGCATCACCATCGCCATTCTGATAACAGCATCATTTGTGCTGTGGGCGATAAACAGCGCCAATTGGTGGTCTGTTTCGTTTAATTTTCGCCAATTCATGCTCGGTCGCTATGAGGCAATCTATGAGTGGCGGGTGGTGATTGCCACAATTGTCACCGTATTTTGTTGTGGTATGGCGGTGGCGGTGTGGATTCGGAAAATTTCGCGCCTTGCCACAATAACGGTGGTGTCGCTTTTGATACTACTGTTTATTGTGCCTGTGGTGATAGTTGCGCTCATCCCCATGCCAGAGGCGTTTGTGGCTACGACTGCGGGACGCATCGCGGTTGGCTCTGCATTAGAAACGCCACCGTCGCAGTTGGCATTCACCGGCAAGGCGGGCGAAGAAATCACCATACGCAGGGCAAACGACCTTATCCCAACCGATGAAGCATTGGTTGGGCTACATGGGTTTATGGATTCTGGCACAAATCTCATGCGTACCGCCGCCATCAACCGTCAGACGGCGCTGGCACGCAACGCAGAACTACGCGACTTATTGGCGCGTGATAGCGCGGGTGATATCCCCATTTTCACCCAAAATCAACGCACCCAGCGCGAAGCAGAGCTAGGCAGAATAGAGATTACCCCGTCTGTGGTAGAGACCTACCAATTGGGGCAACCCACCGTGACGGTGACGGTGTTAGTTGGTGCGACCGCAGAGGCGCTTTCTTCCCCTGTGAGACTCGCATCCGATGCCGATAGTGCCACATTTGTCTTGCCACAAGATGGCTGGTATATCTTGCAGATGGATGTGCCAGAAGCCGAAGAAGGCATCGTTATTTTGGCGGTAAAAGGCATCTATCCCATTATCCGCAGTACAGCACTGGCAGAAAGCGAAGATGGGGCGGTGACAACGGGTTTTGCCAGCGCCTATATCCGCATGACCGATAATTTTCAGGTGAGCGAGACCTTACCGAGTATAGATGACGAAGAAATCACATTTTATAACATCGTCAACAACCAATATCGCGGTAGTCGCCCATTAGACACCTATTTACGGGTGTATCTGGCACCATTTTTAGAAAAATTGAGTGTGGGCATGGCAATTTTGCTCCTAGCGGGTGTCGCTGGGTATTGGTTTGTGGCACTCCTCAAACGGCTCAATTCGCAAAAATTTGCCAACCGCATGACGGCGTATGCCATGATTTTGCTCCCGCCGTTCATCTGGATTATGGCTTCTGGTGTAAGTATTCCAGAATTGTTTAATAGCAGTCTGGCAATCTCCAGTGTGTTATTTGTGCTGTTTATGTTTTATATGGGCAACTATTTTGGTACAAGTCTTCTCTCAATTGGGGTGCTTCTCATCGCTACAGTGGGCATAACCTTATTGCCGTTTTTTGTATTTGATACCCAATATGGCATCGGATTGTTGCCTCTTGTGAACCTGCTGATTTTTCTGCCCGCATTTTTGGCGTTGATGGCGGGGTCTGCGACCTATGGCGCGGCGGATATTCCCGTGGTACGGCGTAATTTTTTCATCGTTGGGGTGCTGTTAATCGCGTTCATCATTGTGCCAAAAATACTGCTTCAAACCGATACGCTCGACCTCAATGGCGATTATGCCGATTGGTTTATGGCATCTAGCGACCAACGGCGGTGGGGTGGGTTGTTGTTGACGATGGTATTAACGATTTTTGGCATTATTGTGGCGTTCCCCATTGGGGTGGCGTTGGCACTCGGCAGGCGTAGTAAGTTACCCGCGATTAAATATGGTTGTACGCTGTATATCGAATTGGTGCGTGGCTCGCCATTTATCGCGGTGCTATTTATGATGCAATTGATGATTCCCCTCATTAACCCCGCCTTCACCCAAATTCCGGGGACGGTGCGTGCGCTGATAGCGGTGATTATCTTTAGCGCGGCATATTTGGCAGAAAATGTGCGTGGCGGGTTGCAATCGCTCCCACCAGGGCAAAACGAAGCCGCCCGCGCATTGGGTTTGGCGGGTTGGCAAACGGTCTTTCTTATCACCTTGCCACAGGCATTGCGGGCGGTCATCCCTGCGTTGGTGGGGCAGTTTATCGCCCTATTCAAAGATACCTCGTTGGTAGCGATTGTGGGGCTAACCGACCTCACAGGGTTTGTGAGCATCATGACTGTGCAAGCCGAATTTATTGGCACACGGGCAGAGGGTCTGGTGTTTATCACGCTGATTTATTTTGTGTTTAGTTATGTCATGGCGTATGTGAGTCGCTTGCTAGAAGCGAGTGGGTCTGGTAGTACACGCCGTACATAGTGATATAGCCCCTATGGACGTGCAGAAGCACGTCCGTACACGCTTCCTCTCCAAAAAGTGGGATGGGGATAAATGCACGACAAACGTGAGAATATTGTAAATCATGAGGTGAATTGATTATGGAAGAAGCCACTATAGACACCCTAGCGCCCCAACATACGATTGGTGCGCCAATGATTCAGTGTCAGAATGTCAATAAATGGTTTGGGAGTTTTCAGGCTCTAAAAGAAATTAATATGGAGGTCAAAGAACGCGAGGTAGTCGTGGTCATTGGTCCCTCTGGGTCTGGAAAATCGACACTCATTCGGTGTATTAACCGCCTAGAAGAACATCAGGAGGGGACTATCATCGTAGATGGCATTGAACTCACCAACGACCTCGCCAATATTGGTGCAATTCGGCGTGAGACGGGCATGGTGTTTCAGTCGTTTAATTTATTCCCGCATTTGACGGTGCTAGAAAATATCACCCTCGCGCAACGGTATGTGCGCCGTCGTCCGCGCCAAGAAGCCGAGCATGTCGCGCTACAATTGCTCACGCGGGTGGGGATTCCAGAACAAGCCAATAAATATCCGGGGCTACTGTCGGGTGGTCAGCAACAACGGGTGGCGATTGCCCGTGCGTTGGCGATGAATCCCAAAATCATGCTATTCGATGAGCCGACCAGCGCACTCGACCCAGAGATGGTGAAAGAAGTGCTAGATGTCATGAAAGAATTGGCGCGTGGTGGCATGACGATGATTGTCGTCACCCACGAAATGGGCTTTGCACGAGAAGTCGCAGACCGCGTAATTTTTATGGATAGCGGGCGAATTGTGGAAGTGGGTACACCAGAACATTTCTTTGTAGACCCACAACACGAGCGCACCAAGCTGTTTTTATCGCAAATTTTATAAGCGATGCCATATATAAGTCCCTACACGCCTATAATCGGTTTGGGTTGGTAGGGACGTGATATATCACGTCCGAAAATCGTTATTTCAACCATTGTCACCGCCCACCATGCACCCACAACGTTTTTTATTCGGTTAAATCTCGCTATTGTCTTTGATGAAAGACACCAATTCGTCCACATGAGTAAATGCCAAACCCGTGACGCTATCTGCCGCGCCATAATAAACGGCGATGCGCCCTGTTTCTGGGTCATGCAGAGATGCACACGGGAACACGACATTGGGGACATCGCCCACACATTCATATAACGCTTGTGGCGACATCAAATACGGTGCAGCACGATAAATCACCTTCCATGGTTGGTCTAGGTCAAGCAATGCCGCCCCCATACTATACACATAGCCATTGCATGAGGTCAATACACCGTGATAAATGAGCAACCAGCCTTCACTGGTCTCTACAGGGATGGGACCCGCGCCAATTTTGGTACTTTCCCAACGCCAACTCTTGGGTTTCATCACAAAACGATGATTGCCCCAATGCACCATATCGGGGCTTTCGCTATAAAAAATATCGCCAAAGGCAGTATGACCCGTGTCGCTGGGACGGCTAAACATGGCATATTTGCCGTTGATTTTGCGCGGAAATAGCACCCCATTGCGGTTATAAGGCAAAAAAGCGTTCTCTATAAAATGAAATTCCTTAAAATCGAATGTATAGCCGATGCCGATGGTGGGACCATGATAGCCATTGCACCATGTCACATAATAACGGTCTTCTAGCCACACCACACGCGGGTCATAGCGATGCACAAATTCGCCCAATGCGGGGTCGCTAAAATGCCACTCGATGGGGTTAGGTTCAATCTGCCAATTGACCCCATCGGCGCTGTGTCCCACATGCAGGTTCATGGTACGGCGCGTATCATCTATGCGAAAAACACCCGCAAACGCACCATTAAACGGGACTGCCGCGCTATTAAATATGCTATTTGAGGTGGGGGTTGCATGACGGCTGATGATGGGGTTGCCACTATAGCGCCACATGGTTGTTTTGATGTCACTGGGACGGTCTTCCCAAGGGATGTTTGGTAGAGGGTCGCCAACCATCGTCACAGCAGGTTTCACACGCAATATTTGTTCCATGCCGATACTCCTATGGATGTTTTGGTAAAATAACGTCAATTATAGATAATGATAATTGCTTTAAGAAGTAGAGTGTCGAAAGAAATTATAAAAACAGCCCCTATGCCCCCCTGCGTGGAGAAAGGGGGAGAAAACCGTTTCTAAGCGAGGTTTTAACCCCTTATCCAATTTTTTGGGGAGGGGGTGGGGTCAAAACTCTTTTTCAAAAAATTAACCGAATGTTACTTATTTTATTGATTATAAATCATCTGATTTGAAAAGCAATAATTTGCTCATTCCATAGGTGAAACTCTACCCCTTGCGGAACACCATCAATGTATGGTCGTTGAGCCGATTACACACAGGCAACCGTGCCAGCCGTTTTTCGATGTTACATATCCATCCCCAAAAACGCGGATATTTTGCCACCAACGGCGCGAGATAGGATGGTGGCAATACCACACCAACCCCGACCATGCGCTCTAATCGCAATCCCGCACGGGCAAAATCTTTCCGCAAAGCGCGATGCGTGGGATACCACACGCGCAACGCCCCGCCATTACCCACATGCACCAACCGTCCACCAAAAAATCGACGTATGGCTTGTCTGGGATGCAGATGGAGCAGATGCCATACGATTTCGATGGGGCAGGTGCGCGTCATGGTGACAATCACCGCTATGCCGTTTTCTGCTAAGTGGTCATGGATGAATTTTGCCAGCGATTCCCGATTTTCCACGCAATTAATCACGCCAAAATTAGAGAACACCGCATCGAATGGGGCGGCATCCAACGGGGTAGGGGGGAGCGCGTTCAAATCCAATTGCAAAAATTTCACATGCCCCCCGCCACCTTGTAGCGCATCACCCACATCCTCAACCCTTTCCTTGTGGACGGCATGTATGCCGTCCCTACGGGGTAGAGGAATTCCCCCTCTCCATACAATGGGGAGGGGGTTAGGGAGTGGGGTCACGATTTTGTCATGGGCAATTTTTATCATCTCGCCAGAGGCATCTGTCGCCAAGACGGATATGCCCATATCGGCAAAATGGCGGGCATCCTCACCTGTGCCACAGCCTAATTCGAGGATGGTCATGGGCGGGGTGAACGGGGTATGCGCCCAGACCTGTTCCCGTAGCCACTTGCCCAGCAATTGGTCGGTGAACTCGGCATCATAGGCGTGGGCGGTGGGGTCAAAGGCGGGTGTGGTTGTCATTTTGGTGGATCACTTTTCATAATGACATCATATCGTGCTTGAATATCGGCACGGTCATTGGGTTCGGTAATTACCTTATCACTACCACGTTTTATCATTTCCGCGTGTTTGATGAGGACATCGCGTTGAGAGGCGGTATGGGTTTTTGCCAAAATAACGGCAATCACTTCTAACATGCGAATTGTGACTGCCACATCGGTTTGTGCATGTTGCCGAATTTGGTTAAATGAGCCGTTGATGATACCTTCAAATGATAGCCTGTCACTAATCACACGGATTTTAGCGGATGAATCATAATAATAGCCGTTGGTGATGGTAGATTCTGCTAGTGTGGATAATGTGTTACTGAATTGGTCTAAGCAAGCAATCGCCGTAAATGGGTCGTTAACCCCGGGCGATAATGCCCGTACTGCTATTTCGACCAATTGTGCGATTGCAAATTCCATATCTTGTAACCGTGCGCGACTCACCCCTAATATTAAATGTTGGTTAATCGCTTTTTCGAGGTCATCGGTCAATACATTGGCAGGATACACGCGCATAATCACTGTGCCACTGGCGATAAAATCACCCGCACGATACAAACATTTGAAAATTGCATCGTGTTCGATGGCGATGTTGACCAATGCGTCATAATTTATTGCCTGAAGATAGCCACTGCGATGCGCCAAAACGGTATCGCTTTGGTCGTCAAAATTGACAGGCAAATCGGCATCATCTCGCAGACGGTATTCATAACGGTTTTGGATAGATGATTTTGGGAATAATCGCTTCACACTGGCTTCGAGTTCTTGACCGATATTTGTGATGACGGTCTGCGCCTGTAACATCAAGGCGATGTGATGAAAAAAATAAATCAGCACGCCGATGCTGATGAGTGTCAACACGATTGCCACCGTCACCGATAAATGCGGGACAAATCCTGCATCCCGTACTGTCCGCAAGACCAACACGCAATAAATAAACAGCGATACAAATGTCCCTAGCACCACCTGATTGCTACGGTCACGCATAAAATTATTCAATAATCGCGGACCCAATTGGGATGATGCTAAGGTGAGCGCCACCACCGTTATCGAAAATGTCAGACCTGCTATCGAAATCATCGCGCCTGCAACGGTAGATAGCAAGCTACGGGCGCTACTTGCTCCGCCGATGTAAATGATACTTTCGGTCATATCGGATGATGCGACAAGTTCCTTATCAACAGTGGGCAATATGAGCGCACTTATCACCGCAACAGCAATCATCATTGATGGGATAAACCAAAATGATGTGCGTAACCTATCCCACCACATATTAAATTTGAAGGTCATAGCCCCGTCTCCACCTGATGGCGGGTGAGCCACATGCCCACACGCCCCAATTTGGCGCTGATGTATGCCTTGCCCATGCGCGACACATCCCGATTGTGTGCCACTTTTTGCTGATGAAAAGCGACCTCGCTCACCATCCAACGGGTGGCGTGTCCATAATACGTGCGGGAATGTCTGCCTAGCACGGTATGATTGCTATCTGACCCCTCTGCCCATGCTTTGGTGGCGACCACTTTATCGGCAACTTTGGCGTGAAATTTTGTCCCCGCAATCGGATAGGCGACTGTCGTGAGAAAAATATCGGGGTTGGCGACTTTGAGCGTCTCTACAGTGGCTTGTAAATCGGATAATTCTTCGCCATCATAACCGAGCATGATGAACATGCCTGTTTGAATCTCATATTTTTTGAGCAGATGCACCATCTCTATTACGCGCTTCACATCGGTCTGGCGTTCCATCGCATCCAAAATACGCTGTGACCCACTCTCCGCGCCTACCCATAGCCGATAGCACCTCATCTCGGCAATTGTCTGCACAACTTTTTCGTTCAATCGGTCTTCACGGCTGATGGTCTCGAAGGGCGTTTGCAAACCGCGCTTGGTCAATTCTTCGGAATAGGCGAATAGCCATCGGTGATTGATGGTGAACACATCATCGGCATACCACAATAAATCCGGGTTATACGCCTCTTTGATGTGTGCCACTTCATCCGCCACCACTTGCGGAGACCGTCTGCGATGGGTATAGCCATACACCGCATGACTGCACCAATTACATTTATACGGACATCCCCGCGCCGTGATGAGCGATACCGCGCCTTGCCCGTGATGCGTGCGCCATGTGTCCACATATTGGGGGATATTAATCGCGCCTCTATCGGGCATGGGGATGATGTTGAGGTCTGCGATTTGGGCGCGGGCAGGGGTGCGAATCACTTCGCCGTCTTGCCGATAGACCACCCCGTGAATCTCGGTCATATCGCGCACGCCATATTTGGTGAGATGCGGAATCAGCTCTGCGGTGGTGATTTCTCCCTCACCGATAACGACCACATCCGCGCCGTAATCCAGATAATTTTCGGGATAATTGGCGGGGTCTGGTCCGCCCATGATGACAATCGCGCCAGAGGCTTTCATCACGGGGAGCAATTTGATAATATGCCTGCGCGTCATCATATTGGCATATATGCCGATGATACTTGGGCGTTTTTCGGTGATAGCCACGCTAAAATCGGCGGGGGTGCTAAACGTGGTGTCGTATACTTCTACTGCAAAGCCTTGTTGTTTCAGATACGCCGAAATAGACAAAATCCCCAGAGGGGGGTAGGGGCGCATGACCTTTTTTTCGTGTTCATCTTCTGCGATAAAATAGCCGTGTGTCAGTAAAATATCCATACAATACATCCTCTAAGCTGATTAATTATTTACGCTTTTTCCGTTTGGGAGACTTTTTTATGTCTTCAGCGCGTTGAAGTGATACAATCATCTTGCGCGCTTCTAACATATTAGGGGTTATTGGGCTGAATTGTCAGGGCGCGGTCAACATCTGCGAGGGCATTATCGGCATCTTTATGCGATAAATAAAACATCGCCCGACACATAATGACATCCGCATCTTTAGGATTTTTGTTGACCAGCCCCTCATATTCGGCATAAGCGCGGTCTTTATCTCCCTGAAACATAAATACATGAGCGCGTAAATCGAATGCCTCGAAATCATCAGGGTCTTGACGTAGCCCCTCATCAAAATCGGCTAATGCCTTATCAAATTGTTTCAAATTCATATAGGCATCGCCCCGCATTCCATGAATTCCTTGCAGTTGCGGGTCTAATTCGATGGCGCGATTGCTGTCATCAATACATTTTTGAAATTTATCTACCTGATAATAAATAGACCCACGCAATTGATAAATCGTTGCCATTTTTTTAGGGTCATTCGTCAATGTCAGCGCCTTATCGGTATCGGCAACGGCTTTTTTGACTTGACCTAACCCACCATAACAAATTGCCCGTGATACATAGCCTAGTGCATCTTGTGGGGCGATGCGAACGATGGTATTACAATCGGGGAGCGCCATTTGAAATTCCCCCAATTCGCACAAAATAGATGAACGAGTGAAATAATTGCTTAGCTCATCAGGTTCAAGCGACATGGCGATACTCAAATCCATTATCCCGCGTTGCATATCACCCATTGCCAGCATGATCATGGCATGGACTTGATACAATTGGGGTTCATCGGGATAGGCTAACAATAATCTTGTGAGCAATTTTTCTGCCCGTTCATATTGCTCTTCATCATACCATTTTTGAGCTTTTGCTAAATCTTTTTGTAAGTCCATATTTCAGTCTCCTTGTGGTTGACATACAACCCTAAAGGGTCTAGTCGGCTATTACACTGCCAAAACGGGAAGAATTGTAATAGCATACTAACGCGAATTGTGTATGTTAGTCACCGTTGTGAATAAATCTTCATGTTAGAAATCATTTCTCCATTAGATTGATGCGATACCGTGAACTGAATTTTTTCGGTTGTTGCTTCTTCACTGGCTTAGATGGTTTGATAATAGGTGGCATTATATAAACCAGACTTTCAATCATCCTTTGTAGGTAGTTTGCTTGTATTTGTAAGAACAAACTCGTTTCAGGACTATCTAAAACCACTACGATATCGGCTAATGCTTCCTGATAATTGTGCATATCCATCAAAAGGGATGCACGAGTGAGATAGGTTTCTATCTCAGGATTTTTGAGGCTCAGTGCAGTATTAAGGTCTTGTAAGGCACTCGCATTATCACCCAATTCAATATATAGATTAGCACGCATATCATAAAAACTATGAATTGATGGATAACGCTCAATCAATTGGTGACATAACTGAAGTGCTTCTTCAAATTGCTCCTGATTCGCGTGTGCTTGAATCAATACCATATAAACAATGGGTACATGACATCCATTTTGCAACGCATAATTAGCATCGGCAACCGCTTTATCTACTTCATCAAGTTGTATATAAAAATTAGCACGCGCCGCATAAATGGACATTTCATTCGGGTCAAGCGATATAGCTTTATCAAAATCGGCAAGGGCTTTGGCTTCTTCGTGGGGCATATACCGACTAGCACGCGCAATATACACCTGAATAAAATCGGGATTTAGGCGCAGTGCCTCATTATAATCTGCCAACGCTCTATCGCGCATAAACTTTATATCATAATAAAGTCCGCGCTCAAAATAACCTTTAGGCTCATTTGGGTCTAGTAGAATAGCTTTTTTGAAGGCATTTATCGCTTTGCGGTATTCCCCCATATTTCGTAAAACCGCGCCTCGCATCCGATGTAACCGTGCTTCTTTCGGATTCACTTTGATGAGTTTGTCTACCCATTTTAAGGCTTCATCATATTCAAGACGTTCATACAATTGCTTAAAAACTTCGATTTGTTCATCAAGTATCATGTATATTCTCCTTTTATCCATCCTGTGGTGATGGCACAGATGCACTAGCGTAATCCATCCCGCCACCAATCGCGCTGATACCCACATGCGGGGCGCTTTCTAATGATTTAAGTTTGCGCCGTGCCAGTGGCAAGGTCGCTATATGATACACCATCGCCAAAATATCGCGCACCGAGAGGGGTTTTTCGTCTATCAGATGCGTTTTGGGGGCTTTGCCAATCAGTTTGCGCCATGTTTTGCGTGACCGAAATTCTTTGTGGAGCGTGATATGCAATTGCCGATAAAATGTGGTGCTAAACGGACCTGCATACAGCATCGCTAAATCATCGGAATGTTGCCAGTGGTCTTGTGCGCCCAATTGGTCTTTGACGCGCTCATAGAAACTTGTCCCTGGTAGCGGATAGCTCACCGACATGCCCACATCATCCGGCATACACTCGCGCACAAGATTGAGCGTCATGGCGAGTTCCTCACGGGTCTCGCTCGGATACCCAAATTGCAAGAAAAATGCCACACCCACGCCAACACCTTGCAGGCGGTGTGCCGCCTCGTGGATTTGAGCCACCGATGTGCCTTTTTCCATCGCATCCAAAATGCGTTGTGAGCCACTTTCCGCGCCAATCCACACCACTTCGCACCCCGCCCGCGCTAATCCGTTAATGGTTTCGCCACGCACCAATAAATCGGCACGGCTTAGGCACTTAAACGGCATTTTAACACCCTCTGCTTGGAGCAAATCGGCAAAGTTTTCTATCCAATTGGGCTTTAGCCCCATGATGTCATCGGCAAACCAGATATGATTCACGCCATAAGCATCGCGCAGATGTTTCATTTGTGCCACGATGGTCTGTGGGCTATGCACGTTATAGCGTTGCCCCCAGATTGGCTTGGCACACCAATTGCAGTGATAGGGACATCCGCGGGTGGTGACCAAATTCATCGAAAAATAGCCGTGACGGGTCTGCCATATTTCCTTATAGTGGTGCATATTGAGCAAGTCCCACGCGGGCATGGGCAATTTATCTATATCGCGCATGGCGGGGCGACGGGTGGGTAGCAGGGTATTGGGGGATTGTACCCCTAAAATTGCCTCTGGGGAGGCATCTGCTTGTCCCGATAGGCTCGCCAGAAGCGCCAATAGCGATTCTTCCCCTTCACCGAGTAGGACATAATCTGCCCCGCCATCTAGAAAAATACGCGGATGGTCGGTAGCATCTGACCCACACACAATCACGGTGCAATCCCGTTTTTTCGCCATGTCAATCATGGTGAGGGCGGCTTGTCTCATGCGCCCTAAGCACATTTTTGACAAATAATTGAAATTATCCTCATAGATAATAGCGACTTGGGGCGATTCTGCCTCTAGTGCCGTTTGCCACTCGGATTCCGATTGTGCCAGCATCGCATCGAATAATGCCACATCATAACCCGCCTCACGAACAGCAGAGGCGGCATAGAGTGTGCCGAGTGGGGGATAGGGCTTCATGGCGGCGTAGAGTTTGGGGTCAAATATCAGGTAATAGGATTGTCCAAA
>Ga0163154_10003965_pt1 | contig 19935 bp, 14 predicted proteins | sample OliLakLV19MP9P1_FD_148649 | JGI IMG/M metagenome (GOLD analysis project Ga0163154, IMG submission 148649) | Freshwater microbial mat bacterial communities from Lake Vanda, McMurdo Dry Valleys, Antarctica - Oligotrophic Lake LV.19.MP9.P1 | ecosystem: Environmental > Aquatic > Freshwater > Lake >...
CTATACGCTCGTGGCGGGCGGCGGCGGGATCACCGTCGGCGGCGCGGCGTTGGACGAAACGTGCGTGGGCTACGCCGATCCATCGCCAACATTTCGCTTATCATGGGGTGGACGCTCGACGCGGCTGCGTTTCCTATTCATCCCGACGCTGCCGGAGGACGCCGATCCCGCGCTGATCGTGCGCGCGCCCGCGTCGCCGGGTTCGTTGGAGGCGGGCGTGTGGGCGTGCAACCGCGATTATTTGCCCGGCTTGCTGCGCCCGATGGTCGAATTCATCCAGCCGACTGCTGGCGATTACGATGTGTGGGTGCTGAACGAGACTACGCCGTTTAGCCCGGTCGTCGGCATGTTGTACGTGACCGAAAAGATCGTCACGCCGGATAGCATCCGCAGCGGAAACACGCTCCCCGTCGCCGGATTGGTCGGCTTCGATCTGGGCGGCGGCGCGGCAGTGACGTTCGCTTACGATACCGCGACTCCGCCCGCCGATCCGTATGTCGTGGAGAATCTCACGGGCGGCGGTGACGTGGATATGCTGGCGCTCAACGCGGACACGATCCGCAATGCGGCGGGCGCGGAATGTCCCGGCTTTTATCCCGCCGCGCCGTCGTTCGCGTTCGATCTCGCGGCGGGAACGCCGTATCTGCGGCTGTTCTTTGTCGGGACGGGCGATCCGGCGCTGATCATACAAATGCCGGACGGCTTGTGGTACTGCGACGACGATTCGTTCGATACGGACTATCCGACGGTCACAATCTTGGGCAATCTCTCGGCGGGCGTCGTGCGCGCATGGATCGGAAGTTACACGGCGAGCGACCGTCCAGTCGGCGCGCTGTCGATCACGCGCGGCAACGCCAATCCGCGCGACCCGGCACGCGCGGCGCGCTTCGTCGTCCCCGCAATCCCCACGCCATCGGTGGGCGCTATTGCGTTTGTGCAGACGCCGATCACGCTGGAATTGGACGCGCCGCCCAATGCGGGCAGTATGACGCTCGAAACGGGCTTCCAACCCGATCCCCAGACGTTGAGCGCGTTCGCGGGTGGGAGCGTGGATGCGACACCGCTGGGCGCAGATTGCGCCGGCTATATCACGCCTGCGCCGGATATGCGCTTGGAGTGGGGCGGGAGCGGCGGCTTACTGCGCGTGTTTTTCGTCGGGGACGGCGATACCACGCTGGTGATGCGCGCGCCGGATGGACGCTTCTTGTGCAGCGATGATGCGTTCGGCTTGCTCACGCCTGCGATTGACTTGGCATCGGCGCCCGCCGGGATATATTTGATTTGGTTGGGGAGCATTGCGGACACGCTGACCGTGCCGGGCAGCTTATACGTGACGGAACGGCGCGAGGTTAGTCCGATTCAGCCGGAGGGATGAGACTTCCGAAGTTTTTCAAGTTGTTGGTTGAATTGGGGTTTGCAGGTGGCTTTTGTGTTATTTTTTTTCAGCCCCGACGGTTGCTGGTCAGATTATAGCGCAAAACTTCACCCCTCGCGTTCCCCTTCGCGCCGCAGCGCCCCCGCGATCAGCAGCGCCGCCAGCGCCAAGCCGATCAGCAGCACCCCCGTCCAGATCGCCGCGTCGATGTCGCGTTCGATCAGGTTGTAGATCAGCAGCGGCATCGTCTGGGTGCGCCCCTGCAAGCTGCCCGCGAACAGAATGGTCGCGCCAAACTCGCCCAACGCGCGCGCCCAACACTGCACCAGCCCCGCCGACAGCGCGCGCCCCGACAGCGGCAGCGTCACATACCAGAACAGCGCCGCGCCGTCCGCGCCGTCTACGCGCGCCGCGTCCTCGATTTCGCGCGGGACGGACGCGAAGGCGACTTGTGCCGCGCGAATGTAGAACGGCGCGGCGACAAAGGTCTGTGCCAGCACGACGGCAGCGGTCGTGAATGGCAGCGTGATGCCCAGATCATCCAACGCCGCGCCAATCGCGCCGCGCCGCCCGAACGCGATCAACAGCGCCAACCCCGCGACGGCGGGCGGCAGCACAATCGGCAGTTCCACCGCGACATTCACCAGCCGCTTGAGCGGAAAGCGCCGCCGCGCCAGTGCGAACGCCAGCGGCGTCCCGAATGCCAGCGCCAGCGCCAGCGTCGCCGTCGTCGTGACTGCGCTCAGCATGATCGCGTTGGGAATCGGGGAATCGGGCAGTTTCTCCCATGCGCGATTCGTGATGGCGCGCGCGATCAACGCCGCAATGGGCAGCGTCAAAAACGCGCCCGCCAATACCGCTGCAAGAGTCGTCAGCGGCGCGATCCAATTCCAACGCGGCATCAGGGTGCGGTCGTCGCTTCGGGCGTGGCTTCAGGCGATGGCAGTTCGATCACCGGAACGAAATTCCAATCCGCGAGCAGCGTCTGTCCAACGTCGCTCAATACAAAATCGATGAAATCGCGCGCTAGTGCTGGCTCGGCACCGTCGCTCACGGCGGCAATCGGGTACGCCGCAATCACGTTGTAGGCGTCCGGCACGGCGATGGCGATCACGTCGTCCGCGATATCGGGCGTCACGTCCGAAGCGTACACAATGCCCGCGTCTGCTTCACCGAGCGCGACTTTCGCGGCGACTTGGCGCACATTCGCTTCTTCGCTGACGACGTTTGCTAATACTGCGTTGCGGTACGCCGCGTCGTAATCCGCATCGGCGGCGAGGGCGTCGAGCATCGTCTCGGTGTAATCGCGCACGGGGACGCCTTCCGCCGCGATCACGAGCTTGATGCCCGTGTTGGCGAGGTCGTTCAGCGTCTCGATGCGCGCCGGATTATCGGCTGGCACGATCACGACGAGGCGGTTGCGAACGAAAATCGGCGGTTCAGCCGCAAAATCCGCTGCGATCACACCCGCATCAATGGCGACGTTCATCTGGCGCGCGTTGGCGCTGGCGAACACGTCAGCCGGCACGCCCTCGACCAACTGTGCCGCCAAATCCGACGATCCGGCGAAGTTGAACAGCACATCCACGCCCGGATTTTCAGCTTCAAACGCCGCGCCGACTTCCTCGAACGCATCGGTCAGCGAGGCAGCGGCGAACACGATCAACGTGCGCGAGTCTTGCGCGCGCACGGACGAAACGAGCGACAGCAGCAGGACAATGAGCAGGATACGCAGTTTCATCGTTCACCTTTCCTCATACATAGTCAATCTTAGGTTGTCGGGACAGGGCGTGCTATACCCGCGTATTCAGATTTCGGGTTGCGCATTGAACATGGTTTCACAGCGCGCGATCCAATCCAGCACCGCGTGAAGCTGTCCGAGTTGAAGTTCCAACGACCACGCGCCGATACTCGATCCCAGCGCGGCGCGCACGTCGGTCAAGCGTGTGAGTTCGGCGGCACACGCCGCTTTTTGCCGCGCGATGATGTCCGCCGCCGTCAGATGCAGCCGCCCCGCGACGTACAAGCGGCTGAGGAACTCGACGCGCACGCGGCGGATGCTGGCGGCGGGCGCGGCGTGCAGCCACGCCATCAGCGCGGCGCGTCCGTCCGGCGTGATCGCATATTCCATGCGCGGCGGCGCGTCCACGCCTGCGATTTCGCGCCCGACGATCCAGCCTTTGCCCTCGATCCGCTTGAGGACGGCGTAAAGCTGGCTGGCGCTCAGATTCCAAATCGCGCCGAGCCGCGCCGGATCGCGGAAGGTATCGAGCAGTTGATAGCCGTGCTGCGGTTCGGACGCCAGCACGCCCAAGATCGTCTCGTCAGGAATCGGGATAGACATGAGCTATTCCAGCATAGAATAGGGGCGCACGAAAAAAGGGCGGCAGATTGCCGCCCTCGTCAATGACTTGAGGGAGGTTATTCGACCTCAGCGGCTTCCAACCAATACTGGTTGTTGCCGTAGATGCTGGTCTTCTGGCTTTCCGATGCCCAGCCTTCGTCGCCATTCTCGTAGCGGATCAGGTACCACGTCAGCGGACCGAAGCCACCACAAACGGGCCCTTCCAACACAGTGAAGGTCGCAGGGGCGTAGACGACGCGGATCACGCGACCCGCTGGCGTGTGACGCAGCGTGCTAAAGCGTGAGGCAATCTGTCCAGTCTGTCCAACCGTCAAGACAGGGGCAAGCGATCCCGCGCAGCTCACCGTGCCATCCACAGGCGCAGCCACCAAGCCGCCATCCGGTGCCGCTACCAAGATCGGGCAGCCATCCGCAGCCACGCCGTTGCCCGCATCGCCATTGAGCGGGCAAGCGTCACTGCCATCCACAATGCCGTCGCCGTCAGTGTCCACTTGTGCAAATGCCGGGAGCGCGGTCAGTGCCAGCGCCATGAGGAGCGTGAAAAACACAACGAGCAGTTTACGCATGGTTGCAAAGCCTCCAAAAGGGTTCAGATTAAGATGAAAGTATCGTAACATCGAATTTACATTTAGGCAATCAAGCGTAGGCGCATGTCGTGAAAACGAGTACAATCCGATGAAAGGTCAAAGATTACGGATAGAATAACGATGCAAAAGATAATCGGATGGTGCGGGCTGGTTGTGGTGCTGTCGCTGCTGAGTGGCACTCACACCTTAGCGCAAGATACCGCGTTGGTGTCGCTGCCGCCCGCCACCCGCCTCGAGGGACTGACGCTGATTCATCAGGATATCAACCGTTGTTCAGCGGCGGCGCTCTCGATTCAACTGAGCTACTACGAGGATGGCATCGCCTACACCGAGGCAATCGCCGCGCTCAACCCCCACAACGAAGATGTATCGGTGCGGCTGGACGAGATGGCGGCATTCGCGCGGTCGCGCGGTTTGGGCGCGATTGATCGCGTTGGCGGCACGCCCGAACTGCTCAAAACGCTGGTCGCCAACGGCTTTCCAGTGCTGATAGAGAATTCGTACTATGACGGGGCGGATTATCAGCGCGACTGGATGAGCCATAACCGTATCGTTATGGGTTACGACGACGCGACGCAGCAGTTCTACACCTTCGATCCGCTGCTGGGCGCGGGCGAAGACCGCTTGGGACGCGCGATCCCGTATGCCGATATGGATGAGCGTTGGCGTCCGTTTAACCGCGATTATCTCGTGCTGTATCGCCCCGAAGAAGAAGCCACCATGCGCGCAATCTTGGGCGACTCGTGGGATGCGCTGACCAACGCCGAAATCGCGCTGGCACAATCGCAAGCCGAACTGGATGCGGGCGGCTACGATTCGTTCACACTGTTCAATCTCGGCTCGTCGTATGCCTTATTGGGACGCTACGCCGACGCGGCGACCGCGTTCGATCAGGCACGCACTAATGGGCTGCCGTGGCGCATGTTCTGGTATCAGTACGGCGCGCTCGAAGCGTACTATCACAGCGGGCGCTACGACGACGTATTGACGCTCGCGCGCGATGTGATCGCGGCGACTCCCGGCGTCGAAGAGGTCTACTACTACGCAGGGCTGGCATACGAGGCACAGGGCGACATGATCCGTGCGCAGGGCAATTACGAGGTGGCGGCATGGCGCAACCCGACGTTCTCCGCCGCCGTCACAGGCTTGTCGCGCTTGCGCGGCGATACGATGGTCGGGGGGTGAGCGTGACGCGGATGCGTTCGGGCATGGTGCGCCATGCGCCTACATGGTTGATCGTCCTATGGGTGTGTTTGTTTGCTGTCACCGTCGCCTGTGGACAAGACGCTGAAGCGACGCCAGCGGTCGAAGACGCGCCGCTGATCGCGGAGGCGGTCGAAGTCGTGGCGGGCGTTGGCATGTTTGACCAGCCGATTCAGACGGTTGAGGGACGGCTGATCAATGTGAGCGCGACGGCGCAGGGGGTCGGTTCGATTCGTGCTGACGCTTTCGACCGGACTGACCGCGTGATCGGCGTCGGCGTCGGCGTGTCAATCAATGCGTGCGGTGTCGGTTTGCTCGATGTCACGCTCAATCCGGGCGAATCAGTGGGATTCAGCGCGCCATTGGAATTGTTCGAGGGCAACGCGCGCGTTGCCCGCGTCGCGATCAGTGCTGACAGCGCGGACGTTACAGCCGATGAACCGCCCGCCGATCTCGTGCCGGGCGCGCGCCAACTCTTCGCGGGCGAGGCGGTCACGGTCGAGTTTCATGATCAGTTGGGGATGCTGTTCGCGGCGGGGTGTGGGCGCGATCCGCTGTGGGAATGGGCGTGGTATCGCTATCCGCTGGATGGACGGACGCGGGCGAACAGTGCGCCTGAAGCGATTGTTTATCCGACGCTGAACGAGACGACGCCCGAAGCACTGGCAGCGCGGCTGCGCTTCAATGACGAGGCGATCTGGCGCAGCGCGTTCGTGCGCTTCGCACCGGACAGCCGCCGCTTCGTATTTCAGGATGCGGTGAACACCGTCTACACCGCGACGATTCCCGGTGCGCTGCTGCGCCCACTGCACACGCGGCTGAACAATCGCACGCTGCAAGACATCTACTGGCTGCCAGACGGGCGCTTCATGGCGACCTATTACGGCGCGTTCGGCGATTCGGTGATCTACTTCACCGCCGATGTGGAGGGGCGCTTCATCAGCAACGCGCCGCAGCAGTATCCGCCGTCGGAAATCGTGCCGGGTGTGACGGCAGACGCGCGGCGCGTGATCGTCGCGGCGGATTTTACGAACATGAACGGCGCGGCGGGCAGTACGGGGACGGGACACGGCTATTATCTGCTTGTGTTGACGACGGGCTTCTATGAGAAGCTGTTCGACGCAGATGCGCCAGGCAACAATTATCCGAACCCTGTGCCAGTCACCGATCCGGTCGAAAACTTGGTGACACAGGTCTATGTCCCGCTAGAAGTTGCTGGACAAGCGCGGCTGTCGTGCTTCGACCGCGCCGCCGGGACGCTGACCGATTTGGGCGCGCTCCCGTTCCGGCTGACCGACGAGGAACGCGCGCGCATGTGGCTGACACCCGACGGTGCCGCGTTGGTGATCGCAGTGAGTGGACGGCGCGGTGGCGTGTGGCTGCTGGAGATTGCGATGTTGGGGTGCTAACGGGGAACCGAAAAAGATTTCAACGCAGAGATGCAGCAGTAACCATCGACATATAGCTGAGAAAAGATTTTCACCGCAGAAAGCGCAGAGGACGCAGCGATGAAAGACATGATCCTGCTTCTTTTCTCTGCGTCCGCAGCGGTGAATGTTTCTGTTCGCCAATTCGGATTTCTATGAGAAAAACCTGCCCCCTCTCCGGCTGGAGACGGGGCAAGGGGCGGGTCTTGTAGGGGCATCCCGGTGGGACGCCCGCTGCTCGATTGATGACGCGCCTACAGCAAGCGGAAGATCGGGGGGCAGTTGATGATGATGCCCACCGAGCCGAAGTCGCCGCCGCCCAAACCGGTCAACCAACCATCCTGCACCAGACCGAGGATTTGGAATTCTTCGGTCACGCGCGAGGTGTAGCCCAAGTCAATCGCTTCTTGCGTCCAGACCGCGGCGTTCAAATCCCACAGCGGGCTGTAGTCGGTTGCAATCGTCGGGATGCCACCCAAGATGTTGAGTGGGGCGCCTTCGCCGGACAGGGCGCTGTTGAAGCCCTGACGCTGCGGATTTTCCGAGCCAGTGGGCCCGTTCACAACGGCGAAGATGCGTTCGACGGCGCTGGAGAAGCTGTCATCGCCGCCAACGGGGATGGCTGCCAAGGCGGGCGCGTAGGTCGCGCTTTCCATTGCGGCGCCCAAATCGACGCTGGCTTCGGTGCTGAGGTAGAACACGGGACGCGCGAAGCTGAAACCGAGCGTCATAGACAGCGTGACCGTGCCATCGCGCGGGCAAATCGCCGTCACTTTGTCATGCAGAACGGCGTGATCGGGGCTGCCATCGCAGAAAGCGTCGAGCGTGGCGGCGTCCACATTGAAAGCGACGGTCGGCGCATTATAGACATAGCCGCCGGCATTGGTCAGCTTGACCAGGGGGGTATAGTCGGCGTCACCGACCGCGCCGGGCTGGAACGCCGACGGGGGGAAGAAATTCGGGGCTTCGCCGGGTGTAACCGAATGTTCCGGTGTGAAATCGACGCCACCCGCTGCGAAGACGATGCTGCCATCATCCGCGAGGCGACCATCACGGACGGCATTGCCAACATCGGCGTAGGTCAGCTTGGCGGAGAAGTTCAACCCCAACGCGGCAGCATTACCTTCGTCATTGGTGTCAATCAAGACGTACCAAACGGTTTCGCCGCTTTCCAGACTGCCCTCGTACAGCGGCAGTGTCACGGTTCCGGCGTCAAGATCGACGGTTCCCGACCGAACCAGTTGATAGGGCCCGATCAATTCCTTCTGTACGCTGGATGGCGCGGGTCCAAAGTAGGTAACGGGAACATCTGCCCCGACGGACGGCGGTGCGATCTGCGCATCGTCCCCGATGCCACCCATCATCTCGCCATCTTGTGCTTGTGCTGAAACGGTCAACGCCAGTAAAGCCAGTACGGTCAACGCGATTTTCTTGAACATTGAGCAATTACTCCATAACGTGACTGTGCGGCGTCAAATCGGGGTCGTGCCGCATCATCCGATTGAAAAGAACCCCGACGGAGAGCATGTGCGCACACCCTGTTGTCGCTGTGGGGTACGGTTCGTTTCAGCGCATGGCGTGAAAAGGGCTATAATTCATCAGCTACTCATTCATTGAGGGAGAAACCAGCCATCGAGAAGCGCATTCCGGCTCACCGAACGCACATTATCGAAGGGATCGCGCTGATTGCGCTTCTCGCGCTGGCTGTCGTCCTCCGGTTCGGATGGAGCGGCGTTAGTTCCTTCGCATGGGACGAAGCCAATCTGAGCTTGGACGCGCTGCGCACGATTCGCGGCGGGCAGATCGCGCTGGCGGGACAGCCGTCGTCGGTAGCGATTCCGTTCTTCCCCGCCAGTGTGTACGCCTTTGCTATCCCGTATGCGTTCTCGCCCGATCCGTTGGTCGCCGTCGGCTTCGTGGCGGCGCTCAGTACGCTGACCGTGTTCGGCGTGTGGGCGTTGGGGCGCGCGCTGTTCGGCGTTCCGGCGGGACTGGTGGGGGCGCTGTTCATGGCGGTGTCGCCGTATGCGGTGCTGTATGGGCGGAGCATCTGGCAGCCCAATCTACTTGCGCCGCTGGCATTGGCGTGGCTGGCGGCGGCGTATTTTGGTTTGCGTGACCTCCCCTCCCGACGACCAGGGCAAACGCATCAAGATACGACGTCTCCATTGACAAGCTCACCTCACCCCCCGACCGCATTGCATGGAGAGGGGGAGACCTCACCCCGACCCCCTCTCTATCTGGAGCGGGGGAGAACGATAGCGATTGCCGTCTGTGTCTTTCTCGGCGGAGTCGTCGTGCAGGTGCATTTCGCGGGCATCCCCCTTGCCGTCGGCACGCTGTATCTGTTGCTACGTGGACGCTGGTGGCGACAATGGCGCGCGGTGATCGTCGGCGCGGCGGCGGCGCTGATCGTCGCGCTCCCTTACGGCGTGTTTCTGGCGCAAAATCCGGCGATTTTGGAACGCTACGGCGCGGTACTCGGCGGCACGACGCGCTACGACCTGACCGGCTTCGAGAACGCCGCGAAACTCGCGCTCGGTTACGGTTGGGGCTTTCTTGGCGGGGGCGAGGGCGAGTTGGCGGCGCAAAACCCCGTGACGGCGATCTTGGCGGGCGCGTTGATGGTGGGCGGGTTGATCGCCGTCGTGCGGCGCGTGCGCCCAAACGGAGACGATAGCGCGCCTGCCAGCGGCGCGCCCCTACAGCGTGCATCTGAACTGATGCTGTTGGCGCTGTTGATCTCGCCGCTGTTCTTCATCCGGCACAGCACGCCCATTTTGCCGCATTATCAACTGGTCGCGCTGCCCGCTGTTGCGCTGACGGTGGGCGCAGCGGTGACGCTATTCGGGCGCGCCAGCGGGACGCCCCGACAACGCATCTGGACGGTCGTTGTGATCGTTGTGAGCCTTGCGCTCGCCGGAATGTGGACGCGCCAGCTTGTGACGACGCTCGATAACGCATCGATTGCGCGGATGCCCAACAGCGCGCTGTCGAGCATCCTCCGCGAGTCGCGCGATGCCGCCAACGGCGCGGCAGCACACGGCGATCTGGTCATGGTGTTGGCGCACGGCGACGATCCCGAAATTGATGGCGAAGTCGCGGTCTTTGAAACGCTGCTCTGGGATCGTCGGCAGCGCGTCGTCAACGGCGACGTGCTGCTGATTTTGCCGCCGGAACCCACGACGCTGTTGGCGACGCTCGCGCCATTCCAAGCGTGGGAAGAACTGGCAGCGTCCGGTTTGGCGCGCGCTGTGACAGAATATCCGCGCCGCGAGGGGGCGCTCCCGTTCGTGGCGGCGCGCTACGATGGTGTGACCATGCCGGCTGGCTTCACGATGCTCGATCCGCTCGCGTTCGCGGACGGCACGACGCTGATCGGCTGGCGCGCGCGGCGTGTCGGGGAACGCTTGCGGATTTCGACGCTGTGGCGCGCGGGCGCTGCGCTGCAAATGGGGACGATCCAGCAGTTCCACCATTTGCAGCGCGCGGACGCGCCAGACGGCGAACCGCTGTCAGTCTCGGATGTGCCGCTGGCGCTGCATACGTGGCGCGCGGGCGATACCGTTGTGGTCATGGCAGATTTCTTCGCTGTGCCGCCGAGTCTGTACACCGTCGATCTGGGACATTACACGCTGCCCGACGTAATCCGCATCCCGCGCGTGGACGGCGGGGACAGCGTGCGGCTTATAGGTGTAGAGGAAGATTGATGATGTGGATTGAACATCTCTTGTTGGTGGTGGCACTCATCTTGTGCTTGAGCGTCTTGGCGAGCAAAGTTGCCGTCAAGACCAACATTCCTGTCCTGCTCCTATTTCTGGGCTTGGGGATGTTGGCGGGATCAGACGGCATCGGCGGCATCTACTTCGATCTGCCGTGGGTGGCGCAAGCGGTTGGCGTGGTCGCGCTGACGTTCATCTTGTTTTCCGGCGGCATGAATACATCGTGGTACAGCATCCGTCCCGTGTTGGGGCAAGGCATTACTTTGGCAAGTGTGGGCGTGTTGATCACCGCGCTCACCGTCGGGGTGTTCGCGTCTGCCCTCTTGGGCTTGACGTTGGCGGAAGGCGTGTTGTTGGGGGCAATCATCTCCGCGACTGATGCGGCGGCGGTCTTCGCGGTGCTGCGTGGCAGCGGGATTCGGCTCAAACCGCGGCTGACGGCGCTGTTGGAACTGGAATCGGGCAGCAATGATCCGATGGCGGTCTTTTTGACGCTCGGCATGATCAGCTTGATCACCCATCCTAACGAATCGCCGTTGAGCTTGATTCCGACGTTCTTCTTGCAAATGGGCATCGGCTTAGGCGTCGGGTTTGGCTTGGGGCGGCTGTTGGTTGCGGCGTTGAATCGACTGCGGTTGGAGTACGAGGGGTTGTATCCGGTATTGACGACGGCGGGCGCGCTGTTGGTCTATGGCGCAGCGGCGTCGCTGTACGGCAACGGCTTTTTGGCGGTCTATGTTGCCGGCTTGGTGTTGGGGCGCGAGAATTTCATCCACAAACGGAGCTTGCTGCGCTTTCATGACGGCATCGCGTGGATCATGCAAATCTTGATGTTTTTGACGCTTGGGTTACAGGTGTTCCCATCGCGCTTGCCGTCGGTGGCGGGCAATGGGCTGTTGGTGGCGTTGTTCTTGATCGTCGTGGCGCGCCCGTTGAGCGTGTTCATCGGATTGGTGCTGACGGCGCTGTCATGGCGCGAGAAAGCGTTCATCGCGTGGGTGGGGATGCGCGGTGCCGCCCCCATTGTCTTGGCGACCTTTCCCGTCTTGGCGGGTGTCGGCAGGGCGGACGACATTTTTCATCTGATTTTCTTCATCGTCCTCACCTCAGTCTTACTGCAAGGCACGCTGCTTGCCCGCATGGCAAAATTCTGGGGCGTCACCGTCGCACAACTGCCAACGTCGATTTCGCCGCTGGCATCCGTCATGCGCGACGGCGAAATTTCGGATAATTTGCTCGAAATCGCGGTGCAGCCGAGCGCGCCCGCCGTCGGACAGCGCATTCTCGATTTGAAGCTGCCACCGGGCGTGTTGGTCGCGCTGATCGGGCGTGGTCACGATCTGATCACGCCGAACGGTGGGACGATCATCGAAGCGGGCGATAAAATGTTGATCGTCAGTCACCCCGACTTGCGCACGACCATCACCGCTCTGATGATCGGCGGCACACCATGATCATGGGCAGTCCAGCGTCCCCAACGCGCACGACACATTCTCGACGGTCGCTCCCGCGATCAGTTCGCTCACCCAGTCGCGTAAGCGGCGCTCCCCGACGGCGGCGAACGTAAAGTTCACGTTGACGAGCGCGACATGCGCGAATCCGGCGCTCACGAACGTGCGCAGATTCGGCAGCGTCCGCACGCGGTCGAGCAGATCGTGCCGCTGTTGCGCCCATGTATCGATGGCACCGCCAGCCAGGGCGTAGAGGAAAATCTGAATCGCATCGGCGGCTTGCGTGTAGAGCGCGAACGCAGCATCGGGATATTCGCCCGCGATATCGGTATACAGTCCTTCGACCGTGAACGTGTCGAGCGTCTGTCCAGTGATGTAATCGGGCAGATGTTCGCCCGCGTTCCAGCGTTCGAGCGCCTCCCAACGCGGCGGGATGATGCCAACGTAGCTGTCGCCGATGAACAGCGCGCGCGCATTCGGGTAGCGCCCCATCACGTCGCCCGCATAGATCAACGCGCCCACCGCGCCCGCGCTGCTGCCCGCGATTACGACTTGCGCTGGCGCGGGATAGTTCGCGTAGACCCAATCGAGCGCCGCGCGCGCGTTGCGATAGCCGTTGTGATGCACGGTCACGGCGCGCCCCAAGCCGCGCCGATAGGTCTGCGTCGCATCGCCCAGATGCACATCGCCCGTACAATACGGCACGAACACGACATCGAAATCGCGTAAGGGGTTCGCGGCATCGCTGAAATCGAGGATGCCTGTATGGCGTTCCGGTTCGCTCCCGCTGACGGACTGATCGTAGATAACGCTCCCCTGCAAACAGGTCGCGCCCGTCCAACAGCCGCCGCCGGGCTGAAAGAAGATCGCCAAGCGTTCCGTGCTGACGTCCGTCCGCGCGAAGAAGCGATACGGCGTCTCGAACGCGCACATTGTCCCCGCGCCGCCATCGATGATCTGCCAGACGTCGCCGGGCGCGCGCGTCAACGATGCCGCGCCGATAATCAGCGCGATGCTGATGATGCTGAAGATTAGAGAAAAACGACCAATTATCCCCATGATTTTTCGGGCGTTTCCGCGTTTGACAGTTCCGCTGATATTAAGTTATATTCTCCGCATTGCAACAGCCGCGCTTTAACACAAGTACCAAATCGATCCGCAATTTGGGTGTGAGCGCTGGCTGCTCGCTCGAATACCTTAAAGGAGTTGGCTTTATGAAGCGTTTTCGTAACCTGTTTTTGGTGATGGTCGTGGCAGCCTTGGCGCTGTCCGCCGTTGGCGTCGCTGTGGCGCAAGATGCCGTGACGGTGCAGTTGGGTCCCATCACGCAGCGCGTGATCGAGCGTGGGCGCTTGGTGTGCGGCGTCAACAGCACGCTGCCCGGCTTCGGCTTCCCCAACGACGCGGGCGAATATGAGGGCTTCGATGTGGATGTGTGCCGCGCCGTTGCCGCAGCGATCTTGGGCGATGCCAGCGCGGTCGATTACCGCCCGATCACGGCGGCGGAACGTCCCACCGTGCTGCAATCCGGCGAAGTGGACATGATCTCGCGCAATACGACGTGGACACTCAGCCGCGACACGGAATGGGGCGCAATCTTCGCGCCGACGACGTTCTACGATGCGCAGGGCATCATGGTCTATGCCGAAACGGGCATCGGCGACTTGGCGGGCTTGGAAGGCGGCATCATCTGCACCAATGCCGGTACGACCACCGAATTGAACATCACCGACGCGATGGGCAGCGCGGGCTTGGAATTTGAACTGCTGACCTTCGAGAACTTCGACGCCGTGATGGCGACCTTCCGCGATGGCGGCTGCGACGCCGTGACCAGCGATATCAGCGGCTTGGCATCGCGCCGCGCTGCCGAACCCGATCCGGGCGCGTTGAGCATCCTCGATCTCGAACTGAGCAAAGAGCCGCTGGGACCCCTCTCGCCGCAGAGCGATCCGCAGTTCGCGGACATCATTCGTTGGACGATCTACGGCTTGATCCAAGCGGAAGAATTTGGCATCACCAGCGCCAACGTGAGCGAATTCATGACCAGCGAAGACCCGGCAGTACAGCGGTTCTTGGGCGTGGGGGAAAATCGCGCGGGCGTCTTGCTCGGCATCTCGAACGATTTCATCGTCACCGTGATCACGCAAGTGGGCAACTATGGCGAAGTCTTTGAACGCAATATCGGCGTCGATACGCCGTTCGGTCTGGCGCGCGGGCTGAATGACCTGTGGACGAATGGCGGACTGCAATATTCGCCGCCGTTCCGTTAGCCAATTGCCGCTTGCGCACAACGACGCAAGTTCAATGGTAGGGCATGGTACGCCATGCCCCTCCATTGGCGACGCCGATTCAAAATGAGCGCGTAGGGGGCGACCCGGCGGGTCGCCCGCGATGGACTGATGCTGTAATCCATCAAGACCGGCGCGGCGGTGCATCGCCCCTACACCTTTATTTTGAACATGACCCAACGAGTAATGGTCAGGAGATTAGGAGATTAGCCCCATGCCCCATCGCTTTCCCGTTTTCGCCCCCCAACTCGCGTGATGAACGCGAATGCTGCGCCGCGTCGGTCGCTATTGAGCCTCTTGACCGATCTCCGTTTTTTGCAAATTGTCGGACAAATTATTTTCTTGATTCTGGTCGTCGTGGCGCTCTCGGCGCTGGTCAATTCGATCTTGGGCGCGCTGGCAGCCCGCAACCTAACCCCCAATTTCGTCTTTTTGGACAGTCGCGCTGGCTTTGAATTGGCAGGGGCGGGCGATTACACGCCCAACGACAGCTATTGGGCTGCCTTCGGCGTCGGCTTGCGCAACACGCTCACGGTCGTGATCGCGGGCTTGGTGGGCGCGACGATTGTAGGCATCCTCGTCGGCATCTTCCTGTTGAGCGGCAACTGGCTCGTGCGCACAATCAGCCGCGTCTACGTCGAAATTTTGCGCAATACGCCGCTGTTGGTGCAGATCGTGGTCGTGTTCTTCGTCGGCGTGTTGGCGCTGCCGATTCCGCGCGCGAGCATCCAAGTCCCCGCCGAGGGCATTGTGCCGATTCCGCTGCGCTTGGTGGTTTACGCGGCGGCGCTGTTCTTCGGCGCGCGGGCAGTGCGCGGCTTGGCGGCGGCGGACTGGCGCGCGCGCATGACGCTGCCGATGCTTGTCGGTGCCATCCTGTACGTGGAATTTGGCTTCGCACGCGCTATGTCGGGGCTGAACATTCCGTACTTGATCGCGCTGGCAGTCGGCATGATCGTTGTGGCGCTGGCATGGCGCGGCAGTTCGGGCGGGCGCTTCACGTTGATCGGCATCTTGATCGGGCAGATGAGCGGCGTTCTGCTGGTGGCGGCGGGCGTCGTGCCGAACGCCGTGCTGCGCATCGAACTCCAGCCGGTGTTTTATCTGAATAATCGCGGATTTTTCTATCCGACGCTGCTGCCAACGGGGCGCTTCGCGGTCTGGGCGCTGTTCGTCGTGTTGGGCGTGGTCGTGGCGGCGGCACAGTCCATTTATTTCGGACGCATCAAGGAATTGACGGGCGAAATTCAGCCGCGCACACTGTACGCCATTACAGCGATCCTTGCGTTCGCGCTCATCGGCTGGATCATCGTCGGCGCACAGCCGATACCATCGCTGATTCCGGTCGTTCAGGACGGTTTTGGCACGCTGCTGGCGCCGGATGCCGCCCGCGAGAATGGCTTGCTGACGTTGGACGACGAACTGCAAATCGCGCCGCAGCCCGTGATCGCGTCCGTCCCGCGTCCGCGCGGGCTGCGCTTCGAGGGCGGCGCGTCGCTGTCGCCGGGCTATATCGCGCTCTTGATCGCGTTGGTCATTTATACATCGGCATTCATCGCGGAAATCGTGCGCGCGGGCATCCTCGCCGTGCCGCGCGGACAGCTCGAAGCCTCGCGGGCGTTGGGCTTCACCTATGGGCAGACGCTGCGCATGGTCATTTTGCCGCAAGCATTGCGCGTGATCATCCCGCCGTTGGGCAATCAATATTTGAACTTGGCGAAAAATTCGAGCCTCGCCATTGCCGTCGCCTACCCGGACATTTACGCCGTCACCGGGACGATCATCAACCAGACCGGGCAAGCCGTGCCGGGCATTGTGCTGATCATGCTCTCGTACTTGATCATCAGCTTGATCATCGCGGCGGGAATGAACGCGATCAACCGCCGTTTCCAGATCGTGACGCGCTAGGGGAATTATGGCGACGCTATCCAACCCTCCATCCGGCATGATCGTGAACGCGAATGACGCGCCCAACCAACCGCCGCCGCTGTTGCAAACGGGCATGTTCGCGTGGCTGCGCGAAAATTTGTTCAAATCGACCTTCGATACGATCCTCACCGTGGTGGCGGGCGGGATCAGTCTCGCGCTGATCGTCAGCATCATCACGTGGTCGGTGAGCGCCGCCAATTGGTTCGTGATTACGCAGAATCTCCAGCAAATCTTGGTCGGCACGTTCCCGCGCGAACAATTGTGGCGCGTGAACGCGGCGGCGCTGGCGTGCGCATTCGCTCTCGGCTTCACGCTGTATGCCTACACGCGCCTGCGTCGGGTATCGATTTGGGCGTTGGGCGTGTTGGTCGCCGTTGTCGTGGTCGCGCCGATGCTGATTCGCCTGACCACGCCGCTCGCGCCGACCTATCTGGCGGCGGGCGAGGTGACGATTGCCGCCGGGACGCAGACTGAAGTCCCCCAAAGCGTCGTTGGCTTCGTCGGGCGCGCGGGCGAAACGGTGATAGTCGCGGTCGGGACATTCGCGCCGATCCGCATCGATGCCGATGGCGTGATGAGCGCGCCGCCGCCCGACGACGCCGAAATCGTCACGCTCGCCGGATTCGCGGATCGCGCGGCGAGCGCGGTGGTCAACGCGGCGGCGGCGCGGCTGAATACGATAGCGACGATAACGGACATCGATGCGCGCTTGGCGGGCGACCTGCTGACCGCGAATCAACGCGCGGGGCTGACCGACGACCGCGACGGACTCGAAGTGCCGCCCGTCGTGACCGAGGTTTACGGTGTGAATCGCGCGCCCGTCGATGCGTTCGTGCGCGTCGTGAACGCGGATGGGACGATTGGCGACGTGATTGCCAGCGCCACGCTGGACGATCCCGCCGATGTGCTGGAGGCGGTGCTGCCCGCTGATAGCTGGTATGTGCTGGAGAAAGCGACGGCTGAAGGGGTGGCAATCTTGCGCGCGACGGGCATTTACCCCGTCCTCGAACGCAATTTGTCGCAGATCGACGATGCGGGCGGTTCGACGCGCGTCAGCGAATACGCGCGCCTGACAGATCGCTACGAGACGCGCGCGCGTCGTCCGCAGATCGACGGCGCGAACGTGCCGCTGTTGGTGATCACCGACGCGCAGTATCGCGGGACGAAGCCGCTGCCCGATTACTTGCGGCTGTACCTCGCGCCGTTCTTGGATCAGTTCAGCACGTTCTTGCTGCCAATGTTGATCGTCGGCATCGTCGGCTATTTCGGCGGCATGGGCGTGGGCGTATTGGGACGCGACGCGCGCAGTGAAGGACAGCGCGTCGATATGCGCCGCCCCGCGCGGGCGTTCACATCATGGCTGTGGATTCTGTACTTCTTCGCGCTGGCGTTCCTCGTGTACGGGGTAGCGGGCTTGGACGCGCTCGGCGTGGCGCTCTTGCTCGGACGTTTCGCGTGGGTGGGGTGGGCGTACTATGCGGGCGCGAACGCGCGGCACGCATGGGGGCGCGCGGCGTTGGGGTTGGTGTTCGCGCTCGGATTGGCGCAAGCCGTGATCGCAGAGCGCATCGATCTGTCGCAGCCGTTTGAAACGTGGCTGTGGAAAATCGTCGGCGTGCTGGTCTGGCTCGGAGTCGGCGTGCTGGCGGCACAGCGCGGGGCATCGATGCGCGAGCGCATCGGGAACGCGCCGTCGGTACGCGGATTTGTCGGCGCGAGCGGCGTCTGGCTGTTCTTGTTGATCGTCCCGGTCATGGTCTTGAGCGCGGCGAACACGACCAACGATCTGCTGCCGATCACGGATACCAATCGTTGGGGCGGTCTGCTGCTGACGATGCTGCTCACGCTCGTCTCGGTAGTGGCGTCGTTCCCGTTGGGTGTCTTGTTGGCGCTCGGACGGCGCAGCAGCCTTCCGGTCGTCAAAGGAACGTGCATCGCCTTCATCGAACTGGTGCGCGGCGTGCCGCTGATCACGGTGCTGTTCATGGCGCAGTTGCTCGTCCCGCTCGTCAATCCGGCGTTGGCGGACATCGAGAACGTGTTCCGCGCGATGGTCGGCTTGACGCTGTTTAGCGCGGCATACTTGGCGGAGAACGTGCGCGGCGGCTTGCAGTCCGTTGCGGGCGGACAAGAAGAAGCGGCGCGCGCCTTGGGCTTGACGGGCTGGCAGATTACGCTGTTCGTCACGCTGCCGCAAGCGCTGCGCGCGGTCATTCCGGCGTTGGTGGGACAGTTCATCTCGCTGTTCAAAGACACGTCGTTGGTGGCGCTGGTTGGCTTGCTCGACTTAACGGGGATGGCGCGTTCGACCATCGCGCAGTCGGAATTCGCGGGCTTGCAGAGCGAAATCTTTTTCTTCACATCGATTCTGTATTTCGTCTTTAGCTATATCATGGCGTCGATCAGCCGCCGCATTGAAGCCAGCGGATCGGGCGCGGCGCGGCGCACGTTGTAGGACAACTTTACCCCCTTACCCTCTATCCATGTGGAGCGAGGGCAGGGGGTGAGGTAGTTTTTGCAGTAAAAATGCCCGTAGGGGTTTGGCGTGCCAAACCCGCTTTAGGATTACTAAAGGATCAACCAAAATGAGCCTTACGATTCCAGAAGCCGCGCCCGCTACAGGGCGCAACCTCGATGAAGCGATCATCGTGTGCCGCAACGTCAACAAGTGGTTTGGCGAATTTCAGGTCTTGCGCGATGTCAGCGTCGAAGTGATGAAACAGGAAGTCGTCGTCGTGATCGGGCCCTCTGGGTCGGGCAAATCGACCTTCATCCGCTGCATCAACCGCTTGGAAGAACATCAGCAGGGGCAGATCATCGTCGATAACATGGAACTCAGCCACGACGTGCGCAATATCGCCGCGATCCGGCGCGAAATCGGCATGGTGTTCCAGCAGTTCAACCTGTTCCCGCATCTGACCGTGCAGCAGAATATCACGCTCGCGCCGATGAACGTGCGCCGCTGGTCGAAAGACAAGGCGGAGGCGAAGGCGGTGGAACTGTTGGAGCGCGTCGGCATCCCGGAACAGGCGAACAAGTATCCCGGACAGCTATCGGGCGGGCAGCAGCAGCGCGTCGCCATCGCGCGGGCGTTGGCGATGGAGCCGAAGATTATGCTGTTCGACGAGCCGACCTCGGCGCTCGACCCAGAGATGATCAAAGAAGTTTTGGACGTGATGAAAGAATTGGCGCTGTCGGGGATCACGATGGTCTGCGTCACGCACGAGATGGGCTTCGCGCGCGAGGTGGCGGATCGGGTATTGTTCTTCGATCAGGGGCGGATTGTGGAGACGGGGACGCCGGAACACTTCTTCGAGGATCCACAGCACCCGCGCACGAAGTTGTTTCTGAGTCAGATTTTGAAGCATTGAGCGCTGCTGATGGGCATGGTTTAGGGGTTTGCCGCTTGGCAACCCCGCAATTTCCCTCGTTCTTTAGCATAAGTAACCTGAGTTTTGGATCGGCTCTAAACCGTTCACCTCACCCCCCAACCCCCTCTCCACGCTGGTATTTATTCACCTATCCATGGGATTAAGCTCAAAATCCACAAATTTGAACCCAAGAAACACATAATGAACCCAATAGGAC
>Ga0163154_10003967_pt1 | contig 19922 bp, 18 predicted proteins | sample OliLakLV19MP9P1_FD_148649 | JGI IMG/M metagenome (GOLD analysis project Ga0163154, IMG submission 148649) | Freshwater microbial mat bacterial communities from Lake Vanda, McMurdo Dry Valleys, Antarctica - Oligotrophic Lake LV.19.MP9.P1 | ecosystem: Environmental > Aquatic > Freshwater > Lake >...
CGATAAAATATTCGCAGTCGCGCCTATGATGGAGTGGACGGACTATCTAGACTTTTCAATACTTTAACAGCTGGCGTGTGCGCAATGTGTGCAGGGGGAAGCGTGCTCGTCCAAGAATTTGCGTGATGTCGAATGCAATTGGCATGTTGCTTTAGCCTATCTACACACCCCCCATCTAACGGCTCATCTCTACGGCAGGATGCGGACGAAATGGCAAAGCATCATGACGCTTTGCGAAAACGCTCCGCCCGAAGACGCGGCGCTAGCCAAAGGCGCTTTCAGCGTATTCAGGCTTGTATTCGCCGATAATGCCTGTCTAAACGGGCTTCGTACCGCTCGGAACCGCTTAAGCACTATGGCGCGCAGTTTCGGTATTTTCCGCCGCCCCATTTGAGCCGGATGCGATTTTGTTTGCGAGTTCGCTCGATTTTTCGGCCTCAAGGGCTCGTATTATAAGGCTCTAAGTTTTGAACGTGCCGAAACGCCGCACCTTGCGGAAAGCTCCCAATAAACATTTGCACTCTCAAGTCCTTGAACCTGTTGCCTGCCGCCGATGTTGAAGGCGATGAAGCGTCAAAACCGGCCAAAGGCCTCGATCACCGCCAGGGTGATCGAGGTGACGCGGCAGGAGGAACCGCCGCGCGTCTAGACACCGTCGGCGCTATAGCCTCCGTCCTATTCGTTGCGCGCGACGCTGCGCCGGTGTCAGCAACTTGGCGAGGCGGCAAGCAATGAGGCCGAGTGCCTAGCGGCCCCGACGAAGTTGCGCGACTGATTCCTCGGTCGCCCCGCGACGCCCGCCGCACCCAAGGGAACGAGGGACAGTGAACTATGAGCGGCACGGGCGTTATCGACAACTTCCTTGGCATCTTCGCCAGCTACATCGACAGCGGCTTCGGCCTGTTGGTCGGCGAAGTAGCCTTCATCGCCACCACACTCATCTTGATCGATGCGACTTTGGCCGCCTTGTTCTGGAGCTGCGGCGCGGATGACGACATTATCGCCCGTCTCGTCAAGAAGACGATCTTGGTCGCCATCTTCGCCTACCTGATCTCCAACTGGAACACCTGGCCAGGATCGTCTTCGAGGGCTTCTCGGGCCACGGCTTTCTCGCCTCCGGCACCGGTTTCTTAGCCGCCGATCTCCTACGTCCCGGCCGGGACGCACAAACGGGTCTCGATGCCGGGCGGCCGCTCCATGAGGCCATCTCGGATCTGATGGGCTTCGTAGCTTTCTTCGAGAACTTCATCCAGATTGCCTGCCTGATGTTCGCCTGGGTTCTCGTGCTGCTGGCCTTTTTCATCCTCGCTGGGCAACTCTTCGTGACGCTGATCGAGTTCGAGCTGACCACGCTTGCTGGATTCGTGCTGATCCCTTTCGACCTTTTCGGCAAGACAGCCTTCATGGCCGAGAGGGTGCTGGGCAATGTGGTCGCCTCCGGCATCAAGGTGCTGGGTTTGGCTGTCATCATTGGTATAGGCTCGACGCTGTTCTCGCAGTTCACCTCCGGCTTCGGTGGGGAGACCCCGACGATTGACGATACAATGGCTATCGTGCTCGCGGCGCTTTCCCTTCTGGGCCTCGGCATTTTTGGCCCCGGCAGGGGCCTCGTCTCGGGCGGGCCGCAGCTTGGTGCTGGTGCGGCCGTCGATCCAGCCAAAGACGATGACTTCGTCCAGCACCTCGCCCACCGAGACGAAGGGCGCATTGGGCTTCTTCTTCCACGTCACGAGCCAGACGCTGTCCGCCTGCGCGTGATGAGCCAAAAGCCAGGCGCGCAGTTCGGCCGCCGAGCGCAGCTCGACCTGTGCAAAACGCTCTGTCGGGATCATGGCGCAGCCCGGCCGATCAGCAGCGCAGGATTAGGTCGATATGCGAGGCCCGGATGCGCGCGACCGAATACAGCGTGTCACGGTCGGGGAACTCCGCCGTCATCTCGCGCGAAAGCGAGAGGGTGATGATGGGGCCAAAGATCAGGTGCTGCATTCCCAGCGGGTCCACCGCAAACGCCTTGCTTCGCGAAGACCGTTGCTGGGTCAAGAAAACCGCTTGATTAAGATCGCCGCCAGCCTCGCACGACAACGCGTTCATCCCGCCCAGGTCGTCGCGCAGCCCAACGAGATCACAAAAAAAGTAAACGTAATGCTAGCGCTGCGACGTAGCAAACTTCTTACGAAGCGGGATCGCTAGCAGCGATAGCAGCGCGAGGCCGCACAAGGCTGCGACAATTTCGGGTGTAAGGATCGAGCCGACAGAGATATTGCCGCCTTGCTCCAGAACGTGACCGAGACCGGCGCCAGCGCTCGAAAACACCGCCGTGCCCGGAATGATGCCGAAAAATGTCGTTAACACGTAGGCTGTAAGGCCGACGCCCGCGAATGCCGGAATAAGGTTCACGAGAAAAAACGGAAACAGTGGGACGAGGCGCAGCACGAGCAGGTAAGACCAGGCGTTCTGCTTGATGTTCTCGGCAAGTTTCACGGCCTGCGGGCCAAGGCGTTGTAGCGCGTTTTCGCCAAAGATCACCTTTGCGAACAGGAAGATAATCGTGGCCCCGACGGTCGCGCCGATCACGGTGAACAGCGTACCCCAGATCGCGCCGAACAGAAAGCCGCCCGACAAAGTGAGAAACACCGCGCCAGGGAAAGAAAACGATACAACGGTAGCATAAAGGCCGATATAAGCAAGCGCCGCTAGCAAATAATTTTCGCGCACGAACGCTGTAAGCGCCTCACGGTTCTGGCGCAGCGTTTCAAGCGATAGAGTGTCTGCAACGCCGGTATAGCGAATGGCCAATATCGCGGCGACGGCGGCAAGGCCAAACCAAAGGCGGCGGTTCTTGAGAAGTTTCATCGTCGTCGGCTCCTGAACGGTAGAGGCTAAGGGATGATGCGCTGTATGAAGCGTACAACTTTTCGCGTGCGCGGGCTGAACAGCGTTGGCGTATAATAACTTCCAGCAGCGCGCTTCGAAACTTCCGACAGTGTCGGATAGGGCGCGATCAGGCTCGCGATCTTGCCTATGGGGAGTTTTGCCGAGATGGCGAGCCCCCAGGGGAGGATGAGTTCGCCCGCGTGCGGCCCAACGATAGTTGCGCCGAGGATTTTGCCCTTGCGGCCCAGCACAATCTTCGCATGCCCTTCCGTGCGGCGCTCAGCCCGCGCGCGGTCGTTTTCCCTGAAACTCCAGGTGAGGATTTGCACCTCGTGGCCCGCGGCTTTCGCGTCCGCCTCTGTCAAGCCCACATGCGCCAGTTCAGGGTCAGAATATGTCACCCACGGCAGCGCGCTGTAATCGGTCTTGGTCCAAAACATGCCAAACAGGGCGCTGCGGATGACGATGCCAGCGTGATACCCTGCCACATGTGTGAATTGCGGGCCGCCCGCGCAGTCGCCGATGGCGAAGACGCGGCTGTTGGATGTGCGCAGCCGCGCATCCACAGTGATGCCCTTCGGCGTAAAATCGACGCCCGCCGCTTCAAGGCCAAGCCCGTCGATGCTTGGTTTGCGCCCGGCAGCGATGAGGAGATGGTTGCCGCTGATGGTTTTTCCGCCTTCAAGACGCACGGTAACGCCGCCGTTTTCGCGCGCGACCGCTTCAATCCCGGTGCGCTCGTGAAGCTTTACGCCCTCCCGAATGAGCGCTTCACGGACAACGGCAACGGCCTCCGGCTCATCCTTCGCCAGAATACCGAATTTCTCGATCAAGGTCACTTCAGCGCCAAGGCGGCGGAACGCTTGTGCAAGCTCCACGCCGATGGGGCCGCCACCGACGACCACGAGATGGTTGGGCCGCTCTTTCAGTTCGAAGATGGATTCGTTGGTGTAATAGGGCGTTTCGCTCAAGCCTGGGATAGGCGGCGCGGCGGCGGTCGATCCTGTGGAGATCACGAAGCGGCGGGCGGTGATGACATGGCCGCCCGCCTGCACCTCGGTTTTGGAGATAAATTTCGCGCTATCCTGAATAACATGCACACCAAACCCTTCAAACCGCTCGACGCTGTCGTGCGGCGCAATCGCTCCGATGACGCTGTGAACATGGTCGTGCACGCGCGCGAAGTTGACTTGCGGCGCGTCTAGGGAGACGCCAAATGCACCGCTCTTATGGGGCGCATGGGCGAAATGGGCGGCGGCGATCAAAGACTTTGACGGAACGCAACCGGTGTTGAGGCAGTCGCCGCCCATCTTGCCACGCTCGATCAGAACGACCGATGCGCCCATCTGCACGGCGCCCGCCGCGACCGACAAGCCACCGGAACCGGCTCCAATAATGCAAAGGTCAACCCTGATACGGCCGTTCTTCGCAAGCGGCTTCAGCTTGCTCATTTCGCTTATGCTTTTATGCTCCACAATATTCCCCGGAAAATTAGATGTGCAAACTGTTCATGGAGACTTCGCCAAGAGTCTGCAGGAAGTTTCATTCGTCACGGGGACGTGAACCGGACATCTCCATTTGTATCCGGACATCTCCATTTGTATTCTGGGAGTGCGTTTGCTTTATTGTTCGAGACATAAGCGCCTCATATCCTATGATATAAAGAATTTTACCGCTGGCCTTTATAGTGCCGCGCAGCGTTCCAGACACTTTGGACTTGCCGATGCGGCGTCTGTAGCTGACCGGGACTTCCAGCCACCGCAACCCGTGCTTGACTGCGCGCACCTGCATTTCAATCGTCCAGCCGAAGTTCTGATCGCTCATGGCGAGGCGGTCGAGCGCATTCCTGCGTATGGCGCGAAATGGCCCGAGGTCGGTGAAGCGCGCGCGCCAGATCCAGCGCATCAACAGGCAGGCGAGCCAGTTGCCGAAACGCTGCTGCGGGGTCAGCGCGCCACGCTCGCAGCGGCCAAGAGTTCGCGACCCCAGCACGAAATCGGCGCCGCCTTGAACAATGGGAGCGACAAGTTCGGAGATGTCCTCCGGCCGGTCGCTGCCGTCGGCGTCCAGGAAAACGACAATATCGCAAGGGGGCAGCACCGCCATCGCCTGCAGGCACGCGGCGCCATAACCAGGTCGCGTGACGCGTACGAGCGTCGCACCGTGCGCCAGCGCGACGCTGTCCGTACCGTCGGTGGAGTTGTAGTCGGCAACGATGACCGGCGTCGCCCACACGGGAAGAGCGCGGAGAACCTTTGGCAGCCCGCCCGCTTCATTCTTCGCCGGAATGATCACCGCGACTCTAATGTTGGAAAAATCGCATATCATGCTTACCTTCGCCGCCGGTTTCAACAATTGGTCTGCACGCAGATAACGCGCCGCCCGCCAGATCAGCCACGCCATGACAGGGATTGCATGGACAAGGGCGACGCCATGGGAAAACAGCGGGAAATCCGGCGTGCCCCAAAGCGTAAAAAAGATATAGTAGGCAGGTATCAGTGCTGAAACGACCATCAGCGGCCAAAACTGCAAGAGCGCAGCCAGCGGCAGGAACCAGCACGCATACCAGGGGAATTGCGCTGGGGCGCAGTAAAATGCAGCCGCCGCCACAACGAGCGCCCTGCGCGCAAAATCTTCCGACGACGCGGCGGGGCGGAAAGCGACGGCGACCGCAATGGCGGTAGCCAGAACGCCCATCGTCACCCGCAATGTTGCCTGTGCGGTGGGTGCATCAGCAAACGCGGCCACGCCTTCGAACGCCCACATAAACAGCGCGTTGTTGTTGTTCCAGCCGCTCGCGTATGCTTCCAGTCCGGACTGCGGCTGAAGGCTGGCGAGGAGCAGGGGCGCGAGTGTTGCAGCCACTGTTACGCCAACACAGGCAAGACCTGCGAAAAGCCGCCAAGGCCAACGCAACGCGCCCCGCAAGAACAGCGGAGCCAGCAGGATCGGCCAGATCTTGACGCCCGCCGCCAGCCCGATCATGGCGCACGGGATGGCGGTATGCCCGCGAATGTGAAGCAGGATGGCGCCAAGTACGAAGGGCATAATCAGCACATCCGCATGCGCCGTACCAATCAGCATAGCGGACACGAATGGATTGCACCAGTAAAGCGCGGCCCAGAGCGGGCTTCGCCCCAGCGCCCTCAGCAGCGCGATGAGCAGAAACACGGTGGCGGCGTCCGCCGTCAGAAACACCAGCCGCAAGCCGTCCAGGCTCCACGGCGCGATGAGATGGGCAAGCCCGAACGCGGCCTGCGCCGTGCCCGGATAGATGGTGCGTAAAGTGTGGTTGTTGATGATGTCGAGCACATGCTTGGCCTCGCTCGCGAGGGGGGCGACGCTGCCCGACAGGCTGCCTTGAGCGAGGCCGTCGATAACCTGCTGTGGTGAAAGGGCGTAGGGGTTAAGTCCCTGGGCGATGAGGCCGCCATCCCAGAGATAACGTTGGAAATCATCCTCCAGAGGCGCGAGCGAACCAAACCAGACGACACGGATCGCCGCGCCTAAAATGAGCATGGCAACGAGCGCCGTAATTGGGCGGGAGCAGCGAATCAGAACGGGTGTCAGCAGAAGTGTTCCGAGAGAAGGCAGGCTCAGAAGCGCGATTAGCGGTAAAATCACGCCGAAGCTTGTGGCGGCTTCATGGGTGAGCGAAGGCGCAAGCGTGACGAGAATAGCTTGACTTGCAAGGATCGCTGCCCCGCTGGCCAACAGTGTCTCGCTGTTACCTATTCCGCGCATATCACGCCCCGTACCGCCGCTCCGAACTATTTCGCGTCGTTCAATGCCCAATCGTAATCGTGGCGGTCATAATCCGTGCGGTCTTTCAGTTTCGCAGCCAATTCGGGCGATGCATATTTTATCAAATGCGCAATCACCCCCTTCTGGTCGTCACCGAAATCCTCCTCGAACCAGTGGTAGATGCTGGCGACCGTCAACTTCCCGCCCGCGATGGCCGCGCCGCGCGGCGAGTTCACGAAAGCCCTCGCTGCACTTTCTAGGTCGGCTTGGAGCGTTGCGGCGTGGAAGGGCTTCGGCGGCAGATTGGGGCAGCCGATGCTCGCACAGTTCACCGCATAATGGACAAGCGGGTCTTTGAAGGTTGGCCGCATGATCCCGTGCTCGATGTCGTCGAGCGAAAGCTCGCGACCCTCCACCGTAACGAGTTGGGTGCGCCAGGGCCCGTTATAGGCTTTGAAGTCAAGAAAGCCCGTGCCCGTGCTTTTGATATCTCGAATGGATTTCACCGGGTAACCGTCAAGGATCACCTTCAGCGTGACGGCGTTATAGAGGTTGGCCCAATATGCGAACGCCTTACTTGTGGTCATGGCGGAGGGCTTCTGCGCCTCCATGCCGCTTATGACTGCGGCTAGGCCATCGCGATCCGCTTTCGCGTCCCGCCATTGCGCATATCGAACCCTGTTCAGGCCATCCGCGCCGGTTACCACATATTTACTCAGCAAAGCGGCATAAGCCTTGAACGTTTCCGTCCCATCTTGCGCACAGACGGAGGTTTGACTTATAAAAACTGCACTAAAGGCAGCGATAACCGTCCATGTAACTACGCTGATGCGTTTCATTAACTCCGTCCCTGTTTCAAAAAAGCAAAACCTGTTGTCGTAAATCCCGCGACCCGCCGCATGAGCCGCCGCCGAGAACGCAGAATGTCGCGCAATGGGATGTGCCAGCGGTACGTCGCGGCTGGCTTCGACGAGCGTCCTGCCCAGCTCAAAACGCGCGTCATATGGCAAGAGCGTGCAGGCCAGCACGGTTGGTCCGATCGCGCCCCGGCGCTTTGTCACCATGCGCGCGCTTGCACACATGACATCGTCTGGAGACATGTCAAGAATGCCCCAGCATGCTTGCGTGATTTTCGGCGGGTCGGCGAGCGGGGTCATTTCCGGCAACAGCAGCAGCGTCTGAGCGTCGAAGCAGTCGATGCCGATGCCATGCGCGGCGAACAGGCCGGCATAGCCTTGACGTAACTCCTGTTCGTCGTCTCCCGAAAGAAAGCGGCCCGCCACTTCGAGACAAACCTTATTTTCGTGAAGCCAAGCGATGCCTTCGAGGGATTTCGCGAAACTGCCCGCTCCGCGCTCCGCATCGTGGATATCGACCCGCCAATCGTCGAGGGAAACGCGCACGCGTAGTTTCGCGCCCTTGGCCGCAGCAAGCCGCGCAATATCCGCTTTGCGATGGGCCATCGGCTTCATGGCGTTCGTTAACGTGAGCGTTTCGAAGCCACGCTTAAGCGTTTCCGTCAGGATCGCGATAAAATGCGGGTTCATGAATGGCTCGCCGCCTGTGAAGCCGATGAGACTGACGGGCAACGCGCACTCAGCGATCTCGTCAAGATAGCGCGTTACATCGGCAAGCATGAGATAATTTAGGCTGTCGTTTTTCGGCGAGCTTTCGATATAGCAATTGATGCAGGCGATGTTACATAGCGTGCCGGTGTTGAACCACAGGGTTTCTAAACTGCGCAACGGCACACTCGCCCGCCGTTCTCCACGGGCTGTCCAAATGGGGTCGCTGAATTTGGCCAGTTGAATCGTTGATAAGCCTTCGACACTCAGCATCCAGCCGTCCCCGCTCATCCCTGTATTCACGACTTCGGAAAGCCCCGAGCCTTGGTTACAGGCATCGTGTTCACGGTCGCGTGATCTGTGCTGCCGCCAGCGCCAGTGCTTTTTCACGCCATAAAACGCGCGATGCTATGGGGCGATGCGCCAAGCCGGAAAGCCAGCAGAGTGCCCCAATTTCGGAGCTGGCCGCGAAGCGCTCCCGCATTCGGAATCAGCCAGCCAGAGGTCGAGCCAGGGTCGGGAAAGAGATAGATTTGCCCCTCGCATCATCCGGCCATTTGGCGATGGCAAGATCCGGCCGCGCCAGCATGATCGCTTGATAGGTCAGCTTACCATTATATTTCACGGTAGCGATAGCCTGCGCTCCGCCCTCATGATGCGCAAGGACGTAGCCCCCAAGGGCCCATCCACGCCACATCAACCTGTCCATTGCCAAGCGCCATGGCGATCCCGGCCCAATCCGTCGTCACCACCAGTTCGTACGCGCGTCCCAACGTGTCAGCGAGATGTTTGAAGAACGGCTCGTAAGCCTTGCGGTGTCGGTCGGCGTTGGCTGGAACAGTCCCACGGCAAAGCGCAGTTTCTCCTGCGCCGCGGCCGCAGTCGTTACCGCCGCTCCCACAATCAAAGCGGCTGCAAGAAGAGGGCGGCGCGGGATCGAAATTGACACGTGCATTCAAACGCTCCGAAAAGTCTGGCGGTTAGGCCTTGGGCGGGATGCTGTGACTTAGCGTGGACTTCTGCCGGTAATTCAATGCATCAGCGCGACAGGTTACGGCTTCGCAATCATTGACGCGATCGTGATGAGCAGCCGCTAGCTTCGGGGGCTTTGCGTGGTACGGGTAAGTAGGCGGCCCCAGGCTTCATCATAGGGGTGAATGCTTTTCGCAGGACCGTCCTTGGACGTAATGGCGCGCCCCTCCGCAAACCAGCGGAAAATGCCCCCGCGCATATTATAGGTCGCGGACGGACTGAAAGGCGAAATGGCGTCTTTGACGCGATTGTGCATAATGCCGCTGCGGACGCCGACTGCACAGTAAAACACAATCGTTTTCCCGGCGACGCGCGTGCCGTGGTCGGCAATGAACGTCTCTGGCGTGGTGTCCGGCGGCAAATGCACAGCACCCTCGATATGGCCCTGGTCGAATTCAGCGCGTTCACGGACATCGAATACGACTGTATCGCCACGTAAAGTTTTTTCCGCGAGGTTTTTTGCCTCGATCTCGGGTGCGGGATAGAGCTGCGAAACCGTGTTCTCAATGTCAGCCAAAGTAACATTTGGGTTTTCAGGGTCGAGACCGCTCATCAGGACGCCGTAATAACCAACAGCGATCAGAACTGCGACGACGACTACCAAAATCGCCGCGACTGCAGCAGTCCTGACTTGACCGATCTTCATTTTCGCCCAAAGTTCCAAAGATGACCAGGAATTTCGCACCTAGAACGGCGGACGTTGATTTAGAATCACCGTACCGCTCTAAGTCTCTGTATTAGCGCATCGCGTTATGCGAAAACCGCACACACTTTTCGGCGCGATGCGCTAGCCGGTGAGCGCGGCGTTCTGCGGAAACATGTGCCGTTTTGCGTCTTCGTCCATCTCTGTTTTAAAGGCGTGCTTCTCCTTTAGGGCAATGGCGCGTTGCGCAGCCGGCCGGGCGCTGATCTCATCGAACAGGCGTTTCAGGTTTGGCATCGCATCCCACGCGCCATCGCCCAGAATGAATGGCACCACGCGCGCCCATCCCCACATCGACATGTCAGCGATGGTGTAGGTTTCTCCGACCATGTAGCGGCGGTTCGCGAGATGCGAATTCAGCAGCCCGAAATGGCGCTTGGCTTCAAATTCATAGCGGTTGATCGCATACGGGATTTTCTCCGGCGCGAAATGTTTGAAATGCACAGCCTGACCGGAATAGGGGCCGATCCCTGTTGCGACAAACATCAACCATGACAGCAATTGGCCGCGTGCGACTGGCGTGTTTTCCGGGAGAAACTGGCCTGTTTTCTCCGCGAGATAGATGAGGATGGCGTTGCTGTCGAAGATCGTAACATCGCCATCGGTCAGAGCGGGCGTCTTGGCGTTCGGGTTGATCGCGAGAAACGATGGCGCGTGCTGCTCGCCCTTGCGGGTGTCAACTGGCGCCAGCTCATAGGGCAGACCGGTTTCCTCCAGGAACAGGGCAACCTTCGCGGGGTTAGGCGAGGGATGATAATAGAACTTGAGCATAATGCGCGTTCCTTCTGATAAAATTCATGTCGCAGTTAGTCCATATGTTACCCGCATTAAGCACATTTTTCGTTACCGCCGCAAAGGCAAGGCTCTCACAAATTCGTTGCGACCTGTATTTGAGTGTCGCATTTGTATCGTGTGCGAAATGCGATTTGGACGTCCCAGGCTTTGTCGGCCTGAAACAGGGACGTTGGTCAAGCCGAAACCGCTGTTCATGAAGAGCCATCCTCCCTTTTCTGAAAAACATTGTGCTTATCGGCGAGGGCACGCCTATGTAGGCGTGATGTGTGCGTTCGGTTTGAAGTCGGCGCCCGGCGTGCGACTGACGGTCATTGCCCGGCAAATACAGACGCCCGACCGCAGGTTTATGGCAAAGTCCAAGCTTTTTGCCGCAGATGAAGCCCGCTTTGAAGACCTCCCCCGCTACAGTCGCCCACCTGGAGCGCCACATGTAACCGATCACAATCCGGTGAAGCGCCCAGCAATCCTGTAACCGGCTGCTGCGCGTTCCCGAACCTTTTGTCAGTTTCTAAAGTAAACTGCGGTTCAAGGCTGCAGCGGGAAGTCAGCGGCGTTTCCGCCATGAGAGGACAAACCATGAGTCTCAAACCATACACGCCTGCCGTATTTGCCATGGGCCTGTTGATGCTGTTCTCGCAAAATTTGCTCAAAGCGGACGAGAGCGCCGACCAAATGGCGGATACCGCATTCGCAATTTTTCAAAGCGACGGCTCAAAGCGGAAAGCTGCAATCGACTTTCTCGTCAAGCGCGGCAAGGCGGACGCCGCCCCCACCCTCATTATGGCTTTGCGCTTCTCACGCGAAGACGCGGATCTGGTGGCCGCGCTGGAAACGCTGACCGGAGCGAAACTCGGGAGAGACTGGTCGGATTGGATGCTGTGGCAGGAGGCAAACCCGCAAAGTGGCGTGATGCCGGGGTTTGCCGCGCTTCAGTCGAAGGTTTTGGCCGAGATAGACCCGGATTTTAAGATTTTTCTGCCTGCCAATGGCGATGTGAAACACGAGATCCGTCTTGAGGAAATCACCTGGGGCGGCGTCATAAAAGATGGCATCCCGGCGCTCAACAATCCCAAGCTGATCACTTCGGAAAAAGCCAGCTACCTGAACAACAGCGACCTTGTTTTCGGCGTTGAGATTAACGGCGACGCGCGCGCCTATCCGTTGCGCATCCTCGACTGGCACGAAATGTTCAACGATGTGATTGGCGGTGTGCCAGTTGCGCTGGCTTATTGCACGTTATGCGGCTCCGGCATTCTTTACGAAACCACGCAAGAGAAATTCCCGATGCCACTGATTTTTGGATCGTCTGGGTTTCTGTATCGCTCGAATAAGTTGATGTATGACACCTCGACGCATTCCTTGTGGAACCAGTTTACCGGTCGGCCAGTCGTGGGCGTACTTACCGGCTCCGGCATCGTGCTGCAAACGCGGCCTGTGGTGATCACACGCTGGGACGAGTGGAAAGCCCAGCATCCGGACACCAAGGTTCTCGCATTGGACACCGGGTTCCGGCGCGACTATTCCGCAGGACGGGCTTACGGCGAATATTTCGCCAGCTCCGAACTGATGTTCCCGACCAAAGTCGATCAATCGCAGTTGAAACAGAAGGATTATGTGTTCGCGTTGCGCTCCTCCACAATCGAAAAAGCGTGGCCATTGAAACTGTTTGAGGGCGGAGCGGTCATTAACGATTCCGCAGGGATTCTCGATCTTGTGCTGATCGGGGACGAAGCGACACGGACGGTGCGGGCCTACCGCTCAGAACGCATCAAATTCTCCAAGAGCGATAAGACTGGCGAGATCAGGCAAGATGGCGCCGTGTGGCGCATCACCGAGGACGCGCTGATCGGCCCGGACGGCAAAACCCTGCCGCGCCTGCCGGGGCATATCGCCTACTGGTTTGCCTGGAGCGGCTATTTCGGCAAGGGCGGCGAGTTGGCGCGCCCTTGATTGTTTGCCGCGCATTCCGCTCTCCCCTTTTAATTAATGGTCTGGATATTTGAGCGCGGCGTTTGATGGAACGGATTTAGGCTCATGCGCTATTAGTTTTAGCCTTTTGCGGGGATTGCAAATCAGATCCAAAGGATTGGCAGGAGGAACTTGTCTGCGCGACAACATGCTTCGGGAGCGCCTGGGGTAAGCTCACTGTTTCTGGTCGCTGTTCGGCAGCTTCAGCGCTGACGACCGCGATATCACCCTTAAAGCGCTGGTAGACACAGGCCTTATAGCCCAAGCCGCACAGCGCGCCAATACGCTGAGCGGCGGCCGGCAGCAGCGCGTGGCGTTTGCACGCTGCCTTGTGCAAGAACCGGAACTTATCCTCGCCGAAGAGCCGGTCAGCAATCTCGATCTGTGCTGGCTTACAGCGCGTTATCGCTTCTCGTGGAAGCCGGAACGATGCCCGGGCGCAACCTTGATTATGAGTTCGCATCAACCTGAGCACGCCCGCCTTAGAACGACGGATCGGCTTTCCGACCTTCAACAGATCAGAGACGTGCAGCCGGATGAGATCGCCAAAAGTTTTTGTTTTTGCTTTTGCCCGAGGGACGATTGCGAGACCTTTGTCGATGCAGCGCTCGACTTCCAGCGCCACTCCTGGGCATCTTTTTGCTGCCGAAAGCTTTGCGAGGCGTACCGGCCTTTACGGCGCACTTGCGCCCGCCAGTTTCCGCTGTTGAGTTTTGCAATCGAGGCCATCGTGTGCAAATGTCTCCAGCGTGTGCAAATCCTGTGCAGCGAGCCCGTGAAACTTAAGGGTAAAGCCAGAACATGAGTGCACACGCGTGTGCAATGTTCTCGCTTTATGCCGCTGATAACAAACGTAAATATATGAAAAAAACGATAAAATATACGCGGTCGCGCCCATGATGGAGTGGACAGACCAGTTTGATTGACTCGGCCCGATGCGGACAACGGTTTTGCATTGTTCGCGTGAGTTTTGCGTGAATGAGTTGTGAATAGTGCTGCAAAGTAGGGCAAAAGTTGCAACGAGCGTCCAGATAAGTCATTGTTTCGATTGGCGTTCTAGATACTTATGCGTTCTTTTAATCAGTAGGTCGATGGTTCGAATCCATCTGGGATCACCACTCCCTCGCGTAAACGTTTTCCGCAGTCTGGGATAACATGTGAAGCTGTGGCTCCAGAGTCATGTGTTGTAATCTTTGTAAAGCGATGTCTTAGCAAATCCTGACAATGCTAAGAATTGACGCCCGCTGCTAGCAATAGTCGGCCTGAGCGTGTGGTTGAGGTCAGCCACGCGAAAACGTTAGTAGCTCGGCGCGTTCTCTCACCCGTCCACGCCGGCGTGGCGAGCAATCAGGTGAAGCAACCTATTCCGACACCGCGAGATTGGTAAGCCGATCGATTTCAACCCATGATTGGTTCTTTTAACGGCTTTTTCCGTTCGGCTCTAAGCAAGCTAAGGGTTCAGCGTGCCGCGATGAATCTGATTGATCATGGTTTTCTCTACTCCAGGCATGTGCATTTTAAGTTGAGCGACGTTATCATGCAGGCTTGGTTTATGCTGGTTTTCCAAGACAAATTTTGCCGCCGCTTCACCATGTGGAAGCCCGATAATCACATTGGCAGTCTCCGCTCCTTAAAATCGTTGCCTCCAGCCATGCCGCCGCTCTGGCGCGACATGGCATAAGGCTTGCTTTGCCTGAAATTCATAATACATTTTGGGAGGCACTATGAAACGGCGTGACGTTCTAACTTCGGGTCTGGCATTGGGCGCAACGGCAATCGTCTCGCCCGCAATCGCGCAGGAAACGCCAACCATCCGGTGGCGGATGACATCCAGCTTCCCAAAAAGCCTTGAGACCATATACGGCGGTGGGGAAATGTTCGCCGACCGGGTAAGCAAGTTGACTGACGGCAAATTCACCATTCGCGTATTCGCTGCGGGCGACATTGTGCCTGCTTTTCAGGCACTGGATGCTGTTCAACAAGGCACAGTTGAGATTTGTCACACCGCGTCATACTATTACACGGGCAAAGATCTCACTTTCGGTTTCGGCACGGCGTTACCCTTTGGTCTTACTGCCAGGCAGCAGAATGCCTGGATGTATCATGGCGGCGGCATCGAGCTGCTCAATGACTTTTATAAGGCGTACAACGTAATAGCGTATCCGGCGGGTAATACCGGTGCCCAGATGGGTGGGTGGTTCCGTAACGAGGTCAACAAACTTGAGGATCTGAAGGGCCTAAAGATGCGCATTCCTGGCCTGGGTGGACAGGTGATGGCGCGGCTTGGCGCAGTGCCGCAGAACCTGCCCGGCGGCGACATATACCCAGCGCTGGAGCGCGGCGCGATCGACGCCACGGAATGGATCGGGCCGTATGACGATGAAAAGCTCGGCCTCTACAAAATTGCCAAGAACTACTATTACCCCGGTTGGTGGGAGCCATGCTCCATGTACCATGTGATGATTAATCTGGAAAAATGGGCCGGACTGCCTAAGCAGTATCAGGAAGCAATCATCAGCGCCGCGCGTGAGTGCAACATCGACATGATTGCGGAGTATGATGCGAAGAACCGGCTTGCTCTGCAACGATTGAAAGCGAACGGGATTACAATTCGCAAGTATTCTGACGAGATCATGAAAGGAGCTTACAAAGCGGCGACAGGACTCTACGAAGAAGAAGCAGCGAAGAACCCGAAATTCAAGGCGCTTTATGATCCATGGAAAATCTTCCGCGCCGAGGAAGCAGCTTGGTTCGCGCTGACTGAACTCGCTATTGAAGAGTTTCTCGCCAATAATCTTTAGGCTCTCCCCGCTTAATGCTACAGCGCCTTATGGCCGGCCCTTGCCCAGCCATCCAAACGAATCTCAAACACTGCCTTGAAGAATGTATCACCGGCTCAAGGCCGGTGATGAAGGAGTACGGAAAGCAGCGAAGCCTTCGTGTCATCCAGCATCATGGATTGCTTCGCTACAACTCGCAATGACGACATCCAAGCTGGAAACCACCCATGCAGACACTTCTCCGATTTACCCAAGGCGTCGATTGGCTGACCGAGCAAATCGGCCAGGCGCTCAAATGGCTCGTGCTGGCGGCGACGCTGGTGTGCGCTGGCAACGCGCTCTATCGCTATGGCTTCAGTAACAGCTCCAACGCATGGCTTGAGGTGCAGTGGTACATGTTTGGCGCGATGTTCCTGTTAGGCGCGGGTTATGCGCTGAAGCACGAGGAGCATGTGCGCGTGGACATCTTTTTCAGCCGCCTCACACCTCAGCAACAGGCGTGGGTGGATGTGATCGGTGGCGTGGTGTTTCTGATGCCCATCGCCGTCCTCATAGCGTGGCTTTCGATTCCGATGGTTATCAATTCCTACAACATTCATGAAATGTCGTCGGATGCGGGGGGCTTGCTGCGCTGGCCAGTTAAGCTGCTCATTCCTTTAGGGTTCAGCCTGCTGGCGCTTCAGGGAGTATCGGAAATCATCAAGAAACTCGCCATTGCCAGAGGCGTTATTCAGCCCGGCAAGGCTTATGAGAAGCCGGTGCAATAATGGTGCTTCCTTTTGAGTATATGGCGCCGATCATGTTCGCGGCGCTCATCGTTGTGCTTCTCCTCGGCTATCCGGTCGCGTTTTCCCTCTCTGCCGTAGGGTTGGGATTTGGCGCTCTTGCCATCCAACTCGGCTATTTCGACTTCGCGCTGCTGCAAGCGCTTCCCGACAGGATATACGGGATCGCGGGTAATCAGCTTCTGCTTTCCATCCCGTTCTTCACTTTCATGGGCGCGGTGCTGGAGCGCTGTCGCCTCGCCGAAGACCTGCTCGACACTATGGGACAACTGTTCGGCCCCGTGCGCGGCGGTCTCGCTTATGCGGTCATTATTGTGGGTGCTCTGCTTGGCGCTGTAACCGGCACTGTCGCCGCCTCTGTGATTGCGATGGGATTGATCTCGCTGCCGGTGATGCTGCGTTACGGCTACGATCCGAAGGTCGCGACCGGCGTCATTGCGGCGTCTGGCACTATTACGCAGATCATACCGCCGTCGCTGGTGCTTATCGTTCTGGCGGACGCCATGGGCAAGTCCGTCGGCGATATGTATGCGGGCGCGTTTATCCCTAGCTTTGTCCTTATTCTTCTGTTCTGCCTTTACATTTTTGCATTGTCCATTTTTCGACCGGAGCTGGTGCCTGCGCTGCCGATGGAGGTTCGCACCGCCAGCTTCAACAAGCTTCTCATCCGCTGCCTCGTGTCCATGGTGCCGACGCTAGCGCTGATTTTCATGGTGCTTGGCACGATCCTCGTTGGCCTCGCCACGCCAACAGAAGGCGGCGCGATGGGCGCAGTCGGCGCGCTGGGCCTAGCCATCGCCAGCCGACGACTGACATGGAGCCTGCTGAAAGAGTCGATGGACATGACTTTGAAACTCTCCACCATGGTTATTTTCATCCTGGTGGGATCGACAGTGTTCACACTGGTGTTTCGCGGAGTCGATGGCGATTTATGGGTGGAGGGGCTGCTCTCGAACCTGCCCGGCGGCGTTGTCGGCTTCCTGATATTCGTGAACGCCTTCATCTTCTTCCTGGCGTTTTTCCTCGATTATTTCGAGATCGCCTTCATCATCATTCCGCTCCTTGCGCCCGTTGCCGAAAAGATGGGCATCGACCTGATCTGGTTCGGCGTGCTGATCGGGGTTAACATGCAGACCTCGTTCATGCACCCGCCATTCGGTTTTGCGCTGTTCTATCTGCGCTCCATCGCGCCGCCTTCGATAAAAAGTTCAGATATTATTCTTGGCTCCATCCCGTGGGTGATTATCATGCTCATTATGGTGGCTCTGGTGATAATGTTCCCGCAGATGGTCTCGCTGAGCGTTTCAATTTTCGGACGGTTCTAGCCGATGTTACACACCGCAATGGCGACACGGGGAATGGTGGTCGCGCCGCATCATCTGGCGGCGGAGGCGGGCCTTCGCGTGCTGCGCGACGGCGGCAACGCTATTGAGGCCATGATTGCGGTCGCTTCCACCATCGCGGTGGTTTATCCGCACATGAATGCGCTGGGTGGCGATAATTTCTGGCTCGTTAGCGAGGGCGGCAAGCCACCGGTCGGCATCGACGCTTGCGGCGCGGCGGCGGGACTTGCGACATCTGAATTTTACGCCGCCAATGGCCATGCCGAGGCTATTCCGGCGCGCGGGCCCCTGGCGGCGCTTACCGTCGCTGGCGTTGTATCCGGCTGGCAGGCCGCTTTGGAGATGAGTACGGGCTGGGGCGGTAAATTGCCCCTCAGCCGCCTGCTGGAGGATGCGACGTTTTACGCTCGTGAGGGTTTCCCCGTTACCCGCACCCAAGCGGTAAATTGCGCCGCTAAAAGGGATGAGCTTGAAGCCTCGCCCGGATTTGTCGCCACGTTTATGCCTGATGGCGCGCCGCCCGCCATTGGCGCAATATTCAAGAATCCGCGCCTCGGTGACACCCTCCAATACCTTGCCAAAACCGGGCTTGACGACTTTTATCGTGGCGACCTGGCGCGATCCATCGCCGCCGAACTGGAGGCGACGGGCAGTCCGTTGCGGCTCGCCGACTTCGAGCGCCACCGCGCGCGCGCCGTGTTCCCGCTCACCGTCCGTGCTGCCTCGGCTAGCGTCTATGGCATGCCGCCGCCTACACAAGGGTTGGCCTCCCTGATGATCCTAGGGCTATACGACCGGCTGCCACGCGCGGAGGCGGAAAGCTTTGCGCACATCCATGGGCTGATCGAGGCGACAAAGCAGGCCTTCATGGTGCGCGACGCCCATGTCACAGACCCGGATTACATGACGGTCAACGCGCAGGATTATCTGCAACCGGCGATGCTGGATAAATTCGCCGCGCGTATCGACATGGACAGCGCGATGCCGTGGCCCAACGTTCTCGATCCGGGCGACACGGTGTGGCTCGGCGCGATCGATTCGCAAGGCCGGGCGGTAAGCTTCATCCAGAGCATTTACTGGGAGTTCGGCTCCGGCATCGTATTGCCATCGACCGGCATCCTGTGGCAGAACCGAGGCACGAGTTTCAACCTCGCCCCAAACAGTCGTAACGAACTCAAGCCGTTCCGCCGGCCCTTCCACACCATCCAGCCCGCAATGGCCATCTTCGACGATGGCCGTGTCATGCCCTACGGCACGATGGGCGGCGACGGCCAGCCGCAAACCCAAGCCGCTTTGTTCACCCGCTACGCATTTTACGGCCAGGACTTGCAAACGGCAGTAACAGCGCCACGCTGGCTACTTGGCCGCACATGGGGGGCGCCCGCGATGAACCTGCGGCTAGAAAAGCGTTTCCCTCCCGACCTGCTGATTCAGCTAAAAAACGCCAACCATGTTATTCAAGTCCTTGGTGATTTTGATGAAGCTTTGGGTCACGCCGGAGCCATTGTCCGACACAATACGGGCTTGATGGAGGGGGCATCTGATCCCCGCAGCGACGGATCGGTTGCTGCGTACTAGCATACCGCAGAAGTTCATTGCTTTTTGCGGTTTTACAAGACCTGCGATAAAAAGTGTTGCATGGGCGGAATTGCGCATTATTTTCAAGCCTGATGTTACGTTGGAGCAAGTCAGGCAATCCTCGCGCTATGGAGAGTACGGACTTCAAAGTGCGACCTCTTACTAAGCTATGCCATGCAATAGCTGGGCAGCAAGACAACAGAGGAAACCATCATGCCGCTTTTTAAGCGCGTTGCCGTTGCCGCAAAACTGCGTTGCATCGTCTTGCTGACCCTTGTGATCGCCTGGGGTTTTGCCGTTGCCGTGCAGGCCGGAGCGGCGGACTATCCGTTCCTTGGCCCGGCTGGTGCTCCCGCCACCTCATTTCCAAAACCCGATCGTCCCGTGGCGAGCATTATCAGCCCGATCTGGCACAGCGAGAAAGAGCGCGACGCGGCCCGTGAAACAGAGCAACTCGTCAAGCTTCTTAAGGTCATGCCCGGCATGACCGTCGCCGACATTGGCGCGGGCAGTGGTTTCTCGACGGTGCGGCTGTCGCCAATTGTCGGGCCAACGGGCCGTGTCATAGCGCAGGACATTACGCCCGCATATCTCAAAGGCTTGGTTAAACGTGTGAACCAGCTCAAGCTCAAAAATGTCACCATCAGCCTTGGCGAGCCGCACGATCCGCGACTGCCTGCCGACTCCGCCGATCTGGCGCTGTTGATCCATATGTATCACGAGGTCAGCGACCCGTATTCTTTCCTTTACAACCT
>Ga0163154_10003970_pt1 | contig 19906 bp, 17 predicted proteins | sample OliLakLV19MP9P1_FD_148649 | JGI IMG/M metagenome (GOLD analysis project Ga0163154, IMG submission 148649) | Freshwater microbial mat bacterial communities from Lake Vanda, McMurdo Dry Valleys, Antarctica - Oligotrophic Lake LV.19.MP9.P1 | ecosystem: Environmental > Aquatic > Freshwater > Lake >...
ATACAAATCTTGATGATTCTAAGCAGATTAAAAGGTCAAATAAACGAAATCGGGAAGTAGTTCAGATGGCTAGAACGCGCGCATGGGGTGCGCGAGGTCGCAGGTTCGAGTCCTGTCTTCCCGACACACAAAAAAACACCGAAAGGTGTTTTTTTATGTGTCCTGGAAGGTTAGTATGATGGCCTTGTTTCGCCGCCAAGCGAGCTGAGATATTCTAGTGATGACTGGATAGACGAAGCGTTTGACTAGTGGCTGGAGGGCGAGGACTGTCTCCCCAGTACTCCCAAAATCGCCAGTTAAAATTCTAGATAAAGCTCAAGCCACTTCAAGAGTTTTTAATTTCTTTAAATAAAATTGCCTGAGTCCACTTTATCAGTCCCATAACATCTGCCTCAGCATCTATATTGTCTATACCGAGCAGCTTCAATTCATTTTGTAATCGTATTTGTGCAAGCAGATCCCGCCTACTTTGTTCGTACCATCTTGCACAAAATCGTAACTTAGTAAGTGGCTCCATTTGCTCCCAGTTCTCTGGATGACTCAATGTATCTAGGGCATCCGACTCATGTCTCTCATTTAGTTGTTTTTTTGAAATATTCTGGCTCTTGAATGGTGACTCTTTCTAATTCCTCTTGTCAGGAACTGCTGTAATTTAAGGCAATATTTTCATAATGATTCATTCAAGATCTGGACTAGCTGGATACTAGGTATTTCACAACCCAACTAATATAATGTCTTAATTGTAGCTAAATACGCTATACTTCCATCTCTTATCTGCCTATGTTTTGGATTGAACAATTTCTCTATTTGACTCAGTTGGATATTTTTGTCCTGGCTTGCGCGGTCGCTGGTGTGGCAGTTTTACTTTCATTCCTTAAACTCAATAAAAAGAAAAAACTCCTGCCCAAGCCCTTAGTTTTGCCAGCTGTTTTAGTGTATCTCTTCCCAATTGCGGTGATGATGTATGCTTTTTTTGTGGAGCCCAACATATTAATTGTTAAGAATTACAGCTTTGACAGCCCTCAGGTTGAGCTTCAGAAACCACTCAAATTAGTAGTGATTGGCGATATGCAAGCTCGGGCACGATTTGCTCCTTCGTATGTCGGATTTGTCACCAATCAAGTTAACCGGCTAAATGGTGATTATATTATTTGGGTAGGAGACTTGATTGAAGATACCACCCGAGATTTGCCGCTCTTTGCACCTTTTGCCGATATGAACGCTGCGTATGGCAAGTTTGCAGTCTTAGGCAATCATGATTATCGGAATAATATGACAGACCCAGTTAATCAACAAATAGCGAAAGACGTGGAAACTTTCCTCAATCAAGCTGGTTTTATAACCTTAAGAAACCAAGCTTCATTGACTGAAGCTAATGGTCAAAAAATCATGATGGTGGGGACCGAAGATTTATGGTCAGGAAGAGTGGATTTTACTCAGGTTAATAAAGATGTGGCCACTGTGAGTGGGAGTCTAAATCTACTTATAACTCACCAACCCACGACCATTCTCAAAAATGATGTACCGGAGTTATATAGTTTGACATTGAGTGGTCATTGTCATGGCGGCCAAATCAACTTGCTTTTCTTAAACCCCTTATTTGGTTTGCCACACTTACCACCAGGTTGCTTTAGTAATCCCGATCATGTATCGGGCTTGTTTAGAGAAGATAATCAGGACATTCTAGTCACGCCCGGAGTAGGGTCGCTAAAGGTGAGAGCTCGGTTATTTAGTCCGCCAGAAATTAGTGTAGTGACACTTTATTAAACTCACTCTTGCCTTTTCATTTACCAAGCTTTACAGTAAAAACATTCGGTAATTATTTGGTATTTTGCCGCTGATAAAATCACGGCTCATCTAAGGATCGCCTGCCATGAACGATCAAACGCTCATCTGTCCTCAGTGTCAGACTGTAATCCCTTTATCTCAGGCTTTAACTGAGCAAATTACCCATCAACTGCAACACAAATTAGAAGGGGAATTTTCTCAAAAACTAGAAAACGCGACGCAGAAAGTCGAGCTCGAACAAAAATCAAAATTAGAAGCCGAGAAACAAAAAATCTGGGCGATTGCTCAAAATAAAGCTCGCGAGAAGATTGACGTAGAGCTTAAAGATTTGCAGGCACAATTTTCTGAAAAAACTAAAAAATTAGAAGCAGCCGAAAAGAACGAACTAGAACTCCGAAAAAAAGCCCGTCAATTAGATGAAGATAAGCGCAACTTTGAACTAGATATGCAGCGCAAGCTAGATGATGAGCGCCAAAAATTAGTCTCCGAAGCCCGCAAGAGTGAAGCTGACCAACAACGTCTTAAGTTCTTGGAAAAAGATAAACAAATTGAGATCATGCAAAAAACCATTGAAGAGCTGCGCCAGCAAAGCCAGCAAGGTTCAATGCAAATTCAGGGTGAAGTTCAAGAAGATGACCTGAAACAATTACTGACCGCGGCTTTCTTTACTGACTTGATTAGTGATGTGCCGACAGGTATCAAAGGTGCGGATTTAGTCCAGATCGTGAATAACCAATTAGGCCAAAAAGCTGGCGTAATTCTTTGGGAGTCCAAAAATACCAAAGCTTGGAGTAATGACTGGCTTGTCAAACTCAAGCAAGATCAAGGCGCGGCTGAAGCCGACATGTGTGTCTTGGTCAGCCGGGTGTTGCCCGATGACATTAAAGGCTTTGGCGTTAAGAATGGCGTTTGGATTTTAGAATATCAATATGTTTTGCCCTTGATTACCACGCTCAGAATTCATCTGTTAGAAGTCGCTAAAATCAAAAGTTCTTTGGTGGGCAGGGATCAAAAGATGGCGTATCTCTACGACTATTTGTCTGGTACACAGTTTAAGAATCGAATTGAAGCCATTGTTATGGCTTTCAGTACCATGAAAACCGATCTCGATACCGAGCGCCGAGCCATGGAGCGCATGTGGCGCAAGCGCAGTCAAGAAATTGAGCGGGTGATTGAAAACACTGCTGGTCTCTACGGTGACCTTCAAGGTATCATTGGTCATAGTTTGCCGACCATTCAGTCCTTAGAACTACCAGGCGAAGATCTAAAGGAGAAGCCGGCTCTTGAAGCTCAAAATCTTTGGTCAGATCCTAGCTAAGCTGATAATCTCATTATGGAAAAAACTTCCCAGGCTTTTAATCTCGTTTACCAAAAGCTCAATCCTGCTCAACAACAAGCCGTGAATACCATCGAGGGTCCAGTGATGGTGATAGCGGGTCCAGGCACGGGCAAAACCCAAGTCTTGGCTGCTCGGATTGCACATATTTTGCTCAAAACTGATACCAATCCCAGCTCAATCTTAGCTTTGACTTTCACAGAATCAGCGGCCAAGAACATGCGCGAGCGTTTGGTTTCAATGATTGGTAAAACGGGTTACTACGTCCAGATTCATACTTTTCACTCTTTTTGTACCGATATTATTAATTCACATCCGGAATTTTTCCCTATTGATCGTGATAGTCAACCTCTAGCCGATCTAGAGCGCTTTGAAATTATGCAGTCAATTCTGCAGGCTCTTGATTTAACAGCGCTCAAGCCCCTAAATACTCCGTTTTTCTATCTCAAAGATGTCTTAAAAAGCTTGTCTGACTTGAAGCGTGAAGGTGTGACTGTGGTTGAGTTTGAAAAGATTGTCTTAGCCGAAAAAAGCTTGTTTGACCAAGAACTAGAGCGCTTAACTAAGACTGAAACCAGTAAACGCCAGAAACTGATTACTAAAAATCAAGAATTAGTTTTAATTTACCACGCGTATCAGCAGCGTCTGCGCGACAACTTGCGGTTTGATTTTGATGACATGATTGCGTTGGTTGTTCAGGCTTTTGAGACGCAAGACGAATTACTGACAGAGTATCAAGAACGCTTGCTTTATTTTTTGGTCGATGAATATCAAGACACTAACTCAGCTCAAAATAAAGTAGTTGATTTATTGGCTTCCTTTTGGGGTGAAGCCGCTAATATTTTTGTGGTAGGTGATCCTAACCAAGCAATTTATCGTTTTCAAGGGGCGTCTCTAGAAAATGTGTTGAGTTTTACGCAGCGATATCCCGCGGCCTCTGTGGTGACATTAACTACCGGTTATCGTTCCCCACAAGCGATCTATGACGCAGCCACTGATTTAATTAAAGAAAACCCGCAGCCTGCTATAGATTTGGATCTGACACAGCGTTTGCAGAGCCACAAAAAAGATGCCATGAAGATCCTGGCCTTTGCCGCACCGTCGCAAACATTGGAAAGTATCTACGTTGTGTCACGAATTAAAGAGCTTTTAAGTCAGGGGATTCCAGCTGACCAAATTGCGATTTTGTATCGGAATAACTCAGATGCCTTGGAGTTTATTACCGCGTTGGGAAAGTGGGAGATTCGTTATGAAATTGATGGTGGTAATAATGTTTTGGAGGCGGAACACATTCGCCAACTGATCTCAACTTTTAAAGTTATTAAGCAGATTTCTGAAGGCAAAGAGGACGGATTATTGTTTGAAGTCATGCAGTACCAATGGTTGGGCATAGAACCACTTTTGGTCATGAAAGCCGCCCGCGCTGCTAGTCAAGCCAAAATTTCTTTGTTTGAATTAATCAGCCGGGGCTACGATTGTTTTAAAGAACATCATCAAACTAATGAAGTTGCGGTTACAGACTTTGCACCCTTAACAGCCTTGGTGGACCAGTTGGTTGCTTGGGTGGCTCGCGATGCCCAGTTAACATTTACGGCTTGGTTTGAGTTAGTGATTAACGACAGTGGCTTTTTGCCCTGGATCATGGAGCAACCCAATAACATCGAACTACTCAATGCTGTTAACTCACTCTTCAGAGAAATTAAAGGTTTAAGTAGTGCTAAACGCGATTTTCAGTTGCGAGACTTCTTAACGATTCTGGAAACTTTAGACGCCCATCACCTATCGATTGCGATTGAAGATTTAAACATTACCCAAAATGCGGTCCATTTGTCGACGGTTCACAAAGCCAAAGGTCGAGAGTGGGGATATGTATTCTTAGTTAAGTGCATTGATGGTAAATGGGGTAATGGTAAAAATCGCAACTTATTACCGTTGCCGGCGGGTATTCTTAAAAATACTAACGCTTCGGAAAAAGAACGTAATGAAGATGACAGACGGCTGTTCTACGTCGCGATTACCCGAGCCATAACGGGATTAACTTTGACCTTTCCGGAAACCATCATCACAGACAATCATACTCGTCAGGTCATGGGCAGTATTTTCTTGGAAGAAATCAAAGACCATTTGACAGTCGACGACTCGGTGATGGCCCAGGAAGTTCTCACTAAAGCAGGTCAACATCTAGCTCAATTGTTAACCCCAGTGGTTAAGCGGTTGAGCGGCAATCAAGAAAAAATCTTCTTTGCCAACTTGGTCAAGGATTTCAAACTCTCAGTCACTGCCCTAAACACATACTTGCGATCTCCCCAAGATTTCGTCAATCAATCGCTGTTAAAAGTTCCCACCGCCAAAAGTCCGACGCTAGCGTTTGGGAGCGCTATCCATGCGGCTCTGGAGTATTGGTTCAAAGCTTGGAAAGATCATGATCAGAAGTCAAGTGTTGAAGCCTTATTAACTGCCTTTGAAGAAAATCTAACTAAAGAGCCCTTGACTAGTGATGAATTTGTCAAACGCTTAAAGTACGGTCAATCAGTGCTAGGTCGCTACTACCAAGAACTACAGTCACTGGAAAATCCGCCCCTATTTGTGGAACGTTTCTTTGGCTTTGGCTGGAGTCGGACAGTTCTAGATGATATTTATTTAACAGGTCGAATTGATCGGGTTGATTGGATTGATCCAGCTCAAAAAACAGTTTGTGTCGTTGATTATAAAACCGGTCGACCCCGAACTATTGGTGAGATTGAAGCCACGGTTGCCTCAGCGGAACTGTCTGACCGCGAGCGCGCCTTGCCTGAAAGTATTCGCGGAGCGTATAAACGCCAATTGTTATTTTATAAATTATTAAGTGAACTAGATACTAGTTTTATCCCGACTGTAACTGAGGCAGTATTTGATTTTGTGGAGCCAGATAAACAAAGTGGTAAATTGATTCATCGCCGATTCTCATTACCTGAGAGCGAAGTCGAAGAACTGAAGACGTTAATCCGGCAAGTCATGCACGAGATTAGAACCTTACAATTCCTCAAAGAACTTCAATAAATCACTTCCAACTTTTAAACGAAAAATACACTGTATCTGCCCAGGTTGGCGAGACTGGTATCCCGACCCAGTTGCTATACCAAATAAGGAAACAAGCAATGATTGCTAAAAGTGAGAACAGAACCACAATCTGTCTCCAACGGTTGGGGTTCCAGATTTTTGTGAGCCAATAACTAAGTCCAATACAGAGTAACGGCACGGCAGGAGTGTAATGATAGAAGAACATGATTCGCGGTGAAAGTTGCCATAAAATCCAAACACTAAAGTAACTAAAAACTAAAAAGAGCAGTTTGAAATAATTAGTTTTTGGCTTTTTAAGTAAACCTAATTGTCGATAATTTAAGACCATCCAGATTAGACTGGCAATGATAGCCAGATCTCCTAGCCAAAATAAAGCTGGATTGCCCTGAGCGTAAATATTGGCGACTTGACCATCTTTTTCGTACTCAACACTGTACCAAACCGGGCGTGTATTTAAAAACCATTGGATCGGCCGAGATTGATAAGAGTGCTCAGCTTTAAGGTTAGTTTGGTACCACCAGGTTTGCCGATGCAACTGAGCAAAATGAGAAATATAACCTTCAAAAATTGTCTGATTTTGAGATTGGATACGTTCAAAGTAGCATTCGCCTTCGATAGCTGCATCTTTGAAACAAATCAATGATTTACCTTGAGCAAACATATGAGCATATGACAAAACGTAAACCACGACAGGAAAAACCACGAGCGTGACTAAGCTGATAAAAGTAATCTTAAATGATTTAAGTAACTCTGGCTGTGTCAGTTGTTTGAAAAAGACTTTAAGTATCTCCCGACCAAACAAAACTACTTCACAGACAACCACAATCATTAAGGCAAATAAGCCTGACCATTTACTACCCATTGCCAAACCAGCCGCCAAAGCCACAACCACATTTGCTATCCAAACCCGCGAGATATCTAGTTTGGGTTTCTTTTGACTGAGCCACTGTTGTTTTCGTTTCAAATATCTCAAGTAAAGTAAGAGTGTCAACAAAATAAAGAAGGTGACGTGAATGTCGTTCATGGCAATGCGCGACTGGACTAACAATAATCCATCCAAACTAGCTAGACCGGCCGCCAATAAACTGAGTGCCTTAGTTTGGAATAATTCTTCAGCTAACAAATAGACGGTTAAAACGACAAAAACGCCAAAGATAACAGAACTGATGCGCCAGCCAAAGGTGTTCTCCCCAAAAATACTAATCCCTAAAGCCTGAGTATATTTGGCTAGTGGTGGATGCAGCCAATCAACAGCAGTATCGGGTTCTGGTGGTGGGTTCCACCATTCATATGCTCTGACATCATTTCGACTGATTAATTTGGCAGTTACCGCGTGGTAGACCTCGTCGAAGACATAACGATTGGGAAGTTGCAAGCGATAGATTCGGGATCCAAAAGCAAATACTAAAATAGCTATTAAAAGGAATCGATAGTGGGTGCGCAACCATGCACTCATAATTGAAAATTTAGGTTAAAACGTAGATGACAATCATGACGCTGGCTCCAAAAGCAAAAACTGTTCCTAATAAGAATTTGTCGCGCAATAAAACTCGCTCTGGTGATTCCCCTTGGTTGTCTTCATAGACCAACTGCATGTAGCGCATGACGCCAATAATCACGAATGGTAATGTCAACATCAGCAATTTTTCTGAAGTAAAAGTCCGCGGCAACAGAATAAAGTACGAAGCAAAGCGGGCGTCAGGTCGAATGACTTCATTTTGAAAGGCAAAGATTCCATACGCCAACCAGGCAGCCGTGGCAAACATACCCGTGTATTGATCCAAGAGACGTTGACTATAACGACGGAGCGAAATTCGCGTGTCGCCCATAATCGCGCCATGCTTACCCTCCAGGAGCGTTCGCTCGCTTTGACGTTTTCCGACTGCTAAAAATAGAGACGCTGAGACGACAGTTAATAGAAACCAGACACTCATGTGCAGATCAACCACCACTGCTCCAGCGTAAATTCTAATTAAGAAGCCTAAGGCAATCGAAACCACGTCTAATATAGAAATATTTTTAGTTTTAGTGGCATAAATCATTTGTAAAATAAAGTAACCAAAACATAAAAATTGGAAAAAAGTAGGCAGCCAGAAAGATAACAGAAAAACAAAGGCCAGGAGTGCGATGGCACAAAATGTAGCGACTGGGATTGGTAAGGCTCCGGAGGCAATTGGCCGTTTGCGTTTAAACGGGTGATGTCGATCAACATTATAATCAAGAATATCATTGATAATATACACAGCAGAAGTCAATAAAGAAAAGACAATCACGGCATAGGTAACGGTAAAGAAATAGGAAACGCCGCTAGCTGGGACATAGAAAAAGAAGCCTGAAAAAACTAAGGCAGCATACATGGAGATGTTTTTGATCCACTGACGGGGTCGAGCGGTTTTAAGGAGTAGATATGGTAACGAGTTACGCATGGTTCTTAATTGGAGTGTGCGCTACCAATTTGGCCCAGACTAAAAAGGCAAAAACTAACAAAGTACAGACTCCGATTGTTATAATTTTACCAGGTGTTGATAGGAACAGCGAGCCTAAACCCATAATTAAGCTAGTAATCCAGTAAAACAAAGCAATTTGTGACTTACTCCAACCCAACACATCCATCAATTTATGATGCAAATGACCGCGATCGCCCCACCACGGAGACTTGCCAGCGATCAGGCGCCTGGTAATTGTAAAAATGGCATCAGCCGTAGGAATAGCCAACACCATCAATGAAGTCGCAACTTTTGCCCCAGACAAAATGGCCAAGACGGCTAAGAAATATCCGGCCAATGAACCTGCCCCATAGCCAGCCATAATTTTCTGGGGATACATATTCCAAACTAAAAAGCCGGCAAAAGCTCCCGCCACAATCCAACTCAAAGTTAAAACATTAAATTGGGTCGGGTCGCCCAAAAATTTGGTGGAGAGAAAGCCAATAAATAACAAGGCAATACTGACAAAGCCCGGCATCTGGCCATCGACGCCTTTAGACCAGTTGACGATGTTCATATTCCATAAAATAAAAAAGACCGCGAATAGATCAGCGACTATCAAAATTGTGAGCTCCTTACCAAACAACCAAGTTTGGATTTGAGGTTGATCTAAGTGGATAACTCCTGGACTTATGGGATTACTGACATAGGCAATGCCAATGCCAGATCCCACCACAATTAAAGCGGCCAACAGCCCCACCAGCAACCTAATAAACGGATGGACGTCATACACATCATCCAGGAATCCAACGCCCATCAATAGAGTGGCGCCAGCTAAGATGCCAATTAATTGAGGAGTTAAGGGTAGAAAAAATAAGGTGGCAATTATCACGGCCGCAAAGATGATTAAACCACCGCCCCGCGGTAAGGCCTGAGAGTGGACCTTTTTAGCGTGCAGTCCCTGAGTCGGATCATCTAGCCATTTGTTTTTACGATACCAAGCAATAATTAGGGGAGTTATTGAAACCGCTACTATGAAACTCAGAATAGTGGCTAGAATCGGGGTTTCTAACATATTAAGAAACAATCACAATTATTCTCATAATGGCAGCTAAAACTAAGATATTCATGGTCAATGTCGTCCAACTGAAAAGTTGTAGTAAAAGGCGTTCAAAATCGTGGAAAAGATTAATTAAACTTAAGTGACCCACTGTAAGAAAGGTGAGTAAGATTGGAAAGAGAAAGATCCACTCTTTTTGAGCTAGCTGTTGGGCCGGTTGGGCTAAAGAGTAAAACAAAGGTACTACTGGTGGTAATCTAAAATAGAAGACTAACACTGCCAAATAACTGGTTAATAAACAAATATATGACAGTAGGAAAGGGACTTTAATAAATTCAGGCGGCTTGAGAATTTGCAGTAAGCGGGCGGGGTTGAAACGTGGTTTTGCCATAACGCTTAATTCCACCGTTTCCAGAGAACCATTGTCTCAAATGAAGTATTGGACATGTAGTGCTGGAGTAAGTATTGATTGAGGGCTGGAAACGTCTGAGCGTCATCTTTCATGACCACAATATATTCAGGTTGTTTGGCTTTGACTTGAGCTAGCGTCTCATCGTACGCATTAAAATCTTTGATGTGAAAAGCCACAGTAAAGCGGCTACTAGGAATAGTATGACTTTGAGCGTAAAGCAGCGGATTTGTTCCCCAGATAAAAAATGACGGCGACTGACTAGTCTGGAGTATTTCAGTGACTCGGGTGTTATCACCAATGCTACTATTAAAGCCCTCAGCATAGGTCTGTGAAGAAACTTGACCAGTCATGACTTTAATAAAATTGGCGTAATAACTAATGGCAGGGTATCCGAAGAAACCCAACGCCACCCAGGTAATTATCAGCATGACCATGGGTAGAGCCGTTAAGATCACAGGGCTGAAAAGTGGGACTAGACGTTTGGTTTTTATAAAACTTTGCCCAGCTAGTGCCAGCCAACCCAAACATAGAGCCAGTGGCGGCACAACTTGGAGTAGGTAATGAGGATACGGTCGATTGGAAAGCGTGGCGGCAAAAATGGCGACTACAAACCAAAAAACTATAAAGCTGTATTTGGGTTTAATCCAGCGAGTAAGAAAGGTTAGGAGTAGTCCGATGACAGTCGTGACTGCAGCTTTGCCCAGTAAAGTAAACCAGACCGCTAACCAAGGTGGATTAAAACTTGGAGCCCAGGATCCCACATATCTAAAGTTATATAGTAGGCCGTAATCGAGATATGCCTGGCCTGATCCCCGAACCACAAAGTACAAAATTGATACCATCACTGTCAGAATGGCGCCAATACTTAAAAGTGGTACATAGTGTAGGAAATCTTCAATGTCTGGCACCCAAGTTCTTTTGGGTTGCTTCCAGACAGTTTTCATCACGCCAAACCAACCTAAGCTCAGCCAACCCACCAAGTCAAATAAAGCCGGAACCTTTGTCAAAATACCTAAACCAAAGAACAGACCTGAGACCAAAAGTAATAAATTCTGATTAATTCTAGATAACGGGGAAGCTGCTAGCGGCTCATCCAACCAACGCGCAAAAGCTGATGTCTGACTGGCTATGGCCGCTCCAAGTAATACAAAACCCATCATAAATAATTCACCATTGGGAATGTTGCCTTCTAGCCAAGGCAGCGTTGTCAGTAAGATAAAAGCCGTGGTGGCCACAATTGCTGCTGGTAGGTTTTTCAGCAATCGCAAGGCGAGGTAATAAAAGCTTGCCGTTGTTGCGAGCATCCAGCCCAAAAACAATAATCTAAAGCTGAATTGCGTGGGAACCATGGCTAAGTAATAAATTAACGGCGTCTTATGATCAATAATATCTAGATATAGCCGTGATCCATGACGTAAAGCATTGCCGATCGTTAAGTAAATAGCTTCATCGCCATACCAATAAGGTTCAATTAAATTAGGAATTCTAAGGACGATCACCATCGCCAACAAGACTAGCAAAGCTTCAACTTGCCAGGTATTAAGAGTTCGAACTAAGCTTTTCAGCCATCTCATTGGATTTTATTTTAAACCTTTTCTGTGACTTTGTATTCAATATATTTACCTAAAATTAAGCGGGTGTGAGCATCGATTCCCGGCAAAGCCGAGAAGAAGAAGCCGATAATAGGCAATAATAAAAACTCAGCTGGCTGAAGGATATAGGACAAAAGATTCCGACCACCTGGTTTAGGAGGTCGGTTTATAGCGTCTATCACAAAAATCACAATCATCGAGACTAATGACAAAGTGAGCAAGGCTGAAGTGGTTTGGGGCAAAGTCTTTCCCAGCTGGGTTCTCGTAAATTCTTGATTTAACAAGGGTGGCAAGAATGCAGAGACGGTAATCGCAAACCAATTAACTGGCCATAAAAAATGGTCTTCAATGACTTTGAAAACCCGCAAAGTCTTATCCCAGAAAGGAACGCCTTTAGCCAAAACATACTGCCTAATAATGTAGGCGTCGTCACTGGCTCCCCAGGCCCACCGTTGGAGTTGCTGGTATTGATTAATTAAAGTTGATTTAACACCAATGGACTCTGCGGCATCAGCAAAAATGGGCAAGAAGATTGGTTCAACTTCAAAATCACCCTTTTTGGCAAAGTACGATTTGAAGAATAAACGATAATCTTCTGGAATCACGTCTGTGTCCCAATACCCAATTTCCACAATATGTCGGAGAGAAGTTGAGTAGGTGGAAAAGTTAACTAATCGATCTTTCCGCATCAAGATGTGCATTTGAGTAACGGAGAAGACAGAAGCTAAAACTCTCACAGGCGCGGGCACCCGCCAAATATTATTGTAAAAAACAATTCCTCCCTGCCAGATTTTGTTATAAGGTTTGTCAACTTTAAAGAAAGAGTGGGTTAAAGCGGCAAAGTAGTGTCTATGGAATAGCGCATCGGCATCTTCGCTAGTAATGGTGACTTTATTTATGTCAAATTTCTTTTTATCAATTAAAATTTCTTTGGCCCGCTTGGCACCCCAGCTAGTATTGGAAGATTTACCTTTAACTTCGCCTTCAATATCGGGGTGAGACGTATGCCATAAGTTACCAAAGATATTTCCAAATTTTCTATCCAAATCCCGAGCCTTATCAATTGCTTCTTGGCCTTCTCGTTCTTCAAACGACAGCATGACATGTAGGTTCTTGAGCGGATACGATTGTTCGGACAGGGCAGTTAAGGTTCGCTCTAAAGTCGATAATGGTTCTTTATAGGTGGGAATAATAATGATGTGGTGCAGGGTATCCCACTTATCAAGAAATTCTTTCTTTAGGTCTTGTACCCAGTCAAATTTTGATGAAGCTTTAATTTTTAAGTGAGCCATGATTGAGAGCACAGCCAAAGTGACTGACCGATATAGCCAGTAAACTGCAAACGCAATCACGTAGTAAGCCACGGCGGTCGGGAAAATAAATGATCCCCAAAAAGGAAAGAGAATTAAAGACCAAGAAACGAAACCGGGTAAGATCTCAAGTGCTCGTTGGGTTCGGATGGGATGGCGAAGGAAATAGGTTCTAATCATATCAAGTTATTACTCATTCTACAGTAAATTAAAGCGAAAAGGGAGAAATGAGAATAAGTACGTCTAGACTTTCAAATTAAAGGCCGTGACTGAGTTTTGATAGATATTGGCTAAATCTAAGTTTAGTTCATCTTGGAGAAACTGGGCTGTTTGGACAATCATCCATGGTTCACAATTTAGACCGCGGTTTTCTTGAGGAGCAAGATATGGAGCATCGGTTTCCAGCAAGACTCTTTCTGGTGGTACGGCCTTCACTAATTGACGAATTACTTCGGCAGTTTTATAAGTGACGTTTCCGGCCACGCCAATATAAGCACCCAGGGCGATGGCTTGTTTGACGTACTCTAATGGGCCAGAAACACAATGTAAAATGAACGGTTTTTGGTGATGATAGTGTGCTTTTATTAATGAAAGTACCTCATAATAGGCTGTTTCTTCTTTATCGCGAACGTGTAAAATTATGGGTACGTTGAGGTCATTAGCTAGGTTAATTTGTGCCACGAGACCTAGTTTCTGGGCTTCTTTAATTTTCGATCTTTGACTAAGGTCATCAGGTAACCAAAAATAATCTAAACCTGTCTCACCGATGGCCAAGACTTTAGGCGTCTGAAGTTTTTGGAGTTCATTTATTTGTTGAGCAACTGCATGGTCTGTTATTTCTTTGCCGGCTAGGATGGCATCTTGATACTCATGAGGATGAATTCCCAATGAAGCAAATAATAAAGTCTCTTGGGCAGCAATCTCGACTGCTAGCTGACTAGTTTTAAGATTAGTTCCCACCACGACCGCGCTAGTAACGTTAACCGCTTGGGCTTTTTGCCAATGAGTTTGCCAGGAGGCCGCTTTAGAAAATAGAGGTTCTAAGTTGTAGTGGCAGTGTGTATCAAAGATCATAGACCTCTTTCTTTGATTAATGTGCTGGTGTTAGCCTGGGAAATAAAGGGTATAAGACAATAATTTTTGGCGCCCGAAAGTGGCTCAAAATGTGTTGCGAAACGTCTGGCATATAGGGTTGCAAATGAAAAGCAATGTTGAGAATTTCAAGTATAGAGCGATTTAAAATTTCTTGACGCTCATTGCCCGTCTTTTTCCAAGGAGTTGTTTCAGTCAGGTATTTATCCAATTGCGTAATTAAGTCTTTAATCCAGTTCAAGCCTTGAGTTAGATTATAGTCAAGCAACTGAGCTTTAAAATCTGAATGTATCTCAGTTTGGGTGGTATGACCACCTAAACCATCTTGTTCACAGAGTTTAGCCACTCGTGAGCATAGATTGCCCAAACCATTTGATAATTCAGAGGTGTAGGCTGTGTCAAAGCGTTCGTGAGTGACATCCATATCATCGCCAAAAGCGCCCAAATTAATTAATAAGTAGCGAGTTGCGTCAACTCCATAACGCGCCACTAGTACTTTAGGGTTAATGACATTACCCAAACTTTTGCTCATTTTTTGACCTGCCACACTAATAAAACCATTGATCAAAATCTGCTTAGAATTAGCCACACCTGCTGAAAACAACATAGCTTGCCACATTGCAGATTGTTGGCGTAAATTATCTTTGCCAGCTAGCTGTGTGCCTGGCCAGTAACTATTAAAAGTGGGTGAATCAGGCCAGCCGATTGTTGAAATATAATTAACCAACGCGTCAAACCAAACATACATGACGTGTTCATTATCATTAGGCACGGCAATTCCCCAAGGCATTTTTGTTTTCAAACGGGAAACGCTAAAATCTTGTAATCCTTGTTCCACAAAACTAGTAATTTCTTTCATTTTACTAGCTGGTTTAATAAAGGTGGGATGCGCAGCATAATAATCGAGCAATGATTGCTGATATTGGGAAAATTTGAAGAAATAATTTTCTTCTTCAATCAGTTCTAGATCACGATTAGGATGAAGTGGGCAGCGACTAGCAACTAATTCTGAATCAGTTTTCTCTAGCTCGCAACCAACGCAGTACTTTACTTTATACTCTTTTTTATAAATATCACCTTTAGATAGGCAGCGCTTCCAGAATTCTTGGGCGGCTGAAATATGAGTAGGGTCTGTGGTGCGAATAAAATTGGTGTAAGATAAATTGAGTAAGGTCTTTAAATCAGCAAAGGTAGCGGCAAACTCATCCACATATCGTTGAGTTTCTAACCCAGCATCACGTGCATTTTGGTAAATTTTCTGACCATGCTCATCAGTCCCAGTATTAAAAATAACGTCTTCACCTAGCTGTCTGTGAAAACGGGCTATCACATCAGCTTCAATAATCTCTAGAGCAAAACCAATGTGGGGTTCAGCGTTAACATAGGGTAAAGTCGTGGTGATGTAAAATTTAGACTCAGACATAATCCTTATTTTCGCTGCCAAAACGCCCAGGTATTAAGTGTACCTTCAACTTTGCGATCTAACTCCAGAGCTTTAAAAGCTTGGAGCATGCCTTCGGCATCTTTGTTCGCACCTACTGAAGAAATCGTCGCACTCGAGACATTTAATTGTTTAGCAATCACATCATAAGATTTTCCTTGGTGGAGCAGCCAAGCAATTTGTAATCTTTTGGCAAAAACAATTCTTTCAGTGGGAGACAAGAAGCTAAAAAGAAAATTCTGAACTTTATCCGGTTGGTTAAGCTCGGCCAGAACGGTGTAAAGTTGATCGAGTAGTTGTTCTTCGGCGGCGGTGGAAAGACTTTTGGATGTTTGCATGACGATTTTGATGACTGTGGGGGCGACCCTCAAAGAAACTGCCCAGTCTCTCGATTATAACAAAGAACAGCAGTAAACCTAGACTGATTTGCCAGCTTAAAATCACCTGCTGAAACTTGAGAAATACCAAGCTCTGGAAAAAGAGTGCCGCAATCAAACCTCGTCGAGTATTTAAAAGTACATAACTACCCAAAAACCAATTTGCCAGAAACATAACTATTTGAAAAGGTAAATAAAAATTAGGAATCAAAAAATTCTGAATAGATTGGGGTCTAACATTAGAAATAATAAAAAAAAGTAAACCGTACCAAAATAAACTAAAGACTAAAGTTGGTAACTTTTGAGCGTAGCCAGGATTCAAAAAAAAAGGCAACTCAGGTAACTTAGTAAGGGTCGCAGCAGATGAAGTAATAGATCTTTGAGGAACAAAATCTTGTCTAGTAGGTAACGGAGAGGATTGTAATCTAGATCGCGCCTGCATATTTTTAGTATACGTTAGAAGCTAGTGGCTTTCGAGTGACGCAATCGCGCTCCAAGAAAAGATTTTGCAAGTCCTGTATACTGAGACAATGACAACAGATTTGATAATAATCGTCTTAGTATTAATTGCTGGTTTTACGGCACTTTACTTTTTACTGCAACGAATGTTAGGTGCCAAAACCAACGACAAACAACTAGAAAATATGGTTCATCAGGTTTTTGGCATGAGTGCTCAAAGCATAGCCCAACAAAGCAAACAAATTCTGAGCAGTGAAAAAGAAACCATTCGGGTTGATTTAGATAATAAGCAAAGGGTGATGGAAAACTTGGTGAAACAACTACAAGATGACATTAAGATCCGCCAAGACGAGATTAGAGTCTTAGAACAAGATCGAACACAAAAGTTTGGCCAACTCACCAATGCCTTAGATCAACACCGGTTGCAAACCGAGCAACTGCGTTTAACAGCTGAACAATTAGCCACAGTTCTTTCCAACAACCAGACCCGGGGTGGCTGGGGAGAACGGATTATTGAAGATTTGATGATAGCCAATGGTTTGGTGGAAGGTATCCATTATCTAAAACAGCAAACCCAAATTGAAGGCAATTTACGCCCCGACGTGACATTGCTTTTGCCCAATAAACGTTTTGTGCCGGTAGATGTTAAGTTTCCTTATGCGGCGTTGCAAAAAATGGCATTAACCAAAGATGAGGGAGCTAAAGCTGCCTATCTTAAACAATTTACTTCAGATGTTAAAAATCAAATTGATAAGGTGTCTCAGTATATTGATCCGGCCAATAACACACTCGATTATGCCATTTTGTTTGTGCCAAACGAAATGGTTTTTTCATACATTAATCAAAAATTACCTGACTTGGTGGATTCGGCTTTAGCCAAACGAGTTCTACTAGTTTCACCTTTTACGTTTCTAATTGTGGCGCGGACGATTATGGAAAGTTATCGCAACTTTATGTTGAGTGATAAGTTGCGGGATGTGGTTAAATCTGTTGATGAGTTTGTGAGTGAATGGGATAAATTCAAAGAAAAATTTGGAAAGTATGGTCGAAGCCTTGATACCTTAAAATTTGATTACGATGACTTAATGGGCACTCGAGTTAGACAAATGGAGAAGCGGATTGATAAGATTTCACTTCTGCAAACCGGAACTGAGTTACTCGATGATAAAAAAGAAGTGGCAGAACTACCCATTACCTAAGCTTATTTCAAATGGTCAGTAAAGAACTTCAAATCACGCTCCACTACAGTGTTCCAACCAGGTTGTAAATTATGGTCAGCACCAGGATAAGTGAAATAAGTGATGGCAATCGGTTCTAGATTCTCTCCAGATTTTAAAGTCGCGGCACCCGTGCTCACACGTTTTTCTTGAAGTTCACGCTTTTTATTTTCCAGGTTAATTTTAGTTACAAATTCATCAGACCAAACTTTAAGCGCCGCTTCATCAGTCGTGCCATGATGAAGTTGCAGTGGTCCAGCTAGCCGGTCTAAATGCTGTGTTAGTGAAAAGTCAAAGATATTATAGTTTTTTTCAAAAGTGGCTAACCATCTGCGCATCTCTTTGCCTTCATCAGCATTTTCATCACTAAAGAAGAGAATTGAGTAGGGAAAGGGAGCTGTGACTGGCGACCATAATGTAGTGGGAATCTTTTCATTTAAAATTTCTAAAGTGGTTAAAGCAATTTGTCCGCCATTACTGTGCGCCCAAATGCCAAGGTTGCCAATCCGGAAATCTCTGCCATCTATGCTAACGGGTTGGGCTTGTAATGTTCTTAGCAACTCGATAACAGTGATGGGTTTTTCAAACCGAGCTTGCCAACTATCAATCGGCTCTTTGTCACTATCTCCGTAACTGAAAAAATCTGGCGCCACGGTTATAAAACCCTGCGAGGCTAAAACCGCCGCTACATTTTTAGTTCCCACCCCGGTGGTGAAGATCTCGGGCGGCACGTAACCTCTGAGCATGATAATAGTGGGGACAGGCTCTGAAGTTTGAGCACTTTCCGAAGCGTTCACCGGCAGATTTAATTGCCCGGTCATTTTTTTATTGAGCGTCATATAAGAAAATTGATAACTAATATAATCAGGTGTGGTGGTTAATACTTTTTCAATCTGAATTTTACTGGATTGATATTGTCGCTGGCTTAAAGCCGGGATAGTGTAGGCCAACAATGGTTTAGGCGTTTCTTTAATTAACGGAGAGAGAAAAGTCTGGTCTGTATCTCGAACTTGCTGGCCTAACCACCAGCCACCTATGCCACTGCCCACGAGAGATAACAAGATGACAATAAGAACTGCAGCTTTCTTCATCACTCAATTGTACAATACCATTGATACCAAAAGCCCTAGCCAGAAGCCAGGGCTAAGTAATTACTTTAATGACAGATTACATTTTCTCTACTGCGCGTTCCACTTGATTAGCCACACCATAACGAGGCCTCATTTGGAATAAAATGTAGAACCAGATTAAGGCGAAGAACAGCCCAAAGACAACTGAGCCAGTTCTATTGTTGAGCAAGTTTAAAGCAGTTTGAATACTACCTAAAATTTCAGCCCAAAATAAGAACATCCATCCCTTGGCTTGACGATCTTGCAAAGGCTTAAAAGCCAGCAACATTAAGATTGCTTGAGCAATCATTAAAATGACGGTCAGGATTGTCCAGATGAAGTAAAGTGGATCAGCAGTTAAAGTCGCGGACAGAGAGCCTAAAATACCTAGTATTGGGCCACCAATAATAGTTATGACAGCAGTTAAAAGTGCCAAGTAAGGGGCAATTTTAACTATAAAATCAATAAAACCAGTTGGCAACTTGGGTAAAGTTTTAAAAACATCACCAAATTTATTTACAAATTCTGTTGCTTGAGTATCGGTCAAACGATCTAAATATGCTTGCATTAAGCCTCCTATGAATTCTCTAACTCTAAATTGAGCATTAAGTGCAGTATAGCAAAAATGTGGAGCTCTGTCCCCAGATAGTTACTTAATCAGACTCATTGATTGTGATTCAAGCAACTCCTAGGTATAATTAGTGCTTACTTCTTGAGTTAGGCATTTTAACTGACCAACACTCGGCCCCTTCGTCTATTGGCTAGGACGGCAGGTTCTCATCCTGCAAAGAGCAGTTCGATTCTGCTAGGGGTCACAATTTCATCATGGTTCAGCGCGACCCGTAGGCCTGCACTGAAAAGCCTGATGTGGCTTGCTAATCGATCGTCGAATTGTTCTAAACGTCGTTTTAGAGCCTGTAATACAGTGTTTTACCCCTTATTTTTACTCTGAGTTTAAGCCACGAGAAGAACACCTATTGCAGGTGTTGAGGTCATTTCTGAATTGTTATAGTTCTTTTAGATAAAATAAACTTCGTTTTGATGAATGAGAGTGCTTCTTGTCGTTCTTCTACTGTTCCAATCTGGAGAATATGGAGAAGGTAGTTTTTCGTCATCTCATTTTTATCAGCTGAAGTCTGTGGAACTCTGTTAAATTCAGCCAGATGACCATCGATAAATTCTTGATGGAGTACCTGAGTTTTGAGCCGATGATAGCGTTCTATATCC
>Ga0163154_10003971_pt1 | contig 19903 bp, 19 predicted proteins | sample OliLakLV19MP9P1_FD_148649 | JGI IMG/M metagenome (GOLD analysis project Ga0163154, IMG submission 148649) | Freshwater microbial mat bacterial communities from Lake Vanda, McMurdo Dry Valleys, Antarctica - Oligotrophic Lake LV.19.MP9.P1 | ecosystem: Environmental > Aquatic > Freshwater > Lake >...
AGGTTATACAGACGTAGAACTTTATATCCGCCCCAACAACCTCAAAACCCACGCGCAATACATTTTTGAAATAAAATACATCAAAAAAGAAGACGAAGCAAATTTTGAAACTATCAAAAACAAAGCCATCACTCAACTGCAAACTTACCTGCAAACTGATGAACTCATACGAAGCAAACGCGAATTGCAGGCTTACATTATTATTTTTGTAAAAGACGCGCTGTATTGGGAAAGAGTTTGAAAGATAAGCGGTGAAAGATGAGGGATGAGTGTTCATTTTTTCAACCTCAATCCTCAATCTTTCAACGCTAAAGCTTTCTTTCGTTATTCTTAACCTTGCCTGCCAATGTTGTATGCAACAAGTAAACACAGGCAGGCAAGTTCGCAAAAGTTCTCTGAGATGTGGGTTTTTTTATTAGACTTCTCGCGAAAATATTTCTAAGGACCTCACACCCTGCCCTCTCTGCAATTTGGAGAAAGGAAAAAGGACCTTCGCGAGGGGTCTATTGGAAAAACTCACGCATGCGTTCAAAGAAACTTCTGCTCTGTTTTTCTTGTTTGGGTGTAACACTTTTGATGTCGCGTAATTTTTCTATCAATTCGCGTTCGGGTTTGCTGAGATTTTGAGGAGTCCAAATATTGATGTGTATCAATAAGTCGCCTTTGTCGTAGCCTTCTATGTCACGTAAACCTTTTCCACGTAGGCGCACTATTTTTCCGCTTTGTGTGCCTGGTTCTATTTTCAAAGACATACCGCCCTCTAATGTCGGAATCTGAATATCTGCCCCTAAAACAGCATCAGGGAAGCTGATAGTAAGTTCGTATATCAAGTTTTTGCCATCACGTTGCAGTTGTTCGTGTGGGATTTCTTCGATAACAATAAGCAGATCGCCTGCTATTCCGCCACGCGGAGGCACATTGCCTTTGCCCGACATAGCGAGCTGCATACCATCGCCTACGCCTGCGGGTATTTTCACACTGATTTCTTCTTTGGAAAGTGTGCGTCCATCGCCATGACAAACGTCACATTTCTCCTCAATAATTTTGCCTTCGCCGTTGCAGGTTGGGCAGGTAGAGGCGGAAACCATTTGCCCCAACATAGTATTCATTACTTTCTTTACTTGTCCTGTGCCTTGGCAGGTGTGGCAAGTTTTAAGAGAATGTCCTCCTTTTGCTCCAGAGCCGTTGCAGCTATTGCAAGAAATATGCCTGTCTAATTTTATTTTTTTCTCTACGCCTGTCGCTATTTCATCAAGGGTTAGTTTGAGTTTTATACGAAGATTAGAGCCTTTACGCCTACCGCCTGCATTTCCGCCGCCGCTTCTATTAAAGAAACTGTCAAATGGGCTTGCTTGTTGGTTAGAAAATATATCATTGAATTGTGAAAATATATCTTCCATGTTGAAGCCGCCATGTTGTTGTCCTGCCGCGCCTTGGTGTCCGTATTTGTCATAATTTTGACGTTTTTGGGCATTACTGAGCGTATCGTAAGCTTGCGCCGCCTCTTTGAATTTTTCTTCGGCAGCAGGGTTGTTAGGGTTTTTGTCAGGGTGATATTGCATGGCTATCTTGCGATACGCCTTTTTGATTTCATCCTCGCTTGAGGTACGGCTTACACCCAGTACCTCGTAATAATCACGCTTGTTCATAAATTTTTTAAGTGGCTTTTTTTAACTTCCTACGACTACTTTGGCAAAGCGGAGAATTTTTTCATTCAAATAATAACCGCGTTCTGTTTCGTCCAATACTTTACCACGCATGTCATCTGAAGGAGCAGGAACATTGGTGATAGATTCGTGTTCATTTACATCAAAAGTCTTGCCTATGGTCGATTCCATAACTTTTAGTCCTTTTTGTTCGAGTGTGTGCAACAATTTATTTTGTATCAATGACACACCTTCTTTTAACGCAGCAACTTCTGACGATTTGTCAAAGGCTTTTTGCGCTCTGTCAAAATCGTCCACGATAGGCAACATCGCCTTGATGATATCCTCGCCTGCATTTTTGATGAGGTCAATCTTTTCTTTGGCGGTACGTCTGCGGAAGTTTTCAAACTCGGCATACAAGCGCAAATACTTGTCTTTAGCCTCAACCAATTCATCTATAAGGTTAGTTTCGGGTTCAGGCGTGTTGGCTATTTCTTCAACAATGGGGTTCGTGTTGTTTATTTCAGGTTGTACTTCTTGTACTTCTTGTGCGGTTTCGGTTGGATTTTGCATATTACGGGGACTATAGTATAACTTTCATGCAAAAGTAGGCAATTTTTTTGCCAAACCCAAAAAAATGACATTATGGCAGTTTTTCTATTTTGACAATTACACAAAAAACTTATCCAAAAAAGCACGCACTTTCTCAAGCAGGACAAAGTGATTTTCTACCAACAGTCGCCCATCGCGTTTACGATAAAACTTGTCCCAACCTTTTAGCGTGCCTTTGCTTTGCCCAAAAGTGCCTTTAAGTATTCTATCATAGACCGATAAAGGCGTTTGTCTGTGTGCAAAAGCGATCTGCAACGCTTCTTGAAAAACAGCTTCATCAAGCTTAAAAGCATTGATAATCAAATAAATATCATATAAGTCTTTCATTTCCCAAGACGTGTTGTGCCTGTTCCAAAACTCAAACAAGCCGTGTACTTTCCATGCGCATGCCAGCTCAGGGCGGATAGTATGTATAACCGTTTTCCAAGCAGGAATCAAAGTTGGATACTCCCATTGCATAGCTGTAGGCACCACAGGGTCATCGTAGGCAAGGTCTATTTGAAGTGTAAAATCTTCTCCCAGTGCGGTGGCAGGCAAGGTGATGCGTTCTCCGGGCAAAGGCGTATCTACCCACGTGGGCGTTATGATTATTTTATCGACATGATAAGTGATAAAATCCTCTAAATTGTAGGCAAGCATTTCGCGTATAAAGGCTATGCCACGCGTTGAATCTTTGGGGTAATCTGCCAAAAAATCAATGTCCTCTACAGGTCTGTGATGCGGAAGTGCCCAAGCACGTGTTATCAAACTACCGCGTATAAGCATTTCGTTGCCTTTCGGGTGGATATTGGCGCGTCTTACAATGCCTTCGAGTGCATAAAGCTTGAGTATACAATACCAAGTCGTTTGTGCTTTTTCAGCATTTTCGCGCAGGCAAGTGGCTATTTCGTTGAAAGCGTATAACATGCTTTGTGTTTGGTAATTATAGTATGAATAATGAATTTTCAAAATTTACTTCTGCAAAATCGGCTTGTATTTGCGTGTTCGTTGCTTCTCATACGTACTGATAACCTCCGCAAGATTTTGCATGAAGGGCTTAGAAACCGTTTCGTATTCGTATTTATCGTCATTCAAAGTTTCATCAGCATTGGCATAAATGACTACCGAAAGCATATATTCAGTACGCGCTTCAATGTCCATAACATACGCATTGTCAATCAAAAAACCAAACGCCATACCTACTTTATTCAAGATGCGCAAATGCGGAGGCGCAACTGTATCGCGCAAAAAATACTTCATAAAGTTGTCATTGTGATAGCTTTCTTGGTATGTTGGTTCGAGGCTGTAGCGTGGATATACGCCCATATTTTCCAAAAGCAATTGATAATCAGACTCTTGTAGTGCAAAGCGTTGGGAGGGAGGCAAGGATTCAGGAAATACAATAGCTTGCAACATGCGTTGCATTTCAGGCAAGGGCATATAATTCCGCCCTTTGAAGTTACATGGCGTATTTATAAGGTCGCCTTTTTTGTAATACGCCTTGCCTACCTTCATTTTTTTGCCTGTTATGGTATGTGGCAAAGGATTGTAAAGTGGTGTTTGTTGCCAAACTATTTGGCTATCTATCACAAAAGCGCAGGGATTTGTATGGCGTTCTTCCTCTTCCTCAAAAATAGGTCGCGACAATCGATGCGCAATCAAGCTATTATTATAGCCTTTTTCGCCCAACTTACGTTGTATATACCCTTGCCCTAAAAACTCATACAGTCGATTGTATGCGTCGTTATCGCTTACTATCAAGGCTTTTTTGATATACAGCGCAATGCTTGGATAACCTTTTACGGTGCTACTATCTTGTATTTCAGCAGTTTGTGCAGGGCGCGAAGCACCAAAGTTAATTTGAGTATATTGGTCAATTACTGAAACTTCTTTTTGTATTTCTCTTAATTTTTCGAGTGCAAGTGTGGCTACAGGCAATTTTACCAAACTTGCAGGGTAAAAATATTCGTTTTTGTCTGCCCTATAGCTATGGCTTTTAAAGCTCGGAACATTTTGCGCATCGCGGTCTATTTGCGTATAAATGATTTGTAAGCGGTGTTGTTTGGCTTTTTTCAATACTTCCCTAAAGTGCGAAGGATTTTGCTTAAGCAGTTTTTTCAGTACGTTGCCCTTTAAATCATGTTGCGCAATAGCCATAAACGGACAAATTAAAAGTAAAAAAGTGTAAAAATATTGCATAGAAAGTGAGTGAGTGAGTGATTGAGTAATAGGTTCTTAAGAAGTTAGTGTGGACTTTGCCAAATGCTAAAGCGACAGGAGATGCTTACAGCATGACTAATTTGAGTAGCCATTCTGTAAGAAAAGAACCCCTTGTTACGCTTATGTGTGGTGCTAGAGCGACAGGAGTTGCTTACAGCATAACTAATTTGGGTAGCCATTCTGTAAGAACCCCTTGTTACGCTTATGTGTGGTGCTAAAGCGACAGGAGTTGCTTACAGCATAACTAATTTGGGTATAGTTCCCGCAATAACTTTTTAAGAACCCAAATGCAAAAACAGGCATCATTTGAAAACGACGCGCTTGGCTTTATTTTCAAATAATACTATTTTGTTTCGTAAAGTTGTATAAATTTACAAAACCGCTCCCACTCTTCCCAAAAGTGAGGGTACGACTTTTTCACTACAGCTGGGTTCTGTATATTCAATTGATAAACCAAGCCGATAGGCGCGAACGACATAGCCATACGATGGTCGTGGTAAGTATCAATCGAGATAGGTTGTTGGAGTGCGAACCCCTCTTGTTTTTTCAATGTCCAAACGCCAGCTTCTTTTTCATACAACACAATACCAAGTTTAATGAGTTCGGTTTGGAGGGCAAAAATACGGTCTGTTTCTTTGATACGCAGGCTTTCCAAACCTGTAAAAGTCCATGTTCTAATCAATCTTGCTTTGGTTGGTGCAGGATAGGCTACGCTCCAAGGGTTCGGAGGCGAAGGGTATCTTACCTGCCAAGGCCCCAATGGTGGAGCATAATGCCCAATAAATGCGATGACAGTTTGCGCAATATCTGGGCAATCCATAAAATCTATTGTATAATTTTGGGGTAGTTTTGGAGAAAAATGGTTCAAAAAAACGCCTTTTTCTTCAAAGACGCTTTTAACACCCCAATATTCCATCAGCTCCACCAAATAACTATCGCCTTGGAAAGTATCTTTACGCAACCCTTTGAGCAATATTTTTAGTTCGCCCTCCATGCGTCCTTTACGCAGTGCCGTAACGCTTGGTCCCATTTTATGTGTTAGCATAGCCATTGCGCTGTACCAATAGCTTGCGGCACTCCAATCGCTTTCTATAGTGTAACTCCCTGCTTGGTATTGTTGTGGGGCTATGTTGAATACTTGCGTATCCCAATCGCTGTTTATTTGTATGCCAAAATGCGCCATTTGTTGCAAGGTCATTTCGATATACGGTTTTGAGGCGACCTTGCCTACCAGCCTTATAGTCAAGCCATTGGGTAAGACGGGTGCTATCAATAACAAGGCAGAAATATATTGACTGCTTACATCGGCTTGTATCTCTAAGCTGTTAGCTGTTTGTTGAAAGCCGTTTATGGTCAGGGGAGGCAAGTTTTCCTTGCCTGTATATGCTATATCAGCACCCAAAGTCCGCAACGCATCTACCAATATGCCTATTGGTCTTTCCTGCATACGCGGCGTGCCTGTGAGGGTACATTTTTGACCTGTTACGGCAAGATACGCAGTTAAAAACCGAAAGGCTGTGCCGGCGTCTTGCGCATCTATAGGTTCTCCGCTCAAAGGCTGGCTCACTATTTTTTTAAGCAAAATGGTGTCATTTGCTTCTGATAAGTTGTGCAGAGCAATCTTTGCGCCCGATTGCCACACTGCGAGAGCTTGTATGATAAGGGCGCGATTGCTTTCGCTTTTTGATGCGGGAAGATTTACTTCAAATGTTATTTTAGATTCCATTGATTGAGGGTGCCAAGTAAATGATGGGCAGTAAGGTCAGCTTGACAGGGAACGATAGAGATATAGTTTTGCGACAATGCCCATTCGTCTGTGTCTTGCCCCTTGTCTTGGTTTACGAACTTGCCTGTGAGCCAAAAGTAGGTTTTGTTGTACGGGTCGGTTCGTTCTTCAAACTCTTCTGCCCAATGCCCTTTGGTTTGTCGGCAAATGCGTATGCCTTTGATAGGCTCTTCAGATTTGGCAGGGATATTCACATTCAAGGCTATTCCTTCAGGCATTCCCTGTATAAGTGCCTCACGCACAATGGTTTGTACATATTCTATAGTGTGCGAAAAGTCTGCCTTGTGGCTAAAATCGCAAAGCGAAAAACCAATAGACGGAAGTCCTTCTATCGCGCCTTCCATTGCGGCAGACATTGTACCCGAATACAAAACACTGATGGAGGAGTTTGAGCCATGGTTGATACCACTCACTATCAAGTCGGGTGTGCGGTCATGCAATACATAGTGTCGGGCAAGTTTGATGCAGTCGGCAGGCGTTCCTGAACATTCGTAGGCAAGGACATCTTCTCCAAACACCTTGCTTTTGTTAAGGCGGAGCGGGTGCCCAATAGTTATGGCATGCCCCATGCCTGATTGGGGCTTGTTGGGTGCGACAACCACTACCTCGCCTATAGCCGCCACTGCCTCGACAAGGGTTCGAATACCCCATGCAGTAATGCCGTCATCATTTGAAACTAAAATAAGAGGTCGTTCGTTTTGCATCTTTTGATGAATTTCTGGTGTAATTATGTTATTATTTCACAAAGATACACATTTTTTGATTTTTTGCCTTATATTTGAACTCAAAAAAAATACTATCCTTCTTTTTTGTATGAACTACGACGTTATCGTAATAGGTTCGGGACCTGGCGGCTATGTTGCCGCTATTCGTGCCGCACAGCTTGGCTTCAAAACTGCCATCATCGAGAAATATGACACGCTTGGAGGAACTTGCCTGAATGTGGGCTGTATTCCTTCCAAAGCCTTGCTTGACTCCTCCGAGCATTTTTACAACGCAGGGCATACTTTTGCCAAACATGGTATCCAAATAGAGAACCTAAAAGCAGACATGCCACAAATGATAGCCCGCAAAAACGAAGTGGTGAGCCAAACCAATTCTGGGGTGAAGTTTCTAATGACTAAAAATAAAATAGAAGTCTATCATGGCATTGGTTCTTTTTTGGACAAAAACACGGTACAAGTAACGGACAAAGACGGCAAAACAATAGAGCTAAAAACCAAATATAGCATTATCGCTACAGGTTCAAAGCCTTCTACTTTGCCCAATATCACCATAGACAAACAGCGCATCATCACCTCGACAGAAGCATTGAACCTTACTACTATTCCAACAGACATGATAATCATTGGCGCAGGGGTAATAGCTACTGAACTGGGTTCGGTGTATGCACGTCTGGGTAGCAAAATAACCATGATTGAATACCTTGATGCGGTTATCCCTTTTATGGATAGAACAATGGGCAAAGAGTTGCAAAAATGCCTTACCAAAACAGGCGTCACCTTCAAACTAAGCCATAAAGTTACAGGCGTCGCCAATCATGGCGACCACGTAGAAGTTACGGCACAAGACGCAAAAGGCACTGTACACAGCTTTAAAGCCGAATACTGCCTCATGGCTATCGGGCGCAAACCTTATACAGACGGCTTGGGCTTGGATAAAGTTGGTATCCAAACTGACAAACGTGGGAAAATTCCTGTTGATAAACACCTCCAAACAAGTGTAGAAGGCATTTATGCTATTGGTGATGTGATTGATGGCGCAATGCTCGCCCACAAAGCTGAAGAGGAAGGCGTTTTTGTAGCCGAAATTTTGGCGGGACAACACCCACACATCAATTACGACCTCATCCCTGGAGTGGTTTATACATGGCCAGAAGTAGCCAGTGTCGGATTGACTGAAGAGCAATTAAAAGAGAAAGGCAAAACGTACAAAGTCGGCTCATTCCCTTTCCGCGCACTCGGAAGAGCGCGTGCAAGTATGGACATAGACGGCGTAGTGAAGGTTTTGGCTGACGCAACAACTGACGAAATTTTGGGTATCCATATCATAGGACCACGCGCCGCAGATATGATCGCCGCAGGCGTAACAGCTATGGAATACCGCGCCTCAGCCGAAGACGTAGCCCGCATGTCGCACGCACACCCCACCTACATGGAAGCGGTCAAAGAAGCCTGCCTCGCCGCTACCGACAACAGAGCTATCCACATGTAAAATAAATTTTTTAACTTTGGAAATACAGCTCCGGTTAAGTTTTGAAACTAGCCGAAGCTGTACCAAAATAAAAAACATTTGGTGTAATCAAAGTATTTAGTTATTTTTGCAAAAAGATAAAATCATGAATGATATTGCAACGGCTCATAAAATTGGCGAATTAGATTTAAATGAAGTTTACTGTATGGATTGTGTGTTAGGTATGCAGAAAATACCTAATAATACTATAGATTTAGTAATAACCTCACCACCACACGACAATTTGAGAAATTATAATGGCTACAAATTTAAGTTTGAAGATATCGCTGAACAACTATATAGAGTTACAAAAGAAGGCGGAGTTATGGTGTGGGTAGTAGGAGATAAAACAAAAAATGGAAATAGATCTCTTACAAGTTTTAGACAAGCCATTTTTTTCCAAGAACTTGGCTTCAATGCACATGATGTAATGATTTACAAAAAAAAACACGCCTTTTATGCGTTCTAATGCCTATACGAATTGTTTTGAGTTTATATTTGTTTTTTCAAAAGGGAGTCCCAAAACATTTAACCCTCTGAAAACCAAAACCGTTAGGCAAGGCAAAGAAAAATTAGTAGCCAACAAAAAAAAGACGGCATTAATAATAAAGTTTGAGGCGAGCTAAATCCTGAAAAAACATTGGCAAATATTTGGGAATATGCTGTAGGTTTAGGCGGTTCTGCTAACGACAAAATTGCTTTCGAACATACTGCCATTTTTCCTGAAAAGTTGGCAAGCGACCACATTTTTTCATGGACAAATGAAGGTCGTATTTTCTTGCCTACGCGAACATTTATGCTATCAATTTGCATGTCATTACTTTAGAAGTGCAAAACTCTAAAAACAATTTAGACCTATCAACTACTTATAAGTAGCAAATTGAAATTTTTTAATTGATAAACTATCATTTTCACTTTTAAAAACCATTTTTTATGCTTGTTCATTTACTTTATGTAAGCACCCGCACCAAAGTTTGCACAGACGACCAAATACAAAATATTTTGTCGTCTTGCAAAAAAAATAATTCCCCCTTATTAATAACGGGACTCTTGTTATATTCTGATACCACCTTCGTGCAGTATGTAGAAGGCGACCCCAAACTATTATTGGCTTTGTATGACAAAATAAAAGAAGACGAAAGGCACGAAAATGTGCGCCTGATTTCGCTTGGTGTAATACAAGGAAGAATATTTCCCAATTGGTATATGGGTAATAAAAAAATGTCTTTAACAGATATTGATTACATTACTGACATGACTGTTGATGATAAAGCGAAAGTTGAAGATATCTTGACTGGCAATACAACGCACACTGTAAAAGTGCAAGAAATATTAAAGGCAGTCATTTAACGATTATGGGTAACAATGTATACGCGTTTTAGAAGGAAACTTTAATCCAACGATTTATGTTTGGCGACTTAGATAACAAAGCCCTGAAAGACCAGTCTATTAGAAAAGTTATGGAGCTTATTAGTTTTGAGAATTTGACACCTGAAGCACGTACAAGGGCAAAGAATAAAGAGGCTTCAATGGTAACGATAGTCAAAATAGAAAGCCGTAGGAATTTTTAAATCGCAAAAAAAGCTTATCAAATGAAGAAATTACTGGGGATACAGCTTTAACAGTTGAACGAATCGAGCAACTGTTTAACGAAAAATAGTAAAATGTGTCTAATATCGTATTGATAAAAGTGCTTTTAAATATCGACTTCGCCAATGCTTTTCCGTTAAAACTTGCCTACCCAAATAAAAATATCTCTCACTTTTTACCTGATCATCATGAAAAAAATAATGCTACTATGTTTTTGCCTATGTGCCACCCAAGCGTATGCTCAAGACTACAACGACCTCGATTTGTCAGAATTATTGAATCAGCCGTTGCCTGAAAATAACTTGCCACGTGTAAATAACTTGCCTGCAAAAGCAGCTAACTTGCCTGTCTATGGTTGTATGCCTGAATTTTTTGACAAAGTAGCAGGCATCAATTTATATGATTGGAGCGAAAGCAAGTCGTTTTACTTTTTTGAAACTAAAATGGCGATAGATGCAGACGGCTCTCCGCGTGCTTATCACCCACAAGACAGAGGATTGGACAAGCTGGAGTCGGCAGGCAAGCAAGGCAACTGGTGGGCATTGGCGACCGATAACGGGAAACCAAACGGCAATCCGCTTATACAAAAAGCAGGCGATCCTTATCCCAATTATTATATTTCTATGACTGCGACAGTCTATAGAGGTTATCCAGATAGCAGTCCATTACGCTATATTGATGCTGAAAAAACTCCTTATTTTGTGCTAAATCCTTCTGTTATGCGGAGCACTGGCACACAAAAAGGCGACATCGGGTATGTCTACAATCGCAAAACCAAAAAGGGCTGTTATGCCATTTTGGGTGATGTAGGCTCAGACCAAAAGTTAGGCGAGGGTTCTATTTATTTAGCCCAACAATTAGGCATCAATGCCGACCCGCGCACAGGCGGGCAGGAAGATGGCGTAGTCTATATGGTCTTTCCCTTTTCGGGCAATGGCGCGGCGCGTTCTTTAGCTGAAATCAAGACTATAGGTGAAAAGTTGATGCAAAAAGCTGAGGGTGTTACTTTTATTAAAGACTGTTTAGAAACCAAAAAATAGACCTTGCATGAACCTATTGCGCCACTTGCCTACCCGCCAAAAAATATGGAAACAAACAAAAGACGCTGTTTTCATTGGTTTGGGCATAGCTTGTGCCGCTTTTGGATTGGAGAGTTTTTTGTTGCCCAATAAATTTATTGATGGTGGCGTAACAGGTATTTCGTTGCTCATCAGCGAACTATCTGGCATTTCGCTCGCGTTGCTTTTGCTATGTATCAACCTGCCATTTGTTTTGTTGGGCATCAAAGTTATCGACCAACAATTTGCTATCAAAACCGCTTTTGCTATTACGGGATTGGCGGTTTGTGTGGCTACTATTCATTTTCCAGAAGTAACGCATGACAAACTTTTGGTAGCTGTTTTTGGTGGCTTTTTCTTGGGTGTTGGCATAGGATTGTCCATTCGTGGAGGCGCAGTTTTGGACGGTACAGAAGTTTTAGCCATATTATTGAGCAGGAAACTGCACACAACAATGGGCGATTTTATCATATCCTTGAATATTATCATCTTTGGAATAGCAGCGTATTTACTTTCTGTAGAACAAGCCTTGTACTCTATGATAACCTATGTAGTCGCCTCGAAAGCCCTTGATTTTGTGATAGAAGGCATCGAGGAATACACAAGTGTTACCATTATTTCGGGGCATAGCGAAGAGATAAGGCAAATGATTATTACAGCATTAGGGCGTGGCGTTACAGTATATAAAGGCAAGGGGGGCTATCAAATAGAAACACAAACCCGCGAATTTGACATCATCTATACTGTAGTAACACGTTTGGAAATCAGCAAGTTGTATGCAGAGGTAGGCAAGATTGACGCGAATGCCTTTGTAGTTACAAACCGCGTGAAAGACATCAAAGGCGGAATAATAACCAAAAGACCACTCAATCATTAGCCTTCGCCATTTATAGCATGTGCTTTTCTGAATTCATATTGCAACAAGGCGCGTTTCCAATTCCTTGTCCAATGTGCATCAGTTTGTATATGGTCGCGCCGTACCCATTTCAGTACTGAAGTACTAAAATCCTCATTGTGAAAGCCTGCTTTCAGCCTTACCACTACGCCTTCGCAAGGCGTATGCGCTATAGTTTCATCAGAAAAAGAACTCGGCATTCGCACCAATCTCTCAATCAAAGTTTGGAGTGCCTGCGCGCTTTCTACAACGCCTTCGTACAAAACAGGCGTGAGTGGCAGGTCGACAACACCAGCATAAAACTTTACATCTTCCCAACTCGACCATGTTTCTTCTTGCCGTATAGCAAAAACATGAAAGTAGGCAGGCAAGGCGCTATAAACAATAGAATGAATGGCGTATAGGCTTTCTCCAAAAATCTCCATGTCTTGTAATTGATGGTGTAACAAATCCCACTGTTGCCACAAATAACCAGCCCAAGGATTGCGTGTGGGTGCGCTATGAGAACGCGCAAAAACGCCTAATTCGTTTATACAGGTGTTTTCGCCATCTAATTTTTCGGTTATTACGATAGGCACGCCTATCAAACTATCAAAATCAGCGGCTATGCGGTCATCATTTTTTGCACCAGGGCTGAATGGAAAATGGAAAGTGCGTGGATACTTCATGTGAGAAAGAAAAGCGGTTATACACACAGCATAACCGCTTTTTTAGAGCATAGAAAATAAATATTAAGCGTTGAAATAAGCTGTAACTTGCGCCCAATTCACAAGATTCCAGAAGGCATTGATATAATCAGCGCGGCGATTTTGGTATTTGAGGTAATAAGCATGCTCCCAAACATCTAAACCCAAAATAGGGCGACCACCACAACCTGCATCTGCCATAAGCGGGCAGTCTTGGTTGGAAGTAGAACAGATTTCAAGTTTGCCATCTTTTACACAAAGCCATGCCCAGCCTGAGCCAAAACGAGTAAGCGCAGCTTTTTGAAACTCCTCTTTGAGTTTGTCAAAACTACCAAAAGCACTGTTGATAGCTTCAGAGAGTGCGCCTGTAGGTGCGCCGCCACCATTGGGAGAAAGTACAGACCAAAAAAGTGAGTGATTGTAATGCCCACCGCCATTGTTGCGTACGGGCATATTGTCATGTCCTAAACCCGTAACGATTTCCTCAATCGTTTTGCCTTCTAGTGCAGTGCCAGCTATAGCATTGTTCAAGTTGGTTATATAAGCCTGATGGTGTTTGCCATAATGGATTTCCATTGTTTGGCGGTCAATGTGAGGCTCCAATGTATGGAGCGCGTAAGCCAATGTAGGCAGTTCGAATGACATATAGTTGATAAGTTTTGGATTAAATATTTTTGCAAATATAACCAAAAAAAAGCTCGAAATGTTCGCGCTGGTAGAAATATTGTAACATCCTCTACTTTTTTAGTATTGCTATATGCGTAAGGCGGTTCGTTTGGTATCTTCACCAAACAAACCGCCTTACATTTGTAGCACTACCATAGTTTTGATGAGGTTCAGGCTATAGCAAATCTATTTGCCTTCATCTTTCCCTTTTCTTTTGTTAAAAATACTATAGGTAAGCCCTGCACCATACGAAATGGTATTCGGAATGTCTTTGCTGTGGCGGAAAACTACATCTGCCGAAAGCCCAAAGTTACGATACACACGGAAGTGATAGGCGAGAGAAGCACAATAGCCCCATCTTTCTATAAGAAAAGGATAACTATTAGGACTTAAAGCGAATGATGCAGTATCTTTGTCAGTTTCATTCCATCCTTGACGCCTATAAGAAGCACCTAAACCCGCTATTAAACTGTGTTTTTGTAGTTCAAGCGATAGAAAATAGGTAAATCTACACACCTCAACCCCCTATCAGAAATATGGCGTATGACACCATAAGCAGTTACATTCTGAACACGAGTAGTATCCCAAAAGGTGTATTTTTCTTCTTCTTCTTGTGTTAACCGTGTGCTTATAGTATAATGTCTAACTCCAATTCCCCAATTTTTATTCAAGAAAAAGATTAATTTTACTGAATTTAAAGGTGTTTCAGACATGTTTCTTGATTTTCCCCATGAGCAAAATTTAGTAGCACCATAACCCGTTCCAAATATATACTTGGAGTACCTTTGAGCAGATACATTTGTGTAAACAAATATCAAAAGCAATGAAAATAGTATTTTTCTCATAATACAAAAAGCTACCCATTTATAAAAATGGGTAGCCTGAAAATTTATTTAATTGCTAACTTCATTATTTTACGTTCATTTCCTACAATAACGTGCAAGAAATACAAACCTGTAGACAGATGCGCTATATCCAAAACAGATACACGATTTTTCGATACAAAATTGCTGGTACTCTGACAAATTTTGTGTTGAACCACATAGAAACATAGAGAACATAGCCCGAAACACTGTGTGCCATATCTTTATGGGTGGTTTATACCTTGCCCCACTAAAATTGTCGGAGCACCATTATTTTTTTATTTATAATAACATTTATGCGATATTTTATAAATAATAGTAACGCCACTGCTTTTTTCTACGTTGTAGTAGGTAAGACTATCAAAACAAACTATGCGTTTTTTATTATTGACCATCATGATGACGTACTTGGCAACAAGTGCGCAAGCCCAATTACAAATAACGCTCAAACGACATAGTTTGGCAGACACTACCGAAGTATGGCAGTTATTGAAATTAGGCAAGCAAATGCTTGCCGAGCCACGTACCAAAATAGTAGCGGCACAATATTTTGGTGATGCCTTTCGACTGTCGCAAACGATGGGTTTTTACAAAGGCGAAGGATATGCATTACAATCTTTAGCTATGCTTTCAGTAGCCCAAAAACAAACTTACAGTGAAGAAGCTATAGGTTATTTTCGCCAAGCATTGCTTATCTGGGAAGAAAATAAGAACTTGCATGAAATAGCGGAAACCTACACCAACATGGGCGATATTTTTGTTAATCAATGGCATTATTACAAGGAAGGCATCGGTTATTACAAACAAGCACTGGTACTCACCAAAAGACTGCAAAGGGGTGTAGAAACAGAACATTTATGGCTAAAAATACTGCTCGCTTCGCTGAAAGCAAACGACATGGAGGCCGCCCTGCCCTATATCAAACCATTGAAAACACAATACGAACTGACAGGGCAATACGAAGCCCTTGCCTCCATGTACTTAGCTATAGCAAAGTATTGGACTGAAAATCAAGCATATACAAAAGCCCAGCAAATAACTCAAGAAGCTAAACAAATTTGCCAAGCCCACGGCGGTGATACTTCCGAACTTACTGCCTATTTGAAAACAGTCCAAAACAAACACACAGACACTCAAAAAATGACTACAGACCAAGCAGTATTTATGCTTTCTATTATAGTATTTATTGTATTATTCTTCGTGGGCATATACTTTTATGCACGCAGGCAAGTGCAAAACATGTAATTCCCCCCCAATGTTACGAAATTGTTAATAAAATGATTATATTTGCGGTGTTGAATATATTGAATTCAAACTATCATGAACATCTTTCACCGCAATCCGTTAGCTGACTCTTTGCTGACTATCCAAAACTTTAGCCACCCACAAAGAGGGTACTTTTTTTATTTTCGTACTATGTGCCTGCGTATGCAAGCGCGATTTGGGCAGCTGTTGCCCCTCAAAGATATGCCTAAAGTGTTTTTGCATGGCAATCCACACATTGAGAATTTTGCTATAGTAGAGCAAGGCGCAGGCATGGTTGATTTTGACCGCTCAAGAATAGGACCTTATGCATGGGACATTGTGCGTTTTCTTTGCTCGCTTTCATTGAAGCGCAAAAAGCGCGACAAAGGCTTTCTCTCTGACCGCGTATTGGAATATTTTTTGGAAGGCTACAAACGCAACTTTCACGCGCCACAAGTAGCACACAAATCAGTAAGCGACTTGCTCAAAATCAAGAAAATAAATTGGAAAGTTAGCACTACTGAATACCTTAAGAAAAACGATAAATGGGCGCAGAAGCTCCGACAAACACCCTTGCCTACAGATGATGAATGGATGCAAGGTGTATTGCACGCATATTTAGAAAATAGGCAAGAAATGCACCTTTTAGAAACCTATTGTGTGGAAGAAGCAGGGCTAGCGTTGGGTTCATTGGGCAATCAACGTGTGCTTGTAGTTCTCGCACCTATTGATAAAAAGGCAGGCAAGGATAGGATTCTCTTAGACCTAAAAACGGTATATCAAGACACAGATAATCACTTTTTCCAAACACCTGTAGCGCATCATGGCGAACGCATGATTCTCGCTTCTGACTTATACGCGCCTAACTTAGAGGGAAATATGGGCTTTTTTACCTACGAAAACCAACAATATTGGGGTCGGAAAGTGCCAACACAAGTACTCAAAATAAAAGGCTGGCTACCTGAAATTCACCAAATAGATATAGCTTATTGTGTCGGGACACAACTTGGACGCGGGCATAGGCTATCGCTACAAGGTGATAAACCTGATGCACTGCTCGAACACCTCAATGCGCACTTTAAAGAAATAGTCAAAATAGGAGAGCGCATGAACGAAGAAGTTATACAAGGGCATATCCACTATTTGCAGCAGGTAAGCCAACAAAAGAACATTATCTTGCCTGCCAATGTGGTAAAAACACGCAAACCAACTCGAAATAATAAAAACACAAAGAAAAAATAACTACGAGGCAATCCCAAACAATGGAGGCATTTCAAAAATCTTTTCTTAAGACCTTGCCCTCTCCAATTTGGAGAGCGGTATATGGAAGGGTTTTGAAATGCACCCCAAACGATTGCCCTACTTTTTTGTAGGTTTATAAAGCACACTTGCCCATGAACCGTTTTTTTGCTATATTTGCAAAAAAAATAAAAACCAATATGCAAGAAGCGCATATCCAAAAGATTAGCCAAGAACTTGGCATTTCTGCCATTCAAACAAACGCTACAGTCGCACTCTTAGACGCTGAAGCAAGTATTCCTTTTATAGCACGTTACCGAAAAGAGGTTACAGGCAGTCTCGACGAAGTGCAAGTCGGTAATATTCGCGACAGGCTAGAACAGTTGCGCGAATTGGACAAAAGACGCGAAACCGTCCTAAAATCCATCGAAGAGCAAGGCAAACTCACGCCTGAACTTAAGACGCAAATCAATAATGCTCAAACGATGTCTATCTTGGAAGATTTATACCTTCCCTACAAACCAAAACGCCGTACACGCGCTACAATCGCCAAAGAAAAAGGACTCGAACCACTCGGCGAGCTTATTTTTGAACAAGGCGAAATCGATATTCTCAAACTTGCAGAGCAGTTCTTGAACGCAGAAAAAGGCGTGAATACCATTGAGGAAGCACTCGCAGGAGCGCGCGACATTATCGCCGAAAAAGTAAATGAAGACGCAAATGCACGCGCCTCTGTCCGAAAATTATTTGAACAAAAAGGAAGTTACACAGCCAAAGTTATTGCAGGCAAGGAGGAAGCTGGCGCAAAATACAAGGATTATTTCGAATGGTCTGAGTCTATCGAGAAAGCACCTTCGCACCGCATATTGGCTATGCGCAGGGCGGAAAAAGAAGAGTTTATTTCCCTCGACCTTAGCCCTGACGAAGAAGAAGCTATCCAAAAATTGGAAACGCAATTTGTCAAAGGCAAAGGCGCGGCAGCCGAGCAAGTACAGCTCGCGGTTAAAGATTGCTACAAACGTTTGCTAAAGTCATCAATGGAAACAGAAGTCCGCCTCTCCTCCAAAAAGAGAGCTGACGAGGACGCTATCAAAGTCTTTTCTGACAATTTGCGCCAACTGCTCCTTGCCTCCCCGCTTGGACAGAAAAACGTACTTGCCATTGACCCCGGGATTCGCACAGGTTGCAAAATCGTTTGCCTCGATTCACAAGGGAAATTGTTGGAAAACACTGTTATTTATCCCGATAGGCGCAAAACGGAAGCCGCACAAACTATAGACAGCCTTTGTAAACAATATAAAATACAGGCAATCGCCATAGGAAATGGTACAGCTGGACGCGAAACAGAAACCTTTATACGCGCTATTGGACTGCCTAAAGAAATAATGGTGGTGATGGTGAATGAAAGTGGCGCCTCTATATATTCCGCCTCAGAAGTGGCGCGTGACGAATTTCCTGACCACGACCTTACAGTGCGTGGCGCGGTTTCTATCGGCAGGCGTTTGATGGATCCATTGGCAGAATTGGTGAAAATAGATGCCAAATCTATTGGCGTTGGGCAATATCAGCACGATGTCGACCAAAATTTATTGAAAAAAGAACTCGATGATGTGGTAGCAAGTTCTGTGAATGCGGTAGGCGTGGAATTGAATACGGCAAGCAAGCAATTGCTTACCTACGTTTCAGGCTTAGGCCCCACTTTGGCACAAAATATCATCGACTATCGCAACCAAAATGGCGCATTCAAAACGCGCACCGAGTTGAAAAAAGTACCACGCTTAGGCGAAAAAGCCTTCGAACAATGCGCAGGATTCTTACGCCTTCGAGATGCCGCAAACCCTCTTGATGCGAGTGCAGTCCACCCTGAAAGTTATGCTATAGTAGCCCAAATGGCAAAAGATTTGAATTGTACTATACAAAACCTGATGCAAGACGACACATTGCGCAAACAAATAGACCTCAAAAAATACGTAACCGATAAAGTTGGCTTGCCTACCCTACACGACATAGTGCAGGAGCTTGCCAAACCGGGGCGCGACCCCCGCGAAAAATTTGAGGCTTTCGAATTTGCCGATGGCATCAATGCCATTACTGACCTGCATGTAGGTATGAAGTTGAATGGTATTGTTACAAACCTTACTAATTTTGGCGCATTCGTAGATGTAGGCGTTCACCAAGACGGCTTGGTACACGTTAGCCAAATATCGCACAAGCGCATCAGCAGTCCCAGCGAAGTACTGAAATTGGGGCAAGTGGTGGCAGTTACCGTAGTCGAGATAGATGTACCACGCAAACGCATCGCGTTCACCATGAAAGAAGATACATTGGACAATGCCCGGCCTATCGAAAAACGTGAAAAAGAACTTGCGGATAATAAAAAGGTATTGAACCAAAAGCCAGCAACCAAAACAGAAACAAAACCACAAGAGGAACAACCTGCTGAAGACTGGCAATCTAAATTAAGTGCTTTGAAGAATAAATTTGGTAAATAAAGGGTGGATTTCAAAACCTTTTCTTTGGAGAAAGGAAAAGAATTTTCGCAAGAAGTCTATTTGTAGTACTCTGACAAATTTTGTGTTGAACCACATAGAAACATAGGGAACATAGCTCGAAACACTGTGTGTCGTATCTTTCTATGTGGTTTATACCTTGCTCCACTAAAATTGTCGGAGCACCCTATTTGTTTGAAGCCCGTTATCGCCTTTGTTTTATATCCGACATTTCCCAGCGTGTTTTTCAAAAGAAGCATTTATTAAAAATTGAGCTGAAAAACGAGTGTTTCAATCGGCGCAATATAGTTTTGTCCCCTTTTAGGAGCGTTGTAGGGGCATTTAAGCGGGTAAACAAGTCGGTCTCCTTATAAACTTGCAAATTTTCAATGCAGGCAAGGATTTTTACACATGTTGCCAATCTCAATAAACTGCCACAACGCCTTATTTACGCATAAACCGCCTCTAAATGCCTTTTACAAGGTGGGGACAAAACTAGATTGCACCCTGTTTCAATGTACTTTTAAAGGTTTTATAGTAGAAATATTTTCAGTTATCTTTCTTGAGAATGAAAATTAAATAAACTGATATTTTAGATACAACCGACATTTCCTAACCTCTTTTTTAAAAATGGAATTTATTGAAAATACTCCTGAAGTTGCTAATTTTTACCTTGATTTTGAGGGTTTATTTAAAC